>Ga0210403_10002393_pt1 | contig 16961 bp, 23 predicted proteins | sample IncBWC19MmetaG_FD_150863 | JGI IMG/M metagenome (GOLD analysis project Ga0210403, IMG submission 150863) | Forest soil microbial communities from Barre Woods Harvard Forest LTER site, Petersham, Massachusetts, United States - Inc-BW-C-19-M | ecosystem: Environmental > Terrestrial > Soil >... | reverse complement strand
GCGCATGAATGGTTGAGCCGGCACTCTCTTGCCGGTATCCTTCCCGCTGCGAGTCACGATGCGATGGCCGTACTCGATCCAGAGTGCGAGAAATCCCTTGCGGCCGAAACCAATCTGGCAGTGGCCGCCGCGCCCCTGCGTGTCAATGGTGATTTCGTCCGTCAGATTGTCTACCAGGTGGCCGTACTCTTCGCTGCTCGTCGAGAAGTCCGACTCCGGACACTGGATGCGCAGCTCCGCTTCGAACACAGCCGCGGCACGGGAAAACGCTTTTGCGAAACATCGCACGACGAGCACCTTCGGAAAGGCTGCCAGGTTTCTCTGAACCTCGGGTATTCCGCGGACAGTGATAAGAGTTTCAGGCATTGTTCTTTACTCTTTCTTTTGGGATGGTAGCCGCAGCAGGAGCAGGTGCATCCTCGACGGGAGCGGCAGGCATCGACAGCATGTAAGCGTCGGCCAAAGCCTTTGTGATCGGCGCGATAGTGTCCACGCGGATCAGCATACCGGCTTCGAGGAGAGTGAGCCTCGGCTCCTTCGGCTCCGGGACGATGGCTGCATAGAGCAGCCCCCGTAACTGGACAGCACTTATATTAGAGAGGGTTTCGAGAGCCGCGAGCAGGTTGCACCCGGCCGACTGCTCGGCATCCGCGATGGCATTGAAGTCGTAAGCCAGTGCATACTCTTTACCGTCAACTTTCAAAATGGAAGTCTTCACGGAAGCCTCCTCAAGAACCACACGAGCAGATAGATTTGGGCGATCGCGCAAACCATAAAAATCCAGCGCTCCACCGGGACGGCGACCGTCAGCCAATCGATCACGCCAGCCTCGTCTTCGGAATATCCGCGAAAACTCTCATGATGTCCTCTCCATGAATCGCCTGGACGGTTTCACGCTCGGGCCATGGATGCAGCATGTAAGACGCAGGCTGAGTCGGCCGCCGCGGGGCGCGGAACCCGCTGTTGACGGTGTGCGCGCAAATAATGCCCATCATTAGTTCGCTCCACCGCATGTGCTCCAGGCGCTGTTCGAAGAGCGCATACGCCATGCGCGGCGTCATCGAGAGCCACTCCTCGTCCGACAGCCTGAGATCGTACCGGGCTCTGGCCCATGCCTCCAGCGTCGTCAGAACCGCATCTTCGCTTCGCCCCGGCGATGCCTGTTCTGCGTCCGGATCCGCCTCCGGCATCGACGCTTGCCACGCCTCGATAAGAGATCCGCGGATTCTCGCCACATCTGTCGGAAGCAAAAGCACGCCAGCCTCTGCAAGCGAAAACGGCGCTCCCGCTTCCCTGAGCACTGCGAACAGAACGGCTCGCAGCAGGCGTGCGGAAAGCTGCCCCAGATTCACCTGCATGGCGTTCAGCCCTGTCAACTCCTCGATGTCGAGAAGCACCCGGTGCGTGAACAGAATACGCCATGCGCCGCCGCCGGCCGACAACTCGACCGGCCTCGTAAGCCTGTGCGCGATCGAGACCACGCATCGCTCAGGCTACAGTGTCCGTGATGGTGCCGGTCACCTGCATCGTGACCTTGAAGTCGATTTTCTTGTTCGACTCGAACGGTCCGTTCTCGTAGTCCGTGACGAACGCGGTCCCGGTCGAAGTAAGAGTTTTTGTTCCTTTCTGCATGGGTGCGGTGATTTTCCAGGGGAAGACGGTCTGCGCCTGCGCGAGAGTGACGAAATTGAGCTGCGTGGCGTCGCCGATAAAGTTACCCATGATCTCGACGGCGCCGGGCTTCAGAATGCCGGGAATCATCTCTTCGGTCGTGTTGGGCGACTTCAGATGGGTCACGTCGATAGCAGGGACGGTGAAGTTCTTCTTGTTGATTGTGGCGATTTCGAGAACCGCAGTGTAACCGGTTGGGCTGGCGGCGTCTCCTGTGTAGAAGATTGCACCGTAGCCGCTGTTTGCGAGAGAGCTGGGCATTTTCTTGAACTACTCCTTTTTCTTTGTTGGTTCGTTTTACTTCAGGATTCGTGGAACTGCACTTCGTACTCAAGCATTCGCCGGTAGCTGCGGCGGGCGTCGTCGAACATATCCATCACGTCCGACCGGAAACACCCGTGGACATAGGTCGCATCGACGTCGGCAAGCGTTCCCTGATAGCCGCTCAGCACGTTGTCGATCGCCTTTGCCATACCCATGGCATCGCCCGGCTGATTGCCATAGCAATCGATCTGCAGGCGCCGCGTCACGAATCCATGCGCCTTGTCCAGAGTGTAGTTGCTAACGTCGGAAATGACCTGATAAGTCCAGCTCGGAAGCGTTTCGTCCTTTGGCAGCGACAGCAGAAAACCGCCAGTCGCAGAGATGGCGAGCACGCCGGCATCGGCCATGACGAGTTTTACGATGCCGGATTCAAGCATTTTTCTTCGGGCGTTTCTTCATGCGGGCGCGCAATGTCGCGATCCTGCGCATAAGCACTTTCCGGTAGGCCTGCAGAGCAGCGATCGCCTTCGCGAGTTGTTGATCGGTCATCCTGGCTTAGTCGTCGTTCCGGCCAAGAGCCACGCAGTTCAGCTTCAGCACGGCATCCATTTCGAGCAGATTCTCGACCGATTGGATTACATAGAGGCCGTTCAATGTCTGCACCTGCATGTCGGCCATGATTCCCGCCTGCCACCAGATAGAGACGGTCAGGAAAAGCTGTGTCGTCACCTGGCCGGATCGGATTACGTCGGTGCCGCGGACTGGCTCGATCTTCGCCCACACCCCGGTGTACAGCGGTGCCATCACCACCGTGTTTCCAGAGGCATCCGACGACTTTGTCTGCTGGAGGATGGTGATCTGGTGGCGCATCTCGCCAGAGTCGAGCGTGGGCCACTTCATTGTTCGCCTTGCTCTTTACCCGACTAATCTGACCGCTCCCTGCAGCAGCTTGGCCGACACCGAGTATGGATATTCTTTGGTCGGGTCAAGCCCCAATGCGAACGGCAGCCTGTTGTTGAACCAGTCGGAGATCAACGCTTTCATGCCGCTTCTGACCAGGTGCCCCTCGGCACTCCACCATGCCGAATCGGGGTCCATGCCGCTCGTAAAGCGGATCAGGATGGCGGAAGTAGGCCAGGGCGTAAACACGCGCCACACGCTGTTATAGGGCGGCGCCAGCACTCCTGGTTGCTTTGCCGTGTCGACGATGTAATCCGTGTTCTCCGCGAGCACTGCCAGTACCCCTGTCGAATCCCGCAGCTGCACAAGATCCACGGATACGAGCAGCGGCCGAAGTCTGATGAAGTAGTCCACCCAGAAATCCAGCGTCATGTCCCATTGCTTCCGCACCAGATCGCGGCCCTGCAGGATCTCGGCCTGGAAGCGCGCGGCCGAAATAAGAGACAGCAACTCCGCGTCCTCGTCGGGATCGGTTGGCGACCGATCCGGAAGCCGCAGGTACGACTTCACTTCTTCGAGCGTCACTGGCTCGACGAACGACTGCGGCGGAGACTGAACCGTCAGGTCGATATTACTGAAACGCTGAAGCGTTCCGTAGCCGTTGTAGGCGCCGTAGAAATTGGCTCCTATGCCGCCGAACATGAAACCTCCGTGGTTGCCACCGTGACGAGCTCCAGCGGTCCAGCATGCCGCAGCCTGGCGTCTGCCGGCACCTCTGCAACGTCGCCCTGCACGCAATGCCGGTATCCGTCTTCGAGCACATTGCCCGGATCGACAGAGTTGTACCAGCGATACTTCCGGAGCCTGTCCGCCCGATCGTTGTAACCGAGATGCCAGAGAGGCGCATCGAGCGTTTCCTGCGCCTGATGCAGGAGCTGCTCGGGGATCGACGAGCAATGCAGATTGCCGGCTGCAGGCGTCGTCTGAAAGCGAAACCCGCGACTGAAAAGACGGAAAATGCTCGGCCGCGCGAAATTGCGGTAAACGCCGTCCACGCGGATTTGTTTCCGCATCGGGTAAGTTTTCAGATCGCTGTCCCACAGATAGCGGACAGGCAGCCTAAATGCATGACTCGCGGTCGTCGGCAGATGCCGGCCGATGACGTCCGCCCCAACCGGATCGAGGAGCTCGTCTCCGTCGATCACAATGGCCCAGTAAGGCGAGCGGCCGTCCTCCTCCAGATGAACGGAAGGGACGTGTTCCATAGCCTTTGTAAGAAGCACGTCCTTGTCTCTTCGCTCGTCAAGCCCATCGAACTGCGAGCGAATCACAATGACGCGGTCGCCGAGTTTTTCGCACAACTCCGCTGTGCCGTCTTCGGAGTGGTCGTCAAGGACGAAAATGCGCTCGCACAGCGGCAGTATCGACAAGAGGACATCGACAATCCACCGCGCCTCGTTTTTGATTCGAAGCAATCCAAAAACGGTCATGGCACGAACGTCAGCTTCATCGCAGGCGTTGCCGGAGCCGCGGCGGCACTGGCGGCATTAGCGGCAACGACGGCGGGATGCGCGCTTAAGCCGGTGAGTAAGCCGGCCAGCCCGCCGACTCCGGCGAAGATCCCGCTTTGCGCGAGGTTGGTTGGGTTGGAAGCTTCGGACTGCAGAAAGCCGGCCGCGGCTCCCTGCAGGATCTGGCGAAGAATAGCGCCCCAGTCTAGTTTCATTTTTGTGTCTTCCTTTTTCTTTTGTTTCTTACGTTCGTTTTTTTTGAATGTATCTATGCGAGATCGCCCCACTTCGATTTGTAAATCTCGGCTCCCGCACGAATGTCGCCGGCAGACCGCGGATCCCCGCGGAAGGTGCTTTGCAGAGAACCATGGTCGACGTAACACCCGTCGAAAATGCCGATCTTCAGCCCCGCATGGCGCACGCGTCTGCAGTAATCGTTGTCCTCCCAACCATAGGCGGTGAAGTCCTCGTCGAGCAGGCCAACGCGCTCGATGGTTCGCCTCGGAATGAGCACGCACACGAAGGCCACCGCTCTCGGCTCGTCGCGCAAACCTCTGCCGACGTGCTGTTGCTGGGCGGGATTCCCGACCACGTTTGTGGTCGCGGAGATAATCCCCCACTCCTCATGAATGTTCGTGATCGTCTGCATCTGCGAAAAGCCGTTCGGCGTCCGCAGCAGCGCGTCGTCGTTCAGCAGAATCACATCGTCGTCGCCTGCGGCCCGAATGCCGATATTGCAGTTCCGCGCATAGACGAACGGCTTACCGCCTGCCACGCGCAGAGCGGGATCCGTATCGCATAAGAAGCACTCGGTTTTGCTCTTCGCGTCCCCTTCGGACAAGTCGAGGCCGTCGTCGACAACGATGATTCTTAGTGCCGGTTCCCGACACCGCACCGACTCGATGCACGGAACCAGGTTAGATGCCAACCGGCTCGAAATAACGACGCTGATCATTGAATCAGATCCGCAAGCCGTCGGCGCCGGGAAGCCCACAGCTCGTTTTCCTTTTCATACTGCGGGTTGTCCGCGCAGCCGGTGTTTGCATGCAGCATGTAAGGGAAGCGCCTGTCGAGCGTGACCACGCCGTCGATGGTAGCCACTTTGACTCCGCTTTTCACGACCGCCGCATAAAGCGCAAATTGATCATTGGCCGATCCTGCCAGGTACTCCCGAAACCATAGTTCGTTAAATCGTTCGATCGCGGCCGTGTGGCGCCTTACTACAAAGCCTCCCGCCCAAAATTCCCCCGTGGTCGGCAGTCCGCCTGCAACATAAGTTTGATACTGCGCTTCGACGTCGTCAGGCACGTAGCCGTGAAGTGTTTGGTAAAAATTACGTTCGTCGTGAATCGAAGTGTGCCCGCCAGGATGGCGGAACAGCGCAAGATCGGCCGAGCCGAGCATTTGCATTGCAAAGATTGGATCTCGGTCAACCCGAAACGCGCCGTCGACATAGATGGAAAACTCGGAATCGAGCAGCAGGTGGGGCAGACACTTCGGAATCCGTGAGTTCTTGTTATCGCTGAGTACCTGCGGAAAGGCCTGCATTTCCCAGCCATGGACATGCCGCGGGCGGTCCGTGAAGCAGATGAACCGAGTATCCCCGGATGCCGGACCGTGCATGCGCAGGTTGTCGTAATCGTTGACGATGACAGTGTAAACGGTGATCACTTCACGGCCTCAAGAATTGCCTCGATCTTCCAAACCGGCTCGTGAACATCCTGGTATGACCGCTCGCAGAGCGAAACCACTCGGAACGCCGCTCTGATTCCGTACGCCTTGGCCAGCCGATTGTGAGCGAACGAACCAACCTCGAAGTACTGGAACGAATTGAGGCACCACGGAGACTTATGCGTCGGGTCCTGAAAGTATCCCGCCCCGTGCGCCGCATTCGGCGTCTCGATAGTGGCCTTCCCACCTGGCTGAAGCACACGGTGCAGCTCGTTCATGAAGTGGATACGATCTGCGATGTGCTCGATAACGTCGTGTGCCCTGACTGCTTCGATGGTCGAGTCTGCCCAAGGCCATAGGCCGGCGAGATCCACAAGCTGGTCGGCTGGCTCCACGATATCGACGGATACGAAGCCTGGAATGTGCCTGTCCGAGCACCCAAGATTGAGTTTCATTTGCCCTTGTTAATATGCGAATGCCGAAGCGGTAGCCGATGCCGCAGCTCCGCCCGCCGACTGCACGGCTCCGATGTCGCCATGCCCGGTCGACAATCCGCCGGGGAACAAGCTTGGTGTCGCGGCTCCCTTGAGGAGTGCGCCGCCGGTAGCAGCTGCGTTGAGCGAATAGTCGCCCGATCCGGAGGCTGTGAATGGACTGACTGAAACCGAAATATCGCTGGCTGAAACAGTCAGGCCACGGATGTTCCCGCTCGTGTTAGACCCAAAAGCGTTGCTCGTGTCCGCGAGTATCAGGTTAGGCGTGGTGGTGTCTACACCCTGGATCGCCCATCCGCTGTTGCCGTAGTAAATGGTGTTGGTCGAAAAAATGTAATCGGAGTCGATCCCGTCGCCCGTATTTCCGGCGATGGTGTCGTTCGCGAGGATGATATGGCCCTGACTTCCCCAGATGACTCCCGACGGTGATCCCGACGCCGTGTTCCCGACGATCAAAGTGTTCACTATAACCATGGCTTGACTCTGCGAGTCGAGAACGCCGGAATTAGCCGCGGCGGTGGAGTTTCCATGGATATAGCAGCCAACAATTACAGTGTTTCCGGCGTTTCTTATGGCTCTTTGATTACCGTAAATCTCGGTAAGAAATATCCACAGATCAGTGAAGACGTTGTGCGCCCCGTTATCGCCGTTCAGCGCGTCGGTGAACCCGGTGAACACGCATCTGTTGCACATCAGATAGGGAGTGCCTCCCGCCCACATAGCCACGGCGCTCGTGGCGGCGGTGTTCGAGAAAGACACGTTCTCGAAGGTCACGTGCCCGTTGATTCCGAACAGGGGCGTGCTGTTAGTCGCCGTGGTGAAGACCGGCTTCGTGCCGTTGTCTCCGGGCGTGGTCTGGTACCCCGAGATCGTGATGATGGTGCAGTTGATCGTAAGGGTCGTCGTGAATACGTAAGTGCCGGAAGATATCGCATTGACAGTGTCGCCGGAGGCACATGTCCCAACGGCACTGATCAGGCCAGCCGCGGTCGTTACGTTGGTGACCGTGGCGAAAGCGGGCGAGGCCAGAAGAAGGGCTGCAAGAAATTTAGTTGTGACAAACGAACGAAGCATAAGTGGCTGTTCCTCCTACGGCGGTCAATGCGACTACGACGGCATCCTCTGCCGCGAAAACCAGGCTGCTGAAATCGGTCAGTGTGGTGACGCGCGCGAGGCCTCCAGTCGAGATCGAGATGCCCGAGGTGTTGAGCGAATTGCCGGAGGTGGGAACCGCCGTGCCTCCGGTCGCGATGCGATAAACCTTGAACGTGGCTGTGTCGTTCGGGACGACGGTGATATCGCACTCGGCAGCGGTGAAGCCAGCCGGAAGGATGGCTGGAATACTCTGAGTGGCTGCGAGCGGTGTCGCGCCGGATGCTGTCGATCCGAACGAAGCGCCGAAAAGATGCGTCGCCGAACCGCCTGAACTTCCGGCAACATGGTTCCCGTTGGCATCGATCACAACAGCCGCTCCCGGAGTCTGCGGTCCCGTGGTCGTGACCGAGGTATTTCCGGTACCGGATACACCTACGATCTGTCCGCTGGCCGGCGGACGCTGCGCGCAAAGTGCGAACGGGATCAGAATCAAAACTGCGATTGAAATCTTCATATGTTTGTTGGCTCTAAAGCTTTCCAGCTACTCCCCATGTTGCGAGGACTTGTGTTGCCGGGATGCACGGTCGCATACATCAGGTCGCCGGCATCGACTGTCGCAAGCTGCCCGCTGTTCACTGCATCTCTGACGAACTGGTTGTCCTCGCCGACCTGCACGCTTCGGAAACGGTTCGCCCGCCACCACGCGATCCGATAGCAGAGAGATGTCCCGAGTGCATAGTCTCTGGTGCCCGTGTATTTCCACCAGGCCGCGGCGCCATCCGTGAAGCGCATCGAATGGTAGCCGGTAACGCTCTTGCCGCTCTCGTCGAGTCGGCCGAGTTGATCCGCCAGGCGTTCGGGCGCTGAATAATCGTCGTCATCCCAGTGAACTATTACCTCTCCCGCCGCTCGCTCGCATCCGAAATTCCGCTTGTCGCCAATCTGAACCGGGCCTTCGAGATGGAAAAGCCGTATCCGGTCGTCATCGGGAAGCAGGTCCCGGACGTCCTCTCCGTCCGCCAGAATCAGCAGCTCCGCGTGGCGATGGGTCTGTTGCTGAAAGCATGCGATCGCCCTCGGAAGCCACTGTCGCCGGTTCCGCGTCAGACACAGGCAGGTGACGAAACATCTCCCGCGCGCGCACCTCGGGCGCTTCCGGCACGATCACCTTGGTTTCGTATCGCACCGCGGGCGGCGCCGCCTTGCGGGCCATCCCCGCAGTCACGAGTTGATACGCCGCGGCATCGTCGCAGTCGAACTCCTGGCCGGCGACGACCGTTCCATACTCACCAGTTAGTTGCTGGCTGATCACTATAAGTCTCATATGTCAAAAGCGCGAAGAACGTCGTTCGTCCGGGACAGCCTGCTCCTCCCCGCCAGGAGTGCTCCGAACAGGCTGCATCCGAACGATTTGCTCTGGCTATCTTCCGCGCCTCCTTTCTGGTTGAGTTTTTTGGTTACACTGTGTAACGGCAAGGTAAGTCGTGGCGAGGCTGGGCTCGGCGTGGCCTGGCATGGTTCGGTACGGCTGGGCGTGGCGAGGTAAGGGTCCCTATGGGACAAAAAGGATCGGGGAGCGGCTTAGTTGTCGCTCCCCGAAACTGTTTTTTACGGTGAAGTGTTGAAGGTCCCAGTCACGAACGATGCCGGCCTGCGCGTGATGAGTGCGAGCCGTTTTTCTGCCCGTATGGCCACCAAGTTCTGCGTGAAAAATGTGCTGTGCTCGGTCGAAATGTCGATCTGCATTTCCATGCGGTCCCGGATCTCGCAAGCGATCGGGTTGCCGGTGCCGACCAAAAACGTGCCCTGGGCGATATTGGTCGTCGGGCAGACAGCCAGACCGAAAAGATTTTGTCCTGGGTTCATGACTCCGAACCCGACACCGGCCAGCGAACCCTGCTGCGGGTCGCCGAGGATGTAGCGCCCGAAACCGTCCTTGGTCAACCGGATATCCCACCAGTCGCTCGGGTGAAGTATCAGAAAACTCGGAGGAAGTTCCTTCGCACTGGTGATCTGCTGGATGGCGCGACCGATGATATCGATCTTGTTCCAGCCTTTGGCGAGGATGAGGAGCCCTGTGGTGAATGCGCTGGCCTGTGGAATGAGCCCATGGAGGTCCTCGCCGATGTTGTCACCGGACAAGAGCTGCAACTCTTCCGCCAAGTTCACATAATACGGCATCATCGTTTTGATGAACGTGAGCAACTCGCTCATGTCATCGAGCACCTGCCGGGAAGCCGGGACCCAGGTGGCGATGGTTTTCACGCGTTCCGACACTGTCGTGAACGTGACCGCATTTTCTGGCTTCGTGCCGGCCTCAGCAACGGGCGAGGCAATCGCCATCGGCGCATTGACCTTGACGAAGTCGATCACCTGGAAGGTGGTCGGAGTCGCCGTCAGAAGGTCGCGCACCGTCAATTGCTGGCGCGCTTCCATCGTGATGTCGGGAAGCCGCTGGATCGGCAAAACGCCCGACGTTGCGGTTCCGACAGCCACGTCCGTGATTGTCGTCTTGCGCTCAAATGGCGCGCGCGCGGCCTTCCCGGTGAAGTTGATCACCGCATTGCCGCGCTTGTCTTTCAGCAGACGCTTAACGGATTCGTCTTCCGTCATCTGCTTTTCGAACGAATCTTCTTCGGGCGCGCCAGGCATATGGCCGGCGAGCTTTGTGTCGATCGCGTCCACCTGTTTCTGGAGCGCGTCGATCTTGGTTTTGAGTTCTTCGGAAACGGTGCCGTGCGCCTTCTGTTGCTCAGCAGCCTTTTCGAAGTACGATTTGAGTTCGGCCTGTAGAGCCTTTAACTTTTCGTCCATTCGCTTCTCCTGATTTATTGGGAAGTGTTGATTGTTTCCGGCACTTTACGCGGCTGGAATTAACGACCTGATCTCCTCGATCAGGGTTTGATTGGCTGCCGAGTGGTCTATCGTCGCCGGCTCGGTTACACGTGTGGCCGCGGCTTTGCCCTCCGAAGTGTCGGCGTCGGGATCATCGTCGGCGGCTTCGTCGGTGCAGAGTGCGGTCAGGATATCGGAGGCGCTCTTCTGGTGCTCGCCGGCCTTTGTCATGTGGTCGGTGGCGGCGCCAATGGTTTTCTTTGTGGCGGCAGAAATGGTCTTGCCGGTCTTGAGCTCTTTGACTTCGCCTGGCTGGCGGCCGTAATAGGTCATGTCGCCATACTCTTCGGCGAGCCAGTCGATGTAGGCGGGGAGCATTGCCATATAGGCTGCGAGGAACTGCTGAATGCTTTCTTCGGACGCCGCCAGCTTTTCTTCCTTGGACAGATCGGCCGACCAGGGAATCGCGCAGAGCGCGGAGCGAAGCGCGATCCACATCTGGTATGCGGCATCCTGCAGCAGCGCCTCGGCATACTCAGTGTCGAAGTCCTCTTTCTTTTCCTTTGCTTCCCGGCGGCGCTTGACGCTCGTGATGAGAGCCTGCTCGTTCATGGGGAAGGTGACGATCGAGCCTTCCCACAGCCGGACTTCCTTGAGCCGGCGCGTGGCGCCGTCCATGGCATCCTTGACGGTGTCGAATCCTATCGAGAGGCCTTTCACGATCTTCGCTTTGATGAGCAGGTAAGCATTGCGCGCATCCGGGAGATCCATGAGGAGTTGGCCCTTCACGCTGAGCGCGGCGGGCCCGTCGACCAGCGTCAGCTTGCCGATCGGTTTATCGGTCTTGTGCTGCCAGAGCAGCGGCACTTCGTTGCCGTGGTCCTGAATGGTCTTCGTGAAAGCGCCTGGCTCGATCAGGTCGCCGCCAAGGTCCAGATTGTTATAGACCGCGAGCGAGCCCTCGAAGGAGCCGTCCTGTGCGACCGACTTGATCGCCATGCGAAGAAGCTTTTTCATTGGTTTTCGTTCCTCTCTGCGTTTTTATTTCTTCAGGCCCCTGGAGTGTTGCCCACGTCCGCGGCGCCAGGTTGGGCGGCGGCCGGCGGCAATAAAGCGCCGCCCTCCGGAGGCAGCGTCTGCATGTTGAGCTGGATGTGATAAGCGGATCCGGCGCCGCCTGGAATCGGGTTCCAGTCTTCGAGGTCGCGCACTTCGTCCTGGCACGCGATGCCGTTCTGGAGCATCGTCGCGTAGCCTGCCATGCGGCTCGGGAAGTCTCCGCGCAGCAGCGCGTTCAGATTGTGTTTCCAGAGGTACCTCTGGCTCTTCTCCTCCGGAGTGAGCACGCAACGCCAGAGCTCCTGCTCCCACCGCGTCAGCCATGCCGAGAGCGTCACCTTCACAAACTCAAGCGCGAGCTGCTCGATGTTCGAAAAGGTTGCGCGGGAGAGGTCTCCGACGAGATGCGGCGAGACCAGGAACCAGCGGCAAATCTCATGGATCGAGAACAGCCGCGTTTCGAGCAGTTGCGCATCCTTCGCGCTTAGCCCGATCGGTTTGTAGATCGTGTCGTTTTCGAGGATCGGCGCTTTGTGCGGAATGCTGTACGTCGCTTCCCAGTCGGCCCGGAAACGATCGAAGTCCTGCTGGTTCCGGAACTTCTGCTTCATCTCCAGCACGTACGGCAGCCGGCCGCCGTGCTGAAAGAACTCGCCCAGATTTTTCTCGGTCGCTATCGCGGTGCCGATCGATTGTGCTGCCATCGAGATCACCGAGAAGCCCTGGGTCCCGTTGTCTCCGAGGCCTCTCATATGGAAGATGTCCTGCGGCTTGTTCTTGATGAGCGTGAAACTCTTCTCCTGCTGGTTGCCATCCTTGACGATGTAAACCAGCTGGCCGGCCTTGTCTCTGCCAGTGCGCACCTGTTTGGGCAGGAGAAGCTGCATTTCCATCGCGACGCCGGTCCCGCTGCGGCGAATAATGCGGGCATAGGCATTGCCCTGCAGGACGCAGTGGCTCGTCAGCGTCTCGCGGAACCCCATGGCGGTCATCTCGTCGTTGGGCGCCATTTTGAGCGCCTGATACATCGGGTGCTTCAGCGCGAGATCCTTGCCTTTGTCGGGGTCCTTGTCGGCCTGCAGCATGACCAGCGGAATGAATCCGACAGTCTCGCTGATGATCCGGTTGCAGGCCCACACGACCGAATGATTCAGCGCCCGCGCGAGCGTGACGCGCTCGCCCGACCAGGAGATACCCGAGCCGCCCAAAGCCGAATAAATTTGCTGATATCCGTTCCGCAGATACCAGTCGGTGGTGATCGCCTCGACGCTCAACACCTCCTTCGTTTCGCCCGGTAGTCTCGTGATCGATGGCGGTTCCGAGCGGGAAGAGTAGTTCTCGATCAGCGCCTTGATGCGCGACGCGATTTCAGGGAACACTAACCCAAACTCCGCAGTCCGGAATAGGTCACAGTCTTGTCCTCGAATACCAGCGCCCGCGCCAGCCCGTCGATAGTGGCCGCGAGAAGATCGATGCGGGAGAAGTCCTTCTCGCGGTCTGGCTTGACTGGCTTGATCAGATCGTTTCCATCGCTTTTGGTACAAAGGCAGCTCGCATGGTGAGCCATCACCGGATGGCCGCCATGCACGAGATCCCCTGTCGCGACAAGCGAGATCAGCTTCTTCGTGGCCTCGTTCAGTCCGGGACAGGTTTGCGGAATTTCGACGCAGGGAACTCCTTCTTCGACCAGGCTTGTGGACATCTCCCGCGAGTTGTACCTGTCGAAGCAAACCTCCTGCACGTCGAACATTTCGAGGCAGTATTTAATCCGCGCTTTGATCAGGCCGTTGTCGATCACGCGGCCTTCGCAGGTCTCGATCCAGCCCTCTTCCACCCATCGCTCGTAAGGCATGCCGTCCTGCACCTGGCGTTTCCTGAGCGTTGTCGCAGGCATCCAGCAGAACGGAAGAACGTCGTATCCTCCGTCGTCCCGCGGGAACACCGCGGCCACCGCCGACAAGTCCGTGGTCATCGAGATATCGACCCCGACCCAGCACTTGCGGTTGATGAACCGGGCGAGCAGCTCGTGGGGCAGCGGCCACCCGGATGCATCCCAGTCGCGCCGGCACGCGCGCCAGAGGTTCATATCGATGGCGCGATTTTCCTTCTGGTCCCAGATATTCAGGAAGTACCTCTTGAAGCTTGCAAGGTCGCCCTCGGCCAGGTGCGAGACGTACTGCTGGCGAATCTTTTCCTTATCGAGAAAGCCGCCATTCTCTTTGAGGCTCGGGTTCGCCTTGATATAGGTGGCTGGGTCGGCCGGGTCGTCGTCGACGGACGCTCCATAGATGCGGCCGAAGAACGTGGGATCGAGAACGACGCCATCGTTGACCCTTCGCGTCTTCTCGTGCAGCCGCCAGGCGAGCGGCGATTCCGATTGCACGCCCGCCGTGGTGATCGCGATGGTTAAAGTCTGCCTGCGGGTGAAACCGCCGTTCGAGAGCACGTCCCAGTTTTCGAGTTGCTTTCGGGTCTTCCAGCGGTGCACTTCGTCCGCAATGACGCAGGACGGGTTCACGCCATCGCCGAAGTCGCCGTCGGCCGCGATGGCCGCGTAAAAGCTGTCCGGATCGCTGCGTTTGACGATCCGGTTGGTTCCGCGCAGGATGCGCAGGCGCCGCCTCAGCACCGGGCTTTGCTCGACCATCTTGCAGGCGGCGCGATAGACGTTCATGGCCTGCCTGGTTGCGGCCGCGGCGCCGTAGACCTGGCAGCCGGGGTCGTTGGACAGAACGAGCACCAGAAGCGCGAGGCCTGCCGCCCACTCGGTCTTCCCGGCCTTCTTCGGAACTTCCTCGTAGACCATTTGAATGATTCGATTGCCCGAGTGATCGATCAAGCCGAACGTCTGAGCGACGGCTTCTTCCTGCCAGGGCATGAGCAGGAACGGTTTACCGAACCATTCGTCCTGCGTGTGCCGAAGCACAAGCTCGAAGAAGTTGCAAGCAGCATCTGCATGCTGCTGTGAGAAAGGCACATTTTCTGAACGAGAGCGAATTAACTTGCTTGTGCTGCCGACAAGAGCGATTCATGTGATGAGCCCGGCTGGACCGGGACCGAAAAGAGCCACCAACCATGAAGACCTTTACGATCGACTCCGAGAACAACATCACGGTTTATGCAACCTTTAAGGCAGCGAGAGAGGCTGCTTCCGGCATCGCCTTTACCAATGCGGACGACCTGGCCGAGCTTCTCGGCGGCGACAGCAAGCGCCTGGTCGCCATTTACAACAGCCTGACCGGCATCACGCCGGTGAAGAAGTTCCAGAGCAATGCAGTCGCTTCGAAGCGCATCCTTGCCGAACTCGACAAACTGGAGGCTCCGGTTGCGCCACCGACGCCCAACGCCGCGACGGAAGAGGCTCCCGCGAAGACCAGGGCCAAGCGCGCGAAGAAAGCTTCCAAAGCGGCCGAGACAGCCTCCTCCAGCCCGCGCGAAGGCAGCAAGGTCAGCCAGGTTATCGCGCTGCTCAAGCGCGAAGGCGGCGTGACCCTGCAGGAACTCATGGCCAAGTTCGACTGGCAGCAGCACACCACGCGGGCGCTGATGAGCGCGGGCGGCTCGCTCGCGAAGAAGCATGGCCTGACGGTCGTATCCAGCAAGAACGAAAAGGGAGAGCGCACGTATTCGCTTCAGGCCTGAGCACACTCGGCTTCGGAGGATCACACGATGAGAACGATGAAACTCAGCCAGATTGAACTGGAGATCATCTGGAAAGGTCTCCAATCGATTTCCTGGCGCTCTCCTGGTGGCTGCGGTTATCCATCAGCCGGAAGGCTTTGATCTGGCCAGGCGTAAGGTCGGTGGCAACGTGGACCGGGACTTGTTCCAGCCCCAGCTGCTTTGCCGCCAGCAGGCGCACGTGGCCCGCGACGACGACCCGTTCGGCGTCCACGACGATTGGCTGCTGCCAGCCGAACTCTTTGATGCTGGCGGCGACTTTGTCGATAGCGGCCTGCGGGATCGTCCGAGCGTTCCGCGCATAGGGGATAAGCTTATCTGTCGGCCACAAGACAATCTTCATGATCTTCTTTAGATTCATTGGATTAGCTTGCATGCCGCAGGCACAAGAGCGAAGCTGTGATCACCATGCTTACACCACTAAAAGAAACGCTCAAGGAACCGGAATTCAACTTGACTTACTGGCTGGCCCTTGCCTGCCTGGTTCTTGCAGTCTGCTTATACCCGGTGATCAAATGACACAGATCACGACCCCTCACGTAAAGGCCGCTCTCGGGATACTGACGGCGGTCGCCGATGCGATCCGCGACCTGAAAGAGGTTCCATCGGGCCATCTGTATGCCAACCTGATGAGCAAGCTCAGCTTCGCGCAGTACGAACAGGTCATTGGCGTTTTGAAAAGCACCGGCCTGATCAAGGAGAATGCCCACCTGCTGACGTGGGTTGGTCCCGCACCTGCCTGCCCTGTGTGCCACGAAGCAGGCGGCAATCCCTATTGCGCCGGTTGTGGCTGGAAGCCTGCGGCCTGTCCGGATTGCGGCAAGCCCACGAACCAAGATGGTGCTTGCGAAACTTGTGCGGCTTCCACCTGCTGCGAGTGCGGCAAGGCCATCACGCCCGCCGCGGATCTTAGTCTCGGCGTGTGCGACGAATGCACCGAAAAGGCTGAACACGAGGAAGAGGGTCGGAGATAGCTTCATTTCACTGCACCAACGCTGGCGGCGTTCGCTTCTCGCGCGGCCGCCCCAGCAGCTCGAACAAGTCCGCATCTCCGCTGTCTTCCTTCTCTATCGAAAGCCTCAGCCTGGCCACCGGGGACAATCCGAACTCCGAACAGAACGACCGCATCAGAAGCCATGCCTGGGTTCCCTGCCGCACAGCCGGGTGCGGCTTCACGTCCACTACCACCAAAGCCTTTGTTTTCGGGTCGAGAGCCTTCTTCGCGATGAACCTACCCTGCGCCTGAATCGTCTCGTAGCTGGCCACCGCGGCATCGTAGGCAACGCAGGCGCCTTCGAGCATATGCGCATCCGGCCGCCTGTCGATATCCATCGCCTCCAGTTCCCGCGCCCAGAAGATCCATGCTCCGCGCGCCCGCCCCTTCAGATGCCGCGGACACGTCGGCAGTCCGCGGGAAGCCTTCGGCTCGCCTGCGAGCAGCCGCTCCAGCCGGTGAACACCTTTGTTTCGCGGGTCGCCGGCAGCGAGCTGAGTCTTTAGCGGTTTCGGCTTTCGTCCTCTCATTTGCCCTGTTACATTTCGTGTAACAACTTGTCACGCCGGATGTAACACTCTCAGCCTCGGCGGTAGCCGACAAAGGTGCTGAAAAATTAATCCCTGCGTTAAAACTTAACCACTGCGTAAAGAATTTAGCAGCGTTGTCAGCCGAAAAGCTGGAAGTACCAATACCAATCTGGCTCAAAAAAGCCGAAAACAAAGGCGATCTGCCGAATTCCGTTCAAAAGTGAAAATTTCAATTTCGCGGATTTTCGTATTCGAG
>Ga0210403_10002390_pt1 | contig 16991 bp, 17 predicted proteins | sample IncBWC19MmetaG_FD_150863 | JGI IMG/M metagenome (GOLD analysis project Ga0210403, IMG submission 150863) | Forest soil microbial communities from Barre Woods Harvard Forest LTER site, Petersham, Massachusetts, United States - Inc-BW-C-19-M | ecosystem: Environmental > Terrestrial > Soil >... | reverse complement strand
GAACCGAACAGGATCACCCGCAACGGCCGAAAATATTCGACAACCGCATCGAGCAATTCGGGAGGAACGGAGGCTGTCATGCCAAATCAGCCGAAGGCCAAACGGGGATTGGCGGATGACGAAAACCGAAGATCGTTCCTGGAAAGCCTTGGGGTCAACCCGCTTCCGCCGTGGCCAGGGCGGGGAGTGCTCGCGTCCAGCTCTATCAGCGCGGTGCGCGTGCTTTCCTCATCCGTCCCCATCAGCCGCGAATACCCCGCCACATCGGCGGCAAGGATCGCGGTGAGACGGCGGGTCTGGCTCATTCCGCCACGCCTGCCGCGAGGCGCAGACCCGACAACAAAAGTTCCCGATGCTCGGGGTTGCGCCAAGGCAGGTAACTCGGCACGACCTGAGTGGTGATGGCGCGCAGCCGCCTGACGATCTCTCGCGCTTCGTCGAGCCGACCCATATGCGCGTAGCAGGCGGCGAGATTGCGATATGGCAAAGGGAAGCTTGGATCTTCTTGGATCGCTAGGAGCAGCTTCGGCACTGCCTCATCAAAGCGCCGGCTGAGGAGATGTGCGGCGCCTATTAAAGCGAGCGGCGTGCCGACCCGGGCGCGGGGGCTGAGCCGCAGCGAGACCTCGGCATGCTCGATCGCGATATCGGGCAGGCCCGCGAACATTCTGAGGACGCCGCTGATGTGCCAGCCGCCGGCGTAGTTCGGGTTGAGCGCGAGGGCACGGTCGACCAATCCCATCATGGCGCCGATGTCCTCGCCAAAATAGGCCAGCGCGTGGGCGGCATGCACTAGGACGACCGGGTCGTCGCCCGCCACTTCGAGAGCTCGCCTGGCGAAATCAATACCCTTCAGACGGTGCGCCGCCGGATCGTCGCTGCGACCGTCAATAAGCAGCCGATTACAGCAGACCGCGGCCCAGGCGAGTGCCGGCCCGTAACGCGGGTCCAGCTCGATCGCCTGCTCAAGGAGATGGAGCGCCTCAGGGATTTGTCGTGCCGAAGACAAGACCATCGCATAGGCGCGCAAATAGAGGTCGTAGGCGGTAAGATCAGCGGCCGGGCGGCTGGCCGAACGGGTGGTCTCGGCGGCCTGCAATGCCGGCTCGATGACGCCGGCGACGCTCGACGCCACCTTGTCCTGAAGCTCGAAGACATCTTCGAGCGAGCCGTCGAACCGGTCGGCCCACAGATGCGCGCCGGTCACTGCATCGATCAACTGCCCAGTGATGCGCACTCGCTGGCCGGCTTTGCGCACCGAGCCTTCGAGCACATAGCGAACGCCGAGCTCGCGCCCGACCTGCTTCACATCGACGGCCTGTCCCTTGTAGGTGAAGCTCGAGTTGCGGGCGAGGACGAACAGCCAGCGGATGCGGCTGAGTGCGGTAATGACCTCCTCGACCATGCCGTCGACGAAATATTCCTGCTCGGGGTCGCCGCTCAGATTGGCGAAGGGCAACACCGCAATCGATGGCTTGTCGGGGAGCGGCAGCACCGGTTGTGCGGGTGCCAAGGGGCTCTTGGCTGCGCCGAGGTCGCGGACCCGGTAGACCCGCACCGGCCGTGCGATGTTCTTGACCTGCTGCTCGCCCAGATCCTCGAAGAGGAAGGGCAGCCGGTCGCGCACCTGATCATGGACCGTGTTGGAGACGAGGATCCCGCCGGCATCGGCGAGGGCCTCGATCCGGGCTGCGATGTTGACGCCGTCGCCGTAGAGGTCGTCGCCCTCGACGATCACGTCGCCGAGATTGATGCCGATGCGCAGCTCGATCCGGCTGTCCGCCCCGACACCAGTGTTGCGCTCGGGCATCGCCCGCTGCACCGCGACGGCACAGCGCACCGCATCGACGACGCTCGCAAACTCCACCAGCATGCCGTCGCCGGTGGTCTTGACGACGCGGCCGTGGTGCTCGGCAATTTTCGGATCGAGGAGCTCACGGCGCAGCGCTTTGAGGCGTTCGAGCGTGCCTTCCTCGTCCGCCCCCATCAGCCGCGAATACCCCGCCAGATCGGCGGCGAGGATCGCGGCGAGACGGCGGGTCTGACTCATGTTGTCTCGCCCGTCGCCAGGCGCAGGCCGGACAGGAACAGCTCGCGGTCCTCCGGGTTGCGCCAAGGCAGGATGCCCGGCACGACCTCAAGAGTGATGCCGCGCAGTCGGTGTACGATTTCTCGCGCTTCGTCGAGCCGCCCCATATGGGCATAACAGGACGCGAGAAGACGGTATGAGGTGGGAAAGCCTGGATTATCCTGAATATCCAGAAGCAGCTTCGCCGCAGCCTCGGCAAACTGATGTTTGAAGAAATAGGCCATGCCTATCACGGACACGGGCGTACCCACGCGCTCGCGCGGGCTCAGTCGCAGCGAGGTCTCGAAATGCTCGATCGCGAGATCGTGTTGACCGGCCCAGGCCCTGAGAAGACCGCTCAGGCCCCAGCCGCGGGCAAAGCTAGGGTTGAGCGCCAGTGCCCGGTCGATCAACTCGATCATAGCGCCGATATCCTCGCCGAATAGAGCCAGCACGAGAGCGGCGTTGGCCAGGACGCGCGGGTCGTTCTCCCCCGGCTCGAGCGCCTGCCGAGCGAGATCGCTGGCCTTGCGGCGGGATGCCTCCGGCTCTTCGGCCCAGCCGTCTCTGACAAGCGACAGGTGGCACATCGCAGCCAATGCCAGTGCCGGCCCGTAATGCCGGTCGATCGCGATTGCCTGATCGAGCAACCCCAAAGCCCCGACAACCCGCTCTTTTGTCATTGGATAGAGGGCCGCAAGTGCGCGCAGGTAGAGGTCGTAAGCGCTGAGATCGGTCGTCGGCCGCGCAGCGGAGCGACGCATCTCGGCCGATTGCAACGCCGGCTCGATAACCCCGGCAACGCTGACCGCGACCTTGTCCTGAAGGTCGAAGATGTCCTCTAGCGAGCCGTCGAAACGATCGGCCCAGAGATGCGTGCCGGTCAGGGCATCGATCAGCTGCCCGGTGATGCGCACCCGTTGACCCGCTTTGCGCACCGAGCCTTCGAGCACATAGCGAACGCCGAGCTCGCGCCCGACTTGCTTCACGTCGACAGCCTGGCCCTTGTAGGTGAAGCTCGAATTGCGGGCGATGACGAAGAGCCAACGAATGCGGCTGAGTGCCGTAATGATCTCCTCGACCATGCCGTCGGCGAAATATTCCTGCTCGGGATCGCCGCTCATGTTGGCGAAGGGCAGCACCGCGATCGACGGCTTGTCGGGGAGCGGCAGCGCCGGCACTGATAGGCTCTTGAGAGCAGCGCCAGTGTCCCGAACCCGATAGACCCGCACGGGTCGGGTGATGTTCTTGAGGGCTTGCTCGCCCATGTCTTCGAAGGCGAGGTCGAGGCGGCCAGCCACATCCTCCTGAACGCGGGCGGAGATGCAGATGCCGCCCGGCTCGGCCAAGCCTTCGAGGCGGGCCGCGATATTGACGCCATCGCCAAAGATGTCGCCCTCTTCGATGACGATATCGCCTTGGTGGATGCCGACGCGGAACTCGATACGGCGGTCCGGCGGCAGCGGGGCGTTGTTTTCGGCTATTTCCGCCTGCACCTCGCCCGCACAGCGGAGCGCGTCGACGACGCTGGCGAACTCGACCAGCATGCCGTCGCCGATGGTCTTGACGATGCGGCCCTTATGGCCGGCGATCTTCGGGTCGATGATTTCGGCGCGGAGCGCCTTGAGCCGGCGGAGCGTGCCCTCCTCGTCCGCCCCCATCAGCCGCGAATACCCCGCCACATCGGCGGCGAGGATCGCGGCGAGCCTGCGCTGAACGGGCGGATTGTCGGCCATGCGGCGCCTCCTGATGGATTATAGGCGCGGTTTGCGATCAGAAGCGGGCAAATGCGCGTTCCACCCGGGCGAGAAACCCGGCGCAATCGGCGCGGTTGGCGGCGTCGATGTTATAGAACGCGAGGAACCGGGTCTCGACGCCGCACCCGCAGAGCCGGGCGAGGCCGCCGAGGATGACCGCGCGGACCGGATCGCGCAGCACCAGACGGATCAGCCACCACGGTGCGCCGTAGCTGGTCACTACCCAGAGCTTCTTGATGTTTGACAGCGCGGGGCGGATCGCGCCGCCGCCCTCGGGCAGGTGGAAGGCGACGCCCTTGGCCCACACGCGGTCGAAATACCCCTTGAGGATCGCCGGCATGCCGTACCACCAGGTCGGGAAGCACAGCACCAGCGCCTCGGCCGCGCTGAGCTGCGCGACATGCTCGGCGACGCCGGAAAGATCTGGGCTGGGCGAGTTGTAGGTGCGCCGCTCGGCGGCGCTCAGCACCGGGTCGAAGCCCTCGGCGTAGAGGTCGCAATCATCGACCTCGTGGCCGCTCCGGCGTAATGCCGCGACGATCGCTTGATGCAGCGCGGCGGCAAAGCTGTCGGCAAGCGGATGCGCGTAGATGACGAGAACCCGCATGCCTTCCGCCTCGCTTCGTTTCACCCGGTTTCTTGTTGCCGCGCCGGTTTCGGCTTAACCTCGGTCCGGTATTAATCATGGAGGCTGTCGCGATGTCCGGACAAGGCGCATTCCCGGTTCTCGATCCGGCTTCGGTCGAACCGCGACGCGGCGCGCGCTACCCCGAGCACCTGCGCGCCGCCTTTGCGACGCGCGAAAAGAGGGTGCTGGGCGACCCGCTCGGGCTGACAAATTTTGGCGTCAACCTGGTTCATATGCCACCCGGCTCCGAATCGGCGCTGCGCCATTGGCACACGCGCGAAGACGAGTTCGTGATCGTGATCGAAGGCGAGCTGACCCTCCTCACCAATGCGGGAGAAACAATCCTCGGGCCCGGCATGGCCGCCGGTTTTCCGGCCGGCAAGGCGGATGGCCATTGCCTGGTGAACCGCAGCGGCCGCGACGCGGTCTATCTCGAAGTCGGCGACCGGCGCGCCGGCGACGAGGTCACTTACCCGGATGTCGATCTCGCCGCAATCTGGCGCGATGGCGGCCGCGTCTACGTCCATAAGGACGGCCGGCACTATTGAGGCGGGCGTCTATTTGAGGCTGCCGCAGGATTCGGGCCAGCCGCACCCCGGCCTTGGCGGACATCTGCCGTCGCTGCTTTCGCAACACACCGTCGCCAGGGGTTGAATTTATCGCGTGACTAAGCTATATTCTCAAATACGAAAATGCGTTTTTATCATCACCATATCGAAGCTTTAGCCCCATGTGCGACCGGTGTGTCACGCTCATCCCAGGTCTCCCTGCTGCCTCCCTCAGGACCGCAAATTGCCTCCCTGCTGGCCGGGTCCTCCTGTGGGTCTCTATCTACTTGATATACAACACATTATGGTCGATCCGACGAGCGTTTTGCGGGGCCAAATCGCATTTTCTCCCTGCTCTCAGGGAGGCGACGGGTTGGCGGTCACTCGAGCCGCACGCCGTAGCGGTGGACGTGATAGAGAGGCCGGTGAGGGTGCGGGAGGTACAGCCGCTCGACGCGCCGATCAGGCGGCCTCGCGGTCCTGCACCAGGGTCTCGAACGCGGCGCGCATGGTGGGCATCCGGGTCTCGCCGAGCAGCTGCTCGGCGGCACCGGCCGCCCGCACCTCGCCCCGGTGCAGCACGACGACCCGCGCGCCGTCGCCGACTTCGTCGATCAGGTGGGTCGCCCAAAGTGCTGCGATGCCCTCCTCGCGGCAGAGCCGACGCACATGATCGAGCATGAACTGCCGGCTGGCGATATCGAGCCCGACGGTCGGCTCGTCGAGCAGCAGCAGACGCGGCCGGTGCAGCAGGCAGCGAGCGATCTCGACCCGGCGCCGTTGGCCGCCGCTCAGCCGGCGCACCTTGTCGCGCCGTTGATCGGCCAGGCCGACCCGGTCGATTTCCTCGCTGCTCCGCGTCGCCGCCTGGCGATGCGACACGCCATGCAAGGAGGCATGGTAGAAGAGGTTCTGCTCGACCGTGAGGTCGAGGTCGAGGGTCGGCTGTTGAAAGACCACACCCATCTGCCGCAGGCACTGCGAGGGGTGCTCGCGAATATCCATGCCGAAGACGCGAATTACCCCTTCACGCTGGAGATAGAGCCGGGTGGCGAGAGAGAACAGCGTCGTTTTGCCGGCGCCGTTCAGACCGAGCAACACGGTGAAATCGCCGGGATCAACCGAAAACGAGACCTGGTTCAACACCCGGCGCGGCCCGAAGCTGTGCCCGAGCCCCTCGATCGAAAGTGCGGGAAGGTCGGCCATCAGCGCCTCACCGGCGGGAGACCACGCCCCACGGCAATTGGCCGACAGGGATCGATTTGATCACTTTGAGTGCCGCAAGGTCGATCACCGAGATGTCGTTGCTGACCCCGTTCGTCGTGTAGAGACGGGTCTGATCCGGGTTGAACGCGAGGTTCCATACCCGTTGGCCGACCAGCAAGTAGCGCATGACCTCATAGCTCTGCGCGTTGATCACGGCAACGCGGTTGGCCGGGCCGAGGGCAGCGAAGGCGAGCTTGCGATCGCGAGTGATCGCGACGCCAACGGGCTGGATCGCCTCCGCCGGCATTCCTGGCACCGCGAAGGCGATCCGTTTGACGATCTCATATTTGGCCGCATCGACGACGCTGATCGTCCCGCCGATCTCGGCGGAAACCCAGAACTGCGCGCCGTCATCGGTCCACACGGCCCGGCGCGGGCGGCTGTCCACCAGCACATTGGCGACGACCTCGCGCTTAGCCGTGTCGATGACATGCGCCATGCTCGTGGTCTCGGAGGTGTTGACGAGATATTTCCCGTCGGGGCTGAGGCCCATCCCCTCGGGCTCGACGCCGACCGGGATCTCGGTAACCACCTCGCCGCGATCGATGTCGACGACCGTCACGAGGTTGCTGTCTTCGTTGGCGACGTAGAGCACCTTACCCGCAGGATCGAGGGCGAAGTACTCGGGATCCCGACCACTCGGCAAAATACGGACGACCTTCTCCGCGGCAAGGTCGAGCACCTCGATGTGATCGCTGTCGCTGGCGCAAATGTAGAGCGACTTTTCGTCCCTCGAGAGCAGGATGCCGCGAGGGCGCTGGCCGACGGCTATCGTCTTCACCGGGCTGAGGCTCGCTCCGTCGACGACGGTGACCGTGTTGTCTTTTTCGTTTGATACATAAATGGTGTCGGCCTTGGCGATGCCGGCGGCGCAGAGCAGTGCCGCCGCTGCGCTCACGACGAGACGATAGGTCAGCCCATTCGGCATTTCGTCTCGGGGCGATCGATGCCGAGTGTGTCGAGCTCGGAAAACTGGTGCAGAAATCGCCCCGGCGGCGGCGATACCGAAACCAGCGAGCGCGCATCGGCGAGCAGGATCGGCTGTCGCAGCTGGCCGTCCCAGGCGCGGAAGCTGAGCCGGGCGCCCTTGTAACCAGCGAGCTCGAACTGGTCGCTGCGGAGAAAGGCCGAGATCGCACCCGGATCGGCCGACTTCGACCGCGTCGCCGCCTCACCGATCGCCCGCACCGCCATCCAAGCAGCATAGTCGCGGTCCGTCATCCAGCGCTTCGCCTGCTTTAGAAAGCGCTCTTGCAGTTGGGTGGCACCCCATTGCTCATGCGGCCGCGCCCACGCGCTCGGCACCAGACCCTGGGTCCCGGCAACCGGCCTCGGATCATAAGTGCGGTACGGGAGCTGGTCGCCGAACTCGTCCGCTTCATCGGCGACAATGAGTACGTCATAACTGATGCCCTGGGTAAAGCGGGCAACTTCGGCTTGGATGGCGAAGTGGCCGGTATCGGTGCGCCGAGCGCTGGGGACAAATGTCCAGGGCTTCTCCTGAACGATCCGCGCTCCGAACTTCTTCGCGGCGTGACGTATGTCGGCGGCAAACTCCCGATCGCCATCGCCGCGGCCGACGACCAGAAAGATGGAGGGCCAACTCTTGGTCGCGAGATACTGAACGAGCGCATCGGCCAGCATCGCTCGGCTTGGCGGCAGGTGGAGGATGTTGGCACGGCAATCCGCGCCACGCAGTCGATCCTCGGACGCGGCGGTATTGAAAATCGCGGCCGGGGCGGCCTCGGGCAAGGCAGCAACCGACAGTAATTCGGGTGCTGCAAGATCGGTGACGACGAGACGGATATTGTTCGCCGCCAAGTCGCGAAACGAGGCAGCGATGTCACTTTCCGCTGGCACTAGCCGCTCGACGAGCTCGAAGGACTGCCCGGTGAAATGCCCTGTCGTATTATTATCGGCGATACCGAGACGCGCACCCTGAATACCCTCATCCACGGGCGGCTGGTCAAGATAGGCATGTGCGACGGTGCGATTGGCCGTCTGCGACAGCCAGCCGATTTTCACCGCTTGCTCTGCGGCACAGACATCGGTTACCGCCACGGCGGTCAACCCCACCACCAGCGACAATATTGGCGGCCAGTTATTGATCGGCGCCAATATCACCTCCGCGACGGCTATTTCAACGTCTCGAGATAGGCGATCACGTCGTCGCGTTCCGCCTTATCCTTGATGCCGGGAAAGATCATCTTGGTTCCCGGGACCGTCCCGCGCGGATCGGCCAGATAAATGTCGAGGGTCTGTTCGTCCCAGGTATGCTCGAATTTCTTCATGCCTTCGGAGTAGTTGAAGTTCTCGAGGCCAGCCGATTGGCGGCCGACGACGCCAAACAGGCTCGGGCCGATCTTGTTCTTGCCGGCCTCGGTGGTATGGCACAGGGCGCACTTCTTGAATGCCGTCTTGCCGGCTTCCACGTCGGCGGCGAGGACCGGGCCTGCCGCGGCGAAAAACATGACGCCGGGGGCGAGAGCTAAAATCTGGAACCGCATTCTTCCTTCCACGATGTGGCCGGCGAGAGTCGCATCGATAGCTGTTGGCACCGCTCCCCGCAACGCCCCCGCTCTTGTCGAGCGGGGGGTCAAATGCGATAAGCGGGGAAGCCTTGCCGCTCGCGTCAACCAAGAGGGAGGAGGCAGTCGTGGAGACCCGCGCTGCTGTCGCTTATAAGCCCGGAGATCCGCTGACGATTGAAACAGTCCAGCTCGACGGCCCGAAGGACGGGGAGGTTTTGGTCGAGATCAAGGCGACCGGGATCTGCCACACCGACGAGTTCACCTTGTCGGGGGCTGATCCCGAAGGGCTCTTCCCGGCAATCCTCGGACATGAGGGCGCCGGCGTCATCGTCGATGTCGGGCGCGGGGTAACGAGCGTCGCCAAGGGCGATCATGTGATCCCACTCTACACGCCCGAATGCCGGCAATGCGAATATTGCCTGTCAGGCAAGACCAATCTGTGCGTGGCGATCCGCGCGACGCAGGGCCAGGGTGTCATGCCTGACGGCACCAGCCGGTTCTCGCGCGGCGGCGACAAGATCCATCATTACATGGGGACCTCGACCTTCTCAAACTTCACGGTCTTGCCCGAGATCGCCGTGGCGAAGGTCCGCGAGGACGCGCCCTTCGACAAAATCTGCTACATCGGCTGCGGTGTCACGACCGGCATCGGCGCGGTGATCAACACCGCCAAGGTCGAGCCCGGGGCCAACGTCGTCATCTTTGGCCTCGGTGGGATCGGGCTCAATGTCATTCAGGGCTGCCGCATGGTCGGCGCCGACATGATTGTCGGGGTTGACCTCAACCCGAGAAGGGAGGCGCTCGCCAGAACGTTCGGGCTCACTCACTTTGTCAACCCGACCGAAGTCGAGGGCGAGCTCGTCCCCTATCTCGTCAACCTGACCAAAGGTGGCGCCGATTACAGCTTCGAGTGCATCGGCAATGTCCGGACCATGCGGCAGGCGCTCGAATGCTGCCACCGCGGGTGGGGTGTCAGCGTCATCGTCGGCGTCGCGGGTGCCGGTCAGGAGATCTCCACCCGACCGTTTCAGCTGGTCACCGGCCGGGTGTGGAAGGGAACCGCCTTCGGTGGCGCCAAAGGACGGACCGATGTGCCGAAGATTGTCGATTGGTACATGGAGAAGAAGATCAACATCGACGATCTGATCACCCACAAGCTCCCGCTCGCGGACATCAACCAGGGTTTCGATCTGATGCGGGCGGGCGAATCGATCCGCAGCGTCGTCGTTTATTGAAACCGATGCGCGCCAGAGCGTTGCAGGCGAAGGGTCAAACTTCCTGACCTCCCGAGCCTTTTATCTCGGTGTCGCTCTCGCCTGGATCGCCTGCGCGGCGGCGGCGGCCGAGGGCACCATCCGCGTCGGGTCGTTGCGCTACGGGACATTGAGCTGGCAACTCGATGTCATCGCCCACCATGGTCTCGACCGGAAGGAGGGGCTGAGGATCGAGCCGTTCGAGCTCGCCGGCGCGCCGGCGGCGCAGCTGGCTCTCCAGGCCGGCCGGGTCGATCTGATCGTTTCGGATTGGCTGTGGGTCTCCCGCCAGCGGGCCGAGGGCGGCGACTCGACCTTCATACCGTTTTCGAGCGCAATCGGCGGACTGATCGTCCCCGCTGCATCGCCGATCCGTGATGTCGCCGGCCTCGCTGGACAGCGGCTGGGGATTGCTGGCAGTGCCCTCGACAAGAGTTGGCTCGTGCTACGGCTGTTCGCCCGCTCCAGGCTCGGCCTCGATCTCGACACGCTGGCCGACAAGAGTTTCGGCGCGCCGCCTCTGTTGAGCGAAGCGCTGGCAGCGGGGCGGCTCGACGCGGTACTGACCTATTGGCCGTTCGCCGCCAAGCTCGAAGCGCGTGGCATGCGGCGCCTTTTCTCGATCGGTGATGCTCTTGCGGCACTCGGGATTCCCGCCGACCTCCCGCTCACCGGCTATGTCGTATCCGCACGGTGGGCGAACGACAACCAAACGGCTCTCGAAATTTTCGTCGGCGCGACCCGACGGGCAAACGCGATTCTCGCGGCTTCCGATGCCGAATGGGAACGAATCGCACCGCTCACCGGGGCCGCCGCTCCCGCCGAGCTCCTCAAACTGCGCGACGCCTATCGAGACGGGATCCCGCGCCGCTGGGACGCGGCAGAGCGAGAGGCGGCGGCCCGGCTTTATCGGCTGCTCGCCGAAATCGGAGGCGCCGCGCTGGTCGGACGGAGCCCCGAGCTCGCTTCGGGGACCTTCCTCGACAGCCTGAGGTATTGACGCAGAGGTGATGACACGGTTACCGGCCGCAATGGCGGAGCGGGTAGCGTCGCTGCTCGTTCTCCTCGGCGCCTGGGAGGGTGCTGCCTGGTTTGCCCACAGCCGGCTTTTCCCGGGTCCGGGAACCGTATTGGCGACCCTCGCCGACGAGACGATAAACGGCGATCTCCTCTATCATCTCGGCGCCACCCTCGCCCGCGTCGCAGTGGCCTTTGCCCTGGCAATGACGATCGGCAGTGCCATCGGCATTGCGATGGCGCGCTCGCGGACCCTCGATGCGCTCCTCGACAGCTGGGTCGTACTTTTTCTCAATCTGCCCGCCCTCGTCCTGGCCGTACTGCTCTATGTCTGGCTCGGTCTCACCGAGGTGGCGGCGATCGGGGCGGTCACCCTCAGCAAGCTGCCGACGGTGGTCGTGACGTTGCGCGAGGGTGCCCGCGCGCTCGACGGCGATCTTGCGGCGATGGCCAAGAGCTTCCGCCTCAGCGCCTGGCGGACGTTGCGTCACGTCACCCTGCCTCAGCTGTCGCCTTTCTTTGTGATTGCGTCGCGCACCGGGCTCGCACTGATCTGGAAGATCGTACTGGTGGTCGAGCTGCTCGGCCGACCCGACGGTATCGGATACGCGATCCAGGTGTTCTTCCAGCTGTTCGACATCAAGCGGCTGATCGCCTATTCGCTGGCCTTTGTCGCCGTCATGCTCGCGATCGAGTGGGGCATCCTGCAGCCGTTCGAACGTCGGCTAGCGAGATGGCGCCAGTGACTGTCGGAATTTCCATTGACGTTTTGGAGAAACGTTACGCGGGCAGCCGGCCGATAATCGCGCTCCGCAGCCTGGAAGCGCATATTGCACCGGGCGAATTCTGCGTCGTCACCGGCCCTTCCGGCTGCGGCAAGACGACTCTCCTCAACATCGTCGCCGGTCTCGACAAAGACTTCCACGGCGTTCTCGGCTTCGAGCCAGCAGGCGGGCGTTTGCCGCGCATCGGCTATGTCTTCCAGAACCCGCGTCTGCTGCCCTGGCGAACCGTGCGCGAGAACGTCGCGTTGGTGCGCCAGCACAACCACGACCGCTTCGGGCTGGAGAGGCTGCTTGGCGAAGTCGGCTTGGCCGATGCCGCCGACCTCTATCCGACCCGGCTGTCGGGCGGCATGGCCCGGCGCGTGGCACTCGCCCGCGCCTTTGCCATCACGCCCGACCTGCTTTTGTTGGACGAACCCTTTGTGTCGCTCGACGCGCCAGCCGCGGACCGGCTACGCGGGCTGCTCGTCCGGCTAGTGACGTCGCGGCCCCTAACTGTGCTCTTTGTCACTCACGAAGTCGGCGAGGCGGTGGCACTTGCCGATCGGGTGCTCGTACTGTCGCCGGCGCCGGGACGGATCGTCGCCGAGATGCCGATCCCCCTGGCGCGCGAGCAGCGATACGACGGGGGTACGCTGGCGGCATTGAAGGCCGAGCTCGCGCGCCTTGCGGGATTTCAGCCGGGCCGCAGCAGCCTCAGGATCCCGTCGAGCTGATCGAGGCTCGCGTAGTGGAGGGTCAGCGACCCGCCGCGCTTCTTTGGTTCGAGCGTAACGCGCAGCCCGAGCATCGCTCCAAGCTCGCGTTCGAGCGCCACGGTGTCGGCATCACGACGCTGCCGGCGGGCCGGGGGTGCTGTTTCGACGCGGCGCTGGACGAGCCGTTCGGTGGCGCGGACATTGAGCCCGCGGCGTACGACTTCGGCAGCGAGTGCGGTCGGATCCGCCGCCGCCAGCAACGCCCGTGCGTGGCCGGCGGAGAGCTCGCCCTCGTCGAGCTGGCGGCGCACCGGCGCCGGCAGGGACAACAGCCGCAGCGTATTGGCGACGTGGCTGCGGCTCTTGCCGACCGCATCGGCAAGGCTCGCCTGAGTGCGGCCGAACTCGCCCATCAGCCGGCTGTAGGCCTCCGCCTCCTCCAGCGGCGACAGATCCTCGCGCTGGAGGTTCTCCACCAATGCGATTTCGAGCGCCTCGGTATCGGTGATCCGGCGAATGATGACCGGGACCTCGTGCAGCCCGACGCGTTGCGCAGCCCGCCAGCGCCGCTCGCCGGCCACCAGCTCGAAATCGGCCTCCTCCGCGGCGAGCGGCCGCACCAGCAAGGGCTGAAGAACGCCCTTCTCGCGGATCGACTGCGCCAGTGCGTCGAGCTCAGCCTCGGCAAATCGCCGCCGCGGCTGGAGTGTTCCGGGCCGGATCAGTTCGATCGGAACGCGCCTCTGCGGTGCGGGGTCGACGGTCGCGTCGCCCTCACCCTCGCCGAACAGTCCTGCGAGACCTCGCCCGAGTTGGCGTCGGGTCGCCCGCTCGCTCATCGCAGCAGAAATTCATGCCGCCGCAGGATTTCGGCGGCGAGCCGAATATAAGCCTGCGATCCGGCGCAGCCGTGGTCATAGATCAGCACCGGCTTGCCGTGCGACGGCGCCTCGGCGATTCGCACATTGCGCGGAATCATTGTGTCGAAGACCTTGGCGCCGAGATGGCCGCGCACATCCGCGGCGACGAGATCGCAGAGGTTGTTCCGCTGATCGTACATGGTCAGCACGACACCCTGCAGCTCGAGCCGCGGGTTGAGTGCCCGCCGGACCCGGTCGATTGTGCGCATCAGCTGGCTCAGCCCTTCGAGCGCGTAGTATTCGCACTGCAACGGCACCAAGACCGAATCGGCGGCCACCAGCGCGTTGATCGTCAGCAGGCTCAGCGACGGCGGACAGTCGATCAGCACTTCCTCAAAGTCGCCGACCCGGCTGCGGATAGCTCGGCTCAGCAAAAACTCACGGCGCTGGTGCCCGCTGAATTCGAGATCGGCACCCGCCAGATCCGGCGATGCGGGGACCATGAAGAGGCGGGGAACTTCGGTCGTGACGGTGGCCGTTTCGAGCTCGGCCTCCCCGAGGATCAGCTCGTAGCTCGTCATCGCTCGTGTCGGACGGTCGAGCCCCAGGCCGGTGCTGGCGTTGCCCTGCGCGTCGAGGTCGATCACGAGAACGCGACGCCCGGAGGCCGCCAGCGCCGTCGCCAGATTGATCGCGGTGGTCGTCTTGCCGACCCCACCCTTTTGATTGGCGACCGCAACAATGCGGGCGCGGCGCACGGGCGCAACGGCGCGCCGCGGCGCCTCAGCCGTGGCCATGGTCACGGGCTACCTGCTGCAAGCGAAGAACGACCCCCCGCGGATCGGAACGGCTTTGGCAAAGCGTCGACTTCATTGTCCAGTGTTTCCGAGCAAGGGTCAATTCATCCTCGACCCGTTCCCCTTTGAGAAACAGGCACTCCGTCTTGGTGGCGAGAAACGGCTCGGCGAGGCCGAGCAGCCGGTCAAGCGGCGCGCAAGCGCGGGCGGTCACAACATCGACCGGGTGCGGCGGGACCGCCTGGATGCGGCAGGGGCGAATCGTTACATCGACCTCGGCAATGCGCGCCGCCTCGCGCAGGAAGGCGCATTTTCGCGAATCGGCTTCGACCAGCTCGACGCCAGGCACGCCGAGAATCGCCAGAACGAGACCGGGAAGGCCAGCGCCGCTGCCGAGATCGATCACGCTCCTCGCGCTATCGGCGACGAGAGGCTGCAGCTGCACCGAATCGAGGATGTGCCGACGCCACAGATCGACGAGGGTATTGCGGCCGACGAGGTTGATCCGTGCCGACCAACGGACCAGCAGAGCGGCGTACGCCTCGAGCCGGGCAAGTGTTTCACGTGAAACAGGAACAATCTCGGCAAAGCCTTGCGGCCCGAGCGGAAAGCTCACGCCGCGCGTCGCTTCACATGCTTCAACAATGCCACCAACGCCGCCGGCGTTACCCCCGAGATCCGCGCGGCCGCGCCGAGCGTTGCCGGCCGAGCAAGTGCCAGCTTGTCGCGGATCTCGCGCGACAGACTGCCGACCCCGGCATAATCGAGATCGGGCGGAAGCAGCAGCGCCTCGTCGTTGCGGAACGAGACGATGTCCTTTTGCTGGCGGTCGAGGTAACCCGAGTAACGGGCGTCGATTTCGAGCTGCTCGGCGATCTCAGGGGTCAATGCTCCGAGCTCCGGCCAAATATGTGCCAGTCGCGCGATGTCGATTTTCGGGTACGCAAGGAGCTCGGCGGCATTGCGGGTGATGCCGTCCTCGTTTACCGCGATGCCGTGGCGCGCCAGCGCCGGGGGCGTCATGCGCAATTCCACAAGATGCTGCCGGGCGCGGCTCAATGCCGTCATTTTTTCGGCAAAGTGCTCGCCACGCACAGTACCCACACAGCCGAGCCGAAGACCGATCGGCGTGAGCCGCTGGTCGGCGTTGTCGGCCCGCAAAACGAGCCGATACTCGGCGCGCGAAGTGAACATCCGATAGGGTTCGCTGGTGCCGCGGGTGACGAGATCGTCGATCAAGACGCCGATATAGGCGTCGGCGCGGTCGAGGGTGAGCGGCTCGGAGCCGGCGGCCGCGAGTGCCGCGTTGAGCCCGGCCATAAGACCCTGCGCCGCCGCTTCCTCATAACCGGTCGTGCCGTTGATCTGGCCAGCGAGATAGAGACCGGGAACCCGCCGGGTCTCCAGGCTCGGATAGAGTTCGCGGGGGTCGACGAAATCGTATTCGATCGCGTAACCCGGCCGCCGCATCACCGCCCGCTCGAGACCGGGAATCGTCCCCAGCAGTGCTTCCTGAACCTCGCGCGGCAACGAGGTCGAGATCCCGTTCGGATAGATCGTGTCGTCGTCGAGCCCCTCCGGCTCGAGAAAGATCTGGTGCCGCTCGCGCTCGGCAAAGCGCACGACCTTGTCCTCGATCGACGGGCAGTAGCGCGGCCCGACGCCGGCGATCTGCCCCGAATACATCGGCGAGCGCCCGAGATTGGCGCGGATCAGCGCGTGCGTCGCCGGGGTCGTCGTGGTGATGTGGCAGGCGACCTGGGGTGTCGTGATGCGGTCGGTGATGAAGGAGAAGGGCGGCGGCGGATCGTCACCGGGCTGAATGTCGAGCCCGGCCCAATCGATCGTCCGCCCGTCGAGCCGCGGTGGTGTCCCGGTCTTCAGCCTTCCGAGCGCGAAGCCGAAGCGCGCGAGCGTCTGCGACAGGCCGAGCGACGGTTTCTCGCCGACGCGGCCCGCGGGAATCTTTTCTTCACCGAGGTGAATGAGGCCGTTGAGGAAAGTGCCGGTCGTCAGCACCACGCGTCCGGACACATAATGCCGGCCGTCGCCGAGCGAGACCCCAGCCACCCGACCGTTCGGATCGAGCAGCAAATCCTCGGCGGCGCCTTCGGCGATATCAAGCCCCTCCGTTTCCTGGAGCAGCTCGCTGACCGCTTGGCGATAAAGCTTGCGGTCGGCCTGGGCGCGCGGTCCGCGCACCGCGGCGCCCTTGCTGCGGTTGAGCATGCGGAATTGGATCCCCGCGCGGTCGATCGCTCGACCCATGATGCCGTCGAGCGCATCGATCTCGCGCACGAGATGGCCCTTGCCGAGCCCGCCGATCGCCGGGTTGCACGACATCTCGCCGATCGTCGCCCGCTTGTGGGTCAACAGCAAGGTTCGCGCACCGACGCGCGCGGCCGCCGCAGCCGCCTCGCAGCCGGCATGCCCGCCGCCGACCACGATGACGTCATAACGCCCGGAACTGGCACTCATGGCCGCGGAATGTATGGACCCGCTCCCCCGCTGTCGAGGTTTCACCTTCTCATTCGACCAGCGCCGGGTACAAATCTCGCCAGTCCGGATTCTGATGTTCAATCAGCCGGATCTTCCAATCCCGCCGCCACTTCTTGAGCGCCTTCTCACGAGCAATCGCGTCTGTCGGATCATCATAGGTCTCGAACCACACCAGGCGATCGACGCCATATCGGGCGCTGAAGCCCGGCACGGCGTGTGACTTATGCTCATGAACGCGCCGCACCACGTCGCTTGTTACACCAAGATAGGCGCTTCGGGGCGAA
>Ga0210403_10002387_pt1 | contig 17023 bp, 20 predicted proteins | sample IncBWC19MmetaG_FD_150863 | JGI IMG/M metagenome (GOLD analysis project Ga0210403, IMG submission 150863) | Forest soil microbial communities from Barre Woods Harvard Forest LTER site, Petersham, Massachusetts, United States - Inc-BW-C-19-M | ecosystem: Environmental > Terrestrial > Soil >... | reverse complement strand
AGAATTTCTTCCATCGTCCATTGCGGTCAACTATAGCAAGGAATATAGGCTGCACTGTAAGCTGCTGCGAACTAGTCCTGCAATGACGCCTGTGCAGCTATAATCCGTCTGCCGTCTTCCACCCCATCAAGGAGAACACATGCATGATCTCTCAAGCCGGGTCGCGCTCGTAACCGGCGCCTCCCAGGGCATCGGTCGCGCCTGCGCGCTCAGGCTGGCAAAAAACGGCGCAACCGTGGCCGTGGCCGCACGCAATCAGGAAAAACTGAATGACTTGGTGCAAGAAATTAACGCAGCGGGAGGCAAGGCCGCCGCATTTGTTCTCGACGTAATCGATGAAGATCAAATCAAAAACGCCGTCAAATCGGCGCTCGCCCAGTTCGGGAAAATGGACATTCTGGTGAACAACGCCGGCATAACTCGCGATCAGCTGCTAATGCGCATGAAGCGCAGCGACTGGGATTCCGTTCTCAACACTAATTTGACTTCCGCATATCTTTGCACCCAACAGGTTATCGGATCCATGCTAAAGCAGCGTTGGGGACGCATTATCAATATCACTTCGATCTTTGGTCAAATGGGGCAAGCTGGCCAGGCGAATTACGCCGCGTCAAAAGCAGGGTTGATCGGCCTCACGATGGCAATCGCAAGGGAAGTCGGTTCCCGCAATATAACTTGCAACGCCGTGGCCCCCGGGTTTATCGAAACCGCAATGACATCGGGTCTCGCCGAAGACTTCAAGAAGGAGGCGCTAAAGATGATCCCCCTCGCGCGTATCGGCACTCCTGAAGACGTAGCCTCAGCAGTAGCATTCCTCGCTTCGGAGGAATCCTCCTACATAACCGGCCATGTCTTGAACGTGAATGGCGGAATGTTGATGGGGTAAAGAGAGCGGTCAGCATTCAGCAGTCAGCATTCAGCCTTAGAGACGACAATATTGATCGGTCTCCAGAGTCGATGCAAGGACAAATCAAGGGAAGAGAGTGTGGGGAGGATTTGGATGACGGCTGAATGCTGATAGCTGAAAGCTAGATCTGCTGGGCCAATGCAAGCTGTTCACAAATCCGCTGAATTATCTCAGTTTGCTCCGGTGTCCGAGTAAGAAATTCAAAGCCGTGCCGCAACCCATCGCGATATCGCACAATCGCCCGAATCTTTAGTGGAGCCAACGGAAACTCAAGCTCCAGGGCGACAACTTCACCGGATTCAAGTTCGCCGGTCAGCGTTCCACCAATTCCGTCCTGTCCAACCTCATTCGATCGCCCCCACAAAGAAAGCCTCTCTCCGGATCGAAAAACATTCACCGTCATACGAATATCCACCGGGTACCGGGTGAAACGCCGCATTCTCTTCGCAGCATCTTCTCTCTTGGGAGCGGCTTTGGTCATCACGTCATTCTATGGTATTTGCGCGCTAGTCACCTTAAACTGCGGGACCATGCGAAAATCCTTAGTTTTTTCAGCGCATCCCTGTATGAATTTAATTCGCCGCGAGTCTCACAATGATCCATAAATTAATTACTTACCCAGCCGTAGTTCCTATTCCCAACTCCTCGTAACTATCGTGCTCTTCGGCATTTCCAATATGGCATGCCAAATGCATTTCAACAGGGCGTTCTGTGATAGGAGACTACCCATGGCGAAGGATTGGAGAGAACTGTCTGAAGCTGCGAGTCGTGAGCAGGATCCCAAGAAATTGCTTGAGTTGGTCGAGCAGCTCGATAAAGCCCTTGAAGAGTCTGAGAACACGTTGAAAGAGTTGAAAGAAAAGAAAGAAAAAAAGGAAGAACCGCATACAAATCGCGACTTGAACCCTCATCCATTTCCCACGGTGAGAACGATCAGTACCCTTTCTGCTTAAGCTCGCGACTCATACGAAATTCAGCGCAATGTCGGCCTCGTGCAATACCCGCTCGTTTGGTAGACAATAGAATGGACAAGCACAAAAGCTGATTGCGACGTTGGTCGTGCTGTTCCTTGAATCGTTCTCACTCAGCAAATCATCTTTCCCCTTGGAGGAGAATTATGGCGCACGAGTTACCCCCTTTGCCTTACGACTACGCAGCTCTGGAGCCGGTTATCGACACTGAGACCATGAAGCTGCATCACGACAAGCATCATGGCGCTTACGTAAACAATCTGAATGCCGCGATTGAAAAACATCCGCAGCTCGCCTCGAAAAGCGCGGAGGACTTGATCCGTGATTTGAATTCAATCCCGGAAGACATCCGTGCCGCAGTTCGCAACAATGCCGGCGGACACGTGAATCACAGCATGTACTGGAAGATCATGAAGCCCAAGGGCGGCGGCGATCCCGTCGGCCCGATCGCAGAGGTCATCAACAAAACCTTCGGCAACTTCAAAGACTTCCAAACCAAATTCAACGATGCAGGAGTAAAACAGTTCGGCAGCGGATGGGTTTGGCTGGCGGGGAAATCCAGCGGCGAAGTCCAAATCATGAGCACGCCGAATCAGGACAATCCCATATCGCAGGGCCTCTTCCCAATTTTCGGTAATGACGTTTGGGAGCACGCCTACTACCTCAAATACAACAACAGGCGCCCTGAATATTTGGCCGCATGGTGGAACGTCGTCAATTGGGACGAAATCAACAAACGGCTCGCAACTTTCAAGTCAGGAAAGCACGAACCCGCTCTAGCCGCGAGATAGCACAACAGAACCCTTCAGTTGTTGTCATCCTGAGTTTCGGAGCGTCCCGCTTGCGGGACGCTCCGATGCGAAGGACCTCTGTATTCATTCCCCCTCTCACCGATTGCCCTTGAGCAGCAGTCTGGCTTCTTCCTTGGATGCAGGGGTGACGTAACGGGCCTTTAGCACTTTCTTCAAATGATTAAGTGCCTTTTGAGTGTTGTTGAGAGTGAGGTAGATCTTTGCGATTTCTAAATTCGCGTCGCCATCTCCCATCGCCGTAGCGCGCCGGAACCATGCCAGCGCATGCTTAAGATTTTCTTCGTCACGATAAATTGTTCCAATATTAGAAGCGCCTTCCATCTCTCCACGCCTATAGGCGCGGCGATACCAATACAAGGCTGCGGCACGATTTCGATGGACTCCAATTCCAAGATCATAGAAATAGCCCAAATTTACCTGTGCTCCTGTGTCTCCACCTTTTGCGGCAGCCAGCATAAGCCGGAAGGCGGAACGAAGTTCGCCCCGATCCCACGTCTCAGTTGCTCGAACGAATAAGTCCTCCGCCTTCGATCTTTTAGATCGCATGGTATTGGGCTAACTTTGTTATGTTACCGCCGGCCGATATTAGTCGCACCCGGCTGTCCAGCCGGGCGAGACTCGGTGGTGTTTCACTGCGCCGCCGACCGGTCCAAGAGTTCTTTGAGATATTCTCCCCATATTGCAGGCAAGGAATGCGTTCCGTGGCCGCGAGTAGCATCGGTGATAGGCAACAACACAAACCTGCCCTGCTTCACGTGTTTAATGTCAGCATCGATGATCCCCAGCTCCGGAGGATTAATCTGATCGTCGGCCGAGTTCACGGCGGTGAGGGGTACGCTGATTTTGCTGAGTTCCGGCTCCGGATTGTAGTTTCTCGACGCATCGAAGTAGTAAAGCATGTCATTCGCATCGGTTGTCTTCGAGCGTGTAACGATGTAATTTTCGAGAAAATCATCCGCCTTTTCGCGTGTAGGTTCCTGCTTCTGCATCTGTAGCGGGCTGCTGCCCATAATCAAAAGTACTTGCAGAGCCCCAACCAGGCCGTGGGGCTGCTGGGTGTATTCACCGTTGTTCCAGTCCGGCGACGTGCGAATATCGTCGAGAATCATGCGCCGCATCATGCGATTGCGCCCCGCGATCTCGATCGGCTGACTGGCCAGCGGCATGGCCGCGTCCATGAAATCAGGATGTTGTTCCGCCCACAACCAGCTGTGCATTCCTCCCATTGATGTCCCCATTACCAGCAGCAGGTGATTGACCCCCAGCCCCTGTGTGAGCAGGCGATATTGCAACTCGATCATGTCGTCGTATTCATAATGAGGAAACCGCATGTGCAGGCCGTCACTGGGCTTGCTCGATTCCCCGTGGCCGATGTTGTCAGGCAGGATGATGAAGTATTTGGCCGCATCCAGAAGTTGGCCGGGACCAAAGAGCACGCCCGCGAACGTGGTTGTGAGGAATTGGCGGCCCGAACCACCCGTTCCGTGAAGAATCAAAACTGCGTTACGTACTTTTCCGCTTGCGTCTTTCTGAGCTTTGCCCAGAGTGTAATAGTGCAGCCTGACCTCAGCCAATTTCTCGCCAGATTTGAACTGAAAGTCTTTGAGGGCAAAGTTCCCAGATCGGGGTGGAGGATAATCGTTCGCACGGGCCACCAGCGCGGCGGAAAGAAGGCAGAACATGGTCACAGCGCGATGAAATTTCATGACATCTCCTTAGGATAGACGAGGACATTCCGCAGTCCATGCAGCTCAATGAATACCCGGCCACGTTTATTTACGCGAAAGATGGCGCACTCGTTTCGAAACATGTTGGTGCCGCCGACTGGTCAGATCCCTCGGTCATTTTGTATATCGACCAGTTGAAAGAACAATAACTGAATTTGATTCATCCTCATTTCTGCATTTCCTGTGCGATGTCTGTGGAAATGAATATCCGAGAAAACTGCGCCCTCCCCGGAACCTTCTCTGGTTTTGACTAAAAGCAATCCGCAGCACGGGTTACATCCACTCCGAGAGAAATCTTTGCCACCAAATCAAAACTGGGAAACCCATTCCGGAATTCCCTTCCTGTGCACCATAACCGGATGTTTCCCAGGTGTATAGTCGTCCTCACTTCAGCCGAGCTCCAGCCACTCGAATGTGTTCAATTTCAAAAATCAAATCTCCCTCCCCCAAGGGTGGATGCTAGGTGAAACAGACCAGTGAATGGAACATCTATCGCACACGATTCTTAGTTCGAGCTAAACAACTGACCCAGCATCTCGTTTTTACCGATGCGCTGGGACGAGAACATATAGGAGACCCTGGCGATTATCTAGTGGAGTCTTCAGACGGGAACACCAGGATCACGCCCAAAGCGATCTTCGAGGATATCTATGTCGTGATGCCGACGATCACCCAAAACAGGAGATCGACGGCCGATCCCATAACTTCAACAATCAGAAAGAAGTTCTACGAGTACCGCGCAGCCCCATCAGCTTGACCGCTGTGGAAATTGCGACGGAGGTAACGTATCAGGCCAGTTAATTCTTTGAGATACAATATGTAGTGATACCCTATTGACAGGCCCCATATACGGGAGTACTGTTTGGCATCTCAGTCGAGAAATCGCTCCCAAAACAAAGGCGGCAGAGATTGACGAGCCGAGGTTCAGCGAGCCGCAATTGCAGGGTGCGGGAACATTCGAGACTAGGTTGTAGGTGAGGGAAACATTGAAGAACCAGCAGAGTCCAGCCCCTGAAGGGGCGACAGATCATAGCCCAGGGCCTGCCCTGAGCTTGTCGAAGGGACGTAAGTCCTGGGTTCAGATTCGATCCGTGACAACGCGCCAGCAGGGCGCATAAGTAGCCGTTCCCGGTTCGGTACCGTTTCGGGCCGAACATCCCCTCGGGCACGACAATTTTGAAAATTCAAGGCTAGGCAGATCCGAAGAGGTTCCATGGAAGGCATCGCGCACTTAGTTTCATCGTCGCTGGCTCGTCACGGTTTCACCACTCAAGTAGATCACCGACGTTTGCAGTGGTCTCCGTGGCTGCGGTGTGAATCGAGCTTCAGCCTCTCGCTGGTCCCCAGCAAGCCAGGGTTGTTCATGCTCGCAGAAGAACCCGGTGCCGATCAGGGGTTGATATCAGGGCATCGCTTCAGCGATGCCCTGACGATCACGCCAGTGGCGCGTTTAGCCGCTGAGGGTACCCCCCTCACACCGTTCCAAATTTCACAAGTTGAGGATCTGAGCACGTCGATGGCGCGTCTGTTACTGCCCACTGTGCCCGTGCCCAAGGCGCGTTATGTGCGATATGCGGTGTTAGAAGATGAGGATCAACGCCGCTCAAGCCATCGCGCCCTACTTGAGTGGATGGCGTCATGCCCCGAATCCAAGAACGAAGTCCCCAACAATCTGACGGTGCATACTTTCACGAAAGAAGAGCAAAACTTAGAAGATGCCGAAAACGCCTTACCGCAAGCACGAACCGGAACCAGCGGCTGATTGACCACATTCCGCCATGTACTTGAAGTCATCTAATAACTACACGAACAAGCGGACCGAAGAGCCCGCAGGAGACTAGAACCATGTCCCAGGTCACAACTAAAGGTGCCCCCACCGCCGTTGCCCAGGCTGCCACGCCGGCGAATACCCCCATCGCAAAAGCCCCCGGCCTTACGTTCCGCCGCCTGTTCACCAAGCCCGGCGTGTCTCCTTATGACGAGATCGAATGGGAACTCCGCCTCGCTCAGATCGCCGACGCCAAAGGCAATGTGATCTTCGAGCAAAAAGATGTTGAGACACCCAAAGACTGGTCGATGACGGCCACCAACATCGTGGCCAGCAAATATCTGCACGGAACGGTCGGGACGCCAGATCGCGAATCCGGCGTGCGCGCTTTGATCACCCGTGTCGCCGAAACCATCCGCGATTGGGGAATGTCTCAGGGATACTTCAGAACTGCCGAAGACGGCGCAACTTTCCACGACGAACTAGCCCACATCCTCGTCCGCCAACTGGCCGCTTTCAACTCGCCGGTATGGTTCAACGTGGGATGCGACCGCATCGAGCCCAATTCGGACGCTCAGAATTGGCACTGGAATCCCGTTGCAGGACGCGTCGAATTCGGCGTCACCGGATACAAAACTCCGCAATGCTCCGCCTGCTTCATCAACTCGGTCAAAGATTCTTTGGATTCAATCCTCACATTGGCAAAAACCGAAGGCATGCTGTTCAAATGGGGATCCGGCACCGGAACAAATCTTTCTTCTCTCCGTTCGTCCACCGAAGGCCTCAGCGGAGGTGGAACTGCCAGCGGTCCGCTTAGCTTCATGAAAGGCTTCGACGCCTTCGCCGGCGTCATCAAGTCGGGAGGCAAGACTCGCCGCGCCGCCAAGATGGTCATCCTCAACATCGACCATCCCGACGTCATCGACTTCATCGAGTGCAAGAGCAAAGAAGAAGCCAAAGCCCACGCGCTGGTTGCTGCCGGATACGACGGGTCGTCTCCAGACTCCGAAGCCTACTCGTCCATCTTCTTCCAGAACGCCAACAACTCCGTTCGCGTGACCGATGACTTCATGTACGCCGTGATGCGCGACACCGATTTCAGCACACGGGCCATCCGCGACGGACGCCCGATGCACACGTTTAAGGCTAAGGACCTGCTCTACAAAATTGCTGACGCCACCTGGCGCTGCGGCGATCCCGGCATGCAGTTCGATACCACAACCAACCGCTGGCACACGTCGAAGAACACAGACCGAATCAACGCGTCGAATCCCTGCTCGGAATACATGTTCCTCGACGATTCAGCCTGCAATCTCGCCAGCCTGAATCTGCTGAAGTTCGCGCCCAACGGCACGTTCGACGTGGAAGCCTATCGTCACGCCGTCGACATCCTTATTACAGCTCAAGAAATCCTGGTAGACAACGCCGGATATCCCACAGAAATGATCGGCAAGAATTCCCACGACTATCGCCCGCTAGGCCTGGGCTACGCAAACCTCGGCGCGCTGCTGATGGCCGCAGGCTTGCCCTACGACTCCGACGCCGGACGCGACTACGCCGCCTGCGTAACCGCAATCATGTGCGGCGAAGCCTATCTCCAATCCGCAAAAATCGCTGAACTATGCCCGCCATTAACACCAGCGACGGAGCCAACGCGGAGAGGCCTTCTTGAAACCAATCTTGGGCAGGATGTCGAGCGGGGTTCACAAAAAGAAGACATGCCCGGAGGAGCCTGCCCCGGCTGGTACATCAACCGCGAACCGTTCCTCGACGTAATCCGCATGCACCGCGCCTCCGTCAACAACATCAACAAGACGAACGTTCCTGCCACTCTCTACGAAAGCTCCAAACAATGCTGGGACGAAGCCCTGGCCCAAGGCGAAAAATCCGGCTACCGCAACGCCCAAGTAACTGTTCTGGCTCCAACAGGCACAATTGGTTTCATGATGGACTGCGATACCACCGGCATCGAGCCTGATCTCGCGTTGGTGAAGTACAAAAAGCTCGTCGGCGGCGGGATGATCAAGATCGTCAATCAGACCGTGCCCACGGCGCTGTTCAAGCTTGGCTACACGCATGATGAGGCCGACAAGATTGTGAGCTACATCGATGCGACCGGCACCATTGAAGGCGCGCCTGAAATTAAAGATGAGCATCTGGCGGTGTTCGATTGCTCGTTCAAGCCATCGAAGGGAACCCGGTCGATCCATTATTTGGGACATTTGAAAATGATGGCCGCGGCTCAACCATTCATCTCCGGCGCCATTTCGAAGACGGTGAATCTGCCGGAAAATGCGTCCGTCGAAGACATCATGGAGACCTACCTCCAGGCGTGGAAGTTGGGGCTCAAAGCCGTCGCCGTCTATCGTGATGGATGCAAGAAGTCGCAACCGCTAAGCACCGCCGGCAGCACGACCGCACTCAGCAGAAAAGAAGATGCTCGCACAAACCTGGAGCGGGCGCCCTCGCCCGCTGAAGAAGTCAATCTGAACGGGCCTCCGCGAGCGGTTCGGCACCGGCTGCCGGAAGAGCGCGCCTCAGTGACTCACAAATTCGAAGTCGGAGGCCACGAAGGCTACATCACCGTCGGCCTCTATCCCGACGGATGCCCCGGCGAAATCTTCGTCACCATGGCGAAAGAGGGGTCCACCGTCTCCGGGCTCATGGACAGCTTTGCCTGCGCCATCTCCATCGCGCTGCAACACGGCGTGCCTCTGAAACTTCTGTGCGAAAAGTTCGCGCATACCCGCTTCGAGCCCAGCGGCTGGAGCAAGACTCCCGAGATCGGATTCTCCAAATCGATCATGGACTACATTTTCCGCTGGCTCCAGTTGCGCTTCCTCACCGGCCAGCAGCAGATGCTGTTCGATACGCTGCGGCCGCGGTCGCCGCAAATTCAAGCGCCAGAATCTATAGGTGATCTGACTAGGTCTGCGCCAACGACCAACGACCAACGGCCAACGACAGGTCCAGTTCACGCCGCCGACGCCCTATCCAACATGATCGACCTAGGAGACGCCCCAACCTGCAGCTTCTGCGGATCAATCATGACCCGGAACGGAAGCTGCTACAGGTGCATGAGTTGTGGCAGCACGAGCGGGTGCAGCTAGGTTTGCGTAGGTGCGGACGCCCGCTCCCTGACATGAGCGAATGCTGGAATAACAAATGGCTGCTAATCTGAATTTGGACCGACTGATAGAAGCGGCGCGACGGGAAGGTAAGCACAAGACCAAGAAATCCGCCGTTACAGCTGCGCTGGCAGAGTATGTCCAGCGGCGCAAGCAACTGCACATCCTGAAAGCATTTGGGAGCTTTGAGTTTGATCCTACCTTTGACTACAAGACTGAGAGGCGCCGGCGGCGTCCGTAATCACGCTAGGCGAAGGGTTCTAATGGGAAGTCCCGCTTTCGGAAATTCGACTCAAGCTGCAACGGCAGGACTTCACGTTTTGTGTTTACATAGTTTATTTCTTAGGTCAGGCTAGCGCAGCGAGGTTAAGGAATGAGTACTTGGGTCGAGACTCCGAATGAATTTGCTGCGCTTGATTACTCCGATAACGAACCTGGCGCTATTGAGAAGCTGCTCGAACTAAACGAGTTTTATCGCAAGAATCGTTGGCCTGCGGAATACTCCAAAACGAAACATCATATCTATTGCTCCGATGCGCGCGATCTCTCTTCGATACGCGACGAGAGCGTCCATTTAGTTGTCACCTCTCCGCCATACTGGACCCTTAAAGAATACGCCCCGCACGAAAAACAGTTGGGCGCCATTGGTGACTACGAGCAATTTCTTGCCGAGTTAGACAAAGTCTGGTCGGAATGCGCGAGGGTATTGGTCCCGGGGGGAAGAATTTGCTGCGTCGTTGGCGATGTTTGTATTCCCCGGAAAAGGGCCGGTCGACATCACGTAATTCCGCTGCACGCGGACATTTTGGTTCGCTGCCGTAAGTTAGGGCTCGATTCGTTGACACCAATTCTGTGGTTCAAAATAGCAAACGGCGCAACCGAGGTTGAAGGCAACGGTTCCGGGTTCTATGGAAAGCCTTACCAGCCCGGTGCCATCGTGAAAAATGACTTTGAGTATATTTTGTTCTTTCGCAAGGGCGGGTCGTATCGCTCGCCTTCGTCGCTCCAAAAAGCGCTTTCAATGCTGTCGCGTGAAGAGCTAAAGACATGGCTTCGCACCGCTTGGACGGATATCAAAGGAGAATCAACTCGGAAAGGCCATCCGGCGCCATACCCCGCAGAACTGGCGGAGCGGCTCATACGTCTCTTTTCCTTTGCTGGTGACGTGATACTGGATCCGTTTGCTGGCACCGGGAGCACAAGTTTGGCGGCGATATGGTCGGGACGCAATAGCATTGGCGTCGAAGTTGATAGCCGGTATATTCTTCTCGCCAAGGATCGGCTGGAGCGGGCTATGCTCATGAGGCCGGAACCTCGACTTTTCGACGCGAAAGTAGAAGTCAACTTCAAAAATGAGTCTGGCGAACTACGCTCTCCTGAATACGTTCCAAAAGCTCTTTGACGGGACGAAATATCTTCACAGGGACTCAAGCCTCGGTGATCGAGTCGCAAGTTGCCTCTACGAAGACCTCTACCAACTAAGTAAGTCTTCAAAATTGCGCGAGCGCATAGACGCCCGCGAGCGGGTGCTCAACGTTCAGAACCGGACGGTGGGTATCGCGCGAAGGCGTGGCGACGGAACGTTCGGCGAACTGGTGCCGTCAGCGAGCGCCATTGTAGAAGAGGGCATGTCGGTTGCGCGAGGACCAGTTGCGACGATCGAGATTGGTGTTGAAACTAAAATTCTCGCGAAAGCAATGATCAAGCAGATTGACCGTGTGATTGGAGATCTAATCAGACAAACGGAGGAGTTTAAAAAGCGAGGCGGCAGTCCCATCTGCGTAGGCGTAATTGGAGTAAATTTTTCAGGGCTTTACACGTCGTACGAGGCCAATAGGTCTTTTCTGACCGACGGACGAAGGTACAAGCACCCAAGCCAGGAGGCTGGCTCAGCGATTTCCAGGTTGCAACAGCGGGCCGCTCCGACTTTTGACGAGTTCCTCATTTTGAAATTCATTGCCACAAATACTCCTCCCCATCCGTTCTCTTGGGTCGATGAAAAGCAAACCACGCTGGAATATTCCGCGCTTTTGACACGCGTTTCGCGTGATTATGATCGCCGATTTGCGTAAATCCGGTGTTACGGCTTTAGAACCTCAGTGTGCGAATGTGACGTTCAGTCCAGTCGTGAAAGTCAGATCGTTCTTCTTTTTTCCAAACGGGGGATTGGTGACGTAGATGTCTCCGAAGGCGTTTTGCCATCCCAGCCATTTGCTGATTTTCGTTACGGTGCCGAAGTTGAAGGTTGAGCGGTATTCTCCGGCCTCATTCAGGACAGGAAAGAAATATAGCTTCTGGCTCAGCAAAGTGGCCTTCCCCAGCTTGTGAGTTAATTCCTCGCCGAGGGTGAGTGCCGCCAGATTGCGCTTCAAAGTGTCGTAATTTTCCCGGGTGTAGTTCGCACCTCCAAGTAGATCCAGTGTTGTCCGTTCGCTCTTGATGAGGTGGTATCCAAGGCCTCCGCCGAAGATAGAACGCAGGTTGAGGGTTTGGAGAGTGTCAGTCTGAAAATCGGCGTTTACAAATGCAAATACGCGCTGGGTCAGATTTCTTTCATAACGAATGCCGCTCTGGATCGCGTTTGCGGTTGTGGCGCTCGGTCCCCCGGGCGGGCCGCTGCTCGCATAGATGGAGTTGGCGTAGAGCGCAATGCGGTCGTTCAAGGTTTTCCGGTCGGCGGTGAATGCCAGGGCCAGGTTTTTGGTTTTACTATTCCCCGCGGTGAGGGCGAATCCAACGTCAACCCCTCCATCCCAACCTTGAGTAAACCGCGGATGCTGCGACTGCTCGTACGCAGCTTCCTGGTCGGGATTTCGCATAGTCAACACAGCGTCTTTCGGAACCGTGACCGTTCCGCTAGACACCGTCGCTACTTCAAAAGTCCCTGCTGAAGCTGTGACCGTCCCAGTGGCAGGCTTCGCACCCTTCACCTCGACATGCAGCGCCTGCGTGGAATGGATCTCGTCAATGGCCGGCCATTGAATTGTGACTTCGCCGGCAAATTCCGTCTTGATCACAAGAGTCTTTTCGTCGGAGTTCAAAATGTTGCCGCTCAAGCGGTCGCCATTCTTCAATACCACCTGATCGGCGAACACCACCATGGAATGAACCGCAACCAAACTTAGGAGAGCAACTGACAGATGTTTTCGCAAGGCATTCCTCCAGACTGGAATCGGGACATGGACAGCTTGGGAAGCGTCTGCTGCAGATTAGGTTGCTTTGACTTGGAAAAGGGGCCCAAAGCGGCGGCGAAATACGAGGTCCCCATGGTTAGCTACTCACTCTGCATAAGGCAGGAATTACAACTTGCAGGAGAATCCGAAACTAGCTCTTGACGTCGGTTTTCGGGGTGTTGGTAGTAGAAGGCGGAGTCGGCGGCGGATCATTGGTGGCATCTTTCATTCCGCTCTTCAGAGCGCGGATACCTTCGCCGATTCCTTTACCCAATTCCGGCAGCTTTTTGGGGCCGAAAATCAGCAGAGCAATGGCAAAGATCACCAGCAAATGCATGGGTTGAAAAAGGCCGTCAAACATACAGTCCTCCGCGCAGGAATACTCAGTCGATATTGTACTCCTAAGTCGAATTTCCGTGAACACGGCGCTGCGCCCTGATTACTAAAGACCGTTAAGCGCAAAAATCAGTGTAATGAACCGCGCTTACCGTAGTTACCTTCCGTCCGGCGCGCTGTTGCCTTATGGTGCGATGAATAGCTGCCGCCATTCCTGTCGGGCGCGAGGAGTCCGTTTTGCACAAGTCTCTAACCTTCTTTCTTGCTGTTGTATGCACATGCCCCTGCTTCGCCGACGCACGCGAACCGTTAACCTGCACCGACACGGTCGCCTTTCTAGCCGGCGGAGTTTCGAATCAGAGGCTTGGGGAATTGGCAGGGGAGCGGAAGGTCTCCTTTCCGGTTAGCGAAGTAGTGCAGAAGAATCTCCTCAGGGCGGGGAGCGACCTGGCTACGGTTCAGAAGCTGAGAGCCAATCAATCGGCAAGCGGTACCAGCAATTGTTCCTCCGCGATATGGACGGGCGCTTTCTCAGCTCATCTCGCTGATTACCCCCGGGCTGAAGATGTCTTCCGCAAGCTCATAGAGAACAATCCGAAGATCGCCGCGCTTCACTTTGCGCTCGCGTACTTCCGCCAGCAGCAGGGAGATTGGGACGAAGCCTTCGACGAATACAGCACTTCAAAAGAGCTGATGCCCGGCTTCCCCGAGACGCATCTCGGTTTGGCGCAAGTGTTTTATCAATCGAATGACGGGGACAACGCTATCGGAGAGGCGCGCACCGCCTTAAGCATCGATCCGAAAAACGCCGAAGCCCATCGATTTCTAGGACTGGGGCTGTACAGCAATGGCGAATCCAGCGCTGCCGTGCACGCCTTTCGAGAAGCTTTGCGGTTCCAGCCAAATAACGCAAATACTTACTACGACATCGGGATGACACTGAACGACATGGGCGACTCGCAGGCGGCGGCCGACGCGTATCGCAAGGCAATTCAACTGAATCCCACTTTTTGGCAGGCCCACAACAATCTTGGAATTCTTTTGCATGATGAAGGCAAGTTCAACGAGGCCATCGCGCAATATAAAGAGGCGAAGCTACTCGCCCCGAAAGAACCCACCATCAGAAATAATCTCGGAAACACTTATTACGACAAGGGCGAATATGACTCGGCGATTACCGAGTTCCGCGAATTGTTCCGCGTGAATCCCAATTGGAAGGGCGGACATTCGGGACTAGCGAAAGTTTTCCTGGCGAAACGGGATTATCAATCGGCGATCGAGCAGCTGAAGCTTGCCATCATCGACAATCCAACTGCGTCAGCCGAACACCGTGTATTGGGGCAGGTTCTGCAACTCACCCATCAGCAGCAGGAAGGATTGCGCGAACTACGCATCGCCGTAGAGCTTGATCCGGATTCGGCAATAGCCCACCACCTGCTGGGAACCGCGTTGTTTGAAGCGAATAGTTTAGCCGCCGCCGCTCAGGAGTTTCATGAGTCGCTGCGCCTGGAGCCTTCCGCTGAAAATCATTACTTCCTCGCTGCCTGCCTCATGGCGATGGGCCACGACAACGAAGCGCTGGCGGAATTGGAACTCGCTTCAAGCATGAAACCGGGACAGAACCTCTACCGCGCCCGAAAAGAAGAGCTGCTCAAGCTCATGCGCGACAATAAAGTCCAATAACTAAAAAGGTTCTCTGGCTCAAAACCTGTGTGACATCAGGACAGTTACTCCCATGAACTCTCGTGCTGTAGTTCAACCGCCCTCCTACTCCTAGAATCACAAGCGGAGAGTACTAACAATGAGCCCGACACAAACCGTTCCGGTTGGCAACGCGCGCGAAGTGCGAACTGTGCTTCCTTCCCAGGCAGGAATTCAGCACGCCGCCCCGATTCAGGCCCCTGCACCCGCCAGAACCGAAGCGGCATCCGAGCCACTCGTTGCGAAGCGTGTGGGTTACGGCCTGCCGTGCGCGCGGTGCAAGACTTATTATGCGGCGAATCTGGCAGCGTGTCCGGTCTGCAAAGCGACGGATCGCGTGCCAGCGATTGCCGCAATCAGAACTAACACATCCGTGACAGCCGAGACGTTGGCCGATCCCCGGGCCTTGGAAGAAGAGCGCGAACGATTTCTTCGCGAATTCAAATCTCAAGCTCACGCGGCTTCGCTCCAGCTGGGCCCAACGGCCTCGCATTGCACTCTTGACGAGAATCATCAGGGAACCCAGGAAGCTGCCACGGTATGCCAGGATTGTTACGACCAGTTGCAGGAACGAGTCGATGTCCTCGAAGCAGTTCTGCACATGGACGTGAAAGAAGCCGCCGAAGTAATTTACGACGCCGTATGGTCGGATCCCTCCGACCCCAGCAAGACCTACTTAAATGCGGCCCAGGCCGTGCTCAGTGAGCTGAAACGACGTTCCGGCATCACCCAGGTGTTTGGGCCATTGCAGCCCCTGCCGCACTGAGCGCCTTACCAAAGGCCGGGCCACCCGCCCGCAGGCGTGAACAATCCAGACCTGAACATTGCCAACGATACCCCTATGACTTTGAGAGTCGTGCCTCTACGCTTGATCCTTGGGGCAGATACAGTTGCTCTGAGTCAGCAAGATAGGCGTCAACGAACTGACTGAACGAATCAGCGACGATACGAGGAGAATGTGTTCCAAACTGGAGGATTCCCCCCAGTTGGTTAGGCGCAACACAGATGGCATAGGCCCAAGACCATTGCATGTAATCAGCAAACGCAAAATAGTTCCCGATGTCATCGAGCCTCGGTGTCTCGACTTTGCTCTCCGAACACTCTTCTGCAACACTCTTGATTCTGCTCAGCGGCCAGAAAGCAAAGCCCTTCTCGTCGCAGTCCTGCCCTCCGATCTGAGCCATGCCGTCCAGGCTCAGGAGATATTCTCTAAACTCGGGAACGGATGACAGCGTTATTCCATATTTCTTTTCAAACCGCCGCAGTCCTTCTTCGGAGACTCCGGCAGCGATAGCCAGACCGTCCGCCCTCCAACGTCGAACTAGCTTCTGATACGGCTTCATTGCTCACCCATTCGGCCACAGTTCGATGATTTTCATCATGGTTGGTGGGTGGCCCATCCTTTCGCGTTCTTTGTGAAGGCCGGGGCTTTTAGCCGGTGAGCCCCAACTCCGGAGGAGCGGCCTGACTTAGCCCCGGACGGACGTCCGGGATAAACGCACACAACTACTCCGCCAACGACGTCTCTCCATTAGGAAAATGTTCCTCGACCATCTGCGGCGAGAATCCGTTTTCTAATGCGATGCCACGGTATAACGATCCGCTGGGCCGCATGGTTCTTACTTGCGTCGTTGGATCCATGGCGATCAGGCCGAAGCGTAGATTCCATCCTTCGGTCCATTCGAAGTTATCGGCCAAGGTCCAATGAAAGTAGCCACGAATGTCGTAGCCATCTTTTATTAGGCCGTGCAGTTGCTTTAGCGTATTCAGCAGCAGCCAGGGCCGTATGCGATCCTCGGCGTCAGGGACGCCGTTCTCCAAAATGTAGATTGGCTTACCCAGCCTCGCGGCACGCTCGACCGCGATTCGAACCACCTCGGGATACGCCTCCCCATAAGGCCTTTCGATTCCAGAGTCGCCCTGCGGTACATGCGATGGCACGTACACGTGCGAGAAAAGTTGTGACCTCTCTCTCAAGTCGAATCTGACGTGCAGCCGGCTATATACGTTGAGTCCCACAAAGTCGCAAGCGTCCTTCGCTTCGGGAGTACCCCGGTCGGCCAGATTGAAAGGAAATTTGTGATACCCGCGCTCCATGCCTCCTAGAAAGCTCTCATTGAAAAGCGCATTGACCACGCTCGTGGACCAGCGATCGAACGGAGACAAAGGATTCGCCGGGACGAAATAGATGTAGTTGTGAGCCCATCCAACCTGCGCTTTCGGCTGGAGCTCGTGAATGGCGTGATACGCGCGCACATGGATTCGCGACATGGAATTGATCACACGGAAGGCGCCGATGACGTCTCCAAGGCGGCCGGGAGGAAAATCCCCCAGCACATATCCCATCGAGGCGTAAACGTTGGGCTCGTTGAACGTCACCCAGTACCGGCACAAATCGCCCAATTCTTCGACGACGTGCCGCGTAAATCGCTCAAACAGTTTCCCCGCGTCCGAACTAAGAAACGCCCCCTTCTGCTCAAACCATCGGGGATTAGTGAAG
>Ga0210403_10002386_pt1 | contig 17031 bp, 15 predicted proteins | sample IncBWC19MmetaG_FD_150863 | JGI IMG/M metagenome (GOLD analysis project Ga0210403, IMG submission 150863) | Forest soil microbial communities from Barre Woods Harvard Forest LTER site, Petersham, Massachusetts, United States - Inc-BW-C-19-M | ecosystem: Environmental > Terrestrial > Soil >... | reverse complement strand
GAAGCCATTGGCGCACTCGGCTGGTCACGAGTTGTTCGATCTCCCCGGCTGGAACGCGCAAGGCGGTGGAGCTTTCGCTCTGATCTTGGGTGATCAGCGGGCGGGAGACATAGTAGCGGTAGCGCGTGCCCTTTTTGACCGCATAGCTCGGCGTCATCCGGTTGCCGTGGGCATCGAATAGCATCCGGGCGAGCAGGCTCGGCTGGTGAGTGCGTGTGCCGGAGTTGCGCTCGGCGGTATTGCCGGCGAGCTGCATCTGAACCTCATCCCATAGCGGATGGTCGATGATTGGCGCGTGTTCGCCAGGATGGGATTGTCCCTTGTGAACGATCTCGCCGAGATAGGTGCGGTTCCGCAACATCAGGTAGAGCGCCCCGCGCGAGAATGGCTTGCCGCCGATCAGGCGACCCGCAGCGCTCGTCCACGACTTGCTTTTGATTCCCTGGGCTTCGAGCTCCACCTTCAACAACCGCACCGAGCCGAGTTCGGCATAGCGGCGAAAGATCGAGCGCACGATTTCCGCCTCGCTGTCGATGATTACCAGCTTGCGGTCCTGCACCCGATACCCGAGCGGTGGCACCCCGCCCATCCACATCCCCTTCTTTTTTGAGGCGGCGATCTTGTCGCGGATGCGCTCGCCGATGACCTCACGCTCGAACTGCGCAAAGGACAACAGAACATTGAGGGTCAGGCGTCCCATCGAGGTCGTCGTGTTGAACTGCTGCGTGACCGACACAAACGACGCGCCTCTCGCATCGAGGATCTCGACGATCTTGGCAAAATCGGTGAGCGAGCGGGTCAGCCGGTCGATCTTATAGACGACCACGGTGTCGACCCGCCCCGCCGCGATGTCGGCGAGCAATCGTTGCAGAGCGGGCCGATCCATCGTCCCCCCAGAGAACCCGCCGTCATCATAACCCGCGCGCAGGCACACCCAGGCCTCGTGGCGCTGGCTGGTGATGAAGGCCTCGCAGGCCTCGCGCTGCGCCTGCAGCGAATTGAATTCTTGCTCCAGCCCCTCCTCGGAGGATTTGCGGGTGTAGATCGCACAGCGGACGGTTCCCTTCCGACGCGTGCTGTTGGTCGCGGGCCGCGTCATTGGCCGGCCGAGGCGGGCGAGGAAGCAGGTGCGCGTTTCGTCAGGCCAAAGAACCGCGGGCCCGACCAATGCGCCTCGGTAATCCGCTCGGCAATTGCCGTTAGCGACCGATAGCGCTGGCCCTCGTGCTCGAACCCGTCTCTGTGGACAAGCACAGTGTGCGTGTGCCCGCGCCACTGGCGCACCAGGGTCGTGCCGGCCTTTAGCACGAGACCGGGATCGACGGCCAGAGTGCCTTTCTCTGACGCTCCGGCCAGGCTCTGCAGGCGCCGTCGCAGCGCCAGGCCGGGGCCACCATGGGCGCGCTGCTGCAGCTCATAGGCAACGGCTCGGATTAGCAGATCGCGACTGATGCCCAAAGGCGGGCCAGCGCGGTGAAACTCACGCCAAGCAAGCCGCAGCTCCGGTGTCGATCGATCGAGCAGGCCGGCGATTTCGGCTTCGACCTCGCGCAGACCCGGCTTTCGTGCGCGCTCGTTCCGGTTGCCCCCTCGACCGGCAACGGGCGACGGCTCGCCAGAGTGCTGGCGAGCCGACGCATCGCGGATTGCGGGCTTCATACGCTCGCCGGCTCGGCGATGCGATAGACCCGGCCGCGCGCCTCTTGGACCGAAGCAAGACTGAGCCCGAGCTTCTTCTTCAGCGTTCCGGAGAAGACGCCGCGCACAGTATGGCGCTGCCACCCGGTCGCCCGCGCCACCTCTTCGACCGTTGCGCCCTCGCCGCGTCGCAGCATCGCAATCACTGCGTCCTGCTTTGACGGGCGCTTCGCGTCGGATGGTGGCTCCGGCTCCGGCAAGGTCTCGATCGCCGACCACAGCTGATCGATCAGTGCCCCGCGGTCGCCAACCTTCCGCCGTTTCTCGACATCGGGCAGAGCGTTCCACAGGGCCAGCAGCCGCTTGCCGCTGAGCGGGGCGGCGTGCAATTCCTCGTTCGAAGCGACGGCAATCTCACCCTCATTCACTGCGGCCGGCGCTTCGCGGCAGAGCGTGATTCCGTCATTGCCGATGATGTAGATGCGCATGGGTGGGTTCTCCTGATTGACCCGGCGGCGGCCGCCGCCGGTGACCCACACTGACGCTCTCTTCGCCGACCAAAGCCAGTCTATTCTGGATAATCTCGTGGCATTGTTGGGCCAGAGCTCACCGTGGAATTGCTCGGACCCGAACGCAGTGATCCGCAATACGAGTGGGCTCGCTGAATAGTGAAACACGCTCTTGACAATGTCTGCTACCTGGGGCAATTCGGATAATATATACTCACTCGGAGTTTTACAGCCTGCGACCCAAAGCTGTCTTCCGCTCCTCGATCCACCGAATTTCGTGATGGCGCTGCTGCGCCGCAATCGGCGATGATGATCTCCCGGGAAAGGAAGCTGCGATGCAGGCCGAGGAGCTTAATGCCGAATTCGGCATTGCCGGCATTCTCGATTTCGTCGAAACGGAACACGGGCTGGTCAAGGCCGCGATTTCGCTTCACGGTATGGCGGGCGAGCTTTACCTGCAAGGAGCGCAGCTAACCGCCTGGCAGCCGCCCGGCGAGCGGCCGGTCCTCTTCTCCAGTCCCAACAGCGCGTTTGCGCCGGGCAGGGCAATTCGCGGCGGCATCCCAATCATCTTCCCGTGGTTCGGCGCCGGTCGGCACGCGCTGGCGGCACCGCAGCACGGCTTTGCGCGTACCGCACCATGGCATCTCGACAGCGTCGAAACCGCCGGCCGCGAGTCGCTAACCCTGACCTTCAGTCTCGGCGACGGCGATGTCGGCTCGCCGTTCTGGCCGGAGCCGTTTCGGGCGATCTACACCGTGGTCTTCGCGCAGACCCTGTCGTTGCGTCTCGCCGTGCAAAACCGCGCGACGCATCCGATCATTTTCGAGGAGGCGCTGCACACCTACTTTGCGATTTCCGATATCACCGGCATCGCGATCTCCGGGCTCGCCGGCACCACCTATATCGACAAGTCTGACGCGGCACGGCGCAAGCCGCAGACAGCAGCCCTTGTCACTATCACGGCAGAGACCGACAGCGTCTACCTCGATACGCCGGGGCAATGCGCCATTGAAGATCGTGGGTGGCGCCGCCGCGTCGTCATCAAAAAGGACGCCGCCGCGTCGAGCGTCGTGTGGAATCCCTGGGCCGAAAAGGCAGCCGCCATGGTCGATCTCGGCGACCCTGCCTGGCGCGGCATGGTTTGTGTCGAGACCGGGAATATCGCCGACAACGAGGTGCGGCTCCCCGCAGATGGCGAACACCAGATGTCGACGGCAATTTCCATAGATGCCGGGCCGTGAAATTCTCAGAAATGCCACGATCGTCGCGCCAGCGGTTTTTGACCCGCGCCGTCGTGCCATTGTTTTTGTGTTTTACACGGGCCGCGATCGCCGCTTCGTCCAAGAAATGCAGGATCAGTCTATCGTGTCTCTAAGGGGCCGCCGTCAAAGTCCCCCTTCAAGGGGCTAAAGCCCAAAGCGCGGCTCACCTGTAAAGGAACTCGGCGAGAGGCGCGACGCAGCCTAACGAATGGCCGCCATGGGTGGGAGCGGCCTGTCTGCTATCACGTTTGACGCGCCCGGTGCGACAATCATGGTGGCGACTGTGCAGACGCAGCCGCTCAGCGGTGAGGCGAACCGGGCGTGGATCTCGGTCGAGGTGTTCCGTATGCAGGCGGACCAAACGGTTGGCGCTGATACACTGTGGACGGCGCAGATAACATTGCCAGCGCCAAGAGGTTCACGACCGTTCCGAGTTCTGATCGAAGAATTCGAGGTGTATCAGACCGGCGGCGACCCGCCAGAACAAACGCGTCTGGTCTACCCGATGGTAATGCGTCGACCTGAGAAGGTTTGGACCGCACCGATCCCCGGTGGCGCCTTGAGGCGGACATAGACCGGCTCCGGCGGCTTCAATTTTTCGGCCATTCGGCGGGTGAGCTCGAAGATGCCCTAACTCGACGTTGCTGCTGTTTGACGGGGCGATCCAGCTGGCGGGCTAGGTCAAGGCGCGCGGCGCGCAGCGGCAGATGCGCTCGGTGTGTTTCAGCATCGAACCGGGACCCCTATCGAATTCGAACTAGCACCTTGATTTTTCATTCAGAAATTCGAGTATCGGGAGGGTCGCGATCGGTGCCGTCGAGACCCCGCTATCAGGGCATATCCGCACTCAATTTCAGTAAGTTGCCTCTTTTCCAGGTGGGGTCCCGGGTTAATGCTGAAACACAGCCGCACCAGCGAACTCGCTCGATGGGATGGCTACGAGCTGGGCCAAGGATCAGGGGCGCTCCGAAAAACTTTTGCGCCGCGGGGCACCAAGGACGACCCAAACGCCGGAACGGTTTGTTGCTGACTCGCCGCTGGAGCAAAGGGGAATCGAACCGCTGGTCCCCCCTGAGAAGTGACTGGCCTCAGCGTCACCTCCAAGGCGGTTCGGAGAGACAGGGAGGGCCTGCCTGTCAGCTACCAGCGGCGATCGTTTTCTCGAGCTCGATTTCGGCGGCGAGGCTGGCGCGATCACGCCCGATCGTCAGCACCGCCAATTTGCGGCCGCTCTGTCGGTAAGTCACCGTGCAGTCCTTCGCCGCAATGCTTCCATCGGTGTCGACCCGATCCCATCCTGCGGCGTGCCCGACATAGTTGAGCTGCAGATCGTGCTGCTGGGACCAGAAGAACGGCACCGCGCTGAAGCGCTCGCGCGCCCCGAGCATGTTGCGGGCAGCTGTCTGGCCCTGCCGTTCGGCGACGACCCAGTGCTCGATGCGGATCGTCTCGCCAGTCAGCCGGTCGGGCCAGCGGGCGATATCGCCGGCGGCCCAGATGCCGGGGGTGCTCGTCTCGAGATACGGGTCGACGGTGACACCGCGGTCAACAGCAATCCCGGCTTCCTCGGCGAGCGTGGTCTGCGGCCGCACCCCGATCCCGACGACGACGAAGTCGGCATCGAGCTGTTCGCCACTCTTCAATGTGATGCGGTTTGGATCGAAAGAAGCTGCGGTGGTACCGAGGTGGAACGCGACGCCGTGCTCCTCGTGGACCTGGCGTACGAGGTCTCCGACTTCCGGGCCAAAGACTGTTTCCATCGGGCGCGCTTCGGGTGCCACGACATGCACCTCTAGCCCGCGCGCCCGTAACGACGCGGCGACCTCTAGACCGATAAAGCTGGCGCCGATGACGACCACCCGGCGCCCGGCTGTTGCTGCGGCGATCAATGCCCTGCTGTCGGCGAGCGTGCGCAAGTAATGGACGTGCGGAAGATCGCTACCAGGAATCCCGAGGCGGACCGGTTCGGCGCCGGTGGCGAGGAGCAAAGCGCCGAAGCGCTGCCGGGCGCCGTTTGCGAGCCGGACTTCTCGGGCCTGGGGATCGATCGCGACCGCGCGGGCGTTGAGCTTCAGCTCGATCCCCCGCTCGCGGTAGAAATCGGGCGACCGCAGCGGGATCCATTCCTCGGGCGCGTTGCCGGTCAGGTAGTCCTTTGACAGATTGGGTCGATCATACGGTCCCGCCTCATCGGCGCTTAGCATCGTGACCGGGCCGGAATAGCCCTCGCGCCGCAGCATCTCGGCCGCGGCGTTTCCCGCCGCACCGCCGCCGACGATTACGATCGAATCCGGCCCGGCACCTGCTGCCGTCCGCGCCCCGCGTTCCGCCGGTTCAAGCTTGTCGCGGACATAGATTTTTCCGTCCTGTTGCTCGACCCGCCAGCACGCGACCGGGTCCAACGCCGGGGCACGCAATGCCTCTCCGTTGCGCAGGCTGAAGCAGGCATGGTGCCAGGGGCAACGGACGGTATCCGCCACCAGCATCCCCTCGACGAGGGGGCCGTGGTAATGGGTGCACTCCGCGCCGATCGCGAAGAGCGCTCCACCGGTTCGCGCCAGCAATACCGCCTCGCCCGCGACTTGCCCCACGATCATGCTGCCTTCGGCGAGATCCCCGAGCGGGACCCCACGAGCAAAGTCGGGTCCGTCGAGTTTCTTCTCCTGTTCGCTCATCGCAGCCTCCTGCCGACCGACGAAACTCATCTCGCACCTGTAAACACCCGGAAGCCGAGCGCGTCTTGATGCCATCGGAGAAATCGCGGGGTAATGTTCGCGGCCGGCGTTATGGCGTAGTCGTCGTAGGACGCGGTACGCCTTCCCGTATCAGAGCGCGGCGCCCTGCTCCATCCCCGTCGACTGCGTGGCGTAGAGCTTCCCATCGCGCTGCTCGATGCGGCCCGCCCGCTTGTGCCGGGAAATGACGACGCCGACATGGTTAGGGCGAGCCCCCTTGCATGCCGCGGTGATTTCCTGCTGCGTCTTGCCGGTTGCTAAGGCAAGGACCTGCTCGCCGAGGGTCGGCGAGGTACGTTTGCCGCCAGCTGGTTTTGCGGTCGCAGTGCGCGGACGCCCGCGAGGTCGCGCTGGAGCGGCCGCCTTGGTTGCTGTAGTCGGCGCCTTGGCTGAGGCCGTCTTTTTTGCCCGAGTGCCTTTGCTGTACCGCGCGAGCACACGCTCGGTCGCCTCAAGTTCGCTGAGCTGGCCGGTGAGCGTCTCGCGCTGCGCATTGACGCGTGCGAGTGCTTCGCTGACCCGCTGCTTCTCCTTGGTGATCTCGTCCAATGTCGACATTCTTTATCTTCGAGACAGAATATGGATTGACCAGCATTGATCAATCTTTTGGGCGTCTATCACTACGATGCGCGCGGTGCAAGAGCAGAAAGTGCCGATCTATTAGGATCAGAATCAGCGCTTTGCCCGTTCGAGGATCGGAAGCCCGGTCTTCTGGTCAATTCACCCATCCCAGATTAGGCAAGCTAACTGTCGGTCTTCCGACGAGAGGGCGGCCTCTTCGTCCGCAGCCGCGAAGTTGACTGGTGAAGCGGACTCGCCAGCGGAGGGGAAGATTGGTCACTTGTGAGAGAAAGCGCTTTCAATTTCTGCGGTGATAGCGAGCTCTCGGGTTCCTCGCCTTCACCTGACGATGATCCCTTTGCGCATTGCCCGGACTCGCACGGCAGATCGCACGCCGGGATCCCCCGTCGGGATTTTCGTCAGGTGTTATCCACTAGCTCTCTCTCAAGATCAGTCCGGAGGGGAGGCTCTCGTCGTGTAGACTGATGCGTTCCGAACGTCCTACGGGCATGAATTCCTTGAGCTTGCCGGTTTTCTGAGGAGCGACACCGGATTTCTCCAGCTTGGCTGCAATTTGACGACGCATAGCTTTGGGCAAGTCAAAACTCCGATTGTCAACGACGCGTGCGGCGCGGAGGAACAAGGCTTGCATTTCTGCTAGTTCCGGCGCTGCCCAATCAAAGATACGGAAGGTCTCGTAAGCTCGCCCCACAAGATCGGACAAGACAACAGTCTCTGGTCCGGCATAAAGTGGTGCCCGGCTGAGAATGAGGCCTAGCGCGGCAAGATAGGGAGCACAGTGCTTCTTCTCGCGGGCGAGCTCGCTGGCAATATCAATGAACAGATTAGCCAATTCCGTCTTCGTTTCATTAGGAATGCGTTCCAATGATCCCGCGAGGCGGATGAGTTCTGATGGAAGGTTCTTGAGTGTACGGATTTTGTTGAGCTCGGGCGCGAGGATCTGCTCCTGACGTTGCCGCGTGAGGCCACCCGCCACGCGCCGCCAAAGGATATATTCCTGGCACTTAATGCGTTTGCCAGGAAAATAGAGACCATGGTCGCGGAGCCGCCAGAGGCTGTCGATGCGAAAGTTGTCGGCGGCAGCCCCGAAGCCGGGGCGTAGCAGGAATCCGGCGAGAATGAGCCAGGCCTCCTCGTGGTCCACCGACTCCTTGCGCCGGGCGACACAGCTTTCCAGAGCTGGCCAGAGAGAGCGAACGAGGGCCGCGTTCCATTCGCTCTTCGGCATTCCCAGAATCTGCTCCAGGTCTCTAAGAACCCGTGTCGCTGTGAGCTTATCTCGCTTGTTGGGGGAGCGGGTGAACAAGGACTGGATGCGCGTTCGGGCGGTTTCGAGTGCCTCCGCGGTGACATTCGGCTCAAAGTGAACCGAAGACTTGGAGACTGTCGTTGATCGAAGCGCGCTGTTGCTGTCCCGCTCGTGTGGGCGGAGATTGAATTCCAGCGGCCAGGACTGTCTGATACGGTGGTCCGCACTGACGCAAGAGACTTGGAGGAGGCCCAACTCGTTAGCGCTGGCAATCAACGTAACGGGAAGTGTGTCGGTGGTTGTGCCGGGGGCAGAGTCCGCCACTTTGATGATCGTCTCAAGCGGCGGAAGGGCGTGGAACTCCTCCTCGCACCAATCGACGATGTCGCCTGCTTTGCTTTTGTCGTGGCGCGTGGAGTAATAGCCCTGGAAGCGTGCAAGACGATTCGTGTGCAGCTTGAGCGGAAGGCCCGTGATTTCGAACCGTTGCTCGGACGACGCCCCACGAGGGAGAACACACATAAGCGAGGGCCGAGCCCTTTCAGCAGCCTCGGGCGACCACTCCCTAAGCACTTCGAGGAAAACCGCGCGGGCGGCACCCGCCTCGATGCGCTCTGTTTTGTGATAACCAAATTTTCCAAATAGCGCCGCCCCGCGCGCAACAGAGAGGTCGAGGTCCGCGTTTTCCAGCGCGAGCGGCGGCAAGCCCCCCTGCCATTTCCTGACCTGCTGACAGATCCTTTGGCGCAGGAGCTCAGGGTGAAGCGAGCCGCCGTTGAACAATATCGCGTCGACCCGAGGACGACCCCGCAGGAAATCGGCAAGGTGTCGTGTGACCGCACTGTCGGACGCATAGGGAAGCCCCCACTCTTTCAGGGCGGCCTGTGTCCGGTAAGGATGCGCTTGCGAGTCGCACTCGGGGAAGAAACCGTCGAGCAATACCGCCTGGACCTCGGCACGCGTTAGTTGGGCCGTACGCGCAGCCGCGACCAGGTCGGACCCGCGACCGGGCAACGAGATAGGGAAGGGCTCGTCGGGCCGGCCTTCTCTGGAGAGCGCTTTCTCCTTAAGATCCCGGCAACGAGCGACGAGGTCATCCCACTGAGGGCCCGAGAGTTTCCTTCGCTCACCGATCAGGCGCGGTTCGAGAAGGTGTGCGATTGCGAGATCGACATTGTCGCCACCCAGTAGGATGTGGTCGCTCACAGCCTCGCGCTTGATTCCCGGGGCAGGGTCGCGGCTGTGCGAGCGGAATTCGAATAGGCTGAAATCCGAGGTACCACCACCAATGTCGACCACCAGAACGTGGTGCGTTCCGTCGTTGTCGTTGGGCAGCTTGCTCCCAAGGTCTGTTGCAAAATCGTGCTGTTCCAGCCAGCCGTAGAACGTGGCTTGTGGCTCTTCGAGCAGACGAATGGTTTCCGGAAAGCCGGCTTCCTCGGCGGCCGTAAGCGTTAGTCTCTGGGCAGCTGCGTCGAATGACGCAGGAACGCTGACGGTGATCTCCTGGCTATCAAACTCGAAGTCGGCGCCGGCGTCGGCAAATCGGCTGTCCCACGCTCCCTTGAGATGGTTGAGGATCAGCGCCGAGGCCCGTACCGGTGAGATCTTGCTGTTGCGAGCGATGTCGTCCGATCCCAAGGGCAGAAACGGCGCCGAGCGATCGGACGTGTGGTGGCAGAGCCAAGATTTCGCGGAATGGACGACCCGGCCCGGAGATTCTCCGGCCTTTTTTCGTGCGAGCCGGCCGACAATCCATTCCTCGTTGCCGGCCTCCCGGCCCTGAACTTGGGCGGCGACTGCTTCGTCCGGCAGATAGAGAAAGGAAGGGAGCGCTGGGGATTCCGTTATCCCGGACAGCGCCTCCCATTGCGGGATGCCAAGAATCTCCGATCTCGCTTCGCCATGCAGCGGCACGAACGCCAGGGCGCAGTTCGTTGTCCCGAGATCTATACCGATGCTGAAACGGGCTCGTGTCATGGTCGGGCGCTTGGCACCGGCTACTCCGTCCTGACCTGGAATTCGACCTTCCATCGGCGATCTGAGTTTATGTGCTTCATCCACAGTTCAAGCGTGCCCAGTTCGGTCACCACGGAGTTGATTTGCACGGGAACCGCCTGTCCTGCCGGAAAGTCGGGGAGTGGAGGCAGATTGATTTCGAGCAGGCTGCTGTCCTCCAGCTCTCGTTCGGCATCAGGCAGGATCTGTCCTGGTCGGTCGCCGCTACGGACTGCCGACGAGAAGAATCGGAATTCGGCGGGATGCCCGGTGAGGAGACCGAAGTCTCGTCCTTCGATGAGGAGTTCTGAGCCTTCCTGCATCCCCTGCGGAACAATGCACAGCGCCTTTACGGGCGGTTTGAATCCGGGCACAGCTGGCATAGAGGTCTCTAGGCCGATGTAGTACGACCGCGCTGCTCCGGCCTTGATCCGGATATCTTTTCGGGTGACCCGAGTTCGCCCATAGAATGAAGCCCCTGTTGCGACCGCGAGGTCCAGTTCACTCCCTTGCAGCTCGCGAACCGCCTGTCCTTGGTTCCACGAAGCGAGCAGCTCGAGCACCCTCCTGCGGATCGCCGCGCTCTTGAAAACACCGCCGTTGAAGAGGACGGCGGTCGGCATGAGGAATTCCTTCCCCGACCGCCCTTCCACCAGTGTGGCAAGCGTTTGGCTGGCTCTCACATTTGCGCGGCTCCGGGAGAGAAAGCGGGCCAGATGTTTGCTGATCACGGGATCGGCTGCGTAAGGGAGGCCGAACTCCTGTAGCCCAACTCTACGTGCCTCCTGTGGTAGGTCGCTGATCGTGGTCTTTGCGAAAAAGCCGTCGAGAATCACCTGCTCAACGCTGGCTCGATCAAGTTTCGTCGAAACGGTTCTGAGGAGCAGGCTCGAGCCTCGTGAGGGAACCGCAATCTGCGCTTCGGGCAAGGAGTCGTCGTCGAACAATGCGATCTTGGCTTTGGAGGCAGCGTGGACGAGTGCAAGGAACTGCCAGGAATCTATCGACCTTCCCTCAGCTTCGAGCTTGGCCTGGAGCGTATATGCAAGCGCCAGATCCATGTTGTCCCCGCCCAGAAGAATGTGTTCTCCGACGCTGATGCGTTCGAGCTCCAAGTTGCCATCGTTGTCGGTAACGGCAATCAGGCTGAAATCGGCCGTTCCGCCGCCGACATCACAGACCAGGACAATGTCACCGGGACCGACCAGGGAGCGCCACTCCCTGCCTGCTTGCGCGATCCATGCGTAGAACGCCGCCAGCGGTTCCTCAAGCAAGGTGACTTTGCCGAGACCGGCAGCCTCCGCCGCGTCAGCGGTTAAACTTCGCGCAACTTCATCGAATGATGCGGGAACCGTCAGAACGATCTGCGCTTCGGAAAGGTCCCAGTTCCGGCCCTGCACGCGTCCAGCGTACAGAAATCCGTTCTTCAGGTGCGCAAGGTATCGCCGTGAGCACTCGAAGGGCGAGAGCTTCTGATCCTGGATGTCTGATCTCCACGGAAGGCATCGGTGCCTGGGGTCGATATGCGGGTTGGAGAGCCACGACTTGGCGGAGGTGATGAGACGATCGGGAATTAGAACGCCATGCTCGCGAGCGAAATGACCAGTTACCATGGCGTCCCCGATTCCGTTCTCCCAAGGCAGTGGAAACGAATTCTCCGGAAATTCATCACGGTGCGGGATGTAAAGCGCGGAGGGCAGGGTAGACTTCTCGCCGATCTGGTTCGGTCCAAGAATTTGGGTGACTTCCAGCACCTCGGTTTGATCCGTCTCCAGATCGGTGAGCGCGATTGCACTGTTGGTTGTTCCAAGGTCGATGCCAAGACTGAAACGTGTGCTCATGATCTACAAGTCTTCGGTTGCGTTGTGTGCAAGACATTTTTAGCTGGCGGGGCAGTCACCTACGGGTGGACATCGGGTCACCCGCCCATTTCGTCGTCGTGGTGCTCGCTGCCGACAACGCGCCGTGTCGGACGGCGGCGCTCCTGGCAGCTTACTTCAGTTCGACCTCCGCAGGCGCAATTGTTGGAAGCCGCTCGTCGACCCGCACGATCCGCGGAAGTTTAACCGACTCCGTTTTCCAGCCGCGATGGACGAGCGTTCCCGAGAACGGCGCTGCCCCGCTGATCTTGCCGATGAGACGATACTCATCGGCTGGATATCCCACGGCGATGGTGACGGAAGATCCCTCGCTCTCTTCGCGCACGGGTCGAATTCTGAAGTGTTCCTGCAGGGCAGCTTTGCACCCCTGGTGCACGACGCGAGCGGCGGCTCCAACTTGGGCGTCGTCGTATGTCGTAATATCGTCCATTAGAAAGTCGATTAACCGGCCCTGCTCCTGAAGGGTGGCGAGGAAACTGACAATTTCAGCTTCGGCCTGATTGTTGGCTGCCGGGACCGGCATGGGCTTGGCTGCCTCGGCTTTGGGGCGCTTGGGCTCGGGCCCCCCTTCGCGGGTGACGATTATCGCCACGAGCAGAGTGAGGGCGACCACCAAAGAAGCCGCCGAAAAATACGGATGGAAACGATTCGCCGCAGTGAACAGCGACAACGCGCTCAACGCGAGCAGAGCGATACAGGAGATTATCGAAACTGTTCTCATGTTCGCTGATATCTTCATTTTCTTTGCGACCGAGCTGTGCTGCGCCAAGCGAAGGCGAAAGATACACGGATTGGTCCCTTGAGGAAGGACTAGTCAGGAGAGCCTGCTTTTGAACAGGCTGTCGCGCCAAGTTGAGAGAGAAGGAGCCGCATCCGTGCGACCGTCGCGCGCGGACTGGCCGATGTGGTAAGACGGACTCAGCGGCGGAGGAAAGAGCCAAACTCATCAGTGAACCGCAGGGAGCGCGAAAGACCGCGCGGCTCGCGCCGCCCGACGCCTGCTCGATGCGGCCAGCCCGCTTGTGCAGGAGCCTTCCGAGATGCCCTTGTTGCAACGCGCCTACCCGCAAAACCAGCAGAATTCCTGATTACTGACGCAGTAAGACTAGGCGGTCCGGATCGCTGGTAGGCGGATGTATCCGACCGAGTGTTCGGTCGCATCCATTCAGATCGCGCTAAGCGTCGCTGCTCGCTGAAGGAATTCAGCGGCCTGGAGCGATGCAGGCCCCATGACAAGCCCCAATCGAACGCCCACCTCGAGCGCGTCCCGCATGTTCTGCAAGTTATGAGACCTCGCGGCGCGCTGCAGCGCGATGGTCAGGAGCATCGGTAACGTCGCGGCTCGCTCATGAGGATCCAAAGTCCAGAAATCAGAGAGCCAGTGAGGCTCTTTGCCTTTATCTCGCGTAGAGGCGGAGTGTAGGAGGTCTAGCAGCGGCGCGAGCTCCTTATCCGCACCTCGCCTGTTGGTGGCCCACGTCTTATGAGGAACTGGCTTCCCGGGGTTCAAGGTAATCGCACAAAGCAGTCCCATGACATAGGCAGTATGATATGCTGTCGCGAGCGCGTAGCGAGACCGTTCCTCCGCCCGTTCCAAGCTTCGGTAACGATCGAGACGGGTAATAGGGGCTGGCAAGAAACCAACCTCGTCTTCCACGCGCGCCAATACTTTGAAACCAAAACAGGCGACGGCGCTCCAGGAAGAACTCAGCAATGGCCAAGTCAGAAGAACTTCACCACCGAGATCGTAATCCTCGAAGTCTAGGCATCGAGCCAAGGCAGCTTCCGCGTCCGCCAGAATTAATCGCTTCGATCGCGGAACCCGTATCGCGGCTTGACCGAGATCAGTCGCGTACAGCAAGGCGTGCGTGAATGTATAAATATCGTCACGGCGGCTCTGAGCGTGTCGATTGGTCGGCCGATCATCGAGCCCCTCGAAAGTTGCACGTCAGACCGGCTGTGGTGGAAGTTGCCAGACCAGACACGCGCGATCCAACGCTGTTCCAGCTCTCGATGGGGCGGCCGCTTCCGGCTTTCTGCCTCATACGCCGCCACACCGCTCCGCAGGAGACCATCGAAGTCGGCATCAGGGTGGTTGAGAGCACTCAGACAGATATGCGCAAACCCGTAGTCACGGGCCAGTGCCGGCCTCAGGCAGAGCCCAAGTCGCATGTGCCGGCTCCGTGCATGCGGAGCAAGCAGTTGGGCTACGGATTCGATCTGCTCGCGCAGTACAGCGAACCGGCGCGCGGCCGGGACAGCCGCAAGCAATAACATCGCGGTTTCCGCAATGATCTTGGTACTTCCTACTTCGACTTCCTCATCGTTAGGGTCTGAATATCCCTCCGCTGCTAGTTCTTCCGTGGCGATCTTTAGCGCAACACATAAGCGTCTAATGAGATCGGCCTCTGGCCAGGAACTACTGGATGCCGCCATTATTGGCGGAACTCAAATCACCGATCATCCCACGAGGCTGAGTCCGAGCTTGCCAAGGCGCCCGCACGTAGTTACCCTTGTACCTCGCCTCTGAGTTGCTGAAGTTCCCCTAACTGCTCGACCACATTGACTGTGTCGTTCAGGCGATACACTCGAATGAAACGACGGATCGTTCCGCAAAAGAAATCCTCTCCGGATAGATTTAGCGTAGCGGACGCACCATGCTCAGCGAATGCGCGACGAATCGCTTCGAAATCCACCGCCTTAGTGTCAATGAGAGCCTTGACGATCTCCTGTTCAGCCGCACTGAAGCGTGGCATTTTTACCTCCCTAGGTCGTTGCCAATCAACTAGTCGGCATGCTGCGCGGCACGACCAACGAGATGCTGACCTACGATCTCAACCCCGCGGAATCGCGAGAGCGCACCGACGAGGGAATGGAGCTGATCCTGCGTGCCTGGAAGGAGCCGCAGCCTTTCGGCTGGCAGGGAAGGCATTTCCACTACCGCACGGTGTCGGTATGGCCGCGGCCGCTGCAGCAGCCGCTGCCGCCGATGTATGCGCTCGGCACCAGCAGCGAGGCCAGCGACTTCGCCGCCCGCAACCATATCGGCCTCGGCGTGTCTTTCGGGCCGTTCGATGTGATGGGCAAGGTGACCGGCTACTTTAAGGACCAGTGCGCGCGCTGGGGCTGGCAGCCGGAGCCGCACCAGATCGTCTACCGTGCTAACATCCTGATCGCCGAAACCGACGAGAAGGCGCAGCAGGCGCTGGCGCAATATCCACGGGAGGCGGTGTTCCCGCTGAAACCGGGTGTCCGCGCCGCGCTGCTCGAACTCGATCAGCGCAACGTCGCCGGCGAAGGGCGGCGGCCGGCCAATGTCAACCGGGTGCTGCCGATCAACTTCTGCGGCGGTCCGGACGAAATCGTTGCGCAATTGAAGCAAGCCCACGAGCAGATCGGCTGTGGCATCGTCGATCTGTCGTTCCAGACCCCGGGCTCGGAAGATCCCCACGAGCTGATGGAAGCGCTCGAAATGTTCGGCAAGAAGGTGCTGCCGCGCATCCGCGACATCTGAAAATAAAAAGAGGCTGCAGGAACGGCCCTTCCTGCCCAATAGCCGACCTTGGCGTGCGGCTCGGCTTAAGGAACCTAGCTCGTTTCCGGCAGCGCATTCCCTTTGGCTGGCGCAGCCGCCGGCTTCGCGGCTTGTGTCATCGTACCGGGCAGGGGCCGCTTCACCAACAGGCGCGGATGTCGGCGACCTTCTCCAGCGTCTCTAGGCGTTCGAACAGCGGGATGATGTCCTGCTTGGGCAGGGCGCGGCGGGCGCAATCGTCGAATTTCTCCCACAGCTCTTCGCCCGAGATCGGGTGGTCGCCGCCGCGGCCGGCCATGTCGTCGACGCGGCGAGAGGACGCGGCCGTCGTTCAAGGTCACGCGGACCTCGGTGCTAAACTGCGCGTCGGCATCGTCGGTGCAGGAGGCGATACTTACCCCGTGCTGCTGCCAAGTGAGTGCTCCCGAGAGTCATCGATGGGATTCGTTTCCGAAAACCAGGTTCGCACTAGACTCCCCGCTGGAGCAAAGGGAATTCGAACCGCCGGTCACCCGTGAATACGGAGGCCTGTTTTGACCACTCTGATTGACCTGTAGGCCCTTCTCCTCTGCGAAAATCAGCGAGTTTCTCGCGAGAGCGACCGACAGTTCGAATCTCCTTTTGCTCCCTCGGAGAGTCCTCTCTGCGAGTCAATTTCGCGGCTGCACGCCGGCGATTGTCATCAGCGCCAGTACCGGAACTTCCGCAGACTTGTGATCTCCACCCTAGGCTGTCTTGCCGAAGCGGCAGCCCGGAGGCATCCTTCGACACGCTGTCGAAAGGAAGTAGCCATGCGGCTCGAAGGCAAGGTCGCTGTGATCGTCGGGGCCGGGCAAAGCCCCGGCGAGGGCATCGGTAATGGTCGTGCAACCACGCTGCGCTTCGCGCAAGAAGGCGCCAGGATCCTGGCGGCCGACCGGCTTATCGACTCCGCCGAGGAGACGGCCGCGATGGCCGCGAAAGAGGGCGGCGAGTGCGTGCCCTTCGCTGCCGACGTCACCAAGGAAGACACTCTTGCCGCGGCGATAGCCGCCGCGGAGGCGCGCTGGGGACGGATCGACATCCTGCATAACAATGTCGGGGTCAGCATCGCCGGCGGCGACAAACCGCTCGACGAGATTACCGAAGGGGCTTTCGACCGCATCTGTGCGATCAACCTGCGCGGCACGATTATGGCGTGCAAACATGTGGTGCCAATCATGCGCCGGCAGCGCTCGGGCGTCATCATCAACATCTCCTCGGTCGCGGCGCGCGAGAATTCCTACCCGCTTGTTGCCTACAAGGCGACCAAGGCGGCGATGGTGGCATTCACCGAGCAGCTGGCGCTGCACAACGCGCCCTACGGCATCCGCGCCAACTGCATCCTGCCCGGGCTGATGGACACGCCGATGGCGGTCGATACGCGCGCCCGCGCCAGCAACCGCAGTCGCGCCGAGGTCGCCGCCGAACGCGACGCCAGGGTACCGCTGCGCGGGCGCATGGGGACTGCCTGGGACGTCGCCAACGCCGCCCTGTTCCTGGCGTCGGACGAGGCCAATTTCATAACCGGCGTGGCGCTGCCCGTCGATGGCGGCTCGCTTGTGCGCGTCGGCTGAACCGCTGCTGCACCATGGATGGCAAGATCAGCGTCGAGGAGGCGA
>Ga0210403_10002385_pt1 | contig 17035 bp, 15 predicted proteins | sample IncBWC19MmetaG_FD_150863 | JGI IMG/M metagenome (GOLD analysis project Ga0210403, IMG submission 150863) | Forest soil microbial communities from Barre Woods Harvard Forest LTER site, Petersham, Massachusetts, United States - Inc-BW-C-19-M | ecosystem: Environmental > Terrestrial > Soil >... | reverse complement strand
CACAAAATCCGAGGGATTCCTCAAACACGTTGTGAACGACTGGGGCTTATCCGGAGTCACCATTGCCGAAAGCGGTCTTCCGTACAGCATTTACGATTTTTCTGGGAGCGTAGCCAGCCAGTATTACGGCGCGGGGGACGACTTCATAACCAACCCCTTGCTCATCGTGCCCGGTGGCAGTTTGTCCGATGCGAAAAAGAACATCGCGAGTTGTACAAGCGCGACGGGAGGCGTCGGCGGGGCCATCCAGCCCATCAACGCTTGCGCCTTCGGGGTGAATATCAATGCACCGGGGACGAACGGAGTACCTTCTTGCGGACCCACCACCGACAACGCTTCACCGACGGCTGCCTGCGATTTCTCCGAAACGGGTTTTACGACCGCTCCTCGAAATGCTTTCCGTGGAGCTTTCCAGACGCGTTTCGACTTCACTCTTTTCAAGAATTTCAACCTGACCGAGCGGTATAAACTGCGTTTTGACGCGCAGTTCTTCAACCTCTTCAATCACCCGAGCTTTGACGCACCCAACAGCAACCTCAGTTTGAATCCGTGTTTCGGTCCCAACACGCAAACTGCCCCAGGCGGCTTCTCCTGCACGTGGCACGGCAATATTCCTTCCGTGGCGGGATCGGGACCGATCTCAGACGGGCAGGTGGCGTTCGGGTCAGGAATCGTGCAGGGCACGCTCGGCAGTCCGCGCCTGATTCAGTTTGCCTTACATCTCACCTTCTAGCCCATTCTCGGGGCCATATTCAAGCCACGGGATGAGGGCCGCTTCGGCGGCCCCTTCTTTTTTGCGCTTGGATTTCAGCTCATCCACTGGCCTTAGAAAGGCCGCGGGCTGTTCTTCCTTCGGGAGGCAACACCGCGTAAAATGGAATTTGGGGAAAAGCCTAATGTCTACCAAAACGCAGCCGTTGACCGGGCGGGCGCCGGCAGCGAGCCTTAGCAACGAAGAAATCTTGCGCTACAGCCGGCACTTGATCATGCCCGAGGTGGGCATGGACGGTCAGCTTAAACTGAAAGCCGCGAAGGTGCTGCTGATCGGAACGGGCGGACTTGGCGCGCCGCTTGGGCTTTATCTCACGGCGGCGGGCGTCGGCAAAATCGGGCTGGTAGATTTCGACGTCGTGGATTTCACGAACCTGCAGCGGCAGATCGCGTTTGGCAGCAGCGACGTGGGCAAAGCAAAAACCGGAGCGGCCAAAGCGCGACTGAGCAACCTCAATCCGGACATTGAGATCACCACGTATGAAACAAAGCTGACCAGTGAGAACGCCCTCGAACTCTTCAAGGATTACGACATCATCGTGGACGGCACCGATAATTTCCCTACGCGCTATCTGGTGAACGATGCCTGTGTGCTGCTTGGCAAGCCCAACGTTTACGGCTCCATCTTTCGATTCGAAGGACAGGTTACCGTGTTTGGCATGCCCGACGGCCCCTGCTATCGCTGCCTGTATCCGGAGCCGCCTCCACCGGGCCTGGTGCCTTCGTGCGCCGAGGGCGGTGTGCTTGGCGTTTTGCCGGGGATCATCGGTTCGATGCAAGCCATGGAGACAATCAAGCTGATTCTTGGCCGCGGCGATTCGCTGCAAGGCCGCTTGGTGCTCTTCGATGCCCTGGCCATGAAATTCCGTGAATTGAAACTGCGCAAGAACGCCGGCTGTCCGATGTGCGGCACGAATCGCACCATTCACAAACTGATCGACTACAACGAATTCTGCGGCATCCGCGGCGAAGAGGAGCCGGAAAGCAATTTGCAGGTTCCGGAAATCACGCCCCGCGAACTGAAACAGCGCCTGGACCGCGGCGACGATCTCTTCATCCTGGATGTGCGCGAACCGCACGAATACCAGATATGCAATCTCAATGGGCATCTTATTCCGCTGGGCGAGCTTCCGCGCCGAGTGCATGAGCTGGATTCTTCGCACGAGATTGTGGCCCACTGCCGCAGCGGAAAGCGCTCCGCCGAAGCGGTGGACTTCCTGCGCAAGGCGGGATTCCGCAAAATTCATAATCTGCATGGCGGAATTCTGGCATGGTCCACGGAAGTGGATCCGAACGTTCCGCGCTACTAGCCGGCATTGCGGCAGGCTTAATTCTCCGGCCTTCGCTTGTGTTTCTCCACTCGCGCCGTTATCTTTGAGTTCGTTACAGAAACTTTCTGCGGATTTTGTAAACGGAGGAATCCTTGGCTGGCACAAAAGTCACAATTTTCACCAACGGCCCACTGCGCGTGGAAGGCGACTTCTCAGTCGTCGATCAGAATGGCAAGGAGTTCGGGCTGGGAGGACGCACAGCGGTCACGTTCTGCCGGTGCGGGCATACCGGGAACACGCCTTTTTGCGACGGGACCCACAAGCGTCAACCCTTTACTTCCGTGGTAGAAGCCCGCGATTTACCCCCAAAAACCCTAAGAAACACTAACTCATAGCAGATTGAGACTGTCTCAGCATGAGACTTTGCCCACTTTCGGGACGACAGTGCCTAAACCCCTGCTAACTATCTGGATACATTAGCGATAGTGTTTCAAATCCGCACTGCGACGAAGGGACAGGCTGTCTCGTTTTCAATCTCAAGCCACTGGCACAGAATTTATCCCACTCCGTAAACCTTTTAGTCTCATAGCCTTATAATGCTCCCCCCAACTCCGTGGAAAAGGGCATGGACGTGCTATTTCCCGCTCTGTCCGGTTTTCTCCGGCATATGGGGGTTGTTTTGGGCGATAGGGGGCAAATCAAGGGGTTCTTCCGCAAAGACCGCGGAAATCTGCCCGCCATTGCCTATGGGGTTCTCGGAGCCCTGTACCTCTTTGTCGTTTACTATTCCCGGCAATCTCACGTTTTCGGTGCGCCCACGAATTACCTGTACCTGGAAGTGGGTGGCTCTCTCCTGTGCTTCTGCTACGCCGCAAACGCGCTGGTTCGTTTTCGTGGCACGCATGACCGTGTCGCCCTGATCCTGGCGTTTGGTTTCGTGCTTTCCGGGATGATTGAAACGATCGGCTACTTTGGCCTGAACAATCTATTGCGGTCGGGCGCGGTTGCGCTCTCCCACGTGCCGATGGGCTGGATGGTCGGCCGCACGATGCTTGCGGTTCTTCTTCTGGCCGCTCTTGCAGTCGAAAAATTTATTCCGACAGCTCGCCAGCCCAGCCGCGAGACTGCCGGCGCTCTCTTCGTGGTGGCCGCGGCTGCGTACATCACCAGTGCAGCCTTCATGGCCGCTCCGGCAGCGCCTGTTGCGCAAGCCGGGGCATTTCTTTCGCGTCCCTGGGAACTTCTGCCCGGCGGACTGTTCGCCATGGCCGCGCTCTTTTTCTACCGCCGGTATCAGACGGAAAAAAGAAATGAGAGCGACGCATCGCTCTATGATTATTCGCTGTTCCTGGTTGCGCTTCTGAACGCCGCCTGCCACGCCGCGGCTCTTTTTTCACAGCGCCTGTTCGACGGCCCATTCTTCTTCGCGGAACTGAACAAGGTGGCCAGCTACGCGATCATGCTGGGCGCCGCGCTCATCGATCAGGCTCGCTTGTTTGATCAGGTGCGGACCATGGCGGTCAGCGACCCGCTCACCGGGCTTGCCAACTACCGCCGCTTGATCGCCGTGATCGAATCCGAGCTTGACCGTTCACGCCGCACGCAGCGGCCTTTCAGCATCGTGCTGCTGGACATGGACGGACTGAAGGCCGTCAACGACCGCTACGGGCATCTGGTCGGCAGCCGCGCGCTGGTTCGTTTGGGAAAAACTTTGAAGCATCACTCGCGCGCGATTGATACTCCCGCGCGTTACGGCGGAGACGAATTCGCACTGGTTCTTCCCGAAGCGCCGAAGGAAATTGCATCCCGAGTCGCGGGCCGCATCCGCGAACGGTTGTCCCTGGAGACTGAACAGCCCGCGCTCTCCGTGAGCGCTGGAATCGCCGCGTATCCCGAAGACGGCGACTCCGCGGAAAAACTTTTGGGCGCCGCCGACCGCGCGCTCTACCGCATGAAGTATCGCGGAACCGGCAGTCCAATAAATTCCATCACGCGCATTGCCGCGTGCCTGTGAGGATGACAAAAATGCCTCTCAGGAACACTCACCCCTTCAACCGCCGCGAAAATCGCATCCCGATGGAGATACCCGTCGTTCTCGACGGGCACCGGCATTTGCCCGGCACGGAAGCGACGTTTACGGAAAACGTCAGCTCCAAAGGAGCGCGCGTGGTCAGCGTGCGGCGCTGGGAAACAGGTGCGCCACTGGTGTTGGCGTCGCGTACGGGAGAATTTCGTTCTGAAGCTCGAGTGGCTTACTGCCATCCGCTGCGAGGCGACGGCTTCGCGGTGGGGGTGGAGTTTCTCGAAACCGAAGGACGATGGGTAGTCGAATCTACAAATTAGCTTGACGGAATCCGGCGAGCGGATAGGAGGGAACTGCTGGAACATTCTTACAGGGAATACATTACTAGCGCAAAGTTTGAAAGTGAAAGCGCCGCACAGGAGGTAAAGGACCTGTTCGGCGCTTTTGTTTTCGGTTCTCGCCCTTGCATCGCACCACCCGATTTTCGCCACTGGTTCTTCCCAGCGATGCCATAAGCGTTCGCTGTATACTCCAAACTTGCTGTTCGATTCTCAAGCTCGGAGGAATTTCGTTGAATATTCTTGTGACCGGAGGCGCTGGATACATCGGTAGCATCTGCTCGGAAGTGTTGCTCGACCGCGGCCATCGCGTGATTGTGCTGGACAATCTTCAGGAGGGCCACCGCGCGGCCGTGCCGGCCTCCGCCGTATTCGTCGAAGCCGATCTGGCGGATCGCCAGCAAGTCGAGAAAGTGTTTGCAACCCACAAGATTCATGCGGTGATGCATTTTGCCGGCGAAGCGCTGGTAGCGAAATCGGTTCGCGAACCGAGCACGTTTTATGCCGCGAATGTCGGCTGCGGTGTCAATCTGCTGGACGCGATGGTGCGCCACGGGGTGGACAAGCTGATTTTTTCCTCCACTGCGGCGACCTACGGTGAGCCGGAGGTTGTGCCCATCCCGGAAGATCACCGGCAATCGCCGATCAATCCGTATGGAAAATCGAAACTGAGGTTCGAGCAAATCCTTGCTGATTATCGCGCCTACACTGGCCTCAAGTACGTCACGGTGCGCTACTTCAATGCCGCCGGCGCCAGCAAGGAGCACGGCGAAAACCATCGCGTGGAAACCCACCTGATTCCGCGAGTGCTCGATACCGCGCTGGGCAACTTACCGGAAATGGAGATTTTTGGATTTGATTATCCGACGCCGGACGGAACCTGCGTTCGCGACTTTGTCCACGTGCTGGATATTTCAGATTCGCACGTGCTCGCGCTGGAAGAGATCGACCGTGTGCAGGGCGAGGCCTTCAACGTGGGCACCACCAGCGGCTATTCGAATCTTCAGGTGGTGCAGGTGGCCGAGCGCATCACCGACCGAAAAGTGGCGTATAAGCTCTCGCCCCGGCGCCCGGGAGATCCAGCCACACTTGTGGCCAGCAACGAGAAGTTGAAGCGCATGCTGGGCTGGGAACCGAAACACTCATCGCTGGAATCCATCATCCAGTCAGCGTGGGATTGGCGGCAGAAATTTCCCCACGGGTATCCGGACTGAGCGGCGCAAAGACGGCGCGTCATGGAGGGGGAGTGCCGAGCGTGAATGGCTCTACTTTTTTTCTCGTGCCGCCTCTTCGACGAGTTCGCCAAGTTTTGTGTATTTCAACCACACGGTATGCGCCGCCGATCGAGCGATCAAGAACCCCCGGTAGCCATCCAGGAATCCAGCTCCAAGCACAAAATACCGAATCCAAGCCCATGGCGCGGCGAACCATTTCGCCGCTCGCCAGTCCCGCCGGCCGCTTTCGAACATGGCCCGCGCGGATAGCGTCGAATACTCTTCGCTCTTCTGCCGCTGTTCCTGCAGGTTGCGAACTGTGTAATGGAGCAGGTCACCGTCCAAGCGTCCAACCGCGCCTTCGAATTTCAACGATTCGTGAATCGCGCCTGAAAATTGCGCTCTGCGGCGGTTGTAGAGGCGGCGCTGGGCGTCCGGATACCAGCGGGAATGGTGAATCCACGCGCCAAGAAACCACGCCAGCCGGGCCATTTCATAGACAGGGAACTGCGGGGGCACGGTTTTCCATTTCAAGATGGATTCTCGTAGTTCGCTGCTGACCTCTTCGTCGGCGTCCAAAAGCAAAATCCAATCTTCGCTTGCCTGTGCGGCCGCGTAATTTTTTTGCTCCGCGTAGTTTGTCCAGGTGCGTCCAAAAACGTGTGCGCCGCCTGCACGAGCCATCTCTACCGTCCCATCCGTGCTGCCGGAATCCACCACCACAATCTCATCCGCAACGCCTTCCACCGACTTCAGCAGCCGCGGCAGGTCGTGCTCTTCGTTCAGGGTAATGATGCAAATGCTTAGGCGGTTCATTTTTGTTTGGGGAGGCTGCTTGCCCGCGCCAGTATCTCACACGCGTCGCGAGCAGCAACGGCAATGAACCCGGATAGCTGGTTGGTAGGAATTTACTTTTGGCGGAAGATTACCCGGATCACGCTGCTGCCGATACGGAAGAGCGCGCCCTCCTTTAATAGCACTGCGCGCGCGCGCTCGCCTTCAAAGAACGTCCCATTCGTCGAATCGAGGTCCTTCAGGTTGACATTGCGCTCACGAACTTCGATCACGCAGTGGTGCCGCGAAATTTCAGGGTCTTCCAGGGCTATGTCCGCACCCTTGCGGCCGATCACTGTGCGCGGCTGCGCCAGAACGAAACTCTTGTTGGCTTGCGGGCCGCTTTCGACATTCAAAACGACATCAATACCATCCGGCAGGCGCAACCCTTCATCCACGGGGAGCAGCCGCAAGCGCTGCGTGGAAGCATCTGCCCGCGCAAAGGAAGGCATAGGGGAAATCACCACCGTCTGGTCGACGCTGCGCTTCACTTCCACGATGGTCGTCAACCCGCACTTGGTACAGCGAAAGCTGACCTTGGGGTGCTTGGCGACGGCCTCATCGTTCAGCAGGTGCTGCTGGCCGCAATGGATACAACCGGTTTGCATCCATCAAAATTACCACGACCCTTGTGGAGGATGCAGGCCGCGCCATCGGGACTTGCAAGAAGGGTTACCCGCCGGGCGTCCTGCCCGCTGCAGTTATGCTAGGATTGAAGATTCCAAGTCAGGCAGGAGAGTGCTTGTGTCCGAACATATTTCGCGTAAAGAACTAAAACACGACCGAGTCCGGGAATCGATTGAGCATGGAGCCGAGGCGGTTCTTTCCCACACTCGCATCGTTTCCGCGGTGCTGCTCGCGGCGATCCTGCTTTTGGCCGGCTATTATGGCTGGAAAATCTACAACAGTCGCCAGACGGCGCGGGCGCAGACGGCGTTCGACGAGGCTATGAAAATCTTTAACGCGCCGCTGCTGCTGCCCGGCCAGCCAAGCCTTCCGGGCGAGGTTTCCTACGTGGACCCCGCGCAGCGTTCTCAGGATGCCGAGGTCCGGCTCGCCGCGGTTGCCGCAAAATATCCCAATACCCCTCCTGGGCGGATGGCGCGCTACTACTCGGCGCTCTGTCTGATGGACCTGGACAAGCTGAATCAGGCTTCCGAAGAACTCAAGAAGCTCGAGAACAGTTCGGATAGGGAACTTGCGGCGTTGGCCAATTTTCAGCAAGCCCTGATCGCCGAACGCTCCGGGAAAAAAGACCAGGCAATCCAGATTCTCCTGGAGCTTTCAAACTCCGGCTCGATCCTGGTGCCGAAGCCCCTGGTGCTGCTGGAAGTTGCTGGCATCTACCGGCAGACCGATCCCAAAAAAGCGACCACGCTCTACGAACAGATCAAGAAGGATTATCCGAACACGAACGTCGCCGATGAAGCCGACCGCGGGCTGGGCCAACTCGCACCGCAATCCTGATTCTCCAGTGTTCCGTCTAACCTCCGGAGGTTTCGGCAATCGAAACTCTTCGCACCTACGCTCCCTGGGCTATCGACGCGGCGGCTTCACGCGGCCGGCGCTCGCCTGAACCCGTTCACGCCTACCGCAGTGAATATGCGCGCGACCGCGACCGCATCATCCATTCCCGAGCATTCCGGCGGCTGGAAGCAAAGACGCAGGTTTTCAGCACCCGCTTCTCCGATCATTTTCGCAACCGGCTGACCCACACGCTTGAAGTTGCCCAGATTGCCCGCACCGTTGCCGCTGCTTTGCGCATCAACACGGAGCTGGTTGAGGCGCTGGCATTGGTGCACGATATCGGTCACCCGCCCTTTGGCCATGCCGGAGAACGAAAACTCGACGAACTGATGCGCGCCCACGGCAGCGGGTTCGATCACAACCTGCACGCGCTGCGCATCGTGGAACACTTCGAGCATCGTTATATCGGGTTCGACGGCCTGAACCTGACGTTCGAAGTCCGCGAAGGCATTGTGAAGCATTCCCGGGATTACGGTGCAATCGCGCATCCGGAGTTATCCGAGTATCTGCTCGAACTGCGCCCGCCGCTCGAATCACAGCTCATCGACTGGGTCGATGAAATCGCCTACAACTCCGCCGATCTTGATGACGCGCTCGAAGCCAATCTGCTCGATTTGAGCACGTTGTGCGACGAAGTCCCGTTTTTCGCGGACTTTTACGCCAGGGTCGTCGCCGCGCATCCAGACGCCCGCGCACGCCTGAAATTTAACGAAGCGCTGCGCCACCTGATCGACCACCTGGTCAGCGACCTCATCACCAATACGGAAACGCTGGTACAGCAATCCGGCGCGGAGACAAGCGACGAGATCCGCAACCGTCCGCAGCGACTAGCGCGATTCAGCGAAACAGCGCGCGCCCAGAATGCCCAATTGAAGGGCTTTCTCTTCGGGCACATTTACAGCCACCCGCTTATCACCGAGGACTCCCAGCGTTCCGTCACTTGCCTGGCAGAGTTGTTTGCCTATTACCTTCAGCAGCGCGGCTCGATGCCCGAATCGCAAGAACACGCAGCGCGGCAGATTCCACGCCACTTTGTGGTTTGCGATTACATTGCCGGGATGACCGACCAGTTCCTGCTGCGCCAGCACCAGGAAAACTTCGGCGGCGCCACACGGAGCGTCCCGCCTTCTCTTGCGTCCTCCTAGCGGCTAAAATGAACCGTTTCCACGGAGTTTCGAATATGCCTGTTCGCCGGCCGCTGCTCTTGCTTGTCTTGCTGCTGAGTTTCTCCGCCGCGGCGCTTCCGCAACTTCCTGGACTCACGCCGCCGCAAACGGCGACCACATCACAAGCCGCGCCCGCGACTCCGCCCGATCCGCTGGGCCGCGAAACTCCCCGCGGAACGTTGTTGGGCTTTATCAAAGCGGCGCAGGAAGAGCAGTACGCCAAGGCGGTGGAATATTTTCAGGCGCCGCCGAGCCGCCGCCGGCGTTCGGAACAGGACGATGAAGAACTTGCCGCTCAGCTATTAACGATATTCAATCAGAAATTCGCCGGCGCTCTGGAGCTGACCAGCCGAGACCCGCTCGGGCGGCTCGACGACGGCCTGCCCCCGGATCAAGAGAAAATCACCGGCGTGCTGGGAACCGCCGATAAATTTCCCATTCAGCTGGTTCGCCAGGAAGACCTGCAGGGGCGCAAGCTCTGGTATTTTTCGCGTGCCACGCTGGACCACGTTCCGGAAATGTACGAAACGCTGACGTTCCCGGAAATCGAGAAGCAGATCCCTCAGACATTGGTGTCGCATCGGGTCCTGTTCATGCCGCTGTGGCAGTGGATTGCCATACTGGTTTTTCTGCCCATTGCCCTGCTGGGCAGTCGCCTGATCACGATGTTGATTGCATTTGTGGTGAACCGGTCGCGGAAGGTCAGGGACAAGCCTCCGCTGGCGCCACAGAAATTTTTCCGGGTGGATCCGATCACGCTGACGATTGCGACCGTGTCGCACTACATTTTCGTTGGCTACATCGGCACATCGCTTCTTTACCGCCTCTATTACCGCCACATTGTGTGGATTGTTCTGGCGTTTGATTTTTACTGGATATTGTCCCGCATTACCCGGGCCATCTCTTCGCGCATCGGCTCCAGCCTGACAAAGCGCGGACTGCTGGCGGAGCGTTCCATCGTTTCGCTCGTCCGTCGCTTTACCGAGGTTTTCATCTTTCTGGTGGTAGTCTTGATGGTGTTGAGTAATCTCGGGGTGGATGTCTCCACAGCCCTCGCGGGTGTTGGAATCGGGGGCCTCGCCCTGGGCCTCGGTGCGCAGAAAACCTTTGAAAACATGTTCGGTGGGGTTTCGATTCTTTTCGACAAGGTCATACAGATCGGCGACACCTGCCGCGTCAACAACCAGACGGGCGTGGTGGAAGACATCGGCTTGCGCTCCACGCGCTTGCGGACCGGCGAACGCACCCTGCTTTCGATTCCAAACGGCATCCTTGCTTCTACCGTGGTGGAAAATCTGCGTTTCCGTGACAAGTTCCTGTGCCAGCAGACGATTCGCCTGCGCTACGACCTTTCAGCTGATCATGTGCGGTATGTGCTCGGGAAAATTCAAGACCTCTTGATCGAAGATCCGAAAGTCGAAGACTCCTCCGCCAGAGTGAGGTTTTTACGATTTGCCGAGTATGCGCTGGAGGTGGAGATTTATTGCTACATATTGGAGCCGGAATATTCGCTGTATCTGGCAACGCAGGAGCAACTGCTGCTGAAAATAATGGATGCGATCGAGAAAGCCGGAGCGGTGGTGGCGCTGCCGACGCAAACCACGCTGGTTACGCAGGATGCCTGGATTGACGCGCAGAAAGCGAAAACCGCCCAAGCCGCGGTGGAAAAGGCGCGCGATCCTGGCGTTCCCGGTGCGCGCGTCCCTCCTCTTCCGGAGTAATCGTGTTGGGAGGAAGAATTCGCTGGAATCAAGTTCGCTTCAGCGTTGAGCGAAGGTGTTGCAAGCATCGATGGAGCCGCTATTCAATCCCTTGTTAAACCACTCCATCCGCTGTTGCGAACTCCCATGCGTGAACGTTTCCGGCTGCACCCGTCCGCGGGTCATTTGCTGAATGTGGTCGTCGCCAACCGCCGCGGCGGCGTGCAAGGCGGACTCGACGTCTCCCGCTTCCAGTAATCCACGCTGCTGCGTTGTGTGCGCCCACATGCCGGCGAAGCAATCCGCTTGCAGTTCCGTTTTCACGGACAAAGGATTCGCTTCCGCCGGATTGCTTCTGGCCAACTGTTGCACCTTGCCCTCTATGCCCAGAATCTTCTGAACGTGGTGGCCGACTTCATGGGCCAGCACATAAGCCTGCGCAAACTCACCCGGGGCACCGAAACGTTGTTTCAACTCGTCGTAGAAGCCCAGGTCGATGTACACCCGTTCATCGGCCGGGCAGTAGAAGGGGCCGGTTGCCGACGCTGCTCCTCCGCAACCGGACTGTGTGTGATTGCGAAACAGCACCAGCCGCGCGTGGCGGTAGGGAACTCCCGCCTGTTGTGGCAACACCTGCTCCCAAGTTTTCTGAGTGTCGTCAAGAACAAAGGAGACGAATTGCACCAGCGGTTTTTCCGCTTCGTCGCGCGCAGGATTTGGCCGGTGAACGGTGGTGGCGACAGGCGCTGTCGAGCCACCTCCGAGCAGGGCGAAAAAGTCTTGCTTAAAAACAAGGCTCAGGATGAACAGGACCACCACGCCGCCGAGGCCGATGTGCATGCCGCCAAAGCCAAACCCACCGCCGCCTCTGCCGCCATCATCTTGATCTCTGCGATCCTCGATATCGTCGCTTGTCCCGCCTGGTGTCCAGCGCATCCCAAGGTCTCCTGTACAGAATCCTACCATCCCGGCTCGCCAAGAGGCCCTCGAAACTGGCTCCCCTGGGGTTTCAGAGCGATTCAGGGATCGGCTCTCAATGATCGGGGTGATTTCATCAATCGTTCCTAATTCCGGACGTTTTCCAGTTGATTTGCGTCGACGAAATCTGTATACATTTGGTTAATTCGCTCGCATCATAGTTCCAGGTCCCCGGTATAGTATTGAGGGTACGGATTTATTCGCATTGGTCTGCATGAGTGCAGAGCAATTGGGTGATTATGCGCGCTTTTTCATTGTCGGATTCGTCGAACTTACCAGACGAGGCAACGCAGTCGTACTTCGGCCGGGATCTGGGCCTCGCGGCTCTAGTCATTCTCGCTTATGTAGTCTCGGCTCGTTTCGAACTGCTTTTGATTCACTCGCGCACCTCGATGGGAGTGATCTGGCTGCCGGCCGGTATTTCCATGGCCGCAATCCTTCTGATGGGCCGCCGCATTGTCCCCGCCATCTTTCTGGCTTCCCTGTGTGTTGAACTCCTGTCTTCGCAGCCACTGCTGAGTGGACTGGCCATCGCCGCGGGGAATACCGCGGAGGCATTGCTCGGAGGCTTCCTGGTCGACCGTTTTGCCGGGGGCTCCAAAGCCTTTTCCCGGCCGTCGGATGTCCTGCGCTTTTCCGTGCTGGCGGGGGCGATTGCCACGCTGGCCAGTGCGACCGTCGGGACCAGCGTGGTTGCCTGGGCTGGGCGACCGGAACCCCTCACGATTTTTGCTGCGTGGTGGGCGGGGCATGCTTTGGGCGTTCTGGTGCTCACACCTTTTCTTATCCTGCTGTTGAACGGCAAACACCAGCCGCTGCACCTGAGTGAACTCATCGAGGTGAGTGTCCTGCTGGTTGGGCTCAGCGTTGTCAGCGTGATCAGCTTTGGTCCCGCGGGGGTTTTCACGGACAGGGTGGATACGCCGCTCTTCCTTTGTGTGCCGTTCCTGGTCTGGGCCGGGATTCGCTTCTGTCCCCTGGAAGCCGCGGGTGCGTGCATCGTTCTGTGCGGTTTTGCCACCTGGGGTTCGCTGCACGGCTACGGGCCGTTTAATAACACCACGGCGATGCCGCTTTCCCTGGCCGCCTATATTTGTGTTGCCACCACCATGACGCTGACCGGCGCGGCAACGGTTGCAAGCCAGCGCGAAGTCTCTGAAAAACTTCTGGAGACGGTCTATCGGTTGGAAAAATCGAAGGACACGGAGATCACGCGCCTGACCTACGAGCTGGACTTCCTGCGCGACGAACTGATTCGCCGGGTGCACGCCAGGTCGCATTCCGAACTGAGCCGCCAGAAATCCGAGCCGCCTCGGCCCGGCAGTGAGGTGATCTGGTTCCTGGAAGCCGAAACGGAAAACATCCTTTATGTCAGCCCAGCCTATGAAGCCGTGTGGGGGCGCCCGCGCGAAGATTTGGGCCACGATGCGCACGCCTGGCTGGATGCGGTGATTCCCGAGGATCGCGAGTTTGCCATCCAGTTTGTTGGCCAGGATTTTCCGGGCGACCGGGTGGAAACCAGCTATCGCATCCGGCGGTCAGACGGCTCCATTCGATGGATTTTTGATCGCGGCTTCCTAATCCGAGATCCCGCAGGGCGTCCGATACGCTACCTGGGGTTGGCCAGCGACATTACAGAGTTGGTGCAGCAGGGCGAATTTGTTCCCGCCCAGCTGGAACACCGGTCCCCGAACCCTCCGTCCAGCGGGAGCGTTTCGTAATCCACTAAGGAGAAACAGAAATGATTGGAGAACGATTGCGGGACATCCGCAAAGAAAAGCAACTATCACAGGGAGATCTGGAAGAGCGCACGGGACTTTCCCGTTGCTACCTTTCCCGGATCGAAAACGGCCATACAACACCTTCTATCGAGACGCTCGAGAAACTTTCGGGCGCGATGGGAGTGCCGCTGTATCAGCTGTTTTACCAGGGCAGCGGCCCAGCCAAGCCGCTGGTGATTCCTCGCAAGAAAGATTCGCCTTCCGAGGAATGGGGCCTTTCGGGCAAGTGGGGCGGCTTCTTGAATCGGATCCGCGGCCTGCTTGGGCAAATGGAAGAAGGCGATCGCAAACTGTTGTTGGGCGTCGCGGTCAAGCTGGCGCGCAAGAAGTAGCGCCGGCGCACGCAACACCGCCTGTTGCGCTCGATCCCCGCTCTGAACGTTGAGCGGTCCGCCGGGAAAGGGAATTTCCCGGAGAATTCCGCGTCAGTGGAATTTGGCGGCTTCCGTCAGGGCCTGCTTCAGCGTGGGAATATCCTTATCCGCGCCCTTCCACAGATCGAGGAATTTCGCGTACGCTGCTTTCGCCTGACTTGCCGAGCCGGAGATAGCTTCGGCGCGCGCAGCTCCCAATTTCGCGAGTGGTGCGGACCAGCAACTTCCGACGATCCCCGCGTCGGTGGAAAATTTCTGAAACTCTGCTCGGGCTTGCCTGACATTTCTCGCTCCCAATTGCGCTTCCCCGCGCAAGAACGCTGGAATCATGCAGGAATCGCTGAGATTTCCGGTGAGTTGCCCTTTTTCGTAGGGCGTCACTCCCTCCAGCGAATTGAGCGCATCCGCGTACTGCTTCTTTCGAAGTTTTATTTGTGCTTGCACCACCGGCAGCCAGGCTTTCTGAATCACCATGTTCGAAACATAGAGCGCGCGCAGATCGTCCATGATTCTTTGCGCTTTGGAATCGTCACCCAGCCGCGCAAAAACCAGCGCTGCCATCGCCCGCACATCCTTGCTTTCCGGGGAAAGCTTCAACGCTGCTTCCGCGTGTTTCCTGGCTTCGTCCGGGTAGCCGAACATTGCTTCGCGTATCCCGGCCTCCATCTCCCAGACAGCCGCCGATTCCGGCAACTCCGTATTTTTTGCGGATTCCACGGCACGGCGCGAGTACTCGCGAGCCTTTTGCAGACGGCCGAAATAGGCCTCGGTGTCCGACTGTGCCGCCAGCAGGGAATCTTCTCCGTTTGGTTTCCCCGCGCCCCACGCCAGTTCCCGCTCCATCAGCGCCGAATCGCCCTTGGCAAAAGCCACGGCATATAAATTCGCATGCAGCGATGGATCATCCAGCTTTCTGCGAAACGCCTCCTGGAGCACTTTCTCCGCATCATCCGCTCGCGAGAGTGCCAGCAGCGCCGTCGAATAATTTTCATACCAGGCCGCGGAGTCCGGATCCATCTTTAACGCGCCTTCCGCATACTTCGCCGCTTCGGAGTAATTTCCGATCACAAAATATTCGCTGGAGAGATTGCCCATGGCGACATCGTCACGGGGATAGGCGCGGATGTATTCCTTGTAACCGTCGATTGCCTTCTCGATATCCCCTTGCGCCAGATCGTAATAGAGCGTCGCGATGTTCAGGTGTTCGCGATAGGTTTGCCGGTCGCCGGCTTCGTATGCCTGGCGAACTTCATCGCTCGCCTTGCCCATCTGGTTCAGGTTGTAATAACTGACCGCCAGTCCGGAATGGGCCATGGCCAATCGCGAGTCCAGCTCAATGGCAAGTTTGTAGAGCGGCACCGCTTCCAGATCGCCTTTCTCCCGGATCACCCGCCGCGCGTCTGCATATGCCTTGAGGGACGCGGGGATCGGCGTCGTGGCCCTCTCGAGAGGCACATCGTACTTCCGCACCGACGCGGCGCTCTCTCCCAAACCTTCGCGCAGCTTGCGGGTCGCCGCTCCCAGATGTTGGACTACCAGGTCCGCGCGCGCCGCGCTTGCGCCGGCCTTGGCCATGCGCGGTGTTCCCGCGCACCGGTTGACGGTGAGCTTCACCGCATAGCCGCTTCCGTCACGCGAGATTTTTCCAGTGAGGTACGCCTGCGCGCCCGTTTTCGTGCACACCGAAGAGGCCAGCGCTTCCGTCAACGAGGCGCCATCCGGCTGTCCCAGCTCGCGCAAAACATTTCGAATCTTTTCGTCGGAGACCAGGTTCAGATGGGGAGATTGCAGGAGTGCAACGCGCAACGCTTCGCGCAGTGAGCCGTCGAAATTCGGCTCGCCGCTATCGTTGGCAATATCGCCCAGCAAAAGCAGGTCGGCCTCGCCCAACGTAGTCGGCCGCTGCCACCACCAGTAGGCGGCGTACAGAGCGCCCGCGACGATTATGGCCGCCATCAGAATCCTGATTTTCATTGGGTAGACCTGCTTGCTGGTTCAAACTTACGACGAATCCCGCGGTGGCCCCACGCCTTCTCTTTCCGCTGTGTTCAACCTGAAACCCGTCTGGCGCAACGGGTTTTGCCTGCGCTCTTTTTCGCACAAGCTCTCACCAAAACACAGCTTTGCAGGTTAGAATTCTTTCAATACATGCTCCCATGACTTTGAAGACCGAGCGCCGGACGCAACTTCGAAAACGGCCGTTGAGCCTTGTCTACGTCGAGCTTCCTCCCTCGAACGGCGGAATGATGCGCGACCTTTCGGAGTACGGCTTTTCTCTCCGCGCGATGATGCCCCTGCAGCCGTCTGAAAAAATTCCTTTTGCCTTTGCACTGGATAGTGCCGCCCGGATTGATGGCGAAGCGATTGTCAGGCGCCTGGAAGACGGCGGCCGAGTCGCGACGCTGGAGTTCGCGGGACTGCCCTCGCATTCGCGCGACCAGATTCGCCGCTGGCTGGATAAATTTGACGAGCCAATTTCGCCGGAGACGGAGTCTGAGACCGTCCAACCCGAGCCGTCGAAGCACTCTTCCTTGACTGAGTTACATACACAGATTCGCGCGCCGAAGTCTGCTGCGCCGGCTCCTCCCGCTGCGGAAAACGCACCAGCGCCACAAGTGCAGAGAACTCCAGCGCCAAGACCGGAGCCTCCCCTTGAGACAGTCATTCCAGTGGCGGAAGCCGCTCCTCCCCCGCCAGCGTCGGACGTCGCTGCTCCGCTAATGCCCGTGCCAACACCTGAATCGGCCGGGCCGACGGTGGAAGAGACACCACCTCCGCCGTCGAACGAAGTAATCTCAGCTTCGCCGGAGCCAGCGCTCCCCCCTGTTTCGAGGGAAATTGAAAGCCCGCCACCGCCACCGCAAGAGGCAGCACCAGCCCCGCCGAAGCCAAAGCTAAGGTGGCCGCCCGAGCCTCCATTTGCGCCGCCGCCGGCGCAGCAGTCAATCGACGAGCTTCCCCTGCCGCCTCTGCTGAAACTTTCTTCCATCCGTCCGGGACCTCCGCCCCCGGAAATTCCCGAGGAACCCGTTCATCCGGTTGCAATTTCAAAGCCCGT
>Ga0210403_10002384_pt1 | contig 17045 bp, 10 predicted proteins | sample IncBWC19MmetaG_FD_150863 | JGI IMG/M metagenome (GOLD analysis project Ga0210403, IMG submission 150863) | Forest soil microbial communities from Barre Woods Harvard Forest LTER site, Petersham, Massachusetts, United States - Inc-BW-C-19-M | ecosystem: Environmental > Terrestrial > Soil >... | reverse complement strand
GATAGTTTAATTGAGAATGCGCAGAAGGTTAAAGAGTTAGTTGGGCCGCAAGAACCACCAATGGGCGGATCTGGTGCTAACCCAACACCATTGGCTCCAAATAACAATCCCGCCGCTGCGCCGATATCGCAGATGGCCAGTAAAAATGCTGCGGAGGATGACCCGCTAGATAGACCTGATCAGCAGAAGATTGATCAGAAGAAATGGGAGCAAAAGCAAAAGAATCTGTCGCAAGAGAATTTGCGTGAACAGCTTGATCCTAAGAATGTTGAAAAGCATCTGCCACTTCAGCCCGGCATTTTAAAGAATTTATCAAAAGATCAACTTCGGAAGTTAATTGAGGAGAAGACGAAGGAAGTTAAGCCTACACAACTTAGCCCAATTGAGCCTGAACATAAACCGAAGTATTCACCACCAGAGCGTCTGCCATATAGTCCAGCCAAAACGCCGCAAAACATAGATCCTCTTCAAAATAAGTTATCTGGAACCTCATTAGAAGATTTACAGACTCTTATGCAACTCGATCTACCTCCGAATACCAAGAAGATGATCGAGGAAGAAATTGCAAAGAAGTTCCGAATGACCACATATTCACCACCGCCTGTGTCTAAAGACCCAGCGATGGTTGTAGAACGCCAATTTGGTAAAAAGTATGAGGAACTTGCTAAAAATTTGACTGGCAAGGAATTTGTTGGTCCAGATGGTCAGAAGCGTAAATACTCACCTGAAGAAGCCCAGGCGCAAGTAAATAAGATGTATTTACTTGATGTGTTCTCTGAGTTTATGGGCCGTGAAGTCCCACAAGTTAGTAGAGGTGGCCTACCCGATGCAAAACCATCGCCTGATTTGAAGCCAACAACACTAGATCTCGATGTATCACCTGAAGAAATGCAGCAGATCGGTGATGAAATGAAGTTCGCGCCTGGGGGCGGTCCAGCTCAGCCGTACCGCCAAAAGCCAGAACTCGGTCAGCAGATTATGGAGACCGCACCAGATCCTGGAACTAGATCCCCATCCTATAAAGGTGGGCCATCTCGGGCTGGGAAGCCAATGAAGTATCTAGAGTTACTTCCGGCTAGCTTGCCAGGAATTCCGAATGTGATGCAGTTCGTAATGTCATTACCAAAGCAGTATTCGCGTAAGCCAGTTAAAGATCAGTCTGGCAAACCGTTAATGACCAAGGATTCTGAAGGTAACCCAGTCCCGGTCACACGGCTAATACAGACTGGATATGACATTAACAAGATGTCAGATGAAGATGTGCACAATGTTGGTAAGCTAGTAGAGATCATGAACGAGGCCTATCAATTCAATAAAGATAAGATGCAGCAAGGTCTAAAAGTTCGAGAGATGCAAGAGCGCGGCACAGGTGGGAGACCTATCACACCCAAGACACGTAATGAGCTCGGTCTACCAAAGTTCAAGACTGTTGAGCCAGTTGTTGAACAGAAGCCATTATTGAACGTTAAGAACGTTAATGCACCTGGCAAGTATCCAGAACCTGGTCCAAGATCGCCAACACAAAAGCACGTTGGGCCATCTAAATTACCAGTTAAGAAAGATTCTGCGGAAGAGACTATGGAAAAGAAAAGCGTAGACGGAGAAGCTAAGGAATACTACCATGAGCTCTTCGGTGATTATGGTGATATGCTTTCAAGAGATCGCGCCGCATCTATAATGGATAGTATTGATGAAGTGGCAAATGCGCACAGCATTAAGCTAAATTCAGAACAAGTATCTACATTGCTTGATTTCTTAGATAGACCATATACTGCATCGTTACCTACTGATATACAGTATGATTATATACACCAGGCATTAGACATAGCCAATATTGACGATAGGCTGGCAGCTGTGGTAGACAAGGTACTGCTTGACCACATCTTCAAGGTCGGCGCGACAGATACGACTGCGTTTCTTCGCGACGAGGATAAGTTGTCCATGCTACGCGTAGCTACCCAAATTGATGCTGGCATGGGCCAGAAATTATTAAAGTATGTCGCAGCCGAGAAGCGTTTCAAGATGCCGAAGGTTAATGAACAACAGCCTGACCAGGTTAAGGATGTTGAAGAGCTAAAAGATACAGCCATGGAAACCGACGGTGAGACCACTCATCGTCCAGGGCATCTACCAATTGAGGTTGTAGACCATCACTTCTCGTCTATGTATTTAAAGTTGACATTAAAATGGGATCCAAAACATCCAGCGGCTAAGCAATCTCTTCCGGGTCTTCAACATCAGATGATCTCGTTCGTTAAGGGTCTCGAGAGCGCAAAGGAATTCGTAGATATAGGATTTCTCGGGCAAGTTCAATTACAAGAGTTCGATCCCAAGAAGGGTCATGCAGTTGCATTTGCTCGTACCAAGAAGCCTGCCGACGTTCCTCCAACGGTTCAGACTATACCTGATAAGGCAGCTGAATAACTATAATATTTTGCCATTACATTATATTTACATATGGCAAAATATTTATTAATCAGTAGGTGTCCTGATTCTCTCCAAATCGAGATACCTACTCGATATGAGAAGATATCGTTCATTCTAGCTAAGTCGCAGGGTAAGGATATACTTCCTTATGTTGGCAGCATCGAAGCATGCCGCCAAATAGCCCAATTGCACTTTTATAGGTCTATGGGCTATATAGAGATTGTTGAGGAAGCATAATGCCTAAAGTAAGTTCAGAATTGGCTCCGCTCCTATTTGAGTATCGATGTAAGATATGTCAGATGGCTAGATCGTGTCCAGACATATTTAAAGATTTACACACACAGGTATTAGAAGTGGGTTCCAGTTTGAACCGGGCCATGAATTTTATTAATGCTCGAATTGACCAAGAGCAGATACCGATTCCTAAACTAAATAATCAAAATATGGCAGTCCATTTTGCATCTCACATTTCACTACCTGAACGTGTAAATGTAGAATTATCTAAGAATGGATATCAAACCCAGCCAGCTCTCAAAGATGTGAACCCAGAAATGGGATATTTCATTGAGGACATGGTTAGACGTAAGGTCGGTAATGAAGTTAACGACTATCTAAATCTAGACTCATTACGAGCGCGGATGGATGAGAAGCTCGAACTGCTCGATACCATTATTGAGAAAGACGTTAATGGTACCAAGGTTATCGATGTACCAGCCTTGCAGATATACTCTAAATTAGTATCAGAGATCAGGGCCTGTATTGTTGATCTTAACAAGATCCGTCAAGGCAAACAATTGATGAATACGATCATTCAATCATTAATTGAAAAGTATGTATTTGAGGTTGCGCGCCAGTTAACTAAGGAATATGATCAGGTCCAAAAAGACTTAGTCGAGAATGGTCTAAGTGATACTGAGGCCATTAAGATCACACAAAATTTAAAGTGGCAGGCTGCCAAAATTGTCGCACAAACAGCTCGTAACGCCGTCGCAGATGTACTTAGAGCATACAAACTAGGCTAATATGTCTAAATTGATAAATAAAATAGCTAGAAATATAGTATCCAATTTCCCGGACATCATCGCCCACGTTAAGCTAAGTGATGGATGGAATTTGGAACGTACCCAGAATATAGAGCTAGATGCTAACCCACGACAGGCTACTGTCGTGTTCGGTGACTATGTGTCTCTTAATTGTGAGGTAGCCGAGTCACAAGAAGCGCAGGCGGTAGGGTTACAGAAGTATGCAGAGCTACCAAAAGAGCATGGTATGTTATTCCCATATATGGATAGTCCAAAGCAGGTATCATTCCACATGGGTAGTGTAGCATTCCCGATCGACATAATCTATGTCGGTTCAGACAATCGTGTAACCAAGATAATGGCTGAGGTTGAGCCAGGCTCACCAGGAGCATGGTCCCATCCACATGTGGCGGCGATGGTCGAGGCTAATGGTGGATTTTGCAAAGAGCATGATATAACTGTTGGGACGCCAGTTGGCATTGGATTTGGTCAAAAATGGGCAAGACAGGCACAAACCCAGGGTGGGATCGCTGTGGCGTTCGGTAGGTCGCCAAGTGGTGTATGCGAAATCCATCGAGACCCATTTGGATTCGCCATTTATGTAAACTCGGTTGTGTGGGATGTGGCTAAGGATCTAAACGAAGCGAAACAGCGTGCTGAGCTTGCGCTTGGACAGATTGATTGGCAAGCAAATAAAGATGACCCGCTCTCACCACCTAAGAGGTGGTCTGAACAACAGATAATGGACCTATTACGTAGTATGAAGAATAAGTATAAGCAAAATGAAGAAGATGCCATGATTACTCTCACTGAGGCTGGGGCGGCAGGTACGATTAACGTGCCTGAAGATGAGAAGAGATACTGGCGTTCACTATACAAAATGGCTCAGGAGCATTTTGATCCAGAACAGAATCGCGCAGATTGGTATACTAGGCGGCCGGTGATGTCTCCAGAGATGGGACATGATCGTTTTCGTGACCGTGACTTAGTCGACCAGCAAGTAGTAAATCAACCTATGTCTAGTCACCACGAGGAATGGTGGGGGTACGATCCCATTACTGTTGGCGACGAAGGGTCAGACTTTCCTTTAGACCCAGATGGTGATAGTGACGGGAATATTATGATCACTCGCCCTGGATAATAGGCTACTATAGCCATATTGGCGAGAATTATTACAGAATTAAAGGATATACTATGGGCGACTCAATTAAATATTTTGACCGTGATAGAATTAAGGCCCGCCGGGCAGCGCGACTTGAGAAGATGGAGAAGGTCGGCGATGCTATTACCTCATTTAAGAATAAGTTAAACAAGAAGATAACTAGTCAGAATATTGGTCCACAGGCCGTAGCACTAGTTCGCGAAGTGTTTACGAACTTCAAGCTTCCAATGCCACCACACCTAGGCTATTCTGGATTACGTCAGGCCAAGGTCAACGAAGACACCAATGGTCTAGAAAATGGCGTGGTTACGGTTCATGGTGAGTTCAAAACAGCTAGTGGTGTAAATGTTGGCTTCGACGTTCCTGTTGAAATTTGTGACGGCAAACTGTTAGAGCCGTCTGTACTTCTTGTTGCTGGTGCTCCGCGAATCATTGCTCAGTCTACGTTTGACAATATTAATCGTATGAACAGTGCATATGAGGTTATGCCTGTCCGTGACATGTATGCTCCACCACTCGACGATGATCGCGCCAAGGAAAATTACAATAAGCGTACAGTAATGCAGCGTATCAATAACGGCATGTTCCATGCTAATCGTGCAGCGATAAAGCGAGCTATTAGACTTGGTACAGATGTTGATGCGCAGTTGAAGCAATTTAACCCAGCAACTAACAAGTTCGATGAACACCCTGTCTTAACACCTCGTCCGCTACAACGGGTCCCAAGAACTCCAAACTTTTCAATTCATGACCCAACCAAAGATTATCCTCCAGGTTGGGGATATAGTGAAAATAGTACGCCTGGGAAGGTGCAAGTTGGCCAGCCTGCTGATCCAGATGCCTTAACCCAGACCGGACTGGAAGATACGTTGGTACGTAAACCAGTGCCGACTGAAAAAGCCCCAATGACTCCATGGAATACGAATGCTGCGAAGACTGCAGATCACGTTACTACTGAGCGTAATGAGCGCGGCTCTGATGATTGGGGTAGCTCTGACGGCGGTCTCGGCGCGCATCACGATGTGGCCGTTACTGAGCGCAGCCGTGAGATGCAAAAAGTACAGCATCCTAGACGTCCAGATGAGAAGCGTAATCAGCAAGATATGGACTGGCTAGACCCAGCTGAGCGATACGAGCAGCATGATTTGATGCCCGGTATGTCTGTGTCACTTGCTGAGAATGTTGAAGCACGCGAGCGAGGCGGGGCTCATCACCACAAAGCAAAGGGTTCCAAATGTACTATTATCAGAGATCATGCTGGTGATAATAAGTCGTTCGTAGTTAAGTTTGAAGACGGATTTGAGTGTATTGTAGAGAGATACCATCTAAAGAAGGCCGGAAAGACTGCAGAATGGGAGAAGCCCTGGCTTAAGAAAGAAGATGGTGGGGACGAAAAAGAAGCTGACGTAGAGAAGGAGGCCGCGCGGCCTCCTAAGATGCCCAAGCTAAAAAAGAAGCCAGATCGGAAGCGTCTTTGCTCTAAATGTTTTCATGCTCCATGTACATGTCCTGGGAAGCGTAAGTCACAGATGTTGCCTCCTCAGCCACCACAGCCTGGTCCAAAAGACCCAGGCGACAAGGTTCAGTTTAATACCCTCCGCGATGAGATTGGGAAACAGGAGACAGGCGGTCTATTAGATTATATGCATAAGGACCGGTCTGCAGACCACGATTTCATGGCTAAGGTAAATGAGGAGGTTAGGTCACTGAAGGCTGATGGGCTTGAAGATATGGACATCAAGCACGCCGTATTTACGAAATACGGGCCAGATGTAATGGCACAACTCTTCAAGACCTAACGGTCTAGATGGCCCAGAAACAAGATTCGTTAGGCGGATTCCTATCTGGACTTGAAGGTAGGTTAGTCCAACAGATTCAGACGCCTGCTGCGGACTTAATGACCAGGCAGGACGTAGATAGTTTATATTTCCAGACTCCAGCACCTAATGCTATTGAGTGGGCCGTAAAAGAAGAATTTGGTAACGTACCAACAGTATATAAACATCAACGCCAATATCAGATTATTAGAGATTTCTTCCAACTACGTTGTCCACTGTGTAATTCGCAGAGACAGGAGGACAAGGATTGTTGGGGGAAGAGTCGAGATTATCTTGAGAGCGAGAACTTATTAGTATGGAATAAGGCCGCTGGTGAAGATGCATGTCCGTCATGTAAGACCACTCGTTCAGAGTTTGCCAAAGATGGCCTGTTAAGTACGTATGATACAATGTTAGTTGTCGCAGGCATGAGATCTGGTAAGACGGCCACAGCAGCAATTATTGGTACATATGTAGAACACCGTGTAATTACAATCGGTCACAGTGTAACAGGTGGTCTCGCACGATACTTCGACCAGCTACCTAAGCAACCGTTTGAAATCACCTTCATTGCATCAACTGACGTTCAGTCTGCTGATACGGTGTGGACTCAATATACCAATCTACGACAGAATAGCACTTGGATTCAGAAGTACATTAAATGGGTTAAAAGGTTAGAGCTTGAGCAGCAAACTCAGAATGGGTCCAAGCCTTGGGCTTACGAAGAGATGCAGAAGTCTATATCGAATGGATTTCTCAATCTCAAGATGAACTCTTTGAACTCTAACTCTGGTGGTATTGCAGGTCGTACTCGATTAGCTGCGTTCATTGACGAGTTATCTCGATTCGAGAATACTGAATCTCGGCGCGGCGCAGATGAAGCATATCGCGTTCTCGAGAACTCACTACGTACGATTAGATCGTTCACCAAGGAACATTCTATAGCCACACCCTGGCTTGGAACAATGGTTTCTATTACGTCGCCAATCTCTGATGATGATAAGGCGATGAGACTACTCAAGAAGGCGCCGTCAATCAAGTCGATGTACTATGGACACTATGCTACATGGGAATTCAACCCAGAGCATTCACGTAGTTCATTCGACGATGCATTTGAAGCAGACCCGCTCGGCGCAATGCGTGACTTTGGTGCTCGGCCACCTTTAGCCGCGAGCCCACTGATTCCTGAACCAGAACGGTTTAGAGAGTTGGCAATCCAGAAAGACCTTAAGCCATCAGTCCAATTTAAGAAGTACGTACATACGGACCGCACTATGCGTGAGTATGTAGCCGCCACAGCGGAGAATGCTAAGCTCGTGCGTGATTCAGAACGATACATTTGTTTCGACGCAGGTTCTTCATTCGACCAGTTCGCTGGGGCTTGTGCTCATGGTGAGTGGGTGCAGACACCTGGTGGGCGTCAACTAGTAACAGTATATGACTGGGTATTTAGATTACTACCTGAGCATAAGCCACGTAGAGATGTTTGGTTCGATTTCGTTGTTCAGTCAATTGGTTATATGTCTAAATATGCTAGACTGGCACGTGTTGAGTTCGACCGTTGGCAGTCTACATATCTTATCCAACAGATCCGCGACCAAGGTATTATGTGTGAGATGAAGAGCACTGATGCTGATCAGTTCTCAAAATTTGTGAATGATGTGAACTATTCTAGGGTTCGAATGTTACCTCCATTTCCAACGGACGCTCAGACAGAACCACCCTTAATGAGTCCACAGGGCCTAGCGTTCTATGAGCTAGAACATCTAGAAAGATCGCCAGACCTGAAAAAAGTATTTAACCCACACAAGGGTGAACGTCGAGGCTGGGACTCGGACGACGTTGCGACTGTTGTTGTGCATGTTAATGATATGGTTCAATCATCTGTTGTTGAAATAAACAATAGTAATGGTCCATCTAATCGGCTCCGGCGTGAGCAGGTTGGCGGCCATACATGGGGCGACACTGGTAAAGTATTCCATTTGCCGATCAATAGGAGGGGTTGGTAATGCGTAGCAAACTAGATCGTCTCTATCCTAGACGGGCGTTCTTCAGGCACTTGTCCGATGTAAATATTGTTGATGCGCCAGAGACTGTTGATAGTCCATCGACCTTAAAGCAATTGAGTTGGCCAGAAGAGTATCCTGTCGGCGAAGACCAGCAGGATCAAGACTCATTCCCTGAAATGGACCATGGACATACCATGCGTATCGAGGGTCGAATTGCTGCTGGTTGGATGCCGGCGTTCCGACATAAAGTAACAAAGCAGATTATAAAATCACCTGGCATGCATGATATAAGTATTTTACCGGAACCACCAGAGGATTGGGACGATGGTTTTATCGATTCATTAGGCATGTTTCATACTCGAGAAGAGACAGCTAAGATGATGCGCCCACAGAATAAGTCTACGTACTATGATTCACTAGATTTACCTAAGCGTCTCGAGGCCCCAGAATCACTTAAGCGTAAGGATGAGATCGAATTAGACTGGAAGAAACATAATGGCTCGGTTCCGGACGGCTCTTTAATTGGTCTAGAACCGCCATTAGATGCGATTGCTGAGCTACTCAGTCTACCGGCGGCAGAGATGAAGCCGGAACGTATGCATATATCTATTGCATATCTTAGTGAGAAGCCAATAGATGATGAAGAGATCGAGCATGTGAAGCGTGCAGTAGAAGAAATAGCTAAGAAATATGGATCAATAGAGTTTGAACTCGATGATGTTGAGTCAGTTAAGAGTAAGACTGGTAACGCTCAGGTCGCCATGCTAAAATCAGAGGCATTTGACGATTTGAAGCATGATGTCATGGCCGCGCTCGAATCAGCTGGTATAGATGCTCATCCAAACGATTTACCACCGCATGTCACAATTAACTATTGTCTCAATAAGCATGCAAGTAAAATGGTGTATGTGACTGGTGACGGCGACGACATCGGACAACAGGTAGGACGTATGTCCATAGAAGACGATGTTGCAGGTCTTCAAGAAATGGATGAGAAGATTCAGGCCGGTGGCCAGGCTTGGCGCGAATTTGCAGAGAGTGTGGGCGGTGAGGTAATCGGTATTGGTGGTGATGAGATTCGCGTGATGATTCCAGAATCTGAGATCGAAAGAATCAAAGATACATTAATTAAGTATCATGATTTAACTGGTCATACAATGTCGGTTGGTGTTGGCGATCGTTTGTCTGAAGCCGACAAAGCTATGATTATAGCTAAGTTTAACGGTAAAGATGTGATTGTTATCTGGCAGCCTGAGATGGAAGAAGAACTTGAGGAAGCGAAGGAAGAGGTTCTATCTAAGGGCCAAGAGAAACAGGTTAAGCACTATCTGGCCAGCAAGAAGTTGAGTTGGTCGTGCAAGAACTTGATCATACTATCTGGCTCAAAGAAGATCAGGATTCCTTTAGGCGGAAAGACTGCACAACGTGGAGAAGTACCATGGGTCGCGATTGACTTAGATGGTACATTAGCACAGTTACCACCATCTGGGAATGGCAATGGTAAGAATGAGCCATTTACGACTGTCAGACCAGAGTGGATTCCTAAATTACAAGATTGGTTGAATCGAGGCTGGCGCGTTTCAATTTATAGTGCACGTCAATATGACGCAGATCCTGCGACAGTCGAAATGCAGATCCGACAAGATCTTGAGTCACAAGGTGTGCCATATACAGATATTTATATTGGCCCAAAACCGCCTGCGGATGTGTATATCGACGATCGTGCTGTTCCATTTGATGGTAATGTTGATCAGGCTGCTGAAATGGTTGAGTACGTTGTGTCATCTGGCTCTGAATCGGCCTCAATGGACGAGAAAGAGGCTGGTGGATTTGGCAATAGTTTGAATGAGCTCAATAGTCCTGGCACTTCCAGTCCAATGCAGGATACGCCTTCCGAGGCGTATCATGATCCTAATTTGTTCGAAGATCCAGCCATGCATTTAGGTGACGTTGAAGCTCCTTATTCAGACATGATTAATGGACCAATTGCTCCGACAGTTGATGACGATAAGAAATACGATATCACGCGTGGGGCAAAAATGCGTGACTTAATAGAGCATGAAAGCGCAATTCTTCCTGATCCAGAGACAGATAACGAGAATAGTTATACGGACGGTACTGAGGATAGAGAGGACAAATCGATCAGCAGAGACCCGGGACTATTCGGGCCTTCGATTGGTCACTAGGTCCTAACACTTATGTGTTATTAATTATTGATAATGCTCACGATTTACGACAGGTACGTTAACCCGAGACAAGCCGCAGCGCATGATAATGCGCAGTCTGGAGGTATATCTGCTGCCCAAGCTGAGGCGATGCGTGACCGCTTTGAGCAGTTTGTGCCTAGTTTAGCATCGAATTTAGTTACAAACAACCGTAGTTTAATTGCTGATCGTTTACCAGATGGAGCATCTTGGTCTCCAATCCGTACAGCCCAAATGTCTGGTCAGTTTGCCGGTAGCACACCAAGACACTTAGTTACACAGCAGACTCCATATCAGCCAGAATTTGCTTCACCTGATCGCCAACAGTATCCAGTTCACCGGATCTTAGCCAATCGATACTGGCGTCTATTCTATAAGCTAGATCCGGTGATAGGTAACTGCGTTGAAATGTACTCCGATCTTCCATGGAGTAATTTCGAGTTGACTGGTGAAGGCGTAGAGGGTGAAATTCGTCAGTCGTACGAGCTCATGTGTCGTGAGACGCAAATGCTTGCGCTTTTACCATATTTCGTACGTGAGTTTTTAGTCGTCGGTGAAGTTATACCACATACATTCTTTGACAATGCTAAGGGTATATTTACATATATAGCATTACATAATCCTGATCAACTAGAAGTTGTTGATGCTCCATTTATTAAGATGGACCCGATTGTAGAGTTCATCCCAGACGATCGTTTGCGCTCGATTTTATCGTCCAATGTGCCGTCTCTACGAAAACTGCGTGATAACATGCCGCCAGAGTTGTTAACGCGTTTGTTTGCTAGACAGAATATTCCGTTATCACCAGTAAATGCTACATTTATCCCGCGCAAATTACACCCATATGATACACGTGGTACGTCAATTCTGAGTCGGCTGTGGCGCGTTCTCATGCTAGAGGACGCTATTTTTAATGCTACAATCCAAACAGCTCGTCGAGCTGCCGCACCATTAAAGGTAGCTAAGTTGGGTAATGCAGCGACGGGCTGGATTCCACCACCAGATCAAGAGCGGCGACTGCTTGAGCTACTCGCCCAGGCGGAACTTGACCCACAGGCATGGCTTGTCTATCATTATGGTGTTGCATTCGAGACCATTGGGACAACTGATAAGATTATGTCGGTTAACCGAGAGTGGGACGTAATCGAACGGATCAAGCTGATTGCACTCGGCATTAGCAAGAGTTTCCTACATGGAGAAGTAAGTTACGCCTCATCCGCTACTGGTTTACAAGTCTTCCTCCAGAGACTAAAGGCCATGCGCTCGTTTTTCGAGCAGAAGTGGATGTACCCGAAGTTTTTCCGGCCGATTGCAGAAATTAATGGTTGGGTTAAGCCTAAGCCAAACGAAGTTGCCCACGGGTATCGTGTTAAGAGATCTTCTAGGGAACTGCAAGAGCAGAATAGATATATTGTACCTAAGATTGTATGGGACAAGAGTCTTGATCCTCAGATTAACACAGATCTTATTAATGCAATGCAAGCGCTCGAGGCACTTGGAGTGAAGTTTTCAAAGACAACCAAGATGGCAACAGTTGGGTTCTCGTTTGAAGAAGAGTCCAAGAAGATTCACCGCGAGCAAGAATTTGAGAAGCAATTCTTACCAAAACTACCGGCACCTGCACCAGCTGAAGGCGGTGGTGCACCAGTTGGTGGCGGCGGGGCTCCTCCTCCGCCAGCAGGCGGCGAAGAGAGCGGGGGTGGACCGCCTGGCAGTGCGAACGTGCCGACCGATATTGCAAAACCTCCAGCACCACCTGCACCTCCCGGCGCGTCAGTGGAGGCAGATAAATCAAAAGACGATAAGCCGAAGGACAAATCTATACAGAAAGTCGCGCCCCCGCAAAAGCAGCAGAAATCGAGTATCTCATCATTGAAATCCGAGATATGGATCGATGATAAATATGGTAATTGGACTGCGAAAGAAGCAGCTGACTTATCTGATCTCGTGCAGACGCTCGATACTGATTCAGCTTTCTGGTCCCAACTTGGGAACACAAAGCAATTTAAGCAAGCCGTGTTGGCCCATAACATGGACCTTATCTGGGACTGTGTAGATGAGTATCTACAATCGCAAGGTTATCCAGATAAAGATATAGATGAATTGCACCAGATCATGTCTGCCGAAGGTTTATTCATGGCAAAGCCATCGCAAGACTTGGTCGACCTAGAGCAGTCGCTACCAGACAATGCGTCTGAAATGAGCGATGATAAGTTCGCAGAGATGGTTAAGAGTTACCTGAACAAAGATAAGAAGAGTGCAGTTATGCACAATGAGGCGGAGAATTTTCTTAGTGGTGTAAGTTCAAAAAGTCCATCAGAGTTAATTTCTGATGTATCAGACCTTCTTAAGACTAAGAAGTAGCTAGATACGTAATTATAGTAACTATATTGAAGGTGATTATATGGCATTTGTGAAAAACGGACAGTCAAAATCATTAGGTGAAGTTAAGGTTTCGCCACCACGTGACGACCCAGAGAAGGCGAAAGTATCGCCACGGAAAGATAAGTAATGTCCTTTCCTAAGGTAGCCAAAGTATCCCTTATATCATTAGGGTCAGCCGAGTTTAGGGCTGATGGGCTTACCTTTACTAAGCTAGCTGGGAAGACTACTTCGTATTATCAGCAGAATAGTGGTAAAATTGATATACAGAGTTGTATATCTATGGTTGCAGACAAATATAATTTGTCTGACAGTGCAGGCGACTACATCTTCGAAGCAGCGCGCGCTGTAACTGCAGAAGTTCCGAATGAAAATGGTGATGCCTTTCCGAAAGAAGAACTTCTAAGGTTTGACCATCGTTTGGGTAAGGCAGTATATCAGACATTCATACTTAAACCACATCACATTAATCATAGAGCAGACAATCCTAGGACTGCACGCGGAGTAGTGATTGACGCCAGCTATAATGATCTTAGCCCAGCACTTGACGATTGTCCGGCATGTGGCCATCGTACCGCTGAATTAGATGGCCGCGATAAGTCTGGTCTAAATTGTGTTAAGTGTGGTACTACTGTCAAGGATGAGTTTGTAGAGTTACTACTTGCGATTGATTCTAAGAAAGACCCAACGTTCGCTAATGGCGTAAAGACTGGTGCTCTAGATAGCTTAAGTATGGGTTGTGAAGCTGGTTTCACCGATTGTAGTATATGTGACAACCGCGCCAGAACCGTCTCACAGTTCTGCAGTCACATAAAGTCTGGCAACAAGAAAAAGATGTTCAAGACAGCTTCTGGCGAGAAAATGTCTTTTGAGAAATGCGGCGAGGTAGTCTTCACTGAAATTTCTCGTGTTGACCAGCCAGCCGACCCTAAAGCACTACAACGCGAAATCTTCGTAGCATCACCAATGTCCATGGTTGCCGAGACGGAACAACTGCTCAAGGCGGCTATGGCAAGTCGGCACGCTCAGATGGATCCGAAGAAGCCACCTGAATCAAAAGATCAGGTTCCCGGCGAGACGTCCATTGGTGACTATGTTAAGGAATACGAAGAGAAAAATCAAAGACCTATGAGTTCTGAAGAGATGGGAATCAAGCCTGAATTGGGTGGAGTACCTACTACAGTTGCCAGTAAGACTGGTAAGCTGCTAAACTCTGAGTTAGATACATTATTATCGGATGTTGAGGAGAACAAAGTGAGTGAGACCACAATGAAGTTTGCGAAGTCTTACGAAGACTTAGAGGCTAGTATTACACCCCAGGGTAATGTTCGGGTGTTTACCCCTAAGGGTACGATCTTCATGATCGCTCCCGTAGAGAAGCCAACGGATTCGGTCGGCGCGGATAGGTTAGCTACTGAAGTATTAACACATATCGCAGAATATGGTCTCGTAGAGACAGTGTTCAAGTATCATGCTGTGTTAACCCCTAAGACCGCCCAGGTTCTAGATTTCCACGTAGAAGACTTTGATGGCGGCAGGGAAGACGGCGATAAGGGTTCAATTACCGACAAGGTTATGGTCGACCACAAGGATGGGCGTGACAAGCCTGAGAAGAATCAGGTAGGTGAAGCACATCCAGACTTTGATAAGAAAATGCGCGAGGAGCGTGACCAGGGTAATAGCTCCCTCTTGGAGAAGCACACCCCAGACCATGAAGAGAAGTATCCAGATGGTATCAAGCATGAGCTTTCCGAAGAGGAACATAGCGATATGGAAGACGGTCACAAGAATAAATGGAAGTCTACACAGGACAAGGTTATTCTAGATCAGTCTGACAAGGCTGCAGACAAGAAAGTTAAGAAGGCAGAAGTCGAGCCCAAAGAAGCAGCCCCAGTCGATGATAAGGTTGCCACTCCGGAGGAAAAAGAAGCAGATGTAGAGCCTAAGGAGGCTGCGCCACTTGAGGCCCAGATGGTACCATCTGGTCCAGGACCTCTTAGCGCGGCACCTCCAGCAATGGCGATGTGCTCGATGGATGAGTGTGTAGGTAAGCCTCCTCATGATGAGCACATGGCAGCTCCGGCTGCATGTGAATGTCCATGTATGTGTCAGCCTGGCATGTGTAACTGTCAGCCGGACTGTCCATGTGAGCCATGTATGAAGGAAAAGCACAGTCAGATGGCTCCTCCGATGCCAGCAGCTCCCCAGGCAGCTCCACCTCCAGCAGCTGGCGGCGCACCAATGGCAATGGGTGCATCTATAGACCCAATGGTCAAAGAGGCAGCCAAGAAATACACTTCGCGCATCGAGAGACTCTACGAAGCTAGAATTAATAAGGTCAAGGAAGATGCTGAGTCTAAGGTGGCATCTGCAGAAAAGAGTGTTGAGGAAAAGGTCAAGGTACGACTGGTTCGTGCCATGAAGCTAGCCGCGAAACGGCAAGCACTTAATCTTGAGTTTTCACCTCTCAAGGCTAAGATGGCTGACGTTCTCATGAGCGAGATGGACCTAGATCAGGACTATACCTATCCAGGTATGGATGTAGGTACCGCATCTCATATAATTGAAGCAACTACCGCAGATGCATTTGACGAGTTTGTCGATAACCTAGTTAAGCGAGCAACTGAGCTAATGGCAATGCCCGATGATGCTCTAAAGGCAATCGAAGCAGATGTGAAGAACCTACGTCCAGTCGCTGTAAGTATACCAGCAAGTACCCCTAGAGTGGCCTCTAAACAGCAGGTTCGCGAGGCCGCTGTAAATGGGAACTTACCGGTCGCACCATCACCTAGTACTGAGACTATTTCCAGCGACGGAAGTAGGGATAACATTCGTTCAGCTTTGGGTACTACGAAGATACGTAGAACCAGTCAAATGTTGAACCGATAGAAGCTACGGATTTAGGAGAACGCAATGGGTTCAGTCGGACTTGGAAATACAGCGGCACTTGGGGCCTTTAACAACAGAATTATCAGTCAGGGTCTCGATCTTGGACGCTGCCAGATTAATCAGGCATTAGGCGTTTACGTAGCAGATCCCAACCAGTCATTCTCAGCAGGAATGATTGTTGGTCAGTCGTCTACTGGTCTTGTTCAGCCATCAGCTGGTACTGCAGGTAACATTCTCGGTGTCGCGAAGTGGAATCACGTGACTGCGTTTTACGCATCAGTGGTTGATGAGCAGATCGTACTAACTGGTGTTACTGCAACTAACTTGCTAAACGGTAACCTAGTTACCCCATCTGGTGGCGTAGCGGTTGTTCGCGTTGCCTCTGCGGTACTCGGCGGTGGTACAGTGTATACTGTAACTACAGACTATACCGTGAACGCAGCGAACGGTCAGATTACCAGAAACGGCGGTGGTGCAATTCCGTCCGGTGGTACTGTTTTCGTCACTTATTCGTACACAGTCTCAACCTCTAACCTCTTCCAGCTTTACGGTGAGAACTTCTGGAATAACCTAGATGAAGTTTCACAGGCTGATGGTCGGTGTACTGTCGTAACAGATGCAGAGCTTCTGTTTACTGCTGCATATGATCCATCACAGAGCTACGCAGTCGGTGCACAGCTTTACGCATCTACTACCGCTGCAACTCTTGGGTGCTTCACTACTAACTCAGGTGGTTCTGCAGTAAAGATGGGACAAGTGTTCCAGACACCAACAGCATCCGACCCGTTCCTAGGGCTCCGGTTGATTAAGGCTCCTGGTACATTCTAATTAGTTTAGGAGACTAGAAGGAAATACGGAGATACGCAATGGCTAATGTTAATCCTTACAGACAGCTTAAGGGCGACGAGAAGGTCGGACAGTCAAAAACTGCCGAAGCTCTCCCTAAGATGAAGGTTGCTCCTAAGCGAGTTCTTACCAGTTCTCAAGATGAGACGATGTATGATGAGACTGGTACATTCAACCCTAACGCATATGGCGGTGCTACAGATACTAGAGATGGTATCCAGGCAGCGCTGGGCTCTAAGAAAGAGCGCATGTTCGATGCTAAGGGTGAAATCAATGCATACGACAAG
>Ga0210403_10002382_pt1 | contig 17052 bp, 14 predicted proteins | sample IncBWC19MmetaG_FD_150863 | JGI IMG/M metagenome (GOLD analysis project Ga0210403, IMG submission 150863) | Forest soil microbial communities from Barre Woods Harvard Forest LTER site, Petersham, Massachusetts, United States - Inc-BW-C-19-M | ecosystem: Environmental > Terrestrial > Soil >... | reverse complement strand
GCCGAAGTCCTTGGTCATACCGGTAGCTGGGAACACGATCTGGTGAAGGGCGAATTCTTTAACACGGGCGAGAACTTGCGGCTCTTTTTCGGCGACGACCCTAGCAAGGGTGCGTCGTTCGAGGATTACACTCAAGCCATACATCCCGACGACCGCGAGTTTGTGATGCGGCGCCACGCGCAGCTTCTCGCCGAAGGGGGCCCGCGAGACATTGAGTATCGCGTTGTGTGGCCAGATGGCAACGTCCACGTGCTCCTCGGGCGCGCCACCGTCGTTCGCGACGAGTTGGGGGAAGCCATCCGTACATACGGAACGAACCTGGACATTACCGAACGCAAACAGGCGCAAGATAAATTGCAGCTGGCTTATCAACGCCTATCATATCATGTGGAAAATACGCCGCTTGCTGTTATTGAGTTTGACAAAGATTTATTTATTAAACGATGGTCAAAACGGGCTGTGGAAATTTTTGGCTGGAATGCCTCAGAAGCACTCGGGAAGAATGTATATGATCCCGACTTTCGCATAATTTATAAAGAAGACGAACCGGCAGTGGACGCCATTAATGACGAACTGACGAAAGGAGCAGTGAACTCGAACGTGAGTATGAATCGTAATTATACTAAGGATGGGAATGTAATTTCTTGCGAATGGTATAATTCAGTTTTAAAAGATGAGCAGGGGGAAGTAATCACAATATTGTCTTTAGTACACAACGTAACAGAGCGAAAAAAAACAGAAGAAAAATTGAAAGATGCCAATGCAGACCTCCATAGTCTTTCATCACGTCTGCAGAATCTCCGGGAGGTGGAACGAACAGCCATAGCCCGCGAAATCCACGATGAACTCGGTCAGCAGCTCACGGGGTTAAAAATCGACGCACTTTGGATTGACAAGAGAATCTCAAAGGAAGAAAAAACCATCAGGGAAAAATTGTCAGATATGGTTGTCCACATCAACGAGGCGGTAAAAACAGTACGTCGAATTTCGACCGAACTCAGACCGAGTATTCTTGATGACCTAGGCCTGATTGCAACGCTTGAATGGCAAGCTCATGAATTTGAAAAGCGCACTGGCATACAATCTCAATTCATCTCAAATCGCGACGACCTCAACCTAGAAGTAAGTCTTTCGACGAATATATTTCGAGTGTATCAAGAGGCGCTCACAAACGTTGCACGACATGCTAATGCCACCCGCGTTGAAACTGTTTTTGAGGAAGATGGCAATTACATCCACCTCATTGTTAAAGACAATGGTCAAGGTTTTGATCTGAATGAAATAAGAACACGCCATTCGATCGGGCTGATTGGGATGAAGGAAAGAGCTATGATGTTGCACGGTGATCTGACGATTGAAGGCAATAAACCCAACGGCACAGTTGTTTCTCTGAAAGTTCCGCTCCTCGAAGACCACGCAAAAATTTCGCAATGAAATTCCTTGTAGCAGACGACCACGCCATTGTCCGGAAAGGACTCATCGATTTGTTACGGGAGGAGTTCCCTGCGGCAGAGGTAATTGAAGTTGCCAATAGCAACGGAGTGCTCCAAGTAATCAGAAGACAGATCGTGGATTTAATATTAATGGATATTTCAATGCCTGGAAGGAATGGGATTGAAACGTTAAAACAAATAAGGTTCGAAGGGATTAAGACCCCAGTTCTTATTATTACCATGCACCCCGAAGAACAGTACGCGACCAGGGCTTTCAGGGCCGGGGCCTCCGGTTTTTTAAACAAGGAGAGTGCCAACGCGGAACTACTGGTGGCGGTGCATAAAGTACTAAATGGGCGAAAATATATCACCCCCTCCATCGCCGAAAAATTGGCGGAAACCATTGGCGAATCGGACGGGCGATCTGCACACGAACATCTTTCTGACCGTGAAATGCAAGTGCTTCAAGGCATTGCCTCCGGTAAAACTGTCACGGAAATTGCTGATGAGATGTCATTAAGCGTGAACACAATCAGCACATACCGAAAACGGATACTTGACAAACTAGGCCTCCACAATAACGCCGAACTCACACGTTACGCCATCGACCATCACTTGGTGTAGGCGAATTACTACGGCTTGTACCACAAACTACTACTGAGGATTTGAAGGCACACCTACCATATCCCAAATCGATTTGTTTGAATTTTGAATAGTTATTTACGAGGAGTAAGAATAAAACTTCCCAGTAATGCTTTTTCAACGGCTTCAGGGCAAGGATGAATTTGGTGGCGCTGGTCTGGCCCATGTGCAGTGCATCATTACGCGGCATGGCGGAAACGTATGGGCAGAAGTTATTGTGGAAAACGGGGCGGCCTTTTATTTCACATTAAATTGTCTTCACCAAATAAAATAACATGGAAACAACAAATGGGGTCGAAATCTTATTGGTGGAAGATAATCTTAGTGATGCGGAATTAACGATTCGCGCTTTAAAAAAGAAAAATCTTGCGAACAGACTTATCCACTTAAAGGATGGCGTTGAGGCACTTGATTTCATTTATGCACGGGGATCTTATTCGCATCGTAATCCATACGATACCCCTAAAGTAATTTTGTTGGACTTGAAAATGCCAAAGATAAATGGCATAGAAGTATTGACCCAACTGCGAGCAGATGAGAAAACCAAAATGGTACCCGTAGTTATTCTCACCTCCTCCAAGGAAGATCCAGATATAGACGCCTGCTACCGGATCGGCATCAACAGTTACATCGTTAAGCCAGTTGAGTTTGGTTCTTTTTTAAATACCGTTTCTGAATTGGGGTTGTATTGGCTGCTACTAAATCACCCGCCTGGTCCAGTTTCAAAAAATAAGCAAATAAAAAGATAGACAATAATGAATGAAGCTCTGAAAATATTAATGCTCGAAGATTCTGAGGACGACGTTTATTTAATTGAGAGAGAACTCGGACAGGGAGGTATTTTGTTTGACTCTCATGTAGTCAATACAAAAGATGAATTCGAACATTCACTATATCACATTAATCCCGATGTAATTCTTGCGGATCACTCTCTCCCAAATTTCAACTCTATTGAAGCGCTCAAGATTTACAATCAATATCAATCCGAAACAAAAATCATGATCCCGTTTATTCTGATTACCGGTTCAGTTTCTGAAGAATTTGCGGCACAATGTATCAAAGCGGGGGCCGCCGATTATATTCTCAAGGATCGTTTAAAACGATTGCCAGCTTCCATTCAAAGCACCCTTGACAAAACGAGAATCGAAAGAGAGAGATTACGATTCCTTAATGAAATCATTTCCAATGAAGCAATGATGCGTGAGGCCGAACAGCTTGCCCATTTCGGCAGTTGGCAAGTTGATCTGGTGACTGGAAACCACAAGTGGTCGGATGAAACTTATCGTATTCTTGGTTATGAACCCGGGGGGGTACAAGTCACCTACGAAATTTTTTTAGATCATATCCATCCAGAAGACCGGCAATTAGTCAAAAATTTAGTTGATGAAACCGTGCTTCATCATGACTCGAATCCTTGCGAATTCAGGATCATTGACAAATCGGGAAAAGTCAAACATATTCTTTCCAGTATTTTAGTGAAGCGTGATCATGAAAAACACGCCATCCAGCTTTCAGGCTTCAATCTTGACATCACACACCAAAAAAGTCAGACCGCGGCGCTTGAACTTCAGAATAAACAACTGATAGAAATTGCATGGATCCAATCGCACGAAGTACGAGGGCCACTGGCCCGATTAATGGGCCTTATCAACCTGGTAGAAGCTCAACAAAGCAACGAGGTGAATTTAAGGGAACTCTTGAAACCAATCCTCGGCTGCGCTTATGAACTTGATCAGATCATCCGAAAAATAGTTAGAAAAACTGAAGCTATAGCATAAAATCATACCATGAATCTTCAAGAAGGCATTATTAATGACAATCCAGTTGCAGTATTTCCACACCAGTTTCTCATAAGGCAATCCGGACTAACTATTGATCAGAAGCGATTTCGCAATGGGCAAAAAGCGCTGGATGATCTCGATGTTCGTGATCATTCTAATAAGCCGTGCCTTCTATGGTCAGACATCAATATGTCACAGATGAATGATTGGGAGTTTCTTGACGCCCTTAGTTTATGGCCTTATGCAGACTTCATTTTCGTGATCACGGTGAGTTCTTCTGTCGATTACAGTGACTGCGAAAAAACAGAGCATTTTAGATGCGTGATTGGCTACCTGGAAAAGCCCATCGATGCTATGCTCTCCATGACTCTAAATCATCCGGCAGATATCCCTTATTTAATGAAACATGATTGACCCGCTTAGGAAGGAAATAGCCATGGCTGATAAGAGATCAAAAAAAAAGACCTGCACGGTTTCGGCACGAGTTCACCATGCCGGCCCAGGGGATGACCATCATCACCCCTGGAAGAGCAACTACGCAATTTTCGATTATCTTGACGAGGCGTTGGTCATCTTAGACTGCGACGGCATCGTACTTCTGTTTAATGAAGCTGCGGCGAAATTAAGTCAAGGGCTTTTTAAGCCCATTCGAAAAGGAGGTCCGCTGAATGCCTCCACAAATCTTGAAACAAGTTTAATAATCAAAAATATAATTGAAGAAGTCGAATTGACTCGAACGCCTGGAAAACATTTATCCAGGGTTAGAAATCGCAACGGCTCAATGGTTTTTCTCGAATTTAATTTCGTACCGATTACAAACGAAACTAATGTCAAAACCAATATTCATCTGTCAATTAGAGACGTTACTGCGCAAAAGGTCTTTGAGAAAAAACTTATCACACAAGCGACCAACATCACAAACCTAATTGAAGGGGCCAACGCCGTCATTATCGGCTTGGATACGCGAGGTTACATTACCGACTGGAATGAACACTGCATTAAAATTACGGGCTTTGCGAAAAATGAAGTGTTCGCACAGAAATTTGCAACTAACCTGATGAAGAATATAGGCGACGAAAAATTTAATGACATTGTTGATCAGGCATTAAGGTGTAAGCCCAGCGTAAACCGAGAATTAATGATTTGCTCCAAGGTGGGCAAACTTATTACATTGCTACTTAGCGCCACCCCGCGCCTATCAACCTCCGATCAAGTGATTGGCCTTACATTAATAGGTCAGGATATTACTGAACTTGCGGAATACAGGTTGCTACTTGAAATGAAAATTGATGAGAAGACGAGAGAGCTGAAACGCGCCCTTCAAAAGGAAAAAGAAGTAGTGGAAATGAAGAGCCGATTTGTATCTATTGCCTCACATGAATTCCGTTTGCCGCTGTCATCAATTCAATTTCAAACAAATTTTATAAAACAAGCCAAAAAGCAAATCAGCCATGACGATTTAGAGAAAAGACTCGACGCCATTGAAAAACAAGTTCTTCACATGGGTGTTTTGCTTGACGATGTGCTCACCTATGGGAAGAGCGAAACAGATAAATTCCCCTTGGCACTCTCCAACATTGTGGTAGCTGATTTTCTTGACAAGATCATTGAAGAGGTAAGTAACTTCAGTAAAACAAGAACGCATACCATCACAACGGAATACACCTTTATGCCGGTCGCAATAACTACGGACGAACGATTGCTTCGAAGTATACTTATTAACCTGTTGACCAACGCCATCAAGTTTTCTCCGGAAAAGAAAAATGTCCTCCTGACTGGAAAGGGTTCTGGAAATCAAGTTATAATCTCTATTCGAGATGAGGGAATTGGCATACCTGAAAATGAAATCAAAGAAATATTCGAGCCATTCCTGCGAGGTAAGTCAGCCGCCGCTATACAGGGCACTGGTTTAGGTCTGGCCATTGTCAAAAAATCAATTGAACTTTTGAAAGGGGAGATCCATACCAAAAGCGAAGTTGGTCGTGGCGCCACATTCACAATAATTATTCCCGCAAAGTATGACTTAACAGACACAGCTGAACAATGTGAGAAAACTATAAAATGATAATTCGATGGACCACCAAGAACCTGCGCTTAACACCTTATTGAGTAACAAAATAAAAATATTACTCGTGGACGATCACCGACTTGTTCAAGATGGTATAGCTTCTATTTTGGGTCAGGCGGAGGGAATTTCAATCTGTGGAAAATGCGCTTCTGGTGAGGAAGCTGTTGGGCTCGTTAGATCATTGAGCCCGCACGTTGTTCTAATGGACATTGTCATGAAAGGAATGACTGGAATTGAAGCCACCCGGTGGATAAAGGACATGGACAGCACTATAAAAATCATTCTCATATCCACTGAAGTAAAAAAGGAATTTGTTTCTGCTGGAATTAAATCCGGCATTGACGGTTACGTTTCTAAGGACGCAACAAAAGATATGCTTTTGGAAGCTATCAATAAAGTGTACAATGGGGAGCGTTATTTTACTGACGCAATTACCAAACTCATCTTTGAAGACTACTTTTTGACGGAGAAGGGTGAGAAGAAGCGAGATCGCAAGACAACAAAAGAGTTAACAGAACGTGAAAACGAAATCCTGGAATTGGTTGCGCAAGGCATTGGTAATAAGGAAATAAGCGACCGCTTGTTTATCAGTGTCCGAACAGTGGAAACGCATAAAACGCATATCCTTGATAAACTCGGATTGAAAAATGCGGCTGAATTAGTCAGGTATGCCATCAAACACAATATTATATCCATTGAATGATGTAAACATCGATCAATGGTAGGATTTCGTATGAGTTAAGTTACTCAATGTTAAACTGACTTTCAATTGGAAATACAAGTTCTGGATTTTGACCAAAAATAAGAGCCAATGACTATTAATGATGTGATTGAAATATTGATCGTAGAAGATAATCCGGAGGACGCGGAACTCACCATGCGAGCACTGACCAAACAGCACTTAGCAAACAAGATATTTCATTTGCCGGATGGATCAGAGGCGCTTGACTTTATTTTTGCCGAGGGAGAATACCAGGGTAGGAACATCTATAATATTCCTAAAGTCATTCTTTTAGATTTGAAAATGCCGAAAGTAAATGGCCTGGAGGTGTTGGAGAAAATTAAGTCAGATAGTCGCACGAAACGAATACCGGTTGTTATTCTCACCTCATCTGCTGAAGACCCTGATATTAAGGAGGCATATGAACTTGGGGCTAATAGTTATATAGTTAAACCCGTTGACTTTAGTGCCTTCTCCAAAACAGTGGCAGACTTAGGCTTGTACTGGCTTGTTGTTAACAAAGTTAGTCACTGAAAGAGCAACGCTATTGCACGCTTGCATTAAGTTCTTTTATGTAGATAGTATTTAAGGTTCTCGAAATAAAAATTTGAAGATTTGAATTTTTTATACACTGCGAAGCTAAATGCCTATTTCCGAAGGCTCATCTTCACACTTCACTTTGTGATAAGTCTGGTCTTAATGCCTGATTTGACCTTTGCTCAAACACCACTGGATTCATTAACTCTTAAAAAATTGAAAAAATTGAGCATGGAAGAACTCATGAACCTTGAGGTGACTTCAATTTCAATGCGACCCGAAAAATTGACAGAAGTAGCATCGGCTGTACAAGTCATAACAGGAGAAGATATACATAGATCCGGTGTAACCAGGCTTCCCGAAGCGTTAAGGCTAGCTGCGAACCTTCAAATGGCACAAGCCAACTCACACGATTGGGCTATCACCGCCAGAGGATTCAACGGCCTGCCCTCTGCAGGTGGAATACTTGCCAATAAATTACTGGTGATGGTCGATGGTCGATCTGTCTACAATCCGCTTTTTGGTGGAGTGTATTGGGATGTGCAAAATGTCTTGTTGGAAGACGTAGATCGTGTTGAAGTAGTCAGCGGACCAGGTGGGACCCTCTGGGGAGCAAATGCAGTAAACGGGGTTATCAATGTCGTGACTAAGAGCGCAAAAGAAACCCAGGGATTGTATGCGTCAAATGCGAGTGGCTCTCTTTTGCAAAATGCAAGTCAGGCGCGCTATGGGTTCAAGGTAGACTCGACTATTTTTTTTCGGGTCTATGGGCAACGTTTCGACCAGAGAAGTACCACGTCGCAAAATGGGAGAGATGGTAAGGATGCTTGGAGTATGACGCAAGGAGGATTTCGCATGGATTATTATCCCTCAAAAGCAAACACGCTAACATTGCAAGGTGATTTTTATGGAGGCAACGAAAACGACTCAGTAACGCACGCAAACACAAATGGACAGAATGTGCTCGCTCGTTTTACGCACCACTTTTCCGATCAATCAAATTTGATTATTCGCGCCTATTTTGACCGTACCTGGCGAAAGACACCCTATTCATCGCAGCCATTTTTTTATGAGCTTAATACTTATGATTTTGATATTCAGCACCGCTTTTCTATTGGAAGCAAGCACAGTATACTTTGGGGAGGCGCCTATCGGCAACAAAAAGATAAAACAGCCAGCTCTTTTTTTCCGCCTAGAACTGCTCCGTCTTTTAACCCGGTTAACCGGGACATGCCGCTCTATAGCGGGTTTGTACAGGATGAGATTATAATTGTTCCTGATCAGATTAAACTTACCATAGGGAGCAAATTCCTCAACAATGTTTTTTCCGGCTTCGAAATTCAACCTAGTGCCCGCATGGCCTGGACACCAAATAAACGAAATACAGTTTGGACAGCCGTTTCGCGTGCTGTTCGCATACCTACTCGTTTTGACTCTGATATTACGGTAACGGCTAAAAAATTTGGTTCGGAAAAAATCACAGCATACGAAGTAGGTTATCGAGTCCGTCCAGTTGATCAGTTATCACTTTCATTTGCCACCTTTTATAATCAATACCATGACCTTCGAAGCCTTGATTCAGCATCGAGCCCATCGCCTCCAATAATATTGGCAAACTCACAGCGAGCAGAATCGTGGGGGTTTGAATTTTCAGGTAATTTTCAGGCGATGGATTGGTGGCGCCTGCGAGGTGGGGTTACCTACTTTGACAAAAATATTTCACCCACCAGTTCGAAAGTTTTACCCGTAAGTTCCTCGTTCGAAGGTGTCGATCCAAAAAATGTATTTATGTTTCAATCCGTAATGGATTTGCCAAATAATTTGCAGTTGGATTTGGTTGGTCGTTACGCTGGTATACTGCCATCTGTTGCGGCAAATATTCCCACGGTTCCGGCCTATTTTACTTTTGGTGCACGGTTAGCCTGGCAGATCAAGTCTTTTGAAATTTCTCTTGTTGGTCAAAACCTATGGGAGAATCAACACACGGAAGTCGGTCTTTCAAAAATACCAAGAAGCATTTACGGAAAGATCACATGTCGGTTTTAAAAAAAATAGCGCATCAATCTTTCTTCATATTCTTGCTTGCCTGCAGCACAGTTTTTTTTTCTGCACAAACACAAGTTGCACGCGAATACCAGATCAAGGCAGTTTTTCTTTTCAACTTCGCTCAATTTATTGAGTGGCCTGCCGCATCTTTTCGGGAAACGGATGCTATCGTTATAGGTGTCTTGGGCGAGAATCCGTTTGGTACTTATTTGGACGAGGCTGTTCGTGGAGAAGAAGTAAGGGGTCACCCGTTGGTGGTGCAACACTATCGACAGGTAGAGGACGTCAAGGCATGTCACATCCTTTTTATCAATGCGACAGAGATGCACCAGATAAAACAAGTCTTGGCGAGTTTAAAATCAAAAAGTATTCTCACAGTGAGTGATGCAACCAACTTTACAAAACAAGGCGGCATAATCCGGTTTTTTACTGAAAACAAAAAGACACGGATCCGGATCAATTTGGACGCAGCCAAAGATGCAAACCTCACTATCAGTTCAAAACTACTTCGGTTGGCTGACATTGTTGGCGCTAAATAATTAAGTGATGTTACTCAAAGGCACATCCATCCAGCGAAAACTTACGAGGGTCATTCTGCTCACCAGCGGGGCAGTGTTGTTGCTGACTTGTACTTCTTTTTTTTCTTATGAACTTGTTACGTTCCGCCAGACTACCGTCCGGCAACTTTCTGCTATCGCAGAAATTATCGCTAATAATAGTACTGGGGCGCTGGCATTTGATAGCCGTGATGATGCCAATGAAGTTCTGGCTTCACTTAAAGCGGAACGGCATATAGTAGCTGCCGGCCTCTACGATATCGATGGAAATCTTTTTGCCAAATATCCTTCGGACGTGCCCGCCAATATGTTTCCCAATATGCCAGTGGAAGAGAGTTATCGATTTGAGCATTCGCACTTGTTAGGATTTCAGCCGGTCATGCAGGGTGGCAAGCGCCTTGGCACGCTTTACCTGAAATCAAATATGGAGGCGATGTATGAAAGATTTCAACTCTATGGTGGCATTGTTGTTTTGGTTATAGCCCTATCTTCTCTATTGGCGTATCTGCTTTCCAAGCATTTGCAACGAGGTATCTCGAAGCCAATTCTTGCGCTGGCCGAAACTGCTAAAGCGATTTCTGATCGCGGGGATTATTCCGTTCGGGCCGTGAAATTTGGTGAAGATGAGTTGGGTGCACTCACCGATGCCTTCAATCAAATGCTCACGCAGATCGAGGAACAAAATCTGGAGATAATATCATTTAATCAAAAGTTGGAGAAGAAAGTTATTGAGCGCACTATTGAGTTAGAAAGTAATATTATCCAATTAAACGAAAGCGAAGAGCAATTAAAAGAATATCAACATTTTTTTAACAACAGTAATGACCTTTGCCTTATTGCAAATGTGCAGGGTTATTTCGAAACCGTTAATCCGAATTTAGAAAAGGTGTTGGGATATTCAGAAAAAGAATGGGTAGAAAAACCGTTCATTGAATTTGTCCATCCCGATGACATGGCTTCTGTGATTTATGAATTTCAGAGGCAGGAAACCGAAGCAGCCATGGTAATGAATTTCATATGTCGCTTCCGCAAAAAAGAAAGCAGTTATGCGTGGATTGAATGGAATTCTATTCCGAATCCTGTTACCGGAAAAATTTATGCTATCGGACGCGACATCACCGAACGGAAAAATACAGAAGAACACTTGCAGACAGTCAATAAAGAATTGGAGTCATTCTCTTATTCGGTTTCGCACGATTTAAGAGCGCCACTGCGATCAATTCATAGTTACATAAATATTCTATATGAAGAATACGCAGCACAATTTGACGATGAGGCGAAAAGGTTAATCAATATAGTGATCGCTAACAGTCGCAAGATGGGTCAGCTAATTGATGATCTTCTTGCTTTTTCAAAACTTGGAAGAAGGCAGTTAATGAAGACCATAGTAAATATGAATTCTTTAGTTGAAGCGATTTGGGAAGAGCAAGTAAGGCTTGGAGAAAGGAAAAATGTAGAATTATTTCTGTCTGACCTTCCCGATGAAAGTGCCGACTTGGTGACACTCACGCAAGTATGGAGGAACCTGATTTCAAATGCACTGAAATACTCAAGCCATAAGGACCATGCAACCGTCGAAATCGGATTCGTTAATAAAGAGGGAGCAACTGTCTATTTCGTCCGCGACAATGGCGCGGGCTTCGACATGAAGTATTACCATAAACTTTTTGGCGTTTTTCAACGTCTCCATTCGTCTAAAGAATTTGATGGAACCGGTGTGGGATTAGCCATTGTTCAAAGGATTGTTTTCAAACATGGTGGAACTATTTGGGCCGAATCGAAAGTTCAGGAAGGAACGACATTTTATTTTTCGATAAGCGGGAAAATTTCGGCCGATTAATGGTTGAAAAGATACTATGACTTGATGAACAGCATTTTCTGAATATAGGTGTGATCCGTTTATGTTCTAAAGGTACTGTCCCAATCAATTGCATCCAAAAAAAGCGGGATGACCGGATGAGCACCTAACAAAAACTACATGCATCCAGCCAAACCCCGCACGGTAAACTGAGCACAATAGAAACATCTTGCAGTTCAGCATTTTACATTTGATTAGTATGTCACTAATTAATTAGCTTCGATTTATGTGTTGACAAATCATCGAGAGCAGTTGCATCCAAGGGTTATAAAAATGAACACGAACATGGGTGCGGTGTGTTGTCCTTACTTTCTTGGAGGTGATAACTATCAAAGTCGGTAACGCCGATGGCCTAGCGGAGTAAGCTGGGTGCTCTACGGTGGCGAGAGCAATTTGATGACATTATTTTTGTAAAGCTTCCCGATAGGAATTTCAATTTTCCCGATTGCAATAACTTCACCACTGAATGATTTTATTTTTGTTTTTGATACAATAAAAGAGCGATGAACCCTTAGGAATAAGCCTTCCGGAAGCATGGTTTCCACAGTCGTCATAGAATTCTTTGTAATGATCATCCCACTTCCAGTGAAGATCTTAACATAATTTCCCATACCCTCAACATACAGGATATCATTCAACATAACTTTTACTGTTTTTCTATCAGTCCTGAAATATAAGTAAGCCTCCTCCTGGGTTTCCGGTTTTTCATTCGAAGCAGAAGAAGCTGGGGTGCTTTCTCCACCTAAGCGGAAAACCTTTGTGACGGCTTTAAGAAAACGCTCGAATTTGATAGGCTTTAACAAATAATCAACAACATCAAGTTCATAACCTTCCAGGCTGTATTCCTGGAAAGCTGTGGTGATAATTATGTATGGTGGGTTTTTAAGAATCCTTATCAAATCTGTACCGCTGATCTCAGGCATCTGAATGTCGAGGAAAATAAGATCAACTTCATTTTGTTTGATCAACTCTATGACTTGTATGGCATTGCCGCATTCACCGACCAACTGTAAAGATGGCATTTGGGTAATGTATTTACTGATGACCTCCCGGGCGAGTGGCTCATCGTCAGCGATAATACATTTCCATATTTTAGGCGATTTGCTCATTGGTTTGTAATGAGGTTATCGTGTGAAGTTCAAGTCTCAGGGCTACTACAAATAAGTCCGCTTCAGGGAGAATTTTAAGATCGTACAAACCTGGATAGAGCAACTCCAGTCTTTTTCTGACGTTGCTCAAACCTATTCCATTGTGCACCTGGTCGGATGTAACATGATCCGGCTTGCCATTGATTAATTTGATATTCAGTATATTCTCTCTCACATCGGCTTGAATATTGATCCATGAATTATCCATCATCTTACTTGCGCCATGCTTAAAACAATTTTCTATCAAAGGTAATAGCAACAGAGGGGCAATCAATAGCCGGTCTGTATTTTCGGGCAGCCTGATTTTGAGGTCAAGGTTTTTACTGTAGCGAATGCTTTCAAGCGATATGTAATCATTTATAATTTTGAATTCTTGCGACAATTTTATCTCAGGTTTGTTGCATTCGTACAATATGTACCTCAATAGGGCTGAGAGACGAAGGATCATGTCGGAAGCCTCCATCGAAATATTCTGTGTAATTGAGTAAATATTGTTTAAGGTGTTAAACAAAAAGTGCGGGTGTATCTGGGCCTTAAGCGATTGAAGTTCTGCTTTCAGTTTTTCCCTTTCCAGCAAATCACTGATACTTTTCTTTTCATAATAGTATTTCATAAACTTGATGCAGGCCGCAAAGCCAGCAACACCCAAAATCCTGTGCATACCCAATGAACGGCTTGCACCAAGAAACATGGCTTCATTAAAAAAGAGTCGGTTGGAAAGCCAGTTGGCGTATCCTGCCAATCCGCAAAATAGGATGAGGAGAAGTATGCCAGAAAAATACCTGGACTTTAAAAAAAAGTTTGGAAGAATAAAATAGAGCAAACCATATACGAGAACGAGTTGCCCGGGCAAGTAAACAATCACCAGCTGAAAGGCCTCCTTCAGTACATTGTATCTTGGGCCTTCTACGAACGAGGTGACAAAAAAGTCCACTCCACCCTGATAGGCGAACATGACGATCCAGAAAGCCGCATGCCGCGCCAGTCTGAACTTTATATCGTTTGAAAACACGAAGGAAATATCCATCAATTATAAAGTTATAAAAAAAATAAACCGCTATCGAGGGCATTCGGTACGATTAATATTCGAACACTATTTTTTAGAATGTAAACTTCATTCATCAACTGTGTAAAATCATCCCTTTCAAAAGTTAGGCGTATGCACCCGGCACCTGTCAATTGATCAACTAAAGCAAATTGACATCATTCTAATTATGAGTTTTGTCGTGTAAAGGCAAGTAGCAGGCTCGATCACCAACCAGATGATAGTTGCGTGAATCACGAGTAACTACCGAATTTAAAAACAAACTCATGACTCCACAATTAGGTTTATTAAAGTTCAGGTGCATTTCAAGTTATCCAGGCAGGGTACGCGCTAGCACCTGTGTAACAATAAACATAGCCATTCACATTTTTCTATTTTCAATTTTGGCTGAACAGGTGAGTGCGCAGGACAAGATTGCCATAACGTTACCTGAGGCTCTTGAAACAGGAATAAAAAATTACCCCAGCATCAAGGCAAAAACAAATTATATGGATGCAGCGCATGCGCTGACGCTCAATGCGCGCAATGAATATCTGCCCAACGTTATTGGTTCAGTTCAACAAAGCTATGGAACCGTCAATGGTCAATATGGTCCCGCTGCTCCCATTGGTGTGCTGAGCGTTTCCTCCTCGGGGCCTCCTGCCAGTCAGCAGAGTTGGAACGCGGCATTTGGTGGCTTATACATTGTCAGCACAACCTGGGAGGCATTTACTTTTGGCAGAATCCGGTCCAGGGTACAATTAGCGGCTTCTCAAGAAAGACAAAATTCTGCAGACCTCGATCAAGAGCAATTTATTCAACGCGTCAAGATATCAAGTGCATACCTCAATTTGATTATTGCCCGTCAACTTGTTGAAAGTGGAAAATCGAATCTTCTTCGCGCACAAACTGTTCAGCAAACGGTAAAGGCGAGGACGTTGTCAGGTCTGAATCCTGGCGTTGACTCCACGCTCGCCAATGCAGACGTCTCAAAAGCCAAACTTTTGCTGATCGATTTCATGACCAATGAAAAAACAATTCAACGTCAGTTTGCAGAATCACTTGGCCTTAGTACGCCCTGGGACTTCCAACCTGATACAATACCTTTTGACAGGATTCCTGAAATAGTGCAGGCTAATTCCATTGTGGCTCAGAATCCCCAATTGCTATTTTACAGAGCCCGTATTGATTATGCCAATCAATTAATTACAACAACTAAGAAAAGCCTTATGCCTGGCGTGACTTTGTTTGGCATGTATCAGGGACGCGGCTCGGGATTTAGTTCTTCTTATAACCCGGAAAACTTAAATGGTTATAGTAATGGTTATCAGAACGGGATTAATCCTACACGTTTCAATTATGTTGCAGGGGTCAGTTTAACCTGGAACCTGATGAGTCCTTTTAAGATCCGGCAACAAGTAATCGCTCAACGCTTTACTACATCCGGATATCAAGCCGAATACGATCAGCTTAAGAATCAACTTCAAAACCAATTGATCCTTTCCGATCAAAAAATTGAGAACACGTTGTTAAGCGCACACGAAGCGCCTGTTCAATTTAAGGCGGCATTAGAGGCCTATACCCAGAAAGGAACCATGTATAAAAACGGTCTTGCTACAATGGTTGACCTTCAGCAAGCCATGTATGTATTAAATCGCGCGGAGATCGACAGAAGCGTAGCGTATGTCAATGTATGGCTGGCTCTTTTAACAAAGGCGGCAGCCTCCGGTGATTTCAATTTATTTATTAACCAAACTCATTAAGAAAATGAACTTGATTCGATCAGCACTCCGCAGGCCCATTACAATTTTAGTAATTGTTGCTGGCATTATGTTTTTTGGAGTAAGGGCCGTGCGAACAATAAAGATTGACATTTTTCCAGCCATGAATTTGCCGGTGATCTACTTATCGCATCCCTACGGAGGTTTTACGCCTTCGCAAATGGAAGCGTATTTCGGAAAGGCGTATGTCAATATTCTTTTGTTTGTGAATGGAGTGAAAAGCATCGAAACAAAAAACATTCAAGGCCTTACCTTGATGAAAATTTCGTTTTACCCCGGCACGAACATGGCTCAAGCTGCTGCTGAGGTAAGCGCATTCTCTAACCGGATACAGGGACAATTTCCTCCCGGATCTCAACCGCCCTTTATTATCCGCTTTGATGCCTCGACACTTCCCGTTGGTCAACTTGTGTTGAGTAGTCCTACGCGATCGAATAATGAATTGCTTGACCTGGCGAATGTGTATGTGCGCTCTTCTTTTACTTCTATCCCCGGCCTGGTTGCCCCCCCGCCTTTTGGTGGCAACGTTCGCACCGTCGTGATTAAAGCAAATCCTGATGAGATGGCGGTGCATAACCTGACTCCTGATCAGTTGGTACAAGCGCTGCGACTCAATAATCAAACGACTCCATCAGGGAATGTGCGGATTGGTGACCTAAATTATTTAACGCCGACTAACACCACTATCAAATCGATCAAAGATTTTGAGAAAATTCCCCTCTATAAGACCGGGGTTCAAAATCTTTACCTGGGAGATGTGGCTACGGTAGAAGACGGAGCAGATGTTACGGTCGGCTATGCACACGTGAATGGAAAGAGATCGGTCTACCTCAACATTGCAAAGTCAGCCGATGCATCAACCTGGGAAGTGGTTCAAAATCTGAAAGCAAGCCTTCCAAGATTTCAGAGCCAACTTCCGGAAGACGTGAAGCTTTCGTATGAATTTGATCAGTCAACTTATGTTATCAATGCCGTTAAGAGTTTAATAAGCGAAGGTGTCATGGGCGCAATCCTTACCGGTATCATGGTCCTCTTATTCCTGAGAGATGTTAGAGGTGCTCTCATTGTCATCTTAACAATTCCAACAAGCATTATAACAGGAGTCTTGTTCTTACAACTATTTGGTCAGACAATCAATATCATGACGTTGAGCGGCCTCTCCCTGGCCATCGGCATTTTGGTTGATGAATCAACAGTAACTATTGAAAACATCCATCAGCATTTGGATATGGGAAAACCAAAAGCGTTAGCGATCTGGGATGCTTGCCGGGAAATTGCGTTTCCTAAGTTACTAATCTTGTTTTGCATCCTGGCAGTTTTTGCACCCGCGTTTTCCATGCAGGGAATTCCAGGATCGTTGTTTCTTCCGCTTGCGCTTGCCATAGCTTTTTCGATGGTGACCTCGTACTTCTTGTCACAAACCTTCGTTCCTGTTATTGCCAACTGGTTATTGAAA
>Ga0210403_10002381_pt1 | contig 17054 bp, 9 predicted proteins | sample IncBWC19MmetaG_FD_150863 | JGI IMG/M metagenome (GOLD analysis project Ga0210403, IMG submission 150863) | Forest soil microbial communities from Barre Woods Harvard Forest LTER site, Petersham, Massachusetts, United States - Inc-BW-C-19-M | ecosystem: Environmental > Terrestrial > Soil >... | reverse complement strand
GAGCCGGTCCGCCATGCGTTGGTTGACGTACCAGTCGGAGGCGTCGATGGTGACGTGCCCGACGCGGTAGCCGCTCTCTTTCAGCAGCGTGCGGAAGCGATCGCGTTTGTCCGCGGTGTCGCCTTCCTTGAGGAACGGGTATCGGAAGAGAAGCGTTTTGTTGTGATAGGGAGCGATGATTTTTTCGTTTTTCAGGAAGTCGACGGCGAAATCGGAATAGCCGGTCCGCGTGCTGCAGTAGTTCATGTGGGAATAGGAATGGTTGCAGAGTTGGTGGCCGGCTTGGTCCCATGCGGAGAGCAGCTTGCCGCCGTCGGCTTCGTCGACACGCATGCCGCAGACAAAGAGAGCGGCGCGGACGTTGCGGCTATCGAGCGCTTTCAGGATGCGGGAGTTGGCGTCGGGCCAGCGGAGATTGGCTTCCAGGCTTAGGCGAGGATCGTCCATCGTGATGGCGAGCTGCGGGCGCGGAGCGTTACCATTGCGCGAAGGCGCAGGAGTTGGATTTTGTTGCGTAGCGAGTGCACTCAGAGTGCTGGTAAAAGCAGGGGAGCAGGAAGCGGCAGATACTGTTTTGAGTGCTGTGTCGAGAAATTTGCGGCGATTCATGAAAGTAACCTCAGAAAAAGGAATTTAGCCAATTGCGGGCGCGATCAAACAATGACTTTGAAGATGATGTCGTGGCGGAGCGCGGAGATTCGACCGGTTCATCCGTAACCGAATAGAACGAGCCATTGCTTGGGTGCACGTAAAGGCGCTGCATTTCTGCGCGATTCAGTGGGCGGGCGCCACGGCGTCCAAAGACGGCGATCTGGTTGCCGGATTCGTCGACAGCACGGTCGCGATCAATGCCCTTGGAAATGGCGAGCGCCGGGCCGTGAGTGCGCGCCGTTGCAATCAGTTTTGGAGTGGGGCGCGGGCTGAAGCCGGAGAAGTGCGCGGGATCATCCCACGGCGAAACAATCTGTAAGATGCGCAGCCCGTTGTAGCCGTCCGCGACAAACGCAAATGCGCTGCCAGCGACCATTCCGATCTTGATGTCGTTTACTTCATGCATCTGACTGTTAGCATTGAAAACCTGATCCAAACGCGGGGCTTCTGGATTTTCGACGTCAACAATTCCCACTCCATTTTTGCCGGCAGCTATATAGGCATAAGTTCTGGCAACGTAAACGTTTCGAGCATCGTCCAACGCCACACGCCCCTTCTCCGTCATTTTTGGTTGCGCGAGGTCGGTCACGTCCAAAGTTTTCAGACCGTAGCGATCCACTACGAACGCATAACGGAACTGCACAGCGATGCCGCGCGGATTGTCCAAATCCGGAGCGCCAATCGTGGCTGTGACGCGAGGCGCGAGCGGATTATCAAGATCGACCACGACGAGCGATTTATCGGTGAGGATGTAAGCATACGTTCCGGCAATGGTAATGCGGTGCGCGCCGGTAAGAATGCCATTGGGATTGAAAGCGAGGGCGCGCTTGAGGAAATTGTTGGCAGGGTTGCCGTCGAGCAGCGTCCCGACGCCGGGGCTGCTGGATTTCAGATCGGGATTGCCGATGACGACCAGTCCTTCTTCCCTGTCGGCAACGTAGAGGAAACCGTAGAGAAGATGGATGGCCTGTTCCTCGTTTTCGGGCAACTGCTTGCGTAGCGGATCGACGCCGAGAGTGGTAGGCGATGCCACGGCTAACGCATTTTTCGTTGGCACGAAGAATCGCTGGCCGATAGGCGAAACGGGCGCAGTAGTCATGCGCTCGGAGAAATCCTTATTGTCGATGTTCGCGATGTCGTAGACGCGCAGGCCGCTGGAACCCGTTGCAGCATAGGCGTACTCGCCGCGCGCCTGAATATCGAGAACATTCCCTTCGTGCCTCGAGGCGATGGACAGTTCGCGGCCATGGCCGACGAATTTTTTGTAATTGTCGGGGTAAGCGATGCGATGCAGATCGCTACCGTACATCGCCTCGGGCTCATCGTGTTCGGCCACTGCGACCGCTTCGAAACCTTTCTTGCCGGTGGCCACGTAAACGTAGCGGCCCATGAAATTCATGAAATTCGTGCCCTGCAGTAGAAGCTGCGCCATCCACGCATTGTTATCGTTCGCGGCGGAGACGTGGCAATCGCTGCACTGCTTCGTTTCTTTCGCGCGCACCGTATGCGGGACAAATGTGCTGAACGCTTCGCCGGAAAATCCACTAGCGGAAATGGTCTGCTGCGTGTAGTAAATCCAGTCGCGGTTCGCATTTTGCGAACTGACGAGAATCGCGCACGAAGAACGCGCCGGTGCGATGCGGTGGCCCGTCACGGTGCCGTCCACACCGAGCATATAAATGTCGTCGCGAAGAACTTGAAAGTTGTAGCTGGTGTAATTCCGCGTGGTGAGCCCTTCGTTGTGTAGCATGGGCTTGCGCGCGTTGGCTGTCATCTGCAAGTGGCAACCAAAGCAGGTCGGCGTCCACGACGTGTGGCACGAATAGCAAGTCATCGAAGAATTCGCGTGCGCGAGGTGCTCGTCGTCCTGCGGCATTTGCGAAGCAACGCTGCCGTCCTTCGTCATTAATTTGGCGCGGAAGGACTTCATGCTGAAATGCACGTTGCCTGGCGTGATCGAATCGGCGGTCTGCACCACTTCCCACTCTTTGTTTTCTTCCGACATCGAGCGCTGGATCAGCGCCCCATCCGCGCGCCAGGCGAAGCGGCGAAGTCCCCACGGTGTGCGCAGAGCGTCGAGATGGCGTCCGCCTTCAGGAGCGGCCGGCCCCGAAGTGATGAGCGTGGCCTTGTTGCGAATCGTGCCGTGGCAATCGATGCAGTCGATTTCGACCGCGGCGCGCGGCTCGCCGTAAATGTTCCCGTTGCCGTGATTGTCTTGCGCAAAATGGCAATCGTTGCACTGCATGCCTTTTTCCAGATGAATATCCGCAAGATGAACCGCCTTCCCGAAACGATCAGGATCGTCGAACGCGATTTTCTGGCCATCCTTGTCGAGCCAATTCCCTTTGCGGTCGTGATTGAACACGGAACGGAAAACCCAGCCATGTCCGTGGAAATCAGCAAATTGCGTGGTCTTCAATTTCGCATTAAATTCGGGACTGCCGAGATTCTCGAGAAAGTTTTCATCGCTCCAGAGGCCGCGCGCCGCTGCGGCTTCCGGGTTGCGCAAAAAAGACTGGTAGCGTTGCTCTTCCGTCGGATTGCGTTGCTGCGGCGGATACATCTTGTCGCCATCGATTTCGTTGTCCCACCACGTCAAGCCAAAATACGTCGTCAGCATGTTCGTGCCCGGATGGATGTGGCAGACCATGCACTGGCTCGAAGGAATCGAGCGCGTAAACACGTGCTTGATCGGATGGCCGGGCTCGTTTTTGGAAATGGTCGGATCGGAAGAAGCGCTGAAACCCGAGTGGCCAAATTGCGCGTAAGCGCCCGAGTGCGAAGCATCGCGATCGTTTGCATACACGACATGGCAACTCGTGCAGCCGCTCGCGCGGTAGTCGCCGGAATGATCATTCGTACCCGGCAGCGACATCACCGGATCGACGAGGCGCGTTTTTTGCAAGCCCAGAAAAACGGGATCGGTGCGCAATTCCGTGCCGAACCCGCGATCGCTCAGCTTGGCATCCGGCTTGCCGGGATCTTCTTCGCGATTCGGATTACCCAGCTCGGCTTTTTTCTCGCCGCCGCGTTCGAACACGCGCAGGACATTTCCCGGTTGAGAAATTTCCCAGCGGAAAAGCGGCTCGAGTTCCGGCAGCACGCCCTTCGTACGGGTTTCTTCAGTCGTGGGAAGCGGAGCCGTTTTGATGGACTGCGGCTTGCCATCGCGGTCGTAACTTTCGCCGAAGTGCGTATTTTTTGTGGGATACCCGCCGTTGTTATAGAGCGCCGCGCCCCACAGAAAACCTGTGTGCGTCATCATGCTCGTCGAAAAAGCACGGACTTCCTTGGCGTGGCATCCTTCCGCGCCGCACGTTTCCGCCGCAACGCGCAGATCGCCGGGGTTCACGAACTTGATGTACTCCGAAGATTCTGCGAGCCATTTTGTATAGGTGCGCTCCGGCAACGCGGAACGGTCTTTAAAGCTCGCATCACGCGGCTGGACGTGAGCTTTTTCTTTGGCAGCGCCATATTCGGCGGAACGCGGCGCTACGCCGGAAGAAACGGAAATCGAGGAGTTCCCGCCGTGGCAGTCCGTGCATCCGAGAAAAACGGTCTTCGTCGGGTGCATCGTCGGCTCGTCCGTCGAAGTGTGGCAGGAGATGCAGCCCGCCGATTTGCGAGCGGCTTCTTCCGGGGATTGACCGCGAGCTTGCGTGGCGTCTTGCTTCGCGTGAACGATGCGAATGGAATTGGAATAATAAACCAAGAGAAAAGATAACGCAGAGGCGCAGAGCACGCAGAGGTTGCGCAGATAGGGCGTTTTGAATTTACGCGGCAAGATCATCGATTGCGCTTCCTCAAAACGTAAACTTCACGGAGCCAAAAAGCGAGAAGAGTGTACGGCTCGTGTAGATATCTTTGAACCCCGCGCCGGGCTGCAATGCCGACGCGCCGCCGGTGAGAATAATGTTTTCGGTAAGCGGCGGGCGGTACGTCACGCCGATGCCGAAGTCCTCACCGATGCTGTGGCGAATGGGCGATTCGAACAAAATATATTCAAGTGCCTCGGTGCGCTCGAAGCGCAAATAATTGAAATTCGCGAAGCCCTTTAGTTTTGGAGTGATGTCGAAATCCGCGCCGGCATTCGCCAGGAAAATGCCGGGATTCACGAAATTCGCCTGACCTTCTTCTTTCGTGGAGCGCAATGAAGGAATGAGACTGCCGTCGGTCGTGAGCGAGACGCCGGAACCGAGCAGCCGAATTGCTTCGCGATTCCAGAAACTGAAAATGCCTCCTGCGAAATTCGGCAAATCGTCGATCGCATCGAAACTCCGCGCGCGCCCATCGCGTGGATTGGCATCGCCCGAAGTATAAAAAGTGGAAACGCGATAGCGGATCCAGTCATGATCGTAGGAAAGCTCGACCGCCGCCATTTGTGCGTTGACCGTGACGCGCCGCCCCGCGACGGGATTGAACGTATCCTCGCCGACCGCTTGATAAAAGGCGTGCGTGAGATTGATGCGGCGAATGTGGCCGCTGCCCAGCCATCCGAAATAGCCCACGCGGATGCCGTGGGCGAGCGGGCCGCCGCCGGGGCCTTGATTAATGACGTTGCCGACCGGAGCGGGGCGAACGAGGAAACCGTTGTCGTCGTAATGAACGCTGGGATCGTCCTTGTTCCAGGCGCCAACAAACTCGGCCGTGTAGCCGGGAAAGAAAAAATCTTGCAAGTAGACATTCGCAAGCACGACCTGCTGGTGGCGGCGGTCGAACGTGTTGAGCCCGCTGTTGGTATTTTTTTCAAGGAACTGAAAATACGCGGCGTTGTACTCGATGCGGTCGCTGTGAAGGTTTCCGAAGATCCGCAAACCGGGCTGCTCGTCGGTAAAAAGAAAACCGCGGAAATCAGCGTTGAATTGCTGAATCCCGGCGCGCGCAGAAATAAAATCGTAGTTGTCGCTGAGATCGTGGAGCTTCACTTCAACAAACGCTTCTTGCAGGCCCACGTGATTATCAAAACGATTTGTGCCGGCACGCACGTCCGGGCTGACGATGCCCAGTTCGCGAACATCGAGATCGTTGAGGCTGAGCTCCGGCGTGATGCGTATGCGCCAATCGACTGGTTTGAAGGACGCATCGCCGTGAAACAGATCGAAGCTGAAGCGCAGCGTCTGATCCAGAAAGGCTTGTTCCCCGCGGCCAAAAAAACCGGAGCTGCCAGGCTGCGCGGCGCTTACCCCGCTCGGCGAAGGAACGCGCCGCCCCTCGAAAAAAGTTTCCGACGAGGCGGTGATGTTCAGGAAAATCTGCTGGCCCAAAACGGCCGGCCAGATCGGCTCATCGCCTTTGAAGCGATTGCGGTTGAACGGGTCGTACCAATGCGGCTTGGTGTAGAGGTATTCGCCCCTCTGCGGATAGCGGCGATAATCCGGCTGATTGAGCGCCCAGCGATTGGGCACCACATTGTAAACATCGGCGACCGGCGGCAGATATTCCGGCGCGAGCTCTGCGATGTAATTCGGATCGGAATCGAGCCGGTGGCGAAGCTCGCGATAACTTCCGAGCGAAGCCAATGCGGCAGGCGCAGCGGCGGGACCAAGTTCGGGAAGCCGCGGAAGACGCGAGCGAAATTCAGCGCTGTTGGCGCCGACCAAAGAAATTTCGAGCGTCGTGATTTCGTTGGCGTTGAGCGCAAGATCGGGAATCGCGAACGGAGCGTATCCCTCCGCTTCCACGCGAAATTCGTAGTGTCCCGGCGAAAGAAAGAGTATCCGGAACACTCCTTCCACGGACGCGTTGGCGCTGACAATTTTTCCGCTCTGCAAATCGCGCAGCGTCAACTGAGCCGCGGCCACGGGCCGAAATTCGTTCGGTGCAATCGTCTCTCGCAGAACGCCATCCAGGGCCGCGGTGGTTAAAGCCGGCTGCCGCGGAATGCGTTGCTGCGGCGCTGCCTCGGTGGATTTCTGAATTGTTGCTTGACCAGTCGCAGTGGGCGCAGTCTGCTGTGGCGACGCGGATTGGTGTGCACCGAACGCCCTCGCGTCAGCCGCGCCCAGAGCGAGGAGCAGAGCCATCGCGGCGCGAAGCGAGCCGTTGACGCGTCGAGAGGTTCGCGAAGAGAGAAAGAGCATGCCAGCGGCCTGGTTGAATTTGCGCAAGGAAAAGGAATCGCATTCTAGCTAACAATATCGGGCGGCAGCGGGCAACCCATTTCCCGCGCGAAGGAACACAAGCGATAACAGTTTGGAGAGCGTGCAATTGTTCACCGATAGGAATCGCGCGGCGCGCGAACGATTGAGGGGCATGCCGATGCGTGTTACTAAGGAAGATACCCTTCATGCAAACCGAGCGCTACTTTCGGAAGCCAGTTGCGGCGCGGCGCGCACTGGAACAGCGGAAGAAAACGCTGGCGCTGGGCATTTTGCTGGCGCTGGGGGTGGCGGGAGTCCTGGCATTACTGCTGGTGGGATGCGGAGGTGGGAGCAGCACGCCGATTGCTCCGCCGCCCATTGCACCGGTGCAGGCGTTGCAAGTCGCGGACGTGCAGAAAATCGTGCAGGCGGCGGTGAACTCCGCGAATGTGGATATGGTGGTGGCGGTGGTGGACCGCGCGGGATTTGTGCTGGGAGTTTTTCGTACGCAAAATGCGCCGGCGACGGCGATTGGAAATTTTGGGCAGGCGCTGGACGCGAACGATGTGGCAGTAGCGCTGGCGCGGACAGGCGCGTTTTTCAGCAACGATCAGGCACCGCTTTCTTCACGCACGGTTCGGTTCATCAGCGGAATTCACTTTCCGCCCGGCGTGACGAACCAGCCGCCCGCCGACTTGTACGGCATCGAGAACACAAATCGCGGATGCGCACTGGTGAGCACTGCGGCATTTCAAAATCAGATTCCGCCGTCGCTCGCGCTCGGCGGTGGGTTTGGATTTGGAGTTCTTACAGGCAAGGCCGATACGATGGACTCGGATCCGCTCGCGGTGAATCCGGGTGGCGTGCCGATTTTTTATCAGAATGTTGTCGTAGGCGGAATTGGCGTGGTCACTTCTTCGAGCGATCCCAACGTCGCGGAATATGCGGCCTTCGTTGGATCGACGACACAGCGCGCCGGGCCTTCCGATTCGTTTGGACCGACACCGGCTGCTCCTGGTGTAGTTTTCATCGGCGGAATTGCGCTGCCTTTTGTGACGCAGACTTCGCTTCCTGCGGGTGTTTCGGTTGGCCCTGTTGCGGGCGCAGGATCGTATTTCGTTGCGCCTGCGAATAGCGCGGGACAGCCGCCGGAGGGCGATTTGATTACGCCAGTCGCGGGGCCGCTGGGCGGATTGAGCACCACGGACGTACAAACGATTTTGGACAATGCGGAAGCGACCGCAAATACCACCCGCGCGGCGATTCGCTTGCCGATAGGCTCGCGGGCGCGCATGGCGATTGCTGTCGCCGATTTGGACGGCACGATCATCGGCTTGCGGCGCATGCAGGATTCGACGGTGTTCAGTATTGATGTGGCCGCCAGCAAGGCGCGCAACATGGTGTACTTCAACAGCTCGGCGCGGACAGCCGCGGACTTGAATCAGGTGCCGATAGGCACGGCGGTGACGAATCGCACGATCAGTTTTGGCGCCCAACCTTTTTTTCCGCCGGGGATTGATGGTTCGGCGGTGGGACCGTTCTTCAATCTTTTCTTGCAGGATCTTGCAAACCCTTGCACGCAAGGAATGCAGGCGGGCGCTCCCAACGTCAACAAGAGCGGAATAGTTTTCTTCCCAGGCAGCGCGGGCTTGTATCGCAACGGCGCGCTTGTGGGCGGACTGGGCGTGAGTGGAGATGGCGTTGACGAAGACGATTACGTAACAAACGGCGGAACACTGGGATTTGAAGCGCCGACAAGTATTCGCGCAGACCAGATTTCGATCAACGGCGTGCGGCTTCCCTACTTCAAGTTTCCGCGCAATCCCACGGACTGATTTTCATGACAATCTGGATCGCGCGTGTTCGACGCTACTTGTTTGCGCCTGCTCCGTTGGAAGGATCGGGCGAAGTGGCGGAGTTCACGTCGAGGAACCAAGCGTGAGCCGAGTCACCGGGCGCGTAACAGTTGCCGTCGGTGTGATAGCCCGGAGCGCAGTGCGCGGCGAATTCCATGCGGCGCGGCGATTGCGCGTATTGCCAAATGGCCGCGTATGGAAATCCACTTGTTGCTGGAGTTGGCGGAATCTGCGGGAATGTACAGCCAGGCGATGGCGGGCAAGCGTCGTTGTAAACGAAGAAGACGAAATCTTGGGAAGGTGCATGCGCACGGATGTCGTCCGCGGTGGTGATCGTGACGCTCGGTCCTTCCTTTACGGGGATTCCTGAACAATACGCGCCAGAACGAAAACCCGCTTTTGCAAGTTCGCTTGCCCAAGCGTGCAAATAGGCATGGTAGGCCACGGACAAGCGTCCGCCCTCTTCTATGTCTAGAAAAATGACGGCCTGCGCAGGAAAGCCATCGTTCTTCGCAGTGGCGGCGGCGTTGCGTGCGTCGAGAGTTCCCTTCTGCGCCGCAGTGGCTTCGCTCTTGAGGTCACGGTCCAGAGGACCGCGATAGAGAAGCAAGAATCCGAATCCTTGCGAGCGCAGAGCGCCGCGCTGGCCAGCCCAGGTGGTTTTCTTTTCTCCGGGCGGCGGACTGAGCCAGTAGCTGCTGAACGCAAACGTTTTTCGCAAAACCGGAAGCGCATCGCTGCCGGGAAAAAGATTGCGGTCAAAGCCGAGAAAGGCATGCGGCGATTCCTGTGCGGGAGCATCTGCCTGCGCGTCGGGCTGAGGCGTGGCGCGGCAGGAAAACAGGATCAGCGCGGCGGCGACGGCAGAAACCGACAGGAATGCCAGGCCAAGCTTCATTTGGCTCACGGCCTTGAGAATGACAGAAGATGCCTGCGGCGGCTAGCCTTCGCGGAGTTTGTGGCCGGCGAGATTGCCGAGGCCGTCGTAGGCGGCGTATTTGTAAGTTTCGCTGAGTGTCGGATAGTTGAAGACTTGCTGAATAAATTCATCGATGGTTTGGTTGTTGTCGAGAGCCATCATACCGATGTGAATGAGCTCAGTGGCGCTTTCGCCGATGAGGCTTACGCCTAGAAGCTTGCGATCGGCGCGGGCGAAGATGAGTTTTAGCATACCGGCGGTGTCGCCGATGATGTGGCCGCGAGCGTTGTTTTCGTAATGGGCGCGGCCGACGCAATAGTCGATCTTTTTTTCCTTGCAGGATTCTTCGGTTTCGCCGGCGGCGGAAATTTCGGGGATGGTGTAAATGCCCATGGGGAGCATGGAAGCGACGCGCTGCTTGTATTTAAAGCCGAAGGCGTGGCAGACGGCGACGCGGCCCTGCTCCATGGAAGTGGAGGCCAGCGCGGGAAAACCGATGACGTCGCCTGCGGCGTAAATGTTGGCGACGGAAGTCCGATAGTTGTCGTCGACGGGAATGTAGCCACGATCGTTGATGGCGAGGCCGGCTTTTTCGAGGGCAAGACCATCGACAGCGGCGCGGCGGCCTGCAGCAAAGAGAGCGGCGTCGGTTTCGAGCGTCTTTCCGCTTTTCATGGAGAGGCGCACGCCGGCAGCGGAGTTTTCCACTCTTATTGGGCGCTCGTTGAAAAGGAAGCGCATGCCGAGGTCGGTGAAGCGATCGCGGAGGCGGTCGGAGATTTCTGCGTCGAGAAACGGCAACAGACGGTCGCGGCCATCGACGAGAGTGACTTCAACTCCAAGAGCGATGAAAATCGAAGCATATTCGCAGCCGATAACGCCGCCGCCGATGACGGCCAGGCTTTTTGGGATGCGGTCCATTTGAAGAAACGTGTCCGAGTCGAAGGTGTGGACGTCGTCAAAGGCAATTTCTGGCGGACGATGAGGCTTCGAGCCGGTACTGATGAGAATGACTTCGCCGCGAAGACGGCGCGTTCCGTTTGCTGAGGCGACGGCGATGGTGTGCGCATCCTCGAAAGAGGCTTGGCCGCGGATAAGTTCGATGTGATGGAGCTCGAGATTCTTTAGGATGCGCTGGCGCTCCATATCGACAACGGCGCGTTCGTGGTGCATGAAATCCTGAACGGTGAGATTTTCTTTCAGCGAGTAGTCGATGCCATAGAGGCCGCGCTGCTTGAGTCCGGAGAAATAAAGCGCGGATTCGCGCAGCGTTTTGCTGGGGACCGTGCCGGTATTGATGCAGCTTCCGCCCATGTACGCGGCGCGCTCGATGACGGCGACGCGTTTGCCAAAGTAGGCGGCCTGGGCGCCGGCTTTTTCGCCGGCTGGGCCGCAGCCGATTACGATGAGATCGAAGTTTTCGCTCGCCGCCACGCAAACCTCCCAGCACGCATCGTCCGGCAATCCTGTAAAGAGCGCCACACACATCGCCCGGCCAGTGCGTGGGCGCATGCATGAAAGCCGGTCGGGTTAGACAGAGTGTAGAAGAAGAAGGGCAGCGAGGAAGGAAATTCGTAAGGAGGCTGTGCTGAATCGTGGCTGGCAGGCTGCCTGGGCCGGGAGACCGAATGAGGAGTTTGCCGCGATGCAGGACCTAGTTATTGCACAGCCGCAGTTCCCAGAATTTGGTTAACAATAACTGGGCCCCCCCTGGGGGTTTTGCGTAAGTGTTGATTCTAAAGGAAGATAAAGTCTTTTATTTTGTTACACTTATGCAAGTGTTCATTCTAAATGACTTAACAACGACAAAATCGTTGTAGGCCAACTGTTGCAAATAAAAGACTTAGGTTGAGCGGGATTTCGATCAAAAATGCCGACTCAGGACGTCTCGCGCTGCATGAGACCATGCGCAATGTTACCTAGTCCCTAGTATAAACTAGAATGATAATTTGTCAAGGGAAATGAGCAGGGCGGGCGAGGCTGGCAGCGGGCTGGAAGCCGTTTTCGACTTACGGTAGGGAACATGGGTGATGAGGTTGGGAGGCGCTCCGGGTACTGTGCAAGACGCGGCGATCCCTATACTATGGAGGCAATTAACCGCCGCGTTCCGTGGCGCCGGAGGAGGCCGCATGGCGATCGACGATATCCCCATAACGTACCGGATCAAGTTTGAAAAAGATCATGCCAATGTGAAGGTGAGCTACGACTTGAGAGCGCCCATCGGGAGCGTGGCGTTGATCGCCGATTTTCAGGCTACGGTCGAGGGCACAGACCTCATCAGCGGATTCCTCCCCGGGCAGAGTGCGTTCACCGGGGTGAAGTTCCACACGCTCGCGGCACCCGATAAGGATGCGACGGTTTCTTTCACCATGTCTTCCAACCAGGGATGGAGCGCCGGCGACGAAGACGTGTTGCGTGGCGAGAAGGTCTTCGACGAAGCAGACTTCGCGGATTAATACGAGAAAGAACGGCGAAACGACTCTGACGTTGTAGCCGGTGATTGCGGGAAGAACGGACCGACTCGCATTACGGCAACGAACTGTTACCTATCCAAAAAAGACAAGAAGGCGGCGACCCGGCCGTGGATTTTGTACGCGTGCGCTTCCAAGTGTGCCTCTCGCCTATGGTTCTTAGCATGCATGGGAAGAGGATAGTCTCGTTCGGGGAGAGGCACGTGAATGTGCCCTCCAAGATGAGAACACCCTCATGTGCAAATGGGTGATTGCCTCGCGCCGGTAAGCAGCTCGGCGAATATGCCAAATCTCCAGAGCTATGAGGGTGGTAGAAGCCAACCAATCCGATGAAGAGTGAGAGGCTGCGAGGAATGCGAGCAGAGCGGAGTCTTGCGGATTCGACGTGTCACGAGGAGTGCCCGCGCGAGGGGCGAGGAATAGTTCGGAAATAGCGCAGAGCATTCCAAATCGGAACGTACCAGCATGGAATTCAGCTGGGATGACAGCGGAATGGGTAATCCGAGTGTGGCGGAGCGAAAGTGAAACTTCGACCGAGGATGTTGATTGTCTTCGCCCTGACGATGGTTGCAGGGATGGGGGTGATGTATTTCATCTCGCGGGCATTGTTGCTTTCGAGTTTTCTGCAGCTGGAAAAGGAACAGATGAAGCAGAACGTGGACGCGGCGTCCATCAACGTCCTGGAAAAATCCCGCAGCCTGGGCTCAACCACAAATGATTACGCGTATTGGGACCGCACTTACGAATACATGGCCGACCCGGCGCACGGCGAGATCGCAAAAGAATTTCAAAATGGGGGGATGGAGGTACTTGGACTGAACTTAGTGGTGATTCGCGATCTTAAGCAAAACACTGTTTTTGCGAAGTCGTATGACGAACGGCAACATGAGGAAACCAGGGTTCCCAAGGAGTTTCTAGAGAGCATTTTTTCCCGAGAGCAATTGGAAGCCGCGGCCGTGGCGCAAAAACCGCAGAATGGCATGCTGGAATTCCCGGATGGCACTTACTTTGTATCGACGTGGCCCATACTGACGTCGCAGCGGACGGGAGAGTCTCGCGGGTTATTACTGATGGCGCGGAGGTTCGACGAGAACGGGACAAAAAAAGCGACGGACCTGGCGGGGCCCAATGTGGCATTTCAACGGTTGGATTCGCCGGCGCTTCCGCCCGATTTTAAAAACGCAGCGGCAAATCTGCAAAAGCGCGGCGGCGAAGTGCATATACAGGCACTGTCGGAAAAGAGCGTGGCGGGATACGTGATGCTGCCCGACATTTTCGGGAAGCCACTTTTAATCATGCGGGTGGATACGGCGCGGCCGATCTACGACCGTGGCAAGTTGAGCATGGTGTATCTGTTCGCGGTCATCTCCGGCGGCGCGCTGCTTTCCTCGTTCGTGATCATATTCTTTCTTCAAAAATTCGTTCTATCCCGGCTAGGAGGACTGAGCCGAGAGGTGAGCAGCATCGGGAAACGCAAGGCGATAGCGGAGCGCGTTCATCTGAGCGGCGGCGACGAGCTATCGAGCCTTGGGGGTTCGATCAACGGAATGCTCGAGGAACTGGAAAAAAGCCAGGAGCAACTTTTGTTTCTTACGGAAAACATCCACCAGATTTTCTGGATTCGAGACGCGCAGACGGGAAAGTACGACTACATCAGCCGCGCGTTTGAGAAAATCTGCGGCCGACCGCGCGACTCGCTGACGGATGATCCGCAGTCCTGGAAGAAGCTGGTACACCCCGAGGATCATGCCGTTGTCGAGCACATGCTATCGCAGCAGGCGGGGGGCAACCTCTCGGAAGCCTACTACCGCATCATCACGGAAGCGGGAGGATTACGGTGGCTGTGGGAGCGGACGTTTCCAAAGTTCGATGCGGGAGGCAAGCACAGGAAGATCGCAGGGCTCACGGAGGACATAACCGAGTTCAAGCGCAACGAAGAAGCGCTGATGGAATCGCAGCTGGAACTGGAGGAGCGCGTTGCGCAACGGACAGGGGAACTCGCGGAGCGAGGGGAACTGGTGAAGCTGCTTGTGGATGCAACGCCGGGCGCGATGTACGGGATCGACGCCGATTATAAATGCTCGTTCTGCAACCCGGCCGCGATACGAACGCTCGGGTACGATGATCCCTCGGAACTTCTTGGCAAAAACGTTCACGATCTCATCCATCACACGCGTGTCGACGGCTCGCACTATCCCGCGGGTGAGTGCCCCATATTCAAGAGCTTTCGCGACGGAAAAGATGCGCAGGTCGTTGACGAGCTCTTTTGGCGAAAAGATGGCAGCAGTTTTCCTGTGGAGTACAGCTCGCGGCCGATTCGGCGAAAGGGGAAAGTGGCCGGGGCGGTGGTGAGCTTCCTGGACATCACGGACCGCAAGCGGCAGGAAATAGAAGTGCGGCACGGCCAGAAGCTGGAAGCGGTGGGACGGCTGGCGGCCGGGATCGCTCACGAAATCAATACGCCGATACAGTTCGTAGGCGACAACACGCGTTTTCTGCTGGACTCGTTTCGAGATGGACTCAAACTAATACGCAAGTATGAAAAGCTGCAGGAAGCAGCCTCGAAATCGGGGATTGATACGGCGTTGCTGGCGGAAGTTACAGCAACCCGCGAGGAAATCGACTGGCCGTACCTGGAAGAAGAAATTCCGCGCGCGATAGAACAAATGCTGGAGGGATTGGGGCGAGTGTCAACGATCGTGCGGGGGATGAAAGAGTTCTCGCACGTGGACCGCAGCAATGAGGAAGCGCCCGGGGACATCAACCGCGCGCTGGAAAGCACGCTGGTGGTCGCACGCAATGAGCTGAAATATGTGGCCGACGTGGAAACGAACTTCGGGGAATTGCCGTTGGTAGTTTGCCATCTGGGGGACCTCAACCAGGTTTTCCTGAACCTGCTGGTGAACGCAGCGCACGCCATTGAAGACATCGTGAAGAAGACCAACTCCAAAGGAAAGATCAGCGTGGGCACGCGGAGGGACGGCGACTGGGTGGAAATCACGATTTCGGATTCCGGGACGGGGATTCCGGAAGAAGCGCGGGACAAGATTTTTGATCCTTTCTTCACGACCAAAGGCGTGGGAAAAGGAACAGGCCAGGGACTGGCACTGGCGCGGGCAATCATTGTTGAAAAACATGGCGGAACACTGACGTTCGTGACCGAAATGGGAAAAGGCACCACTTTTTTTGTGCGGCTACCACTCCTCGGAGCCGCCGTGCGCGAGGAGGCGCTGGTTCCATGAAACGGATCATTTTTGTGGACGATGAGGTGAGCATCCTCGACGGGTTGAGGCGGATGCTGCGTCCGATGCGGAATGAATGGGAAATGCTGTTTGCTCCAGGGGCAAAGGCCGCGATTGAGCTAATGGAAGACAGCCCTTGCGACGTGATCGTGACGGACATGCGCATGCCGGAGGTGGATGGCGCGATGCTATTGGAGATCGTGCGGGAAAAATTTCCGAACGTGTTTCGCATCATTCTTTCGGGGTATACGGAACTGCAGGCTTCGCTGCGCGCGGTGTCGGTGGCGCACCAGTTTTTGCTGAAGCCATGCGATCCGGACTCGCTGCGCGCAAGCATCGCGCGATCCGTGAGTCTCGGCCAGGTACTGGATAGCCGGATGCTGGCAAGCCTGGTCAGCTCGCTCCGCGATCTGCCACCACTTCCGCGCGTTTTTACGGAGCTGAAGCTGGCCCTGGCCAATCCTAAAACGAGTGTCGAGCAGATCGCCAGAATCGTGGAGCAGGACGTGGCGGTGAGCGCGAAGCTGCTACAGCTCGTGAATTCCGCGTTTTTCGGAGCGGCGCGGAGCGTGACGGATATAAAAATGGCGGTGGTCCGCCTGGGGATGAGCGTGTTGCAGGATCTCGTGCTCAGCCTCGCGGTGTTCCGTTCGTTCAGCGCGAATGAATATGTGAGCCAGGATTACATCGAGGGCATACATCGGCATGCGCACTTCACGGCGCGCATCGCTGCGGGGCTTACGCAAAACATGCAGATAAGCTCGGCCGCGGTGCTTGCCGCGCTGCTGCATGACGTGGGGAAGCTGGTGATCGCGGAACGCACGCCGGCCCACCTGGCGAGGGCTCTGAGCCAGGCGGAAGAAGAGGGCCGGCCGCTATTTGAAGTGGAGGAAGACCTGATTCAGATTTCACATGCGGAAGTCGGGGCATATTTGCTGAGCCTTTGGGGACTGCCATCCTCGGTGGTGGAAGCCGTGGCGCATCATCATCATCCGCGGCGCGTAACGCAGAACGGGATCGATATGGTGCTGTTGGTATATGCGGCGAATCTGCTGGCCCACGAACGGGAAGCGATCGCTGCAGGCACAAAACCACCAGAATTTGATATGGAGCTGCTGGAGCTGACGGGAGCGGCGTCAAGGCTGGCGGACTGGCGAATGATCGCGGAGACAGCTTATAGCGGCCAAGCGGAGCTCGTGACGTAAGCGTGAATGCAATGGTGCCCGGGGTGGCGAACCCTGTGCAGCATTATTCGCAGTTGGAGAGCAGACAAAGCGAGCTAGAAGAGATTTCCGGCGACTTGCTCAGCGATTTGCTTCACGGCCTCATCGGCGCGGTTAATGCCGGTTTGCAACTCGTCTTTGTGGACGGATAAGCTCACCGTGAAATGAAAATCTCGCACACGGCTGACCAGCAACACCACAGCTTCGTTCGGCGAGCGCTCGACCCTGCAAAGCGCTGCTTCGTTCCCGATACCCTTGGGCTTGGCGCTTTCTGCCGGGCAGGATTCCAGGGGCGCTTTGGAGACCACGATTTTCAGAGCATCCTTCGGCCCATCCTGGCGCGTAAACGTGCACGAACCTTCGCCCGATGCTGCTATTTGCATCGTTGCGGTCACGGCGCCGCCCAACGCAGTGGCGGCGCTGCCCTTGGTAAGCCAGGGGCAAATCGTGGCTGCGGAGGACGCGCTGGCACACAGCAAACAGAGCAAAAGCGCGCTTAGGATGGCCGGCACGCGCAAAATCTTCATGCTTTCGCCTTCGCCGGCTTAAGAGGATCGGACTTCAGAATTTTGCCGCCTTCTTCGACGACATACAGCCGGTTCACGTCCA
>Ga0210403_10002380_pt1 | contig 17062 bp, 17 predicted proteins | sample IncBWC19MmetaG_FD_150863 | JGI IMG/M metagenome (GOLD analysis project Ga0210403, IMG submission 150863) | Forest soil microbial communities from Barre Woods Harvard Forest LTER site, Petersham, Massachusetts, United States - Inc-BW-C-19-M | ecosystem: Environmental > Terrestrial > Soil >... | reverse complement strand
GCGAGCCACCGGCTGCCTGCTCATATTCACTCTATCAACCGCAACGATGTAATTTGTGCGGCGAGCGCTGCATAATATGCGGCAAAGCAAAGACCATTTTGAGCGTCAAAAGAAATTTTTGGAGTCCGAGATATCTTTGCTACGGCAGTGCCGCTCGCAGTTTACTCTTTAGTCCGTCGACGTTTTCTCGGCTGACCGGACTGCGGCACCGCCGCTTGCACGCGAGGTTGTTCCACCTGAATCTGTCGTTGCGGACTTTTCGGTTCCTCTCCTGGCGCTGCCACCGCGGCTGAATCCGACTTCGCGTGATCATCGCTGAAGAGCCTGAATGTCGCGAACCGATCATCAAGCGACAGCACCAGCTTGCGTCCTTCGATCTGGCTGACCTTCCATCCGTCGATCTCGTCACCGATCTGTGCGCGCTGCACCTTGTTGTCCGCGCCCGTACGAATAATGGCGCGGGCACCGTCGCCGTCCATGACAACACCGAAAAGAACCAGGTTCGGCGGCGGAGGAGGTGCCGGCGGCGCGACCGCCTGTACGACTGGCGGAGGTGGCGGCGCGGGGGGATGACGACTCGGCGAAAAGAGAGGGCGATCGAGTGTCGACGAGAGCTGGTCCAACGATTGCGCCGCGACAGGATTGGAGAACGAGGCAGAGGACCGCTCTTGCTCTCCGGCAACCGCAGCCGTGACGACTGACCAAAGCAAAAGACCTGGAAACGCCGCCGGCCATCGAGAAGAGTTCATGACGTGCCTCTCCGCCAAAGCGCGTGCAAGCTCAAGATCGTCCGCAACATCGGATCTTCGGCGGCACGGCCGAACATTGCGCCGGCCGGCTGGACCGTCAACGTGTCGACGAAGACGTAAGGCGTTCCGCTTTCGAGCCGGTAAAGCACTGCTCGCAACGCCTTCAAATCCATATCAAGGGTGATCTGAAGGCGTATCGTGTCTGGTGGGTCGTCGCGTTTAGCGGCTTCTGTACCGGACGAAACAAGGCTGGCGTGCTGATCGCCGGCCAGCTGCGCCAGATACGACTGCAGTTGTGCACTCGCGAGGCCCTGGGTCGATGCATCGACGAACGCTTCGGGGGGTGCCGTTGCGGTCGGCCGATTTGAAATCGTCCGCAACTTGGCTTCGAGGCGCGAGAGTATCTCGCGCCGTTCGGAATCTTCCCGCACGGCGTCGAAGCGCGCCTGAAATAACAGCCCCAGAACGCACACGCACACCAGAAGCAGTACAGCGAGAGCAGCAACGGAAATTGCCTGTTCACGGTCGAGCCTCGGCATGCCTCAATCCTCCTCGATTTTGATGCGAGGTTCGACATGCGCCTCGATGGAAAACCTGAAGAGTTTGCCGTCCGGCCCTCGCGCCGTCGGCGCAAAGAAATGCACGTTGGTCATGTGCCCCGATCGCTCAAGCGGAGCGAGCAACGCGGGAACATCCTCGCCGAGCCCCATAATCCGCAGGTTGTCCTTTTCCAGGCGAATCTCGGTCACGTAGGCAGACGCGGGCAAGGCCCTGGAGAGCGCCTCAATCAGGATCGCGATGGATATGGATGTTTCTTTCAGCAGCCAGGCCCGTTCGGCTGGAGGAATTGATGCCGTCGATGTGGCAGTGCGACCGGTTTGAATCTGTCGCTGCAGCACCCTCGCGCGATTGGCAACATCCTCACTGTCATTGCGAATCGAGGCGGTCGACACCAACGCCCATGAGCCTAGAAGAAGACTCACTGTGGCCAAGGCGGCAATCGCGGCACCAATTGCTCGGACTGCGCTGCCAAGCCCGTCAGGCGACGTGTCTGCGAGCCGCGACCACAAGGTAACGGTGCCCGCGATCCCCTCGGCGGCCTCGGCAACCGCGCCGCGGGCGACGATCTGGTCGACCGGCAGACCAAGCTCGGCCAAGTCCTGCCGTGCCTTGTCGATGTCGGTGCGCGCGGCCATGAGAATTAGCGCCTTGATATTCGCGGCATCGGCTGCGGCCGTTTCGGTTGAGAATCCATGCACCACGCCATTGGCCGGCCAAGGCGAAAGTCGCTCGACCTGATTGCGGACAACTCCGGAAAGAAACTTCCGCGCCTGAACCGGCACGCTGACTTGCCGCACCACCACCTTGGCGGCGGGAAGCTCCAAAATCACGAAACTGTTGCGAGCCGAACGCACGATTTCAGCGGGGACACGTGTTCCGAAAGGTACGGTCGCGGATGCCGACCCTGCACTGGTGTCGCGCAGCATCGCCTCACGCCCTCGCTCCGCATGCCGCACGACGTAATGCTGGTCCTCGCGCGTCACGATCAGCGAGCGAAGTGGACGCCGGCTATCTCGCCGCGCCAGATACAACGCCGCCAATATTTCGATCCATCGCCTTACAATCGCATCGATGCGCATGACTCTGCCTTTGCGCTTTTTGGACGTCTCCTAAAGCAGCCTGGGGGACGGCACCGGCGTCCAGACGAGGACACGATAAGGTTGGCTGTCCTGAGGCAAGACAACGATCACCGCCCGGGCGGCCACAGCTCGACCATTGGCGAGTTCGGCCACGAGTTCTACCGACGCGACCCGCTGCGGTTTGACTGCCAGATATTGTTGCGCCGTCCCGATAGTCCGCACGAGCCGGTCGACATCCGCTGGAAAGCTACGGCGTGTCTCAATGAACGCATCGAGCTGACCTTTCCCGACTCCCGGCAGTGCTGCGATCACGCCCGGCGGCGCGGTGAGCGGATTTATGGTTTCGCCGCCAAATACGGTGGTCAGCGGCTCAATTGCGGCGGCCCAGTCCGACGCCATGCCAGGTACGAGCCGAAGTTGCCGCAAATCGGAGAACGGCTGGCTCGTTGCGGGCATCCTGCTCTCCGCATTGGCCGAACGCGGCGACGGATCGGAACGGGCCGCATTTTGGGGGCGGCGTCGGTCCACGATGCGCCGGGCGACATCGTTCGCCGCGGCTTCCGGAGCACCGACGGAACGCAACATCGCAGCGAGAACAATGGCCGGTGCTCTTCCAACGTCGATCCGACCGCCCTCATCATTGAGGCGCAGCCGCGCTGAGCCGGCGGCGAGGTTGACCGTCGATTCGATATTCATAAGCGGCGCATCGCCAAGGGCGTCGATAATGCCGGCGGCGGTCTCAAGCCCGGCGGACAGAAGTGCATCGGCTTGCACACGATCGCGCTCGATCGCCATGATGCCCGCATATCCGCGGAACGTGACCGAAGCCGCCATCGCGAGCGCGGACAGCAACGCCATCGACCACAGCACAGTCACCAGGATCACGCCGCGGCGCGGATCTCTCCGTTTCATTGGTTCGACCTTTCCGCCTCGGATGTGCCAGTCGGGAAAGCCAGCCCGGCAGATAGGCACGCAAGAGCGGCGTCGGCTCGCCCGCAGGCTGCAGAAGCATCCGCGCGAACCACGAAATCGGCTTCACCGAGCAGGTCGGCGCCGGTGGCGCTGTCCCGCACCATCAGCCGCACATAGCGTGGCGGCGCCCGCTCTCCAACCCAAGTCGCATACCATGCAAGAGCGCCATCCGGCATGACGCGCCCGAACACGAATGAGATGGCCAGCCTACCCTCGATCAGAACGACCGCATCTTGCGGCGCTACATCTTCAAAACGCGCATTCGGTCCGGGCCATGTCGCGCGACGTCTGACCAGACGTCTGACCTCGCCGTCCTCCTCGATCACCAGACTGATGAGCTCGTCGCCGGCTTGCGCCCAGGAAGCAGCGCGCCCTGCCCCGACGAAGGTGATGCTCGCGGGCCGCTTGCCGCTGGCCTGTTCGGCGGTAAAAGCAGCAGCACGGCCGTTCTCCGTTGTCCGCGAAACGAAGCGAGCCGAGCCAAAATCGCCGCCCAGACGCTCGACAGCCAGCATAAGGCGCTCCGCTTCAGTTGCGCCTCGCGTTCCGCGGTCAAAGAAAAGCGCGACGTTATGGACGAGCCCGACGCTGGCGATGATGACCACGGAAGCGATCGCGAGCGCGGCAAGCACCTCCACCAGCGTGAAGCCGCCACGGCCGGCGCGTGCCCGGTTGTTTTTCGTCTTCATCGCTCCGGCCTTCCAAGCCGGATGGTCTCCGCCGTAATCACCTGGCCCGCGCCCCACGCCACACTTGCGATCACGCGATACGGCAGCCAATTCGATTGGTCCGGTGCGCCGGGCGCAGCGGCGACCACCGGCTCAGCGACGATTTGCCATCGCAATCCGCCTGTCTCGCCGTTCCGCGAGGCATTTGCCAGACCGGAACGGTCGAATGGAGCATCGAGCAGCGAGCGCAGCAGAACCTGCGCCGCCACGCGGCCCTCTGCATGATCCATGATGCGGCGCGCCTGCGACAGGTGTGGACCAAGTGTTGCCGCAAAGGCGAGAACCAATGCCAAGGCGACAAGAGCCTCGAGCAGGGTAAATCCTGCCTGCCCCCTGTCGGCGTCACGGTGCAACCGCGACGCCGCCGGTATACCAATTGACGCGAATTTCATATTCGGCCTTCTCGCGCGAGAGCTTCAGCACTGCTCCGGTCGACGCTCCATCCGGATAGAAGCGCACCACGGCCTGGCGTTCCGACCACAACGCGTCGATACCGAGGATGTCGAGTACGACGTCCCGTGGAAGCGCAACCATGTCGCCACCGTCGCCAACCAGAACACGTTGCTCGCCATCGACCGACACCTGGCGCTCTCGTCCGGTCATGACCGCGCCAAGCCGCTCCTGCCGAAGCAGCGCGGCGGTTTCGAGCGCCAGGGCTTTGAGCCGGGCGCGCCCGGTGCCGGACATCCTCGTGACCGCAAGCGATGCAACCAGCGCAATGATGAGCATCACAGCCATGACCTCGACCAGCGTGAAGCCGGCGCATCCATTTTCGGTTCGCGTGCGAGGCGACGGCCAGATCATTGCGCAAGCTCCGTGATGCTCAAGAGCCCGCTCATGATCGACACAATCAGGGTGCCAATGACGACACTAACGACAATGATCGTAGCCGGCCCGATTGCGCCCATCAGCCGGTCGAGGCCGACACCAAGCTTGTGTTCATAGAACAGCGACGCCTGGCGCACGATCGAGGCAAGATCTCCCACATCGTCGCCGACCCTGAGCATCCTCACGGCGAGCGGCGGAAGCAAGTCCGTTCCAGCCAAGGCATCGGCGAAACGCCGACCATTTCTCACCTGCTCGTGCACTCGGTCGACTGCGGCAATGTAATCCGGCTCGGTTACGACATCCCGAAGGATTTTCAGCGCGGTCGGAAGCGCCACGCCGTTTTCCAAGAGAATGGCGAGCGTTCCGACAAGGCGCGCGGTACGCCGGTCGCTCATCGGCTCCGAAATTCCGGGAAGCCTCGCGATCGCCGCGACGATCCGCACCCGCCATTCCCGTCTGCTCAACGCCAACCAGCCGCCGAGGACGACGGCCAAACATCCTCCCAGGAAAAGATCGACATTGGCACGCAGCCAGATCGAGGCAGCTACGATGAACGCCGCAGCAGAATTGAGACGTCCACCGAGTTCCTTGAACACCGGCTCGAACTGCGGGACGACGTAAATCAGAAAAAACAGAAGGATGACCGCGGCCGTGCCGATGAGGAACAAGGGATAGCGGATCGCCGAGTTGATCCGCTCAGCCATCAACTCCCGTCGCGCTCGGTCTTCGACGATCGCACGCAAGACTGCTTCGAGCTTACCTGATGCCTCGCCCACGCGAACCATCGCAACATAGGTATTATCGATAATCGAAGGGTGGCAGGCCAGCGCGTCTGCAAAGCTTTCGCCCGCAGAAATCGACGCACGCAGACTACTGGCAAAATCGGCAAGACCCTTGCCGGCGTCCCCGCCAAGTGTTTGAAGCGCCGCTTCGAGCGTCAGACCTGCGCCGATCAGAAGCGACAGCTGACGCAGAAAAATCGAGACCTCGCGGGGCCTCGGTGATTTCCCGACACTCCTGCGACCACGAGCAAGGAACCCCGTCGCGGCGATCTCGGCATCTATCGTCAGATGCCCAAGATACTCAATGCGCCGCACCACCTCTTCGCGCGACGACGCATCAACCTCGCCGACAACAATTTCTCCTGCATGCGTAACAGCGCGATAGCGAAACTGTGGCATTGTCGCCGCTTACTGGTTCGCTGTTGGGTCCGCAACGTGCTCTAACGCCGTACGCACCTCACGCCATTCCTAGCGATTGACACGACACGGCGCGCGGCCTCGACGTTGTGAACGATGATTGGCAGGGCTGCGCGGCAGAAATCGGACGTATCGCGACGATCCCTGTGTTCGTTTGATGATCGAAGTATGTTTCTAGATCGCGCTCCGCTCTTTCCTATGATCGCTTTGCGGCTCCGCGCGCCTGCAGCTCAACACTGCGGCGGCTACAGGAACAGATCAAAAAGTTCTCAGAACAATCCGGCGCATGGCGCTCGCCTCCCGCGATTTTTCATTAATCTGTCAATAATGAATTATTGAGCGCACGGCCGGGCTCAGGAATGATTGGGAATGAACTGAAAACTGTTCTATGAAACTTCTGCCTTGAGGATCAGGACGGAGCCAAGAACCGTACGTCTTGACCGCCACCCAGATGCCGCGGATTTCTAGTGCCCGGAACCTCGTGGATGGACTAGCTAAGGTCCTTACGGGTCATTCTATCGGGGCACGCATAGAGCGACGAACATCATTTGGGAGGAAATTTATGGCCGCCATCTATTCGGATCTCGCCGGCAAGGTCGTTATCGTCACCGGCGGCGCATCGGGCATCGGCGAAGCGATCGTGCGGCGTTTCGCGCAGCAAAAATCCATTGTCGTGTTCTTCGACATCAAGGTCGAGGAAGGTACTCGCCTCGCCCGCGAGCTCTCAGACCAGGGTCTCAGCGCGCATTTTCTGAATGTCGACCTCACCGATATCGCCGCGCTGCGCGCCGGCGTCGCCGCTGCGCGCAAGGCCCACGGACCGGCCAATGTCCTCGTCAACAACGCCGCCCATGACGAGCGGCATCCGACGGAAGAGATGACGCCGGAGTATTGGGACGACCGCATCGCGGTTAACCTGAAGCATCAGTTCTTTGCGGCGCAAGCAGTGCTGCCGGACATGAAGGCGGCGAATGCCGGTGCCATCATCAATTTTGGCTCGGTCTCGTGGATGGTAGGGCAAGGCGGCATGGCCGCCTACACCGCCAGCAAGTCCGGCGTACTCGGTCTCACCCGTTCACTAGCGCGCGACTACGGCCCCTACAACATTCGCGTCAACGCGATCGCGCCCGGCTGGATCATGACCGAGCGCCAGATTACGAAATGGCTGACGCCGGAGGGCGTGGAAGAGCTGATGCGCCGCCAGTGCCTGAAGCGCAAGCTCGTCCCCGACGAGATCGCGAAGTTCACGGTGTTCCTTGCGTCCGACGAAGCATCGGCGTGCACTTCACAGCATCACGTCGTGGATGGCGGCTGGGTGTGACGGCTGCGGCGCGCGGCCTCCCCGACCGCCTACTTCACCCGCTCGAGCGGTGTTGGGGCAACATTGGCCTGCGTCCGCCCCTTGGCCGTCGCCGCGCGGCGGCCGCGCTGCACGAGATACTGGTCGGCCAGCACACCGATGAGGATCACCGTCCCCATCACCGCAAAGTTGAGCGAGCTCGGAATGCCCAGCAGATTGACGAGGTTTTGCAGCACCTGGAGCAGCACGGTGCCGAGTACGACGCCTATGATCGAGCCCTCGCCGCCGCGCAACGAGCAGCCACCGAGCACGGCGGCGGCGATGGCGTAAAGCTCATAGAAGGAACCATGTACCGCCGGCGAGATCGAACGAGTGTACATCGCGATCATGATCGCCGAGAACGCCGTCAGTCCGCCGCAGATAATGTAGGCGGAGAGGACAACCCGGTTGGCGCGGATGCCGGAATAGCGCGCCGCCTCCTCGTTCTTGCCGACCGCATAGAGGTAACGCCCGAACACGGAGCGGTGCAGCACCACCCAGGCGACCGCCGTGACGATGATCAGCGCCACCACGCTGTGCGGCAACGGAAAGCCCATCACGTTGGTCCGGCCCGCGGTCAGCCATTCCAGCGTCGGAAAGCTCGCACCGAAACCAAAGCCGGCCGTGGCATCCTCGGTGTAGTAGCGCGCGGCGCCGCGGTAGATCAGCAATCCGCACAGCGTGACCACGAAGGGCTGGATGCGCATCTTGGTGACGAGCGTGCCATGCACCAGGCCGATCGCAAGCCCGCCGGCGATAATGATTGCGAAGGCTGCAACCCAATTGACGTCGTGATTGACAATCAGGTCGATGAACAAGACGCCGAGCAGCGCGATCACCGAGCCGACCGACAGCTCGATTCCGCCGATGATGATGACGAAGGCCTCGGCGATGGAGAAGATACCGAACAGCCCGACCTGGTTGGCGGTGTTGGAGAGATTGCCGACCAGCACGAAGCGTGGATTGATGAAGGCGACGACGGCGCCGACCACCAGGATCAGGACGAGCAGGCTCAGGTCTTTCTTGTGCAAGGTTCCCTCGCCTAGACTGTATGGCCGACGGCAAGCTGGAGCACATTGTGCTCGCTGAACTGACTGCGATCAAGAAACCCTGAAATCGCGCCTTCGTGCATGACGGCAATGCGGTCACTGACCCCGATAACCTCCTCCATATCGCTCGAGATCATCAGGATCGCGACGCCCGCGTTGGTAAGGCGGCGCAGCATGTCGTAGATCTCCTGCTTGGCCCCGACGTCGATGCCGCGCGTCGGCTCGTCGAAGATCAGCACTTTTGGCCGCATCGAGAGCCATTTGGCGAGCACGACTTTCTGCTGATTGCCGCCGGACAATGTGCCCACGGAAGCTGCCACATCAAGCGTGCGGATCTTGAGGCGCTCGCGCTGGCGGTGCGCGTTCTCGGTCTCGCGCGCGGTGTTCACCATCCAGAAGCGCATGTAGGACGCGAGGTCCGGCAGCGAGATGTTTTCTGCGATCGAGACATCGAGCAGCAGACCCGAGCTCTTGCGGTCCTCCGGAATCAGATAAATCCCATGCTCGATCGCCGCGCGCGGCGTGGCAATACGGATCGGTTCGCCCTCGAGCTTGATCGCGCCGCGGCGCAGCGGATCGATCCCGAAGATGGCGCGGGCAAGCTCCGTGCGCCCGGAGCCGACGAGTCCCGCGAGACCGAGGATCTCTCCGCGGCGGACCGACAGGCTCACGGCGCGCTCCGGGTAGGTGTCGGTAACGGCCTCGACGATGTCGAGCACGCTGGCGCCGGGAGGGGCCGCGGGCGGTAGGTATAGCGATTTGAGGTCACGCCCGATCATCAACCGAATCATGGCGGCCGGCGCAAGCTCGGCGTGGGTGAGCGCGCCGATCATGCGCCCGTCGCGCAATACCACCGCGCGATCGGCACATTGCATCACCTCGTTCAGGCGGTGCGTGATGAAGATGATGCTGACACCCTCGGCCTTGAGCCCCGCGATGACCCGCATCAGACGGTCGGTCTCGGTCAAGGTCAGGCTGGAGGTCGGCTCGTCCATGATGACCAGGCGCGCATCGAGCGACAGCGCCTTGATGATCTCGACGAGCTGGCGCTGGGCCAGCGACAGTTCGGCGAGCGGTGCATCGGGCTCGAAATCGGCGCCGAGACGGTCGAGCAGCGGCCGCACCTGGGCATAGAGCCGCTTGCGGTCGATGAGTTTCAGCGGTCCGCCATGCACCGGCTCGCGGCCGAAATAGACGTTGCCCGCAACATCGAGATTATCGAAAAGATTGAGCTCCTGATGGACGAAGGCGATACCCGCCTTGATTGCGTCGTTCACCGTGAGAGACCGCCGCTCGACGCAGTCGACCCGGATCACGCCTCCGCTCGGCTCCACCACGCCGCCAAGCACGCGCATCAGCGTCGACTTGCCGGCGCCGTTCTCACCGACCAGCGCAATCACCTCGCCGCGCGACACGGCCAAGTCGACGTGGTCGAGTGCGACCACGCCGGGATAGATCTTGCTGATGTCGACCAGTTCGAGGAACGGCTCTGGCATTGGCGGCTGCGACCTGCGAGCAGCGCTGGCACTCCTGCTACTTCTTGAGCATCTGCTTCATCGAGCCCATGAAGTCATCCACGTTCGACTTGTCGATGACCTTGCCGGGAACGATGATGATGCCGTTTGCGGGAATGCCCGACTTGTCGCCTTCGAGATATTTCGCCATCAGCTTCATGCCTTGATAGCCCCACTCGAACGGCTGCTGCACGACGGTGCCGACGATGCTGCCTTCCTTGACGCCACCGAGCGTGATCGGATCCTCGTCAAAGCCGATGATCTTGATCTTGTCGAGCTTGCCCGCCTCCTTCAGCACCTCGTAGATGCGCGGTGTGTTGTAGGAGTAGAAGCCGACGAGGCAGCTCACGTCGGGCATGGCGGCGAGAATGTCTTCCACATTGCGCTTGGCGCGAGTCTGGTCGATCTCGTCGCCGCGAATGTCGACCAGCTCGACTTTCGAGCCCTTGATCGTCTCCTTGACGCCCTCGATGCGCTCACGCGCATTGTCGGCCCCGGGAAGTCCGACGAAACCAACGCACTTGCCGCCATTCGGCAAGGCCTTCAGCATCAACTTGCCGGCTTCCTTGCCGAGATCGGTGTTGGACGAGCCGATGTAGGCAACGCGCTTCGATTGCGGCGCGTCGCTGTCGGTGGTGAACAGCACCGCCTGGGAGGCAACCTTGTTGAGTTGCTCCGTCTGGTTCTTCGGATCCACGGAGCTGACCATGATTCCGGCGGCGCCCGCCGCCACGAGGTCATCCATCACCCGCTGTTGCACAGCGGCCGCGGCCTGTTCAGGATATTTGAACTGAAGGTCGTAATTGGGCAGCTCGCCCTGCGCCTTCTTCACGCCGGCCTCGGCGATCTTCCAGAAGTCGGACGCTCCGTTGACGACGAAGGCCAGGACCTTCTTGTCAGCCGCATTCGTCGAGCCGAGACTGGACGCCATCGCCAAAGCAACGGACACACCTGCAACCAAGAGACGCAGCATTTCATCCCTCCCTTTGTCTGGTTGACCATCCGTGCGGCCAACTCTTCATGTTATTGAGCGAACGCCTCATTTCCGCTGTCCGCGCCAAGAAGCCGCCATCCGCGTCTGCGGAAGAGCGGCATCGTCAGCCCGGACCTGCACGGAAAAAATGAGGCACGCACCGCAAAATACCAGAAACACGCCGTGCGTGCAACCGCAGGGGATTCGCGTGTCCGGCACTGGCTCATCTTCGCGACCACCGGACTCACTAGCGGTTCGAAAACCGGTGTTGCGAGATCAATGTCGACGTGCTGCTGGATCGGGAGCGGGCCGTTTGGCCCGCAGAGTGCGGGCCTGCATCCCAACTCATGCGAGATATTTATACACCGACTGCCAACTACCGGCCAGTCGCTTCCAGGACGGGATGTTTGTTCGCGGCTCGCCGTCTTGTCGCGCTTGCGCCGAAGCGAAACCGAGCAGGCCGATCATGCTGCCAGCTTAGGTGCTTCAACTCGGACAGCCGCTCATAGACAGCTTATGCAGAGACAAGTTCACAACCCCACTGTCATGGTGATGGCCGAGCCGACTTTTGCTTCACTGAGGAGATGTGAAGAACCGTCCGGGTTATCCAAGGGCGGGGAACCGCCACCCGATTCTCATCACCGAGCTCCACAGGGATTCACAGGACACACAGGGCACAACTATTCCCGGTTCAATTACCGAGCATTGCCATCACGACAAATCGTGCCTCAAAGTGGCTCCGATCCCCTCCAGCGCCCAGTCGACCTGATCGCTGGTGATCACAAGTGGCGGGCCGATGCGGATTGTGTGTTTATGGGTATCCTTGGCAAGGATCCCCCTGCCCTGGAGCGCCTCGCAGTAGCGACGCGCATCGCCCGCTTCCGGGTGAAGTTCGACCGCCAGCATCAACCCACGCCCCCGCACCTCACGGATCGTATTGGAGCGGATGCTCCTTAGACCATCGAGGAAGCGCGCCCCCTGCATTGCCGCGTTCTCGATCATCCCTTCCTCAACAAGCACGCGCAGAGCTGTCCGAGCCACCGCACAGGCGAGCGGGTTGCCGCCGAAGGTCGAACCGTGCTGGCCAGGTTTCAGGGTGCCAAGCACCGCGTTGTTCGAAAGGACGGCCGATACTGGATAGAAACCGCCTGACAATGCTTTGCCAAGCAACGTCACATCGGCCTCAATGCCATCGTGTTGCTCCGCGAGCAGCTTTCCGGTGCGACCGAGCCCCGTCTGGATCTCGTCGAGGATCAACATCACGTTATGCTCGGTGCAGAGCTCGCGAACGTCAGTAAGATACCCGGGCGGCGGGATGATGACGCCGGCTTCTCCTTGGATCGGCTCGACTAGGAAGGCGACGGTGTTCGGCGTGATCGCTCGCTTCAACGCCGCTGCGTTGCCGAAGGGGATGATCTTGAAGCCCGGCGCGAACGGCCCGAAATGCTCGCGTGCTGCCGGGTCGGTGCTGAAACCGACAACGCCCAGCGTCCGGCCGTGGAAGTTGTCGGCGCAGACGATGATCTCGGCTCGCCCATCTGGCACGCCCTTGACCTCGTAACCCCACTTACGCACGGATTTGATCGCGCTCTCTACCGCCTCGGCACCGCTGTTCATCGGCAGCACCTTGTGGGATCCGGTAAGCTCCGCAATCTGCTCGTAGAAGGGGGCCAGTTGGTCGTTGTGGAAGGCGCGGGAAGTTAGTGTCAGCTTGCCGGCCTGTTCCACCATAGCGGCCAGGATCTTCGGATGGCAGTGGCCCTGGTTCACAGCCGAATAGGCCGAGAGGCAGTCGAGATATCGATTACCTTGCGTATCCCACACCCAGACGCCTTCGCCGCGCGACAGAATGACACCGAGCGGCTCATAGTTCTGAGCGCCAAAACGCGCTTCCGTCGCGATGAAATCAGAGCCCGGTGGACCCATCTTTCGTCCCTCCAGTTGCAGAGAACTTGCACCAACTGGCTTCCCAAATCGGACTGATCATGAGCGAGCGTACCGGCCAGCGTGCACTTGCACATTTCTCAAGACCAACAACCATTTAGTTTAAGGAACAAGGCGCAGGCGAGAGTCGTCGCTGACCTTGCACGGCTTAATGACCGGCCTGGTGCCGCTCCTTTTTGTGTTTCCGAAGAAGCCGCGGGCATCCAGGACGCATGCCAGCATATGTTTCACGCTGTTCGGTGACTAGGTGCAAGGGTGGACCACTTCTCGCGCAAGGCTCGAAATTGTCCGATCCAGCCGGCCGTCACCGAATGACCGCTTCGCGCCAGAATCGGACGTTCGGTCAGCGGCGCTGTCTTGAAGTTGCCTTGCGACCAGCCATGTTAGGTTAGTCGATGGGACGCGTAGGACTTATCGACATCACGGTAGGCAACGCGGCGCGCCTTGGCGCATCGCAACGTTCCACCACGCGACGCTGCGCGTCGCACCAGATCGCTACGCAACGCGCGAGCCGCTCGGGAAATCCCGGCGGCTCTCGTGCGTTTAGCGCGGGACGGCCTCTAAGTTGTCGATCTGATCACCGACACAGCAGCTAATTTAAAAGCTCAGTTATGCGAATTAAACAGGCTACGCGACCGGATCAGGAAAGCACAACTATCGGTCTGAAGATCGCGGCGCATAGACCATAGTAAAGAACGACGCATTCAGATGAGGTCACTTCAGTTGGCGGCCTCTTTCCTGCTGAGCGAGACCTTGGAAAGGGACGCATATGGATAGAGCGCTCTCGTTGTTGATTTCAGCAGGAATAGCTGCCTTTGGCGTTTGGATCATAGGCTACACCATGGCGTCAGGATCGCCCTTAGGTTGGACGCTCATGGGAATTCTGTCCATGATTCTGGGCTCGATCAGCCTTTATCAGGCAATCGTTGAAGCTAGGCTTGCGTAGAATTGCTTACCCGCCCGCCGACGCCGTTCCGGCAGGCCGACGAGGTAATCGAACGAGTCCGCGACTTCGGTTGTTGGCACGAAACCGAAATGCCAGTGCAGTTGCCGCATGTCCGTTGTTGACAAACGGGACCTTGGTTGGGACGCGGCTCGAGGTCCGAGTTTGACCGTCAACTGACATCCGGTCGGCATCCCGCCGAGTTCAGCAAAGGTTCTTGAACTAATCCAAGGTTGGGCGTTTAATACGTTATCACCGCCCGGTCTCGTGGCAGTCATCGGTGCTGAGAACGCCGGTCGCGCTCCCGCCAATCCTCGAATGGAGGGAGCAGCGCATGCCAGAGCGTCGCCCTTTCACACAAACTACGTCCCTTGAAGAACGCCTTGCAAAGGAAGCAAAGCAGTTGCGCAAGCAGGCTCAAGGTACCGCGCCGGGCATTGAGCGCGACCTCCTGATCCGCAAAGCCCGCCGAGCGGAGACAGCTTCGCATATGACCGAGTGGCTGGCCTCGGGCTACAAGCATCAAGATAAGTTCAATTAGAAATGGCCATTTATCGCCTATTAAAGAACTCTACCTTAGTGCCGGAAGAGATTATCCGCATCAAAGAGGCATACGAGCAAGCGTTGCATCCCCACAGCGTCAAGGATCGCGACGACCCCTAACGGAAATGATCGCGTCCATGATGCGGCGCAGCTTTCGGCTCTGGCGATCACAGAACCAGGCATCCGGTAAGACCGCCTTAGTTGGCGGGCCCTTTTCGGTTCGAATGTCGGCTGGCTGCCATACCCCGACAACGGTGCGGTGCTAACCTCATGCGGATACCGGAGCAGAAGGGGTAAAATCCCCCAGGATCTACACCCGAGGAGCAGCAACATGACCCCACACATCCCCGTGGAATTTTCCACCAGGTTGATCGACGGGAGCCCCTTCGTGATCATGGGCAACACGATGCCGCCCCGCGATCCCGATGATGAGGACGAGGACGAGGACGAAGACGAAGAGGACCGCGCTGACGAGCCGCCGGTCGTGCGCGAGCCGGACGAAGACTAGAGCATGATGCTTTTTAAGATTGGGCATAGGCAGCGGCACATTCAGTCGGCGTAAATGCTCGGAGGATTCGCCGTAGACTGGGTTTCGGACGATCGCGCGGCCGCCTTGCGCCATAAGTCGGATTTACCGGAACCTATACCGATGAGGATGCCGAATTCGAAGCCACTGCGCTCGTGGGCAAGAGAAGCCTTCGGTACCATGCAATCATGCGGCGGTTGAAAGCGGATTGATCAATCGACTGCGGCCGCAGCCAGAAAGGGAGAGGATTAAATGTGGATAATGACGAACAACAGCTTCCTGTCGATCGTAAGCAAGGATTGTGGCCCGGCTGAACTGCTGGTCAGGGCTCGGCGTTCCGGGGATATCGAGAAGGTATTCCCAAATGCCAAGGTAACCCGGAGCACCAACAGTGATTATCTGTATCGGGCAGTTCTGCCACGCGATGTGGTTCAACAGGCCTTGGCCGCAATGATCGACCATATCGATTACCCGAACTTCAAGGATAGCGTCGAAGACAGGTCATTGCATGCTGCCTATGTCAGTGTCTGGTGTGCAATGGCAGGGCTACAACATCCGCCGCCAGAAATAGAGCGGGCGACCCATGCAAGGTCAGCTCTAGCCTCGAAAAACACACTGTAGCGCCTAGGCTTGCGGAGGCCGAAAATACTCAATCTCAGGACGGCCCCATACGAGCGTGCGGACATCACTTGAAATACCTATTGCGGCTGGCTGCTTGACCACTCCTTCCTTGCAGTCCCCGCGCAGCATTACGTCGGTCAGTTCTTGCCGGCGTTCGGGGATTATCCGCAGCGCCAGAGGGCGGCAAGCTTCAATATAGATGATGTCCTTGCCAAGCTGGGGGAGTTCAGGGTCGAAGTAAACGAAGCCGATAGCGTGTTGACCACGCGACAGGCTGCCCGGCCGCTTGTGCCATGGCGAAAACGTGCTAGGCACCGGCCGGATGCAAGAAGAGGCGGCGGCCCCGTCGTACTCGACATTGTGGGTTCCATGAGGCCGCTGTCGCGGCGGCAGTCATGCACAGGAGAATTCTAAATGGCAATCATGGAAACTAAACCGCCCATTCCGCGGGCGATTCTCGTCGGCGTCCAGATCCCCGGCGTCGATGACGTCGCGCACGCCGCAAGCATGGAAGAGTTGCGCCGCCTTGTGATGACGCTCGGTTACGAGGTCGTTGGAACATTATCGCAGAAGCGAGACCAGATCGACGGCGGGACGGTGCTCGGCAAGGGGCGGCTTGAGGAACTCGCGGTGATTACCGGCGGGACGGGCGTCGTCGGATCGATGGCAATACCTCGGAAGTCAAAAGCGCGCGAGCGCTTTGAATACGCCGACGAGAAGAAGTCGAACGCCGCGCAGATCGAGCCTGATCTGAAGGTGCGGCCGAAGCCGGAGTTCGTGATCGTCGATCACGACATCTCCCCGAGCCAAGCACGCAACCTCGAGCGTGCGACCGGTGCACAAGTACTTGATCGAACCGGAGTGATCGTGGAGATTTTCCATCGTCATGCGCATAGCCGCGAGGCGAAGTTGCAGGTTGAGATGGCGCGGTTGAAATACATCGCGCCACGCCTGCGGGAATCGTCGGCGGGCGGCGAGCGGCAGCAGGGCTACGGCGCGGGCGAGTCCGATCTCGAACTGGATCGACGCAAGATCCGCGATCGCCTCGCGGAGCTGACGGAGCAGCTGGAGGATATCCAGCGAGACAACGACGAGCGCCGTTCCGCTCGTCGCGATCAGCTCCGGGTCGCACTGGTCGGGTACACGAACGCAGGCAAGTCATCGCTCATGCGAGCGCTGACAGGTAGCGAGGCACTGGTCGCGGACAAGCTCTTTGCGACGCTTGACACGACGGTGCGCGCTCTGCAGCCCGCGGCAAAGCCGCGCGTGCTCATTTCCGACACGGTCGGGTTTATTAGGAAACTGCCGCACGATCTCGTTGCGTCATTCCGATCCACGCTCGCCGAAGCGCTCGAAGCGTCGCTCCTGCTGTTCGTCGTTGACGCGTCCGATCCCACGCACGAATCGCAGCTGGAGGTGAGCCGGAACGTGCTGCGCGAGATCGGCGCGGACGTCGTCCCGTCGCGCCTGCTCCTCAACAAGATCGATCACGTG
>Ga0210403_10002379_pt1 | contig 17063 bp, 22 predicted proteins | sample IncBWC19MmetaG_FD_150863 | JGI IMG/M metagenome (GOLD analysis project Ga0210403, IMG submission 150863) | Forest soil microbial communities from Barre Woods Harvard Forest LTER site, Petersham, Massachusetts, United States - Inc-BW-C-19-M | ecosystem: Environmental > Terrestrial > Soil >... | reverse complement strand
CCCACAAGTAGATCAAAATCGTTCAGGCGAGGCCTGAGGTAAGGCCGATCAGGTTGATCACGAATGAATTTCTGTGACGATAGAAATTTCGAAGGGCGATTAAAAAATTGTGGCGCAACATATACTGGAAATTAGTTTGATAACTAGGTTTGAATGATTTTATGAACTCCGGCCTGAAGTACTTAAGGACTCTCCACACGAATCTTCTTTTGGCCCCCTTGCAAGATTCCGGGTATTCCTTCAGGTACAATTCAGTAAGGTCACCCTCTATCTCTTCGACAAAATCCTCTTTGCAGAACCAACGAAGGAACCTAACCGCTTTTTTTGGTGGGTGTATTTCCATCAGCCAAAGGAGATTTTGGGAATCTGTTTATAGATACTCGTTCTCAATGCATACTGATTGTCCAACATTTTCTTCCCTAATGCGGTAATCGAATAATATTTCTTCCTTCTCCCTCCCCGATCCGCCGTTATTCCCCCATATCTCGATTTCACAAATCCTTTGTCAGCCAATCTTTTCAGAGCGACATGAACGGCACTGATATTGACTTTCTTTTTCAATTTCTCTTCAAGGCCTTCAAGGATATTGACACCATAGGCCTCATCGTGGTTGGCTGCAACCGTAAGAAGCACCAATTCTTCAAATTCACCAAGTGTGTGTTGTATCATAGCGATTTACTTAACGAACGTGAATATAATGAATTAGTTTCACTTTTGTTAAGTAAAAGCTAGTGTTATTTCGTGAGAAGGGTAATAAATTTCATGAAATTTATTACGACCCTCAGAGTCCCCCATCTACATTTAAATACTTGTGCGGGACTTCTCCAATAATTTTTTTTGCACCATAAGGTAATGTTGACGATTTTTTTGTCCAGAAATCGATGTCAATCCCTATGTCATTTGCGATAAAATTATCCTCCGGTATGATTATTAGTAATTGCTGGTGCTGAAAAATGATTTCACTTTTTCATTACAAAGTATATACCTACTATCATGAAAAGAGTACCTGTTAACCTTTTAAGGTCAATGGTTCTTACGACTGCACCAAACAGTCCAAAGTGATCAATTATTACGGCACCAATTATCTGACCTGTAATAATCAGACCAATGGATGTTCCCACACCGAGACGGGGCGTGATAAAAGTGATTATGATAATGTAGAAGGCCACAATCAATCCGCCAGAATATCCGTAGGCTGGGGAGTCCTTTACTTTTGAGATTTCAGGCAAGGGCGTTTTTGACACCATAATGTAGATGGAAGTAGAAATAATAGCGATAAGTAGAACGATAAATGTGGTTATAATTGGACCAACTGCTTTGCTTAACGCGGCATTTGAAGCAGCTTGGATGGGGATCATGGCTCCTGTGGCCAGGGCTACTATGACCAGAATGAGATTGTTATTCATGGTTACTACCATTAATGGTCAATGCAGATTTAATTTTGATTAACTCTCCTAATAATTTTGTTTCCCTTACAAAATCCTCTTTGCTAATTTCTGCTGCCATTCTTGCAATTTCCAGGTTCATCGTATCTATCTCGGTCATCCTATGATTATTTATGTCTTGCAATGTGGATATAAGTTGGCCTTCAGAGGATTTGCTTATTTGAAGCACACTTTCTATGACCTCATTGGCATCCAGGGAAATTCCTATCTCACTTGAAATGGAAATACATTCCGCAATTATTCTTTTTGCAATCAGCAGTACTTTTTCATCGCGATAGAATATTCCATTGTCAACTTCCAGAAGGGGACAAATTGTATTGAAAACACTGCTAGCAATGGCTTTCTTCCAAATTATTTTATTAATATTTGGCTCAGATTTGAATTGAAAATTTTGAGTATTTAGTTGAACTGCAATCCAATTCAGAGTTTTTTCGTTTCCTTTTATGATTCCAATCGGGCAGATCGAGACAGGTTTGAAATTTAATTTATTCTTATCTGTTATCTGGCTTGTGGCAAACAGTACGCATCTATACACCTCTGGAAATCCATTCTCGATAAAAATTTTCTCTATGCCAAGTCCGTTTTGTAAAATAACCAATGGTGAGCCATCTGTCTTCCCTTTAAGCGCATCGGCAATACTTTCGTTGCCAAATGATTTATTGGTCAATACGATAAGCCCATGCAACTTTTTGAAATTGCTCATTGTTTTTACTTCGATCTCTGCTTTATGTTGCGTTTGGTTCGGAAGGGTTACGGTTATTTCTTCAGTATAACTCGAACCATTATCTATTCTGCCTCTGATAAGGGTTACATTTTTATTTTCTAGTTTCAGAAAAACAGCCAATACTTTCCCAATAGCGCCATTCCCAATGATAAATATATTGTCATTCATAATTCAAATCTTTAAAGTACCGAATTTAAGAACTTCGTTTGCAATAGTGTATCAACTTGTTACACTTGTATCGTTCAATAGCTTACAGGTAGAAAGAAAAAGATAAATCAGGAAACTGATTTACCCAACTTTTTGGAAGTAGCTCCTCCAATTTATTAACCGGTTGAGCACCCAGATCAAGATATCTTTTAGCCACTCAAAAAGGTTGACGCTGTTGATCGTGCAAATCCCCATGAACGAATATTACTTGGCAGCCTTGTCATATTATTCAAATTGTTTACTGATGGTGATGGGGATTTTGCACCCTTCGCTCTGGCGGGTAATAGCCAAATGAAAAATTTTCCAGGATCCTTCCACTTTTACAAGGTGAAATGCATTAGCCCCGCAATGACTGAATTTCTTTCCCAGATAATACGCATAATTCGTCCAAACCTGGGCAAGGTTTCCATCAATTGAAACCTTCTCATCCCAAATCATCTCATTGAAAACTTGAGCGTGAGGTGTGCCAACTGCTTTCAGCAATCTATCCAATGAAGATTCATAACGGATGAACGGCTTGCCATCTTTATCGGTCCCAAGAGTAGCCACCGTTACGTCATGTGTGAATGCCTGATGAAGCGATGCACTGTCTGCTTTTTGCATTGCTTCCAGCAACTGTTTGATTGGCTTCATTACAGCCCTCTTATCCTCCACCGATTGAGTGGCAGCTCGAATCACCACAAAAAAAGAGATCAACAAAAACATAAAAAAGTGCTTCATAATATTTCGTCTAAATTTGCGCATTCATAATTATGCAATTTCAAATTGCTGACGATTTATTTTTGTATTCCGCTATACACTCTATTTCAACGAGTGCACCCAAAGGCAAGGCAGCTACAGCGACCGTAGTTCGTGCAGGCTTGTGCATTCCAAACTGCTCTTCATAAACAAAATTCATTTTTAAAAAATTGGCCATGTCTGTGAGGTACACATTTACTTTTACCACATCTCCCAGGCCCAGTTCTTTCGAACGCAGAACTGATTTGACATTTTGAAATACGTTCCTTGTCTGTTGCTCGATATCATCCCCTTCGAGCTGCTTTGTGCCGGGATTGATAGCTACCTGGCCTGAGCAAAAGAAAAACCCATTCGATAACACTGCATGAGAAAAAGGGCCAATGGCAGTTGGCGCGTCTTTGGCAAATATTGTCACCATAATATATTGATTTAGTATTTTTTACAAGGACTCTGCAATTTGCTCAAATCCACTCAAGCTTTATTTGTCAAATACTGCCTAATGGGAATTAGACAGTAATTCATCGTGTAACAAAAGCCATCTCAAGTTTGTCAACATGAATCAATTTGTCTTAAATAATGCTCTAAGTAAGACCGTTAGCCATTTTGATTTAATTACTACAATGCAGGAGCAGTTATTTTTTTATTAGAAGTGCTAAGACAAGGTTCCAATAATCTGCAACTGATTTCATGCTTACCGCTTCGTCTGGTGTGTGAGCGCCAAAAACAGTTGGGCCAATTGATACGATTTGGGCGTCGGGGGTGTTTTGAGCAAAAACAGAACATTCGAGCGCGCCATGAATAGTCTGAACAATCATTTTTTTATGAAATATCTCTTCGTAGGTATCAGTCACTGTTTTTACCAAAGGAGAATCAAAGTTCGGTTCCCATGGTGCATACCGGGCAACTAACTTTGCAATGGCTTTAGGGTTTGCAATGACAGTTTCAGCTTCAATAATTGACTTTATAGAGTCTATATCTTTGTTTGAGGAACTCCTAAACAGGCATTTAACGGTGACAGTATCATTGCGGGTATCCACAATAGAAACGTTGTTCGAAGTGCGAACCAAGGTGGTACTACCATGTTCCATTGCCAACATACCATTAGGCAGTTTGCTTACAAATGATAGGACGCTGTCTTTGTCGGTACTGGTCAGCACTCGTACCACTTTTCCTGCACTAGTATCTTGTAGTGTAAATACAATCTTCTCCACGGTATCTTTTGCGGCAATCTTCCTTTCAATGCCATTAAGCGCATCTTGTAACGATTGCTTATCCAAAGGAGTGGCAATAATTGATTTGGCTTCGCGGGGAATAGTGTTTATGGCACTGCCGCCAGAGATGCTCACAACATTAAGGTCAGGAAGAGCTTTCAATATCTGCACTATTACTTTAATAGCGTTTGCACGGCCTTTGTTGATGTCGAAACCGGAGTGCCCGCCCTTCAGACCTGATACTTTGATCACATAAACATGATTATTATCAGCAATCGCAGAAGAGTGCACCGGTATGTTTATTTCCATCAGTCCTATACCTGCCCCACCAACAGTCACAATACCCTCTTCTTCAGAATCGACATTGTAAATAATCTTGCTTTTCAGTAGTGTGTAATCAAATGCCTTGGCTCCAATAAAACCAGACTCTTCATCAGTCGTGAAGAGTAACTCCAGTGGCCCATGTTTAATACTGCGATCTGTAATAAGCGCCATTAATGCCGCTACACCAAAGCCATCATCGGCACCAAGGGTGGTGCCATTTGCTTTTATCAATTGGCCCTCTCGGTGAAGCATAATAGGGTAGATCGCGTTCGGACTGCCTGTTTTTGACTGACAGACCATATCGAGATGAGCCTGCCAGCATTCCCATGGATAGTTTTCAAACCCATGCGAGGCAGGGATACGAACGAGGACATTATTTGATTTATGCAGGAGGGTTTCAAACCCATGATCAGTTGCTAACTGTCCAATAAACAAAGTTATTGAGTCTTCATTGCCTGAGCAACGGGGAATGGAGCATAGTGTGACAAAATGTTTCCATACTTCTGCAGGTTGCAAGTCTTTTATGATCTGCAAATTCTGCGTTGTTTGAGGAGAGGCCTCAACTTTTTTTAGCGGTAGTTTCGCCTGGAAAATTGAGCATGAGAATAATAAACATGCAAACATTGCAGATATCGACATCTTGACGATAGTAATGGATTTCATTGCATTTTTCTTCATTCGTGGGTTTGATTAAATTGTGAAATTTTAATCACCATACAACCTAAATTTAAATTGCCGGTAGCCGGATTTGATCGGTATATCTATCATTGTAGTCAACATAAGTTATCTTCACGACAGCTGGTTGATCTTTCAACAAGGTAAATGGAACTAAATATCAGTTTTCTATTAAGGCGGTAAATAGTCATTTCAACATTAGCTTATTTTGAAAATGATGGGTTGGCGTCATGTGCTCTCCTTATGGCTAATTTCTTACTATAGCTCAATTGGCGCCATAACCATCTAAGCGGGCCATAGTAATATTTTGATAGCCACCATTTGCTGAAATATATTTGCGCTACATAAATAGCAAGTGCAATCAGCATATAATCAAATCAGCTGTTTTCAATTAAAAAAGGTTACCCATCACAGGGCTCACATTTTCGGGGGTATTGATTTGAGATGATTGAGCTTCCCTGATCAGTGCCAACTGCAATTATACTGGCCACATCTTTAAGCTATGCGCTGGATACACCTAGCCCTAATCCTCCAATGGCGCCGGTTATTAAAAAACTTGTATCAGATATTTGTAAGTCCACAACGATCCAATTTCAAGTTTTTCATGATTTATTTTTGTATTCTGCAATGCACTCTCAATGATTGCGCCAAAAGGCGAGCCTGCTACAGCAACCGTAGTTCGTGCTGGTTTGTGCATTCCAAACTGCTCCTCATTGATAGCTACCTGGCCTGAGCAATAGAAAAACCCATTCGATAACATTGCATGAGAAAAAGGGCCGACGGCAGTTGGCGCGTCTTTGGCAAATATTCTCTCCATAATATTGATTTAGTATTTTTTACAAGGACTCTGCAATTTGCTCAAATCCACTCAAGCGTTATTTGTCAAATACTGCCAAATCATTGGCAAGGACAACAAGGAAGGAAGCCCTACGAGTACATGCCACCACTTACCTTCATATTCGGTACTCTGAGCAAAAGTGCATCTAGTGGTGAGGTGCCAAGTGCAAATGGCAACACGATACAAACTGCGGCGATTATGCAAACGAGAAGCATTATGATTTTACCAATCGCGGTAAATACATTTCTTCATTAATATCTTGGGAGCCACTTTAGAATTTGTACTCATAACTTTTTTTATTTTTTTACTGATTTATCATTCATTTGAACGATCAGCTCAATCAGACTGTAGTATTCGTTCAAATCTGTTGCCGAATAGCTCTTACTTCCATGATAGCACATATTAGTTTAGTTTTTCTTCGGTTACTGGTAAACACTCAAGATCTATGTCTTCATGATAAATGGCGTAAATTCCATCACCCTTATTCTCGATCTGACCTAAGTAATTCAAGAAGCCCTTGCCCTCATGTTGAAAGGTATAATTCTTAATCAAGGCGAATTCACCGGTTTTCCTACGCCTAACCACCGTTCCAATTGGGAAAACATCTTCATCCTTGACCATCTCCTAAAAATAACGAATACCGGGAAATACCCCGCATTCGTTACCGGGAAAAATACGGTGTGAATCCGGAGTATAGAAAAAGGCAAGAATGCGGACTGTGCATACACGTAGAAAGCTTTTTATAAGTATAGGAAACGATTCGTAACCTCCTTGAAACCATTTCTAATGTAGAACTCTAACGTCCTATTATTTTCTCGCGTTACTTCTAGCATCACCCTTCTGACCGACTTGTCCTGAGCAACTCTTTGTAGAAATTCAGTTCCAATGTTTTTATTTCTGTAGCTCTTGTCAATATACAATTCATCGATGAAGGTCATCGTTCCTCCGAGTTCATTGCTCCAATAGTTGATCAAAATTGAATACCCGATCATGTGATCGCCATCCTTGAATGAGATGATTTTACCCCCGTCGGGATGGTTAGTTAGATATTTGATAGTGTCATCGGTTTTTTCATCGGAGCTACCCACATGACCGGGATCTTCTTCGTATAGATTATTCACTAATTGGAGTAACCTTGGTCTATCTGAAATTTCAAAATCATCAAATCTTATATCCATAAAAGAAGTCCAGTTTATTACTCATTCCTAGATTTCCAATCAATATAATATAGAACCTGATACTGTACCAATATAAATGTTCAAACTCTGTCAACATATTGTAACACTTCCACCAGCTTCTCCCAGGTAATCCTCTTCAAGTTCGAGCACCATTGTATATTCCACAGGAATGTTTCCTGTATTTCGAATGGAGAATCTATGGATTGACATAAAACCAAATCGCTGATAGAATGCTGGCCGCCAACAACAAACACTGCTTTATAACCTAAATTTTTCGCAGTAAGTAAAGAAGATGTTATCAAGTGAGATCCGGCGCCCCTATTGCGATACACAGCCATGATTATACAGGAGATAAAAGCAATGCCTCTTTCTTATTCGTTTCATTAACAACAAAGGTGCGAGTGTACATAATGTGCTCAATGATCTTCAAACGATGCCGCATTACTAGCGCAAGTTCCCGAATGTAGTTTGGTCCCAGCCACTCTTTTTGCGACATTGTAATAAGATTTGTTCATTAATCTGGATGGCAAAATAACAAAGCATAATTTTTGGGGTACTTCTCGAAAATAGATAATTCGTTAAGAACATACGCGTCTATGGGTGAATAATTGGATGAGTCTCATTTTTTCGCTGGCATCAAAACCTTCTTACCTAGGAATTCCTTGGGATCTAAAAGCGTGTTTTCAATGTGTGCGGTTTAAACCACTTTTAAGGTGTGTACTCTTAGGTAACCTGAGGGTAAATACTAAGCCAGTCAATAGGTAATGGTTCTTTGGATCGTAGGCATTAAAGTCAAACAGAAAGAAGTTAAAATTCAACTTTTTATACATTGCAAATACTCCGTTGTCATTGTAGCCATTATCGTAGCCACAATAAAATTGGGTTGAACCACCTACAGAAATATGATGGGTTAGACTTACTTCAATCGATGACCAGTTGTAATAAAATCCTGTTTTATAATCGCGAAATCTGGTAGAGTATTGGTTTTGGAAATTGAGTTCCAAGCGTTTTGATGCCACTCGATAATAAAATTGAAATGAGTCTCCCATAAAATCACCGTTTAAAATTCCAACTTGAGGGATTATCGAATGCCGGACTTTTCGCTGCCAGGAAAATACTTTTCCAACATAGACACCGGAAGTACCATGAAAATCATAGTTATACCGCACCTCAACGTAATATCTGTTAACAGTCATTGGAAGAACGGATATGAAATTGTCTACCAAAGAAGAACCTTTTGAATGAATTCGATTGTAGGCTATAATCTCCGGATTAGCTGTAATTTTAATTTGTGATGCAGATTCTAGAGAGGAAGTAAGAAACGCTACCAGAAAGAAGTTTCCGTGTAAGCTCACTTTTGTCATGTAACAAATGACTCTTTAATTCTTATCCTGTAAAGCCCTGGCATCACTTTCCTCTTTTTTGATAATTGTAGGAGCCCGACACTAATATCACTCCAATCAATGCTGGAGCAAACACATTTGTGGGATCACTTACGGCTAGGTGTGAGTAAAGTGCCCCGGCCATATCAAAAAAAAGACCAGCATAAGCCCACTCCTTTATTTTCGGATACCCAGGAATAAGTATTGCGATAATTCCTAGTAAGCGAACCACTCCAATGAAGGTTACAAAGTACAACGGGTAACCTAAATGGGTGATCAATGCAACAGCGTCAGCTGAACGAGTCACGTCAAGAAACGAACCAAGCAAGCATAAGGCGGTCAAAAGGCCGGTGAAAGTCCAGTAAATAATATTTGTTTTCTTCATGTTTGCTAAGTTTAAGTTGAGAAATAATTTTTTCTATCCCTCTAATGGGGAAGTGTATTTGCTTTAGAATCTCCTACTTGCAAATGAATTGAAGCTCACTCTTTTAATTTTTTCACTGTCGGCCAATTCAAATCGGCTTTCTTTATTAAAGCTTTTTGATCTTTCCTCCACATTGTTTTAACCTCATTGTCATAATTCAAATAAAGTTTTCCATCAACCATTGTCCAAGCAGCGGGATCTGTGGGGGCCTTATGTCCGTCAGAGGTTCCATAAGCACAGAAACCACCATATTGAGGCGCAAACTTTTCAGGGTTAGCTTTAAACATTTCCAAATTCGCTTTTGTAGAAAAATACCAAGTTGCCCCTTTCCATTTCAACGCTAGCTTCTTGTTACCTTTTTGAGGTTTGCTATCTTTAAAATATGCCACGGCGTCATATCCGTTTATGGCACCCTCTTCCGAGCTAAAAATTTCAGATACCTGCGCCTGACTTAGGAGTGAGGTAATAATGATAAGTGATAATACTAAAATTGGTTTTTTCATGGTTTTATTATTTATGTTTTATGACTTGGATACTTACAAAATCAGACTAAAAATCTTTTTTTAAATGTTCCGCGTTAATATTTTACCGTTTGGTAAAGTATTGGCTAAAAAAATTCCTACTTAAGTACTTCTAACTGAAACGCTATTAAAGCTCGCAGTGGTCGATTTTCTGGATATATTCTCCTGGTTATGTTTAAACCATTCCATAAATTCAACAGATATCTTGCCATTAACCTCGGGTCCGTTTTAGTTTTTAACTCACCTTTTTCTTGTGATTGTTTTATCTGACTAAAAAAAAATTTCTTCCAATGTTTTCAAATGTTTTTTTGCATTCTCAACCAGCTCATCATCAACATTAGAGAGTTCTGCGAGTGTATTGCCAGCAAAACACCCCTTTTTATGCTCGTTCAAGGAACAATCTGCCAATGATAAAAAAACTGATTTAATGACTTGAATCGGGCTTTTACTTTTCTGGAGTAAGTTCTTTAGCTCATTAAATGAGTTGGATTCGCAGAAGTTAATGGCGCTAGCGTATAATGCTCTTTTACTACCGAAAGAATGATAAAAGCTCCCTCTTTGAAGCCCCATTGCTCTTATCAAATCTTCTGTACTTGTTGCTTCATATCCATTTTCCCAGAAAAGAGCAGATGCTCTTTCTAATGCGATTTGTTCATCAAATATTTTGGGTCGTCCAGCCATTTATTTCAATTGTGACGTAAAAATAGATTTGTTTACTGATCAGTCAAATATTAACCACATCAAAAACAGAAAATGTCTGCGAACTGACCAACTGAAAGCCGGTTTATCGTGAATTAAGAAGTTTTCTCTTATTTGGATTCAACCCTGGTTAGGTTCAAAAAGTAAGCCCGAAAAGAGGTACGTTTAACTGGATTCGTCCAGAATGGATAGAAGAAAGAGTCTGTTCCATGGGTTAAGATTTTTCTTTTTATCTTTCCCTCCGTGTAAATTATTGGAGGATTATCATTCAACTATATCAACATGATATGTCAACAAATAATATATATTCAAATTAGAAGATTCTCTCAATAGGGCAATCGAGAAACATTTCGTGGAGATGAAGTCATTAGTGGTTAAAAACTACCCAATGGTTATTGATAAAAGGGTTAGATCATTTGCATCGGTTAAATCTGAAAACAGTAAGCTTCATCTCTTGTTGTCATCCAAAGATATTGAAGTCAATGTCGAAGGCCTAATTGAATTTGACCAGAAATTGGATGATGGCGCAAAAGGTCAATCAGTAAAATTTTGGATACATCCGGCAAAAGTGAAATTCGATCCGGATAGAGAAATCTTTCAAGTTATTGATGTAAGCAATTTTTTGGCGTACGACTTCTAATTGATAAGGAAAAGGCAAAAAGAATACATTAAGAACACCGCTTTGAAAATGGAAACCGCGGAGCAGTTATTTCTGAAATACAACTATCCAGAAACGAGGGATATGTGTATTCACTTTCTAACACTAGTATCTGCGATTCTCGTTTTTTCTCTAAGTATGGCTGAGAAGGTCTTTGATTTTGTTAATGCGTCCAAAGCAAATAGAAGAGTAATAATTTCCGGTTGGTGTTTATTTATTCTTTCACTTATTTTTTGTGGAATCGGACTAGTTTTCAACTCCTTGGCAGGCGGGGCTTGTGTTTATCAAACGAGCGTGAGTTATCAGGAATATGCCGGTTGGTCGTATCTGGTAATAGTTTTAGCAGGATTATTTTTCATTGGAGGTCTTCTAGTAGTTATGATTTCGACTATAATGACCAAACCAAAAAAGACGAAAATTGAACCTCACTACTCTAGAAGATGATTTCATCATGAAGTGAATCCTCCTAAAGTGATCACTATTTTTCAAAGATGAAGGCGCAATCAATCTGGGACAATTATTTGGCTTACCTTAATCTTTGAGGTCAATCCCTGTTTCCTTGCAAGGTAATCTCTCGAAACGAAATTTATAGCCAGTAAGGAAATCAGCAGAATAAAGGCGTCACATTTTTTAATGGATTGGCATAGGGGTTGCTACTGTCCATTTTAACGGTCGTAGACAAAACGCCTTTCTGTTGCTATTGTATAACCGTTAAAATGACTCAGCCGAAAAATTGATATTTACTTATAAATAGGTCACCTATGAAAACAATATTATCATGAAAAATATTTTGAGTTTAACAATTTGGTTTTCTTTTTCACTCGTTTCTTTTTGCAATGCTCAGGATCCTAGCAAGAAGGAAAAACCAAGGGAAAAATATAAGATGGAGCAAGAAAAGGAAGATCACGAAAATTCTAAAAAGCTTAAGGAACTATGCGATTGTTGTGAGAATCTATGCCCCAAAAAGTCGCCTCAGAATAGTAATGGCAAAGCATTGTCACTCTGGGCCGGATTAGGCACTGCTTACAACGAATATCAATTTAACTACAGTGTGACTCATCCTGATCCACTTACCTATAAACTTCATAAAAAAGGAACACGTTTCCCGGGGATAATTGTAACTGCGGCAACAGTGCGGCCATTCTTTAAAAAGGCAGGTTGTATAAAGGATTTTGGTATTTTCCTTGGGTACACTGTCTTCTCTGATCATATAGGAAGCGGACTCTTAGGAGTAGGTTATATCCCGAGTAAGTGGGGATTAGATTCGCATTTCATGATTGCCTTCGGGGTCCAAGGTGGTGTAAATGCAACTTATTTCAGACAAGGGTATAATTATGAAACGGCAATACCAAACACATTAACAGTAGACGAAATTACTCAGACTCGGTTTTTAAGTAATCGTTGGCAGGACTATTCCCCCTTTGTTGTTCTTTGCTATCGTCCTTGAGTATTGGGCTTTTGCATGTTAGATTCAGTGGTCCAGAAAGTCATAGTTTATTGGCCCAAGCCATTACAATTCCGACTGCGATGCAACTCTTATAGCGAGGCCCAAAGAGTGGTCCATAATTTCTTCTACAAGTAAAATTAGAAAAGGAGTATTTATTGCCACTTCGTACGTTTAAAATGTTGATGATTATTTTGGCTATATTCCGAATTGCACTATAGTCTTTACTCTTTCTTTCTCCTCGTCAGTTAGTTCTCTCACGATATGAGGAAATACCCTTATGTAAAGCTGTTTCATTTTTTCATGAGTTTCTTTTGATACATCTTGGTCAGTCAATTGATTAACGTACGCCATTATGTTTTTTAGGAAAAGAGTTGGTATCATTAAATCATCGATGTCCTCCCAACCAGCATTCCAAAGTCCTTTCGATCTATACTTCGCTTCCAGTCGCATATCACATTCCCCCTTGCAACTGAAATAAACATACTTTTCCTCATTATATTTATGTCCAGATTTACTCGTCTTTTCTTCGTTAGGATTACTCAAAAGAACAAATATTCCATTCTTCGTTGTTAGTAAGTCTTTGTTACAGTACTCACAATTAATTACAGTTGTTTCATTAAATATTTTTACAGGCTTTGGATTCTGAACTATGAATTTATCTATGGACAATGGAAAATATCTTCTAGAAAGTTTTATACCCAAGGGATGTTTTAACAATTCCTTTTCGATCCTTTCCCTGTCATAAACTTGATGGCAAATTTTGTCACCGTAACCGTTCAACTTTACATTAAGTGAAGTCGCCGGAATAGTAGAATAAACTCCAATAAATCCCTGGCATTTGTGGGCAGCAACGCGGTCGGTAATGTCTGGCTCATCGGTATCAGAAACAGATTTTCCAGAATGAGCAAAATGTTTACAGCTTACCAACCATCTAACGCTTGTCTTTCCTCCAACTCCACTGCGAACTTCGCCAACAATTAAATCTTTTTTTCCGTCCGGGCCCCTGTCTGGATGCTGTATGATTTCAAAACCCAGATCTTCCAAAAAGTCCCTAGTAAACAGCTCAAAAGTGTCTTGAAGACCGCCGCCCAGATTGGCTTGAGGAATTTCTGTAAAGTCTATTATCATTTGTCAGTTAATTAAAACCTGCACAAAGTACACTTATTGCGCTAACATTGCCGATCGAATATTTTTAAGAGAATTTCGATTTATGCCCTTAAATTCCTGCCTCATAATAGGCCTTTTTCAAATTGGTGCGCCTTGCCTCATTTTGACTTTGGAGTTCTATTACTTTTAATGTTAAATACCCTCGATAAGTTGAACCCTAAATTAAATTCACCTTTGCCCCAATTGCTCGTAGTACGGGTTAGAAATGCGTTTTCGTTCATCCCAACAGTGTTAGAAAAATGAACCTGAAATACGTGTCCACCTGTTTCTATATCAAAGCCAATTGACAACGGATTTTGATAAATATTTTTATCAAGCCCGGATAATATGTAATCATAATCGACTACGAATGCCGTATGTTTCGTAAGTTTTAAGCGCAACCCAGCTCCCAACCCATATACATCGTTCTTGTCGTCTTCTGAGGAAGGCATTATTCTATTGCGGTGAACTAAGATCGGGTTAAGTTGCATCGAAAATTTTTCCGTGAACTTCCGACCAATAATAACCTCATAATAATATCCTGTACGATCAGAAACAGACCTTGGATCTTCTCCCACAGGGACTGGTGTTGTATTCACGGTTGTACCGCCTACCCACAAAATCGAAATGGGTGAATTCTTAGGTCCTCTTGATTGTTGTATAATACGCCACTTCACAAATCCGTCAAGTTCTTTTTCAAAGGTACTTCTCCCAACACCAACTGTTAAATTTTTTGTAATACCATAGTCAAAGCCAAGCCGGAAACTTGCCTGATCTAAACCATAAAAGTTATTGATGCCTGAATTGATTAACCCAAATCGATGAAGGATTCTCAGATCTAGTACACCCTTGCCTATCATTTCCATTGATTGATTATTGATGACTCTGGAGGATTTGAATGCGTTGGTGACATACTCTTTTTCCTCAGGAATGTCTACAAGACTTAGCAGGCTATCTGTTTGAGCACTCACACCTAAAGAAATTGAGCAAAAACATAAAAAAAACACAAGCCTGGATATTCGCATGATTCATTCATTTTATTTTTAACTAACAAGAGAAATTGCTAAGAGCAGGGTGATCGTTCTATTTCAACTTTTTGTCAAGCGTCAACAATACTTTTATGTGCACATTCTTCGAGACCTTGTTTGCTACCATCGATGGAATTGAGATATTATAGTCTGAGAGAAAAAGGTCGAATTCGGCGAACAATTGAGGTACTCCACTGGTTATAACTATTTTTCCATTGACCGTTATCTCTTTCTCCACACCATGCAACATTAATTTTCCTTTGGCCACAGCAGAATAAGTACCGTCCTGTGTGTAAGGGAGTTTTTCATTGGCCTGAATGCTGCCTATGAAAACTGCTTTTGAATACTTATCACTCTCTACATAGTTCTCGTTAAAGTGCTCCTGCATCAGCGCCTTTTCAAATTCAAAGCCCCTCATTAAAACACCGATCTGGACCGCGCCCACTTTAGTATCAAGTACTGCAGTAATACTTCTATTAAAAGCTTCGATGTTCTCCAACGGGGCATTAGAATAAAAACTTATCTCTCCGTTTTTAGTATAGAGTTTCTGAGCCTCGGCATTATATGCAGTCAACCAACAGGACAATTGCAGGAAAAGAAGGAAAGAAAAAACTGGCTTCACAAAATTATTATTTATGATCGTTTACCAAAACACAACGATTTAAGACAATGTCAGATCCGAGCAAGTCATCACGGTTAAAACCTACATACCTGCCCTTTATGGTGACAAACGATCCTTCCTTTTTTGGTGGTAAAGGAATAATTTGCAAACTATCCAAAAAACATTGTACAGAAGAAAGGGACAAAGAACTGCCTAAGCCAATAATGTAAGTGTCTTTCGATTTTCCAATTTCCTTCACCACACCTTTTACCTGTACTACCTTGTCATTATATTTTTTGTCGGCACGCTGTGAATCCGTTTCGAACTCTTGAATGAATGCAGATTCACTCAATTCATAGTCAGCCTTGGTAATAACAATGCTCTTAGACCTCCTATTAAATTCAGTCCAGCCATACCAGAGGACCATCGACACCAGAACAACAAGTGAGATGATAAATCCCCTTGTTCTGCGTGACCACAATTTACGTTTCGCTGTCATAAAGCTGCCGTTGTTTTGCATGAACTTATAAGAGATGTTGATTACTTCATTGTCACCAAAATGTTTTTAGCACTTAATTATTAAGTGCCCCTGCATCCACCCAGCACATAATCTTTTGTATATCTGATGCGCTTAGGGTGGAGCCGAGGGGCATCGTCCTCGATACCACCGCACTCTTGATGTCAGTTGCGGACCCTCTTATCAGAGTATAAGCTGTTAACTCACCCGGCCCGTTGGCACTGTTAGATCCATGACAGGCTGCATTATTGATTGCACAGTTGGATTGAATGATCGGACTAATATCCATTCCATAAGTAGCGCGTACTGAATTGCAGCCAGAAATCATTGGCTCCGACAGCTCATCTTTTTTGTAAGAGCACGATATTACGGATAGCGCAAACGCCAGAGCAGGTAATGAAAATCTCAACTTCGTGTTTTTAGCTGTCATGAGTCGCACAGTGCTAGCTGACGAGATTTTTATATGAACTGAATTACTGGATATGCACCACAGGGCAATTGACGGCCCCAGCGTCTGGCACTAGCAAAGTTGCACTTGATGCCGAGTTTAAATTTGACACATTGCTAAATGCCGCATTGTCATAAACCTTTACAGTCCATAGCGGGGAGTAACCTGCATCGCTGGGGATAGTTGCTATTACATTATGAGTTTGGCTACTGCCTGTCTCCATCTTAAAGCCAGAATCAGGGCCTCCGTTGGGCTGGCCGGGATTGATGTTGAAGGATACATATATTGGCGACAATGGAACTAAGCCGTTTGAAGTAGTTGACAAAGCTTTTTCTGCGAAATTAAAATAATACACAACCTTGCCATCATACCATCCTATCGTCAGGCCGGCATCTTCAGTGCTGCTAAATCGTTTGGTCGCAGTAGAACCCTTAGGCACAACAGGGCAATTAACGAGATCAGATGTTTTTGTCACTGCATAGCCTTTCGCCACAATCTCATCATAGCTAGTGACTGTATTCGCTAAGTAATTACTTGGCACAGTCACCTTGTACACCTGCCAAAAATCGTTATAGCCTGCCTCACCGGGAATTACATCAATGATATTCAGCTGGCCTGGTACAGGATTTGACTCTCCGTTTTTAAAAAGCACCCATATCGGAGCAGGAGTTGTAGGTTGTAGATCAAAATTGTAATAGTCGACCAGTGCACCGTTGGGTGCGAAGCCTCTGGTAATAAATGGTCCCTGATCAAAATTAATTGGTGCATTTGCAGCGGGTAAACCATTTGATACCGTGCGAACCTGTAAGTGACCTGCAGTTGCGCTAAATCTGTCGATGGAAACCACTTCGG
>Ga0210403_10002376_pt1 | contig 17079 bp, 9 predicted proteins | sample IncBWC19MmetaG_FD_150863 | JGI IMG/M metagenome (GOLD analysis project Ga0210403, IMG submission 150863) | Forest soil microbial communities from Barre Woods Harvard Forest LTER site, Petersham, Massachusetts, United States - Inc-BW-C-19-M | ecosystem: Environmental > Terrestrial > Soil >... | reverse complement strand
CGATCCATCATCTGGAATCGATGTGCGTGTTTGGGCCGAGCACGGTGAGTCCGGGGGCGATGGACCTGTGCTGGGAGCACGGAGTGGCGGTAAATTTCCTGAGCGAGAATGGGCATTTTCAGGCGCGCATGACGGGTGTGGCCGACACCAGCGTAACGCTACGGCGGACACAGTTCCGGGCAGCCGATGATCGCGCGAAATGCGCGGCGATTGCCCGGCAGATTATCGCTGGCAAGGTCCAGAACTCGCGCAATAGCCTGTTGCGGGCGGCTCGGGAAAACGAAGACACGGTAGAACAGGGCGAGCTGCAGAAAGTGATCGATGCGCTCGCCCGGCAAATCCAGGGTCTGGCGGCCTCCGGGGCGGCGGCCGACCCGCAACTCGATGCCCTGCGTGGTTCCGAAGGCCTGGCGGCGCAACAGTACTTTTCGGTATTCAGCCTGGCGATGAAGCAGCAGCGGGAAGCTTTTCTGTTCACCACGCGCAGCCGCCGTCCGGCGCGCGACCGCATCAATTGTCTCTTGTCGTTCATCTATGCTTTGGTGCGCCATGATTGTGTAGCGGCCCTGACTAGCGTGGGGCTCGATCCGTTTGTAGGCTTCCTGCATGCTGACCGGCCCAATCGTCCGTCGCTGGCCCTGGATCTGATGGAAGAATTCCGGCCGTGGCTGGCCGACCGGCTGGCGATCACTTTGATTAACCGCCAGCAGATTGGGACTGGACATTTCGCGGAGCGGGAGGGCGGGGTGGTGGAGTTCACCGAGACGGGACGCAAGCTGGTGATTAAGGCATATCAGGAGCGCAAACAGGACACTCTGATGCATCCGTTGCTGGAACAGAACCTGCGGCTGGCGCAGATGCCCTTCGTGCAGGCCCGGATACTGGCGCGTCACCTGCGCGGCGACCTGCCGGATTATCTGCCCCTGGTCCCGAAGTGAAGCCCCGAAATGAAGTCCCGAAATAAAGCTCCGGAGTAAATGAAAGAGAAGTCATGCGCGTGCTGGTGACCTACGATGTATCCACCGTCAAGGCGGCGGGAAGGCGGCGCCTGCGGCGCGTGGCCCAGGCCTGCGAAGATTACGGTGTGCGTGTGCAAAAGTCGGTCTTTGAATGCCAGGTCGGAGACACCCAGTGGGCGCGTCTGCGCGACCGGCTCTTAAGCGAATGCAAGTTGGAGGAAGACTCATTGCGCTTCTACTTTCTCGACGAGACCGCCGTGCAGCGCACAGAACACCACGGTGTGGCCAAACCATTGGATTTGTCGGAGCCGTTGGTCCTATGACCCGGCTGCCGCGAACCATAAGCGCCGGCCCCAGGGCCGGGGTCTCGCGCTGCGTCGGTATCCCTGATCGGCGTAGCGTTTTTCCTTGTTCTTTGACAACTCATCGCAGTAAACCGCTCAAAGTATCGACACCTTCGCGGAAACAGTGTAGTAAAGTGTTGTGGCCGTGCAAGTTAGCACGGCCGCAGTCACCCCGCGTGTGAACGCGGGGTGCGGATTGAAACTTATGGTCTGCCGCGTGGTGCGCGCCGGTGAAAGTGTCACCCCGCGTGTGAACGCGGGGTGCGGATTGAAACCGCCGAACGGATCAAGTACGGTCTGCACTGAAGTCGTCACCCCGCGTGTGAACGCGGGGTGCGGATTGAAACATGATGTGCAGGGCTTCCATCTTGTTCTGGCGCGTCACCCCGCGTGTGAACGCGGGGTGCGGATTGAAACAGAGTCGGGTTGCTGCCCGATACCGGCCTAACCGCGTCACCCCGCGTGTGAACGCGGGGTGCGGATTGAAACGTGATCATCTGGCTCTTGATCAGATCGTTTGTGGGTCACCCCGCGTGTGAACGCGGGGTGCGGATTGAAACAGCACTGGAGCTTTCCCTGAACATCGCCCGCGCCGGGTCACCCCGCGTGTGAACGCGGGGTGCGGATTGAAACTTACCGGCCAGGGGCAGCAAAACGAGCAACAGCGCGTCACCCCGCGTGTGAACGCGGGGTGCGGATTGAAACATGCAGGGTGCAGTCTGAACATCGAAGCCGTAGTATGTCACCCCGCGTGTGAACGCGGGGTGCGGATTGAAACTTCAGATCGGCTACGAACTGCTGATCGAGTTTCAAGTCACCCCGCGTGTGAACGCGGGGTGCGGATTGAAACGTCTTCCTTGGCCTGCGCTTCCAGGGCGTCAAACGTGTCACCCCGCGTGTGAACGCGGGGTGCGGATTGAAACAGGACTATCAGCGCAATCATGGCCAGGATGATCAGGTCACCCCGCGTGTGAACGCGGGGTGCGGATTGAAACTGCATCTCTGCAACGTCGGCGATGCGATTAGTCTGTCACCCCGCGTGTGAACGCGGGGTGCGGATTGAAACGTGGCCGAAGTTACTATAGTGCTGCCAAGCGCCCGTCACCCCGCGTGTGAACGCGGGGTGCGGATTGAAACCTTCCAGAGAGGTAGTATTATGCCTTCCATGAAAGTCACCCCGCGTGTGAACGCGGGGTGCGGATTGAAACACACGATCGTGGTGAGGATCCAAAACCTGCAGGCCGTCACCCCGCGTGTGAACGCGGGGTGCGGATTGAAACTACCGATACCTGGTTGCTGCCATTCATGGACAAGGTCACCCCGCGTGTGAACGCGGGGTGCGGATTGAAACGTCTCGCTGCGCTGTTCTCCGGGACGCGAATAGTGGTCACCCCGCGTGTGAACGCGGGGTGCGGATTGAAACCTCAAGAATACGGCTACTTTCACCCGCACAGAGTAGGTCACCCCGCGTGTGAACGCGGGGTGCGGATTGAAACAACGTCGACAAGGCGCGCGGATTCAAGGATGGCGTCACCCCGCGTGTGAACGCGGGGTGCGGATTGAAACTTCGTCTTCCCTGATTTCCACGCGGCGGGCAGGAGTCACCCCGCGTGTGAACGCGGGGTGCGGATTGAAACCCTGGCGACGGCCCTGAATGTCTACATCACGACGTCACCCCGCGTGTGAACGCGGGGTGCGGATTGAAACTGGGCCAGACTGGCGCACAGGAATACGAATATGAGTCACCCCGCGTGTGAACGCGGGGTGCGGATTGAAACTTCCCATACTTTCTGCCACGGCTCAAGCAGAGCATGTCACCCCGCGTGTGAACGCGGGGTGCGGATTGAAACCGATTAATGGCGGACAGAGAATCATATACGGTGGGTCACCCCGCGTGTGAACGCGGGGTGCGGATTGAAACCCAGATAACGCCCGCTGCGCCCGCGTCGGATGCGGTCACCCCGCGTGTGAACGCGGGGTGCGGATTGAAACTTGATCGGTGCATTCAATCTGTGGGTTGTCCATAGTCACCCCGCGTGTGAACGCGGGGTGCGGATTGAAACTTCAGATCGGCTACGAACTGCTGATCGAGTTTCAGTCACCCCGCGTGTGAACGCGGGGTGCGGATTGAAACGGGGAACTGCGGCGGCATGGCTCCGGTCGGTGGCGTCACCCCGCGTGTGAACGCGGGGTGCGGATTGAAACCAGTTAGTTGCCAGGGAGCCCGCCGGGGTATAGGTGTCACCCCGCGTGTGAACGCGGGGTGCGGATTGAAACCGCATGGTTGCGGCTGGCCGGGTTGACGGCGCAGTCACCCCGCGTGTGAACGCGGGGTGCGGATTGAAACAGGATATTACGATTCTGAAAGACGCCTTCCAGTTGTCACCCCGCGTGTGAACGCGGGGTGCGGATTGAAACCCTTAAGCAGAACGAACTTGCGGACTATCAGGCTGTCACCCCGCGTGTGAACGCGGGGTGCGGATTGAAACCCGGCAGTCATGGAAAACGTACCAGTGCTCAGGGGTCACCCCGCGTGTGAACGCGGGGTGCGGATTGAAACTGAGGGCCCCTTGCTGAATGGAATCGTGGTCAGGGTCACCCCGCGTGTGAACGCGGGGTGCGGATTGAAACAACGGCCAGGTCGTCCTGAACGGCACGATGACCTGTCACCCCGCGTGTGAACGCGGGGTGCGGATTGAAACGAGTAGATGTGTAAGATTGTCGGTGCCCAGCTTTATGTCACCCCGCGTGTGAACGCGGGGTGCGGATTGAAACATCGAAGCACCGGGTATCTTGAGGATTCAGGAGGTCACCCCGCGTGTGAACGCGGGGTGCGGATTGAAACGTCGCTTAAGATGGTGAGCATTGCAAGTACGACGTCACCCCGCGTGTGAACGCGGGGTGCGGATTGAAACTTTGCGCTCGGCAGACAGCCATATCTTTCACAGAGTCACCCCGCGTGTGAACGCGGGGTGCGGATTGAAACTGAAGAGCCGGGACGGACTAAACCCGTTTTCCGAAGTCACCCCGCGTGTGAACGCGGGGTGCGGATTGAAACCTTAGGGCGTTGAGGGTGGATTCGCGGGCCGTGAGTCACCCCGCGTGTGAACGCGGGGTGCGGATTGAAACAAGAAAGCAATGTGCCTGATCGTAAACACCGGGCTGTCACCCCGCGTGTGAACGCGGGGTGCGGATTGAAACGTTATCCAGAGTGATTTCCTGAATCGTCACCATCCGTCACCCCGCGTGTGAACGCGGGGTGCGGATTGAAACAAGAAGAAAGTATACTGGCAGCCGTTCTCTAACGTCACCCCGCGTGTGAACGCGGGGTGCGGATTGAAACAGCATGGTTGCGGCTGGCCGGGTTGACTGCGCAAGTCACCCCGCGTGTGAACGCGGGGTGCGGATTGAAACCCTGGTAGCACCACGGACGGCCCTAGCTATGTAGGTCACCCCGCGTGTGAACGCGGGGTGCGGATTGAAACACAGACCGGATGGAAGACGTATGCGCGGGAGTTTGTCACCCCGCGTGTGAACGCGGGGTGCGGATTGAAACCCGCCTGACTTTCCCTCAACAATGTCTTTAAACTGTCACCCCGCGTGTGAACGCGGGGTGCGGATTGAAACCGGTTATCGCGGCGTTCTTGCGGTCGTGGAATGGTCACCCCGCGTGTGAACGCGGGGTGCGGATTGAAACGACAAGATCATAAAGCAGTGGCCGATGTGGATAGGTCACCCCGCGTGTGAACGCGGGGTGCGGATTGAAACCAATCTTAGACTTTTTTGGAAGAATTTGAGGAGGTCACCCCGCGTGTGAACGCGGGGTGCGGATTGAAACATTATCATAATACATTACATCCTTTTCACATATTGTCACCCCGCGTGTGAACGCGGGGTGCGGATTGAAACGTACCGTTGCACGTCGGACACGTCTTGCACTCTGCGTCACCCCGCGTGTGAACGCGGGGTGCGGATTGAAACCGTCTTCGTGCCTGCCATCTCTCAAGAACGTGCGGGTCACCCCGCGTGTGAACGCGGGGTGCGGATTGAAACCAGATCATTCCTATGATTGACCGCTACACTCACTGTCACCCCGCGTGTGAACGCGGGGTGCGGATTGAAACCTGGTATTGCCCTTGAACTTATCGCGGCAATTCCGTCACCCCGCGTGTGAACGCGGGGTGCGGATTGAAACTCTCTACCCGTGCGCGGATGTTGTCCGCTGGTATCGTCACCCCGCGTGTGAACGCGGGGTGCGGATTGAAACATTACAACGATTGGCAGAAAAACGGATTTCTTCGCGTCACCCCGCGTGTGAACGCGGGGTGCGGATTGAAACTTCTTGTGTTTATCACGGTTCGCGGAGAACTTCCGTCACCCCGCGTGTGAACGCGGGGTGCGGATTGAAACGAATAACATCGGCGTGGAATTTTTGATGTATTCCGTCACCCCGCGTGTGAACGCGGGGTGCGGATTGAAACAAATAATATGGCGTTGCGTTCACGGTGAAAGGCGGTCACCCCGCGTGTGAACGCGGGGTGCGGATTGAAACGTCTCATTCGTGAAGTTGGCAAAGAGTGAGCGAAGTCACCCCGCGTGTGAACGCGGGGTGCGGATTGAAACCAAGGAGGTTGCAGCCGAGATTACGCGAATCACTGTCACCCCGCGTGTGAACGCGGGGTGCGGATTGAAACCAATCATCCAACGCTCCCATCCAAATCCAACAGGTCACCCCGCGTGTGAACGCGGGGTGCGGATTGAAACTTCAACTGCGCCGGTCGCCCGCGTTGGTGGCCGTTGTCACCCCGCGTGTGAACGCGGGGTGCGGATTGAAACGTGGATACTGCCGGTTGCTGTTGGGGACACTTTCGTCACCCCGCGTGTGAACGCGGGGTGCGGATTGAAACATGATTGATGTTACTCCCGATCTTGGCCCACTGTCGTCACCCCGCGTGTGAACGCGGGGTGCGGATTGAAACCGAACCGGCCCCGGATTTCTCGTTCGGCGTTGTGCGTCACCCCGCGTGTGAACGCGGGGTGCGGATTGAAACATGCAGTCTGCCGGCGTGTATTTCCGGAAGAACGCGTCACCCCGCGTGTGAACGCGGGGTGCGGATTGAAACTCGATTTCTCATGGTCATTAAATCCATGCCCGGACGTCACCCCGCGTGTGAACGCGGGGTGCGGATTGAAACATATTCAACACTCAGACTGGTAAGCAAATAGGCCAGGTCACCCCGCGTGTGAACGCGGGTGCGGATTGAAACTACGGTCAGAAGCCTGACATCCCACTTTGTCCATGTCACCCCGCGTGTGAACGCGGGGTGCGGATTGAAACTTGATGTGGCTGCAATTGAACTGAGTGACGCGCTTGTCACCCCGCGTGTGAACGCGGGGTGCGGATTGAAACGACGCGCTGCCGTTATCTGGTCCGCGAATTTCTCGTCACCCCGCGTGTGAACGCGGGGTGCGGATTGAAACGCTACGCATTGATTCCCGCCGGCATCTCGCAAAGCGTCACCCCGCGTGTGAACGCGGGGTGCGGATTGAAACGGCGTACTTGCCGTACATCACCAGGTCCCCGACCGTCACCCCGCGTGTGAACGCGGGGTGCGGATTGAAACAAATTTAACCTCGGTCTATGGTTCCAGAGTGCTGGTCACCCCGCGTGTGAACGCGGGGTGCGGATTGAAACAGGACCGCTGTAGACATCGGGTAGGATGCGTGAGCGTCACCCCGCGTGTGAACGCGGGGTGCGGATTGAAACAACGTGAAAGCGGTCACAGAGCAAGCGGCCGTGGAGTCACCCCGCGTGTGAACGCGGGGTGCGGATTGAAACAGTATTTTCTAACGACCCTCGCGGCGCATGTCTGTCGTCACCCCGCGTGTGAACGCGGGGTGCGGATTGAAACAAGCTAAATTACGCCGCGTGGATAAGCTATACGAGTCACCCCGCGTGTGAACGCGGGGTGCGGATTGAAACGAATAAGTTCTTGAATCATGTTTACGCGCTTACGTCACCCCGCGTGTGAACGCGGGGTGCGGATTGAAACGGGGATTGCTACCATCGAGCGAAGCGCACCACAAGGGTCACCCCGCGTGTGAACGAGGGGTGCGGATTGAAACGTCAGGCCGGTGCAGCCACTGGCGTCCACCGTTTGTCACCCCGCATGTGAACGCGAGGCGCGGATTGAAACAACGTGTCTCCAGACAGCACCCGGCCAGAGATGTCACCGCCGGTCGTAAAATCCCCATTTCGCCGGAGCAAAAACCCCCACCTCTTAGTAACTCCTCATACACCAGCGCTGACTTTACGAGCAGGAGGCGCGGAATCTGCTACGAGGTGGAGAAGTGAGCGAGATAAAAGAGCTGAAACAATTGGGCATGAGCATTCAGGCGAGGAACCGGCTGCGCTGCGTTTGGGGTTAACGATGCAGATGGTGGTGATCACACCGGGTTGCCGGGGATGATTGAGTAGTCCTCAAGCCGCGGCGGGGCTGGTTCCTCGGGCCTGCGCAAAAGGCGCGCAGGCCCTTCGGAATGACATCGAGGGAGAGAGATTGGGTATAGCTGAAGCAGTGCGGCCGGGCTGGCTGGGCAGAGCGGTAGGGCGGAACGGTAGGGGCAGAGCGGTAGGGCAACGCAGTTAGCAATTTCAGCGACTGGGCCGCATGTCACCCCGCGTGTGAACGCGGGGTGCAGATCAAGGTTGGGCCACGAATGAAGCCGAAGCCAGACTCCGGTTTCCGGCAGCCCAACAAGTGCTGTCACGCTGACAGCAGAACGACATCAAAGTCTTGACCGATAGCCATCCTGCAGTCACACTCCAGAATGAAGTGGCTGCGTCCCCAGGGACCATCAGCCTTGCGGTACCGGTTCCTTGACAACTGAATAGCCTGCAAGACTCCACCTTCGGACGAGTGCCCCAGGCGAAAAGGCGTCCGCGTGTTTATCGATTCGCGGGCGCCACGGTTTGCGGGGCGCTCACTCCCAGCGAAGGGCGAAGTGTTTTCCAACGCCAGCGCACAAAATCGGCTATAGCCGACTGTCGCGCAACGAGAATCTCATGGGCAACGGCATCCGCAACGGGAATTTCCTTGAGTTTCAACGCTTTGCGCGGATGAGCGGATTGAGGCTGGTTTTTCGAGGGTGAGTATAACCGCGAAGTTGGTACAGAAAATTTCTGTGATGGGACTTGCATCCCGACGGCCAGCCCCAGGGAGTCTGGGGCGGATGGTAACTAGATCGCCAACCCCCACCCCCTGTATCATCTACGTCTCATGTATGCATCATTTTCGGCCCGCTCAAGAAACGGAGCGATTGTCTGCCAATTCCATCCCCTCGTATCCAAAAAGCTACCGAAAAGTCACCCGTGGAGGCATTGACCAACCGAAACTGTCTCAAAGCGAGAATCCAAACAGCGGTCATTGATTTGGCCAGCGGCCCTTACATGGCGACCAGCACCACGCCTACGCCGACCAGCAGGGCGGAAATCCAGCGGCGGTGATCGACGGCTTCGTGGAGGAAGATTTTTGCCATGATGGCGTTGAGGACCAGGGTGAGGGAAGCGGAGGCCGGGGCGACGAAGCTGGCGTCGTCCCAGGAGAGGGCGACCAGCAGGCTGAAGAAGCCTACGGCCATACAGGCTACTCCCGGCAGGAAGAGACGCTCGCTGAAGACGGCGGCAATCACTGCGGCCATGCCTTTGCGGGCGCGCAGCAGTCCGAGGTCGCCGATGCTTTTCATGGCGCTCGAAAGCAGCACTTCGCCGGTACTGGAGGCCACTACGACCACACCCACCACAGTCCAGACAGAAAGTGATTTCATGACGGACCGCCTGTAGCCGGGAGCTTGTCCGGCGCGCCGGCTGGGCCCTGGGCATTGAGCGCGTTCGGTGTCCCGCCGATGTGCCGCGCTTCAGGAGGAATCTGCGCCGATGCCGTGTTCTGCGCTTCGTGCATCGTTTGCGCTGTGCCCAGGGTGTGGATTTCATCCGAGATCTGCGGACGGCGGGTAAGTTCCGGCCCGCGCGTGACCCAACCCACACCGCAACTGATGAGCAGAATTCCGGCCCAACGATAGTTGGACACATGCTCGTGCAGAAAATATTTGGATTGCAGGGCCAGCAACACGTATCCGAAGGCGGTGGCCGGCAGAACGTAAGTAAGATCAGCCCAGGAAAGCGCTGTCATGTAGGAACAGAAGAACAGTACCAGGCAGAGGACGCCGCAAAATACCCAGTGATTGGCTAGGGCGGCGATCAGCGACAGCGGATGATGGAGATCAACCGGCCCGAGATCTTTCATGCCTCGGGCCAGAAGAATGTCCCCGGTGGAGCCGAAGCACATCACAGCCAGCAGCACCAGGTACTTACGCAGGTTCAAAGGTCAGTCTCCGGAAACTTGCGCAGTAGCCGCTGCAGCACTCTCTGATTCCTGCTGGGGCTGGGGGTGGACGCCGTTTCCATTGCCGTTGCCAGGGCCATTGGCTGCGGTCACGGCGCGCATCTGTTTCGCAGTGCGGTTTCTCTGGGCGCGCAGCTTCATGAACGATTTGGCTTCTTTGTAGAGCCGCTTGCGTTCACTGTTGTTGAAGACCGCTTTGCGCACGATACGGAAGACCGCCTTGGGGCGGAAATAGTATTCATCGTAGAACTTATGCACCATTTCCAGCACATACTCACGCGGCAGGCCGGGATACTCGATCTGGGCGAGCTGGTGCCCACCTTCATCGACCATCTTTTCGTTGCCCACGATAAAGCCGTGCTGCTTGGCAAAATCGTAAAGCTCGGTGCCGGGGTAGGCGTGGGCCAGCGATACCTGGATGGTTTCGACGTCCAGCTCCTTGGCAAAGTCCATCGTGGTGCGAATGGTTTCACGGCTCTCGCCCGGCAGCCCCAGGATGAAGTCGCCATGCACCACCAGTCCGAGTTTCTTGGTGTCTTTGGTGAACTGGCGGGCGCGCTCGACGGTTGCGCCCTTCTTAATATTCTTGAGGATCTGCTGGTCGCCGGACTCATACCCCACAATCAGCAGGCGGCAACCGGCTTCTTTCTGGGCCTTCAGCGTCTCGTAGTCGGTGGTCACCCGTGAAGTGCAGGACCATGTAAGGTTGAGAGGCTTGAGCTTGGAACACAGCTCGACGGTGCGCGCCTTCTGGATGTTGAAGGTGTCGTCGTCGAAGAAGTATTCCTTGAGCCAGGGCCAGTATTCCTTGGCTTGGGCCATCTCGCGGGCCACGGCGCTGGAGGAGCGCTTGCGCCAGGGATGTCCGCTGAGCGTCTGCGGCCACAGGCAGAACGTACACTGCGCCGGACAGCCGCGCGTGGTGTAGAGCGAAACGAACGGGTTCAGCAGAAATGGAACGTTGTATCGCCGGACATCGAGATCGCGGTAATAAACGTCGGTGACATTGGGCAGGGCGTCGAGGTCCTGCGTGTCCGGGCGGTCGGGGTTATGAACGACCTTGCCGCTGGCATCGCGATAGGAAATGCCCAGGATATCCGAAAGCGGTTTGCCCTGCGCGTATTCCACCACCGAGTAGTCGAACTCGCGGCGGCAAACGAAATCAATCACAGGACATTCCGTCAGCGAACGCTCGGGCAATGTGGTCACGTGCGGGCCCACAAAGCATACTTTGAGCGCCGGGTTCGCTTCCTTCATCTTGGTGACAAAGCGAATGTCGCCTGGAAACCCCGGAGTGCTGGTGAACAGCACGAGGAATTCGTACTGTTTGCCGATTTCAATGGTCTCCTCGGCGGATATGTGATGTGGAGGAGCATCGAGCAGGCGGGAGCCTTCAAGCATCCCGGCCGGATAGGCAAGCCATACGGGATACCAGTAGGACTCGATTTCGCGGGTGGCTGGCCAGCGTGAACTGGCGCCTCCATCGAAATTCTCAAATGACGGCGGATTAAGGAACAACGTTTTTAGAGGCATAATGGCAAGTGTTTATCTTATCACCTTTGAATCCGGGCTAAACGGTAAAGAACACAGTCGGTTACCGATGGGCAGGAATTGCCCCAAAGCCGCAGTAGTACATGTCCTGATTACAAGGGTAACTAGCACTTTCTAATCACTGTGGGCATAATGAGTCTTAAGAGAATCACCGCGTGACGCAAGCCACAGCCGGGAAAGACAATCCACCGCAAGGGACGCGAAGGGCGCCAAGGAAGATCGAAGGATTGGCCCCCCAAAGACGCCGAAATCGCTGCGAACCGCGAAGATTCTGAGAGATCGTAAGTACAGTAGAGTTAAAGATTAAGAGAAATGATGGATTTGAGAATACAAGCACCCATGGCCGCCTCCCCTACACCCGACACCCCATTATCGCTGGCGCAATTCCTTAATGCGCGGCGATCTTCAGCGGAGCCCATTGCCATCGCGCTGCCGGTCAAGGTCTTTTCCGATGCCCGCGGCCTCACGCCCGAGTGGTCATGCACTTATGAGATCACCGCCAGAAGCGCGCGCATGATGCGCACGCCCAGTATTCGAGCGGTAGGCCAGGAAATCTGGCTGCAGCGCAACAATCGCCGGTCAAAATTCCGGGTGACATGGATCAGCGCTTCCGACGAAAGCCAGTACCGGGCTGAGTGCCTGGAAGAACGGCCTATATGGGATGACGATCTGCTGGGCCGGTTGATGCGGTAAAGGCAATTAGCCACGAATGAACACGAATAGACACGAATAAAAACAAAAGCCAAAAGCCAAAGGCGTTTGGCCGCGAATTGACGCGAATCAACGCGAATTAAGAACAATAGAGATAAAGTAAACGGCAATTGATTTGATTTGTGCTTTGATCTTCTTGACGCTTGGTTTTTGATTCGCGTTCATTCGCGCAAATTCGCGGCCGCTTTTTGTTTTTCGCCACAGTGCCCAAGTCTTATCTCTTTACCGGCCCTAACGCCCAGCCTTCCAGTTCGCCGGTTTGCCGGAGAAGCTGAATCTGGGCGCGGTCCAATTGGAAGTTGGAATCCAGGTAGGCCGCGTAGCGGTCGTGCTCGGCGATGCGGACGGCCTGTTCTTCCTTGAGGTTGGCCGAGCCGGACTGGATCTTCTCATGTACGGTCTCGACATCGCCCTGCGCGAGCAGGTGTTCGAGTTTGTTGACTTCACGGGCGGCCGAAAGCTGCTGCACGGAACGTTGCAGACGCAACACCTCACCACTGACCTGTTCCTTCACACTCAGGGCTTCCTTCTTGGCCTTGACCGCATCGGCTTCGGCCGCGCGGGCGGTGGCGCGCTGCGCCGGATTAAAAAAGGGAAAGCGGACGGCGATACCAGCCGTCACGTTGTGCCGCTGGAACCTGCGGAAAAAAGTGTCATAGTTGTTGAAGCGCGCGAGAAGCCCGTACTGGGCCACCAGATCGATGGCCGGGTAAAGCTGTCTTTCTTCTCCCCGGGCGCGGAAGGCCTTGGCCAGCGCCGCCTGTTCGGCGGCCTTCACGGAGAAGCTTTTCTCCGCGGCCGTGGCGGCCAGATCAGGGGCCTGGGACGGCTGCGGCAGTCCGGGAATGCTTTCGGTGATTGTTTCGATTGCGCCTTGCGCCAAGCCGGTCATCTGTGACAGCCGGAGCCTTAACTGGTCGATGGAAGACCGGGTCGATTCCAGTTGCAGGCGTCCGCGGGCCGAAGCCAGCCGCGCCCGGGTCAGTTCGGTGGCGGCATCCACACCTTCTTTGACGCGCTGGGCGGCTATGTCTTCATATTTTGCGGCAAATTCCTCTTGTTCTTTTTGCACGTTGAGCGAAGATTGCAACAGATCGAGCTGAATATAGTCGACGGCGGCCTCGAGAATCACGTCATTGCGGCGCTCGACATTCATGGACTCGGCGGCCCCGACTTCTTCCCGCGCGGCCTTCACGAACTGCCGCTGCGCGGGATTCAAGAGATACTCCTGGGCGTTGAAATTGAATATCGAGGGCGCCGATCCTTCGAGGCTGAGGGGAAAGCCATAGGAAAAAGCCAGGCCCGAGCCGATGGTGATCTGCGGCAGAAAGAGGTCGCGGGACTGGGAATAACCTGCTTTGACGCGCTGGGTCTCCGCGCGGCCAATGGCCGTGGCGGTGCTGTTCTTGAGCGCCAATTCAATGGCGGTGCGGAAGGGCAGAGGCCCATTCTGGGCGTTGAGCAGCGCTGCATTGCCAATCAAGAACAAGCCGGCAAGGGCCATTACGCGGACGCTAATTCTCATGATTCACCTGTAAAGATGCGGAAAGGAAATTCTAGCGGGAAACACGGGCCAGCGCATCCAGCGCTTTCTTATATTGTGAAGCCAGGGCCAGAGCGGCGCGGTACTCATTGAGGGCGGCCTGCTTGTCCTTTTGCTTTTCCAGCAACGTGCCGAGAATGAAATGGGCCTCGAAGGCAGGGCCATCTTCCGACCTGGTATCCAGGGCCAGATAACGGCGCAGCATATCGATGGCCCCGGGGAAGTTCCGGCCACTGCGCAGCAGCAGCGAAGCGCCGTCAAATAACGAAATACTATTTTGGGTGTGAGCGGCCAAAGCCTGGTTCACGGCGGATTCCATCTCTGGCAGGCGTCCGGTCCGGCGGTAGAACGAGGCAAGATTGATCCAGGCGGCAGATGAGTCGCCGCTGGCCTCGTTAGCGGCCTTGTATTCCTGTTCCGCCAGCATGTGATTTTTCTGCTTCTCCGCCAGGCGGGCGGCGATGTAGTGACCGAGGGCCGGGTCGTAGTTGGTTACGAAGCGGGCGAGGCCGGCGGCCTTGGTTTTGTCTCCGCCCATAAAGCCGGGGGCTTCGATGTAGAACTCCGCGAGATCGGAGCGCGCTGCAAGATTCTCGACTTTGGTATCGAGCGCCACGGCGTGCTCAAATTCGTTCTTCACCTTGCGCACCAGGCTGAAAGCCCCGATGGGCCCGATGGAATCGGCCTTTTCTCCGTAGGCACGGCCCAGCCACTGGTGAAATTCACTGCTGGAAGGGCGGAGTTCGACCGCCTTAGCGGCAGCGTGGATAGCATCGTCCCAGCGCTCCATCTGGTAGTAGACGCGGCCCATCAGGTTCCAGGCTTCGGCATCGGATGGGTCCTTGTTGATCCGCAGTTGCAACTCCTGCAACGCAGCATTCGCCTGACCGGATTTCAGCAGATCGAGGGCGCCGGCCGCCGCCCGGGCCGGCCGCAAGCCTGCGGAGACGAGCAACAGCAGCAGGAAACACCGCGCCAGGTGGCCGCTACTAAGAGCATAGGACCGGGCATGGAACCGCGAATGAACGCGAATCGAGGCCAAAGAGGGTTGGGGCGCCGCTGTTCCTGGCATCGCCACAAACTGCGAAGACCCTGATGGATGGCAATAAAGGGACCGGCGCTCGATCAACGCTCGACCGCCTTGACTTCCATTCCGTTGCGCAGAGACTGGGCGTTGACCGCGCCCATGGCGATCGAAGTTCCCTCAGAAATGCCGCTGACGATTTCCACCCGGGTCAAGCTGGAAGTGCCAGTCTGAACTTCGCGCATGGCGATCTTGTTATCGACGATTTCATAGAGGACGTGTTTACCGGCAAGATCATGGACGGCCTCGCGCGATACGGTGAGCGCGCTTTCATGGCGGGCGGTAATCACACTCACACTGACGTTGACGTTGGGGAGCAGCCGGTGGTCGTCATTGGCCATGGCCGAGGTGATTTCACCCACGGTGCGCGGCCCCAGAGTGCTGACCGCCGTGGGTACGCGGGAGAGGGAACCGGACCAGGTGCGGCCGGGCAGGGCGTCCCATGTGACTTCAATTTTCTCGCCTTTGGCCAGCTTGCCAATTTCGGGCTCATCGACAAACGCCCGCACCAGCATGGAATCCAGGTTGGCCACCTGCACCAGGAGTTCCCCGGCACTGGCATAGGCGCCCGGTTTGACCGGCAGGTGATAGACGGTACCGGCAAAGGGCGCTCGGACGTGGGAATTCGAGATCAGTTGGCGGGCAGCCTCGTATTCGGCGCGGGTCTGGGCGGCATAGGCTTCGACCTTTTGCCGTTCCGGATCGGAGAAGCGCGATGTTTGCCGCGATTTCAGCAGCCCTATTTCGGCTTCGGCCCTCTTTGCGCGGTTACGGGCCTCTTCGACTTCAGCGGGAGAGGCCGCGCCGTTCTGTTGCAGGCGCACGGTGGCGAGCAGGTTGCGGTCCGCGGCTTCTTTCTCGGCCTGGGCTTTCACCAGATTGCTGCGGTTGGTGAGCAACTCTTCCTGGGTCCCACCGGAGCGCAGGCTGTGCAGATCGGACTCGGCAGCGCGCACCTGGGCCAGAGACTTGGCGGCATTGGCGCGCGCTTCGATATCGTCTAATTCCAGAAGAAGCTGCCCGGCCTTCACCTGGTCGCCCTCGCGGACCAGCACCCGTTTGACAATCGCGGGAGCGGGCGCGTGGGCCTCGAAGTTGCGCACCGGTTCAATTTTGCCATTGGTGGAGATCACGCTGGCAATCTGTTCGCGCACCACCTTTTCGGAGCGCACGGCGATCGCGCCACGCCGCATGACCCAGCCGGAAAAAAGAAGGAGGGCAAGGATGGCCCCCGCGACGCCCATGAACAGGCGGTTGCGCTCCAGAAAAGTTGGTTCTTTATGCACCATCGTGAAAACTAAGTATAAACAAGCCGATTCGATTGAGTGCAGAAATCTTCAGTTGCGCGCATTTTCACGAAAGCCGTTTCAGTGGGAAACGCTTCGCAGAGCTGCACTCAAGCATTAGATGCAGCCCATCGCCATTCCGATACGACTGAGGCGGACAAATGATGCATCACTAGCGGAATTACGACTTCACCTGCAGTCTGCCGTCCGACAGAATGATGCACCGGCGCTCCCTCCACACGATGGTGCTTCCGAGAAAACCGCCGATCCACACCATAAAGCCCAGCAGGTCCTGGAGCGGCAGAAGCAACCATTGCTTAGGGGTGACTGGATCACGAAGGATTCGCCCGGCCGTGGCCCAGGCAGTAGCCGCCCGGACGATCAGGGTAAGGAGGACCAGTGGCCAGGCGCCCCCATAGGCCGCCCACAAGAGCAAGGCCCAGGCCAGCGGGTAGGTAAATATCTGGCCCCAATAACCGGCGGGACGGGAGCGGCGGGTGCTGCGCGCCCAGCGCAGGCGATGGTCCAGGTTCTGCGCCATCTTCTGGCTGCCGATACGATGCTCGATCACGTAGGAGGAAAACAAGACAGTCTGACCGAGTTGGGTGACACGCTGGCCCATCACGAAATCTTCGGCCAGATAATCCTGCAGATAGTCGAAACCGCCGATGAGGTCCAAAACGTTGCTGCGTATGGCAACGGTACATCCGAGGGCAAAATTCATGCCTTCCATCATGCGCGCCACCAGCACTCCACCCAGAAACTCGGTGTTCATTCCCAGGGCTTCAAGCTGCGACCACACGCTGCTTCCACCTACCGCGCGATAGGGGCAGGTAATCAGGCCGATGGAAGGGTCGTGAAATTCCCTTGCCAGTTGCGCCAAGAAGGATGGAGTGACGCGCACGTCACTATCACTCATCACCAATAACGGATGGCGGGCCGCGGGAACCAGATGCTTCAGGCTGAAAGCCTTGGCGTTGGGGACCGGAGACTCGCCGGTCACGATCAACCGCAGTTCGGCCTGCCCGGAGTATTCAGCTTTGATCTTCTCGACCACCGCGACGGCCGGGTCATCCTGGCGATGGACCGCGAACAGGACTTCAAAGGCCGGATAGTCCTGGTCGAGAAAGCTGCGGAGATTCTCTTCCAGCCCCTCATCGTAACCGCACAAGGGTTTCAAGAGGCGGGTAGGGGGA
>Ga0210403_10002375_pt1 | contig 17092 bp, 15 predicted proteins | sample IncBWC19MmetaG_FD_150863 | JGI IMG/M metagenome (GOLD analysis project Ga0210403, IMG submission 150863) | Forest soil microbial communities from Barre Woods Harvard Forest LTER site, Petersham, Massachusetts, United States - Inc-BW-C-19-M | ecosystem: Environmental > Terrestrial > Soil >... | reverse complement strand
GAGTCCGCATCCCCGGTCGCGGCGACCAGCGGCATCAGCAGCTGAAAGCTGAAGAGCAGCAGAAAGGAGATAGCGAACAGTCGACGCACATTTTTGAGTCTAGCATTTGCTCGTGGATCCGATCCGTGTTGTCAGCCTTGTCCGTCGGCGGCGGGGGTAACCGGACTGCGTTCCCTTTAGCAACTGTGCGCGTATTCCATACGCAGAGGTCAGGGCTTCCCCTTCGGCTTACATCTACTCTTCGCATTAGGCTTCGGTCGCAGGGGCCAACACGCCTCCACCGTAGGGCCATCCTTGAAGTGGTCATGGAATGAGCCATCCATCAGGCACTCTCTCACGGTCAGGCGTAGAAGCGTCTCTAGCTTCTGGTACAACACCGGCTGGTCGATGACGGGCACGGATGCGTCCAACGCGTGCAGGAACCTTTCCCCATGTACGAGCCGGGAGCGTAGATTGTATGCCTTATCCAGGTCGTCCTCAGTGAGGGAGATACCGAACTGTGCGGCAAGGCGACTCACGCGATCAGTGAACTGCCAAGTCACCTCTTTCCTGCCCGTATTGATGAGCGCCTCAAAGCCTCCAACGATGAGCGGCCATCGCATATCCAGCTCGTAGAGGCGTAGCGCGTACTCGTGGTTCCAATACGCCCGGCGGACGCGTTCGTGCATATCCCTGCCCAGCCACACCATTAGCTTTTGTACCTCTGTCCCATCAGCTTCGGTGAGCCAGTCTCGCGTGCCTGGGCCTAGTATCACGTCATGACTTATGCCTTTGAACGGTATTGCTCGAACGACGCGAGCGTCCGGTGATAGGTCGGAGATGTACGCACAGTACCGAAGCCCTGTGCTGGTGGGCTGAATCAGGCGCGAAAGAGCAATTGCACCGAGCATGGGTTGTAACCCCTCGAATGACTTCGACTCGTAGCTCGGCACGCGACGGACCCACGCGTAGAGGTGATAGTCGTGTTCGATGGCGTTGATGCCGTGATGCGGTGGGTCACACGCACGGATAATGAGCTTGGCAAGATCGGCGTCCAGGCGCTCAACCCAGATGTCCGGCGTGAGGTCGAATCGCCCTGCATCTCCGATAGCAGTCAAAGAGACATCTTGAAGCACGGTGCGGCCTGGGCCGATGTGCAGCACTACGTAATGAGCGTCCGGAAACATAGTCATATCCCTGTGCCTCGAGAGTAGCAAGGAAGCACTTCACCATGAACTTGCGGCGGGTGAAAGCGTAAAGGCATGGAAGCAAATTGACGTGTACCCCAGATATACGCCCGAGGCGATCAAGATGGGCAGGGTGAAGCCCGGACAGTGGCCCATCTTTAGATAACTAGCGGAGCCTGACACCCCTTGGCAGCGACGACCTCGAATAGCTACTGCCGCTGGCCGCGAGCCCTGTGTAGCTACTGCCGTTGGCAGCGACAGCTATGGCCGCTGGCCCCATGATGCCGTGGATTCCTCCACGGCGGGGCGAATGCTGCTCCCGCCTTTGCCTGTAGTCAGTACCAGTCCCATTTTCGCCTCCTGCTACACTTGAGCACTTGCAATAGAGGAGGGTGGTGATGCTCGCATTGTCTTTGGCATTGTTGACTTCCCTGACCCCGCAGTCCCAGAGTGTGCCACCACCAACCGATGTTCCCCCGTTTGCCATCGCTATCGACCAACCGGCCTACACTGGGCAACCGGTATGGATTCACGCGGTGGATGGCCCACGTCAAAACATTCGCTACCCCTTTCGCCCCGCAGCGGGAGACATCGGGTGCAATCGCTTGGAACTGAAGCATAATGGAGTGCTGCTCACGCCGCTCCCCGTACGAGGCCCAGCCAACATGGACGGGATACTATGTGGCTCTGCCGCGCCACAAGGATCTCCGACGTATCGGCTTCCTCTCCACATCCTTTATCCATTCCAATCGCCCGGCACCTATTCTGTGCGTTTGACGGTGTTGGCTCCTCTTCCGGGAAACGCAGCCGTGCTGCAGCCAGAAGCGCGATCCGAATGGCTGACGTTTACTGTCCCTAAGGCGACGCCCGAGCAGCATGAAGCCTGGATCCGTAACTTGCTCGCCAATGTGCCGGAAGACGATGGCCATCTCGCTGGAGACTTTCTTCCATCCTTACTTGCTGCGGCTCCAGATCCACGCGCTTTGGAAACATTCGTGAAATACCTCCATGCGGAGAATCCGATGGCCTCCGGGATGGCCGCGTCCGCGCTAGAGGCATTTCCGCAGCCGGAGGTGCTTCGCGTTGTCGCCGAGTCACTCGAAGAGCATGGACCCAGCGATGAACTTGCCTATTTCGCCAGCTATCACACGGGTTGGACGAGGGAGGATCAAAGCAAGATCGTCCACGCCACACTTGGTTATCTAGAACCAACTCCGACGCAGACGGCGGCAGCGAATCAAATTAATCCTATTCATTTTTTACGTTCCCAACCACGCTTGGCCTACCAATCCTGAGCTAGCGACTTACGCAGACGCGCAGGTCCTTCAGGCGGCACCGAACATTATGGCGAATGCGAATATGAATGCGGTTAGGGAACTGGCCTTGTACTTGGGATCAATGCAATCTTCTCCCCGCGCACACGAGCTTCTGCTTCACATTGCGGAACGCTCCGACGATGCTGGTAAGCAAGCTCGCATCTGCCTCACTCGGCATCCGCAGCCCCGGTGACGCCAGATACCCCGAGTAGTCGGGACAAGAGAAGGTCATCAGCAGCTCCCGTCGGGCTGTATAACGAACCGACGGTGCTGGAGCTTCCTTACAATGTACCGATTAGCTATACGGTACGTTTGGCAGGGATTGGGAGAGGAAGTCGGAGGGGACGCTGGTAGCTACTCGTGCCGCGTGGGATTGCGGTGATGCCAGCGTGGGAACAATCTGGGAACAATTCGGGAACGATAAGGATTTCGACCGGTTGTTTCCCGTTCAAAAGTGCTTTGTTTTGTTTGGCTAAGTTATTGAAAATGCGTCAATAAGCTATTTCGCAACGAGGAGGTCAGCGGTCCGATCCCGCTCAGCTCCACCAAAAGACATTTTGTTTTGTGCTTTGCACGGGTGAGGCTCGGAGATTCTTCTTCAGGCTTTTTCTTTTGCGTGTGTGAGTTGGAGAGCCTGCGGGGTGGGGTCTTTGAGGGCGGTACCGGTCAGCGAGAGACGGCGGGCCTCGTGGATGTAGAAGGCGATGCGCTGGGCGGCGGCGGCGGGGTCGAGGCCGCCGGTGCGGATGTTGGAGACGCAGTTGCGCTGGGCGTCGGTGCGTCCGGGGGCGGGGGCCCAGGTGAGGTAGGCGCCGAGGGAGTCGGCGGCGGAGAGACCGGGGCGTTCGCCGAGCAGCATGAGGGTGAGGCTGCTGCCGAGGGCGAGGCCGATCTCGTCGCCCAGAGCGACGCGAGCCTGCTCGGCGAGGATGATCGGGGTCAGATGCCAGGCGGGGTGGGCCGGCGCCTCGGGACGATCGGGAACGGCGGGACTGTCGGAATGATTGGGGGTGCTCAGCGGCGGCGCGAGATGCAGCAGGGGGAGCAGGGTGTCGAGCAGGGGGATGGAGTGGCGGTCGGTGGCGAGGGCGGAGAGGCCATCGGCGAGGATGATGGTCAGCTGTGGAAAAGCTGTGGGAGATGTGGGAGCGTGGGATGCCAGCAGGGCTCGGGAGGCGGCGCTGAGGGTGCGTCCGAGGTCGGGGCGGCGGATGTAGGTGGGGCGGTCGGGGGCTGCGCTCTGGACGGTGAGGATGGGGAGGTGGCGGGCGTGGAGCTCGGCGAGCAGCGTGGGTAGGCTGAGGGCGGCGTGGACGGCGTCGCGGGCCTGGGCGTGGGCCAGGGCGAAGTCGAGCGTGTCGCGGGTGGTGATGCTCGAACCAGCGCGGGCGAGGGCGATGCGGGCCGGGGTGTAGGCGCGGAGGTTCGCCAGCGTCGATTCGGTCTTCGGTTGATCGGACATCGCTGGGCTCTCCTGTGTGTCTGGCGAGATTATCTCGCGCGCCGTGTTGGGGATGTTTTGGGTGCCTCCCCTCCCCTCCCGGGGGTAAATCCTAAAATCTTCGTCGAGATGACGTCTTGTTTTTTGTTTTGCTTGAGTGTCTTGGTTGAGTTCAGACGAGGAGCTCGGCGCCGAATTTGGCTTCGGTGCCGAAGACGCGGCGGTAGCGGTCGATCTCGGCGGGTGGGCCGGTGGTCTTGCGGCGGTTGTCGGAGAGTTTGACTGCGGGACGGCCTTCGACGCTGACCAGTTTGCAGACCAGGCTAATGGGATCGAAGGAGGCCTGGTTGCGAGGGTGGCAGCCGCGGAAGTCGTTGGTGAGCAGAGTGCCCCAGCCGGCGCTGAAGCGGATGCGTTGGTGGAAGTAGGCGTGCAGGGCCAGGATCTGGTCGACGTCGAGGCCGTCGGAGGCGATGAAGCGCTTCTTGCGCGGGTCGCGGCCGCGGGCCTCGAGCCAGGCGATGTACTCGTCGCCGGCGAGGAAGGGGTCTTTGCTGTCGCAGCGCTGTCCGGTCCAATCGGCGGTCCAGTCGGGGGCTGAGGCGAGGAACTGGGTGGTGCCGAAGGTGTCGGGCAGCATGATGAGCAGCTCGCCGTGGTAGCTCTGCTGCCAGAGCTCGAGCACGCGGTACTGGGCGGCGTGGAGCTCCTGGTCGGAGTTGGCGAGCGCGGCCAGGGCCATGGGCAGCTCGTGGGCGTTGGTGCCGATGGCCTCGAGGTCGTGCTTGTAGGCGAGGAAGGTGTTGGAGGAGCCGGAGAAGCTGGGTCCGATGGAGGCGTGGAGGGCTTCGACGACATACTCCTGCCAGAGGAAGGAGTGGCGGCGGCGGGTGCCGAACTCGGAGATGCGGAGGTCGGATGCGGTGCGCAGGAGTTCGATCTTGTCCCAGAGCTTGGTCTTGGCGCGAGCGTAGAGGACGTCGAGTTCGAGCTCGCCGAGCTCGGCCAGGGCGGCGCGGGTGCGCAGCTCGCTGAGCAGGGCGAGGGCGTAGATCTCCCACATGGTGACCTCGGTCCAGAGGCCGTGGAAGCGGAGGAGGAACTGGCCGTCGGCCTGGGTCACCTCGTAGGGGGAGAGGATGAAGTCGTGCTCGAGCCAGTCGAGGAAGGCGGGCTCGAAGATGCTGCGGGTGCCGTAGAAGGTGTTGCCGGCGAGCCAGATGAGCTCGGACTTGCGGAAGCGCAGGCTGCGGACGTGCTCCATCTGCTGGAGCAGGACATCGATGCCGATGCGGTCGGCGAGCCGGACCTGGACGGTGCGATTGAAGATCTCGCTGGTGACGTGGGTGGTGGGGAAGTTCTTCCAGATGAACTGCAGCATGAGCAGCTTGTAGAAGTCGGTGTCGAGCAAGGAGCGGACGATGGGATCGAGCTTCCAGTTGTGGTTGTGGGCTCGCTCGGCGAAGTTGACCTGCATGGGGAGATTGTCTCAGAAGGCAGGGAGTAGGGAACAGGGGATAGGGCAGAGGTGGGATCGTTCGCTCCCACCCTTTCGCGATGAGGCTGCGAAAGGGTGGGGCACCCGGGCGCATGGAGTTTTCATATTGCCATTCTGTCGGTGAGGCAGCAAGCGATGGAGCCTCCGGTTGGCCTTTATGGGATCGTTATCCGTCTTCCCTTACGATCGGTGTTGCAGTAAGAAGGGAGGCATTATTCAATGCCTATTGTGCACGGTATCGAGTTCTCGGCGAATCAGTCGGAACTCGTGAAAGACTTGATCCGCGAGTTGCTGAAAGATGGCAACTGCGTGGTGTATGCGTTGCCCAACATGAAGCCAGACGGGGAGTTGCGAATGGCTGCAGTCTCGCCGAATCCGGGGCCGAAGAGCGCCCGCGGCGTGTTTGTCCGAATTCGACCTGGACTGCATGAGGCGACGTTGATTCGACCGATGAATGCAAAGGCGGGCGAGCCGTTTTCGAAGATCACAAAGATCTCTCAATCCGAGCTGCTTCGCATCGTTCGCATCTGGCGCAAGGAGGTACCGTCGGACGTCGCGCCGGTGGCTAAAGCAACTCTTCCTGTTACTCATTCGGTAGTGTAGAGACGAGAGAAGGATCGCGGGGTGCAGTCTCGCCGTGCGATCCTTCTCCGTTGGAATCGGGTCGTAGTGATGCTCGTCGGCGGCCGCCCTGGTGATATGCTCCAGAAATCTTCTTTGGAGAGGTTGGCGGTTTGCGACGAGTTTTTGGTTGGATGGTAGTGGGGTTGGGAGTTGCGGGGCTGACGGCGCGGTCCGGAGCGCAGCCTGTGGCGCATAAAACGGCGGTGGTGAAGACGGCGCAGGTCGATCTGGCGTACGAGACCTTCGGGAGCAGGAATGCAGGGCTGCCGATCCTTGCGATCAACGGCGGGCCGGGGCTGGCGCACGCGTACATGGTCGAGAACGATATCTGGGAGAGGATCGCCCGGCACCGGCTGGTGGTGCTGTACGACCAGCGCGGGACCGGGGGATCGAAGCGGATGAGCGCCGGGGCGCCGCAGACAATGGAGGCGCAGGTGGCGGATCTGGAGGCAATCCGGGCGGCGCTGGGGATCGAGAGGGTCGCGGTGCTGGGGGACTCGTATGGGGGATTGATCGCGGCGGCGTATGCGGCGGCGCATCCGGAGCATGTGGCGAAGCTGATTCTGTCGGACTCGCCGGGGGCTTCGTGGACGGGGATGGTGCATCTGCTGCCGGATGTGTTCCCGGATATCGAGGAGGCTGACGCGGCGGATGAGAAGCGGCTGGGCGAGGATGCGGACGCGGCGGCGCGGGCGGGGCTCAGGAACCACTTCAAGATGATCTTCTACTCGCCGGAGAAGCGGGACGAGTACATGGCGAAGATGGGCGACCTGGGTTATGAGCCGAAGGTCGGCGAGGCGGTGTCGAAGGCGACCGAAGGGCTGGACCTGTCGGACAAGCTGAAGGACTTCACCCAATTTCCGACGCTGGTGCTGAGCGGGCGGTATGACATGAACGTGGCTCCGCTGACGGCGTGGAAGCTGGCGCATGCGATTCCGGGGGGCAAGGTGGTGTTCTTCGAGAAGAGTGGCCATCTGCCAGCGTATGAGGAGGAGGCCCGGTACCAGAGGGTGCTGGAGGAGTTCCTCGACGCGAGGTAGGTTGGAGTTTGAGTTGCGGCTTTAAATACTCTGGGTCCCCACTGGCTGTGGGGACCCAAGGTGTTTAAGGGGATGGCCGGCGGGGTTAGTCGCGGCGGCGACCGCTCATGAGCTGCAGGACGGCGAGGAAGATGTTGATCGCGTCGAGGTAGATGGAGAGGGCGAGGGAGACGGCGGACCGGCCGTCTCCGCCGGCGCGGATGCGGGCGAAGTCGCCGACGGTGAGCAGGGTGAAGATGCCGAGCGTCATCCAGGAGTAGACGGTGGGCGAGAGGAAGTGCAGGAAGATGCTCAGGATGCCGAGCAGCAGAAGAACGAGCAGGCCGGCGAAGGCGATGCCGGTGAGGCGGCGGTAGTTGATCTGGAAGAGATAGGCGACCGATCCCATGGCGGCCATGCCGCAGCCGGTGGTGGCGGCGGCGTTGAAGACCAGGGCCGAGCCGAAGGCGGCGACGTAGCGATGGATGAGCGGGCCGATCTCCCAGCCCATGAAGTAGCTGAGGGCCATGAAGAGGCCAAGCGCGAGGCCGGGGTTGGAGCGGCGGGCGGCGTTGATGGCGAAGACCAGAGCGAAGACGGCGATGATGCCGGGAAGGGCGCTCCAGACGGGAGCGGTGGCGACGCCGAGGGCGGTGACGAGAAAGCCGAGGGCGGTGATGGCGAGCACCTTGGCCAGCAGCGAGGCGGTCTCCTCGCGGGGGACGTCGAGGATGCGCGGATAGGCGTTGAAGCGGGATTCCATCATGAAGTGCAGCTCCTGCTGCCGTGCCGGGAAGGCCACGGGTATTTGTAGGAAGGACGTCAAGCGACCGTTGGAGGTCACCTGCTTAGGGTAGCGGAGAAGTGGGGTGTGGGGGATGACTTCTTGTGGGAGTGGAGAACCCAGGCACCCGGATTCTTGCCTCCCACCCTTTCGCGGTGAGGCTGCGAAAGGATGGGGCACCCGCTGTTTTGTAGTGGTGCGTTATTTTGCGGTTTTGGCCATGAAGTCGATGAGGTACTGCTTCCAGACGATGGCCTGGGTGTGGGTGCCGTGGCCGCGGGTGGCGTCGGAGATGGGGATGAGGATGAACTTGGCGTGGGGCATGTGGGTGACGAGTTTTTCGGCGACGCCGAGCTCGGGCGGGTTGATGAAGTCGTCGGCGGAGTTGATCCAGAGGACGGGGGCGGTGATGGAGGCGAGTTTGGGCTCGGGGTTGTAGTTGCGCGAGGCGTTGACGTAGTAGAGGAAGTCGTTGGCGTCGGTGCGGGCGAGGCTGGTGGTCATGTAGCGGTCGACGTAGGCCTCGGCCTGGGCGCGGGTGGGGTAGTTCTTCTGTTGCTGGAGCGGGGCGCTGCCGGCGATGAGGATGAGATCGTTGGCGCCGCGCAGGCCCTCGACGGGTTCAGAGATGTAGTCGCCGTTCTTCCAGGCGGGATCGTTCTTGATGGACTCGATGGCCATGTAGCGCCACATGCGGTTGCGGCCGGCGAGCTCGACGGGCAGACAGGCGAAGGGGGCGAGGCCGTCCATAAACTGCGGGTAGGTCTCTCCCCAGACGAAGGACTGCATGCAGCCCATGGAGGTGCCGAGGATGAGGCGGAGGTGGTCGACGTGGAGGCCGTCGGTGAGCATGGCGTGCTGGCTCGAGACCATGTCGTCGTAGTCGTACTGGGGGAAGTGCATGTGGAGGCCATCCGATGGTTTCGAAGACTGGCCGTGGCCGATGTCATCGGGCAGGATGAGGAAGAACCTGGTGATGTCGAAGGGCTGGCCGGGGCCGAAGAGGACGTTCGAGAAGACGGGGCTCATCAGCGAGTGGGCGTCGCCGCCGGTGCCGTGGAGCAGGAGAATGGCGTTGTCGACGTGGCCCCGGGCGTCGCGATGCGGTGTGCCCAGGGTGAGGTAGTGGAGACGGAGCTGGCGCATGGATTCGCCATCCTTGAACTGGAAGTTCTGGATGGTGTAGGTGCCGTCTTTTGCGGGCCACTGGGGGGTGGAGGAGGCGGTCTGCTGGGCTGGCGCGGCGAGGGTGAGGGCGAGAAGGGTGGCGGCAAAGGCGCCTGCGCGGGGCTGGATCACGCTGAAACTCCTGAGAAGAAGATGGCCGGACGATAGCCTACAGCATAACTTCTGGCAAATGAGGTCACAAGGTGTTGGGGCGCACGCACCTGGGGCGAGGGATCGTAGGGGTTGACCTCACTTTCCTGCGGATTTCCAGAACATTCAACCAGATGGTTGACTCGTGGCGGAGCCAGGCGTCTGGTTCCAGCAGATGGTTAACTCAAGTGCAGTTCGTCTCGACTCAATCTTTCACGCGCTTTCGGACGCCACGAGGCGCTCCATTCTGCAGGATCTTGCGATCCAACCCAAGACTGTGGGGGAGATAGCGAAGCCGCACAAGATGTCCCTGGCTGCGGTCTCGAAGCATTTGAAGGTGCTGGAGTCGGCGGAACTGATTGCGCGGGAGAGGCGAGGCAGCTTCCATCTTGTGCGGTTACGCGCAGCAACACTGAGGCCGGCCGAGGAGTGGCTCGCCTACTACGAAACCTTCTGGAGCCGTCAGCTTGATGGGCTCCAGAGTCACCTTGAGAGTCAGCTAGAAGGAGAGGACGATGGCCACACCGACGGTTGAGATGCAGGGCAGGAGCGAACAGGCGGAGGAGATCAAACTCGAGTTGAAACGCGTAATTCGGGCGAGCCGGCAACGGGTATTCGATGCATGGACCAGGCCGGAGTTCATACGGCAGTGGTTTGCCCCGGGGACGATGAGCATGGCGAACGCGGAGATCGACCTAGGGGTGGGTGGCGGGTATCACTTCCAGATGAATCCGCCGACAGGAGGCGGTGAAGAGGTCGGGCATGCGAGCCGCGGAAGCCGCGCCAGCGGGACCTACACTCGGGTGGAGCCGTATGACGTGTTGGCGTTTACGTGGTGCGGCGACTGGGATCCCGGCGAGGAGACGCAAGTGACGATCACCTTCAAGGATGTGGAAGGGGGAACCGAGCTGACGCTGCTGCATCAGCGGTTCCAGAGCGAGGTCTCGTGCGGTAAGCATACCCAGGGCTGGACGAGCACGCTCGAGAAGCTGCAGCGTTTCGCCGAGGCATAGAGAGCGGGCGGCTGAGGATCGAAAGACAGGAGGCGTGGAGATTGGACCTCCACGCCTCCTGTTTGTTTGCGACCGCTACTATTTTATTTCGTTGCGGGCGGGGTGGTGCGGGGTTTGGTGATGTCGTCGAGGTAGTCGGGGGTGCCGTCTACGCGGACGAGGACGGGGTAGCGTTCGCCGTCGTGGTAGTTCAGGTCGGCGAGGGTGACGAAGCCGTCCTGCTGGAGGATGAGGTGGATGGACTCGGAGGTTCCCTTGGCCTTGCGGATGGCGGCGATCAGCTTGTCGCCGGAGAAGACCTGTCCGTTGACGGCGTAGATCTTCTGGCCGGGGGCGAGCTTGGCGTCGTCGGCGGGGCTGGACCAGCGGACGTCGCTGATGACGCCTTCGCCGTTGACGCGCAGGCCGAGCGAGTACCAGACGTCGATGCCGGCACCGCGGCGGCTGCCGACCGAGGCGAGGGTCTTCTCGGACTTGCTAGGGGTGTCCTTGTAGACGAGCTTGTAGCCGCCCTGCTCGATGCCGGCGAGGTCGGCGCGGGGGTTGACGTTGTCGATGTGGTCGTGGAGGAAGGCAGCCCAGTCATAGGCAACGACCTGGTTGAGGTCGGAGATGAGCTCGGGGCGCTCGTAGGGGACGATGGTGGGGCCGGTGTTGCCGCCCTTGCCGAGGAAGATGGCCTCGAAGTCATCGAGCGACTTCTGGTTGTTGGTGAGCTTGCGGATCAGGGTGTCGGCGTCGAGCCAGAAGAGCTCGCCCTCCTGGTAGTAGTCCTGGCCGCGCTTCCAGTTGGACCACATGGGGTTGCCGCCGCGCAGGATGCTGGCGGCGATGGCCGTGTCCTCTGTCGACCGCCACTCGCGGCCGACCTTGCTGTCGAGGTTGGCGGCGGAGAGGGCGAGCAGGTCGCGGTACTGCTCCTGATTCTTGAGGCCGGAGCGGGCGGCGAGGACGTTGCCGAGGTATTGGGTCATGCCCTCATAGACCCAGAGCAGGTCACCCTGCTGCATCTTGGCGAAGGTGTCCTGGTAGAGGCGCGCGGGGCGGCGGTACTTGCCGTTCCAGGAGTGGGTGAACTCGTGGGCCAGCAGGTCGGCCTCGCCGAGCTGGTGGGCGTCGTCGGCGAAGCCCTTCTCGCCGATGCCGTTGTCGGAGGACTGGCCGTGCTCGAGGCCCTCGCCGCCGGCGACGTCAGAGAGCGTCAGCAGGAGGTGGTAGGTGTTGTAGTGGTGGGATTTGTACTCGGCGTCGGCCTCGCGAACGAGGTTGTTGACCTCGGCGAGGGTCTGGGGGCGGACGTTGGAGTCGTCGGGCTCGTCGGAGACGACGTCGAGGTAGTGCTTGGGGGAGATCTCGGGGGCGAGCGCGAACTCGTGGAAGTACTGGCCGGTGATGACGGGCGAGTCTTCGAGCTGCTCGACGGTGGTGACGGCGTACTTGGTGGTCACGGTGGAGGCGTCGGCGGTGTGGTCGCGCTCATCGATGCCGGTGTTGACGGGAGCGGCGACGGGACCGATAGGCTCGAGCGCGGTGCCGGTGCCCCAGCCGGCGGGAACGGTGAGGCTGGGCTGGATGGCGATGTCCTTGACCGGCATGTTGGCGGGGTAGAGCAGCAGCTTCTCCCACTCGAGGACGGCCATCTTGGTGGTGACGCGGGCCGGGGCGATGGTGTCGAGGTGGGCGTGCAGGGTGGTCACGCCGACGGGGACGGTGACGTGGAACTCATAGAGGTCTTCGTTGTCGCGGCGCCAGGGAAGGACCTTGCCGTTGGCGGTGAAGACGACGCCGGTGATGTCGTCGACCGGGCCGGTGGGGCGGTGGTTGCCGGGGATCCACTTGGGGGTGATCAGGGTGACGGGGCCCGGCTTGACCGGGATCTCGATCTCGGCGTGGTAGAGGTGGCGTGCGCCTTCGGAGAGGTCGGCGGTGATCTGGATGGGGGCTGTCTGGGCGACGGCTGCGGCAGCAGGCAGAAGCGCGGTGAGCAGAAGGGTGGTGTGGCGAAGAAGCTTAGCCATGAGCGGGAATGGATCCTCTCTCGAGTGCTGGATGGGGGAATGCTTTTTGCTGTTTGACGGATGGGGGCCGGTGGAGGACGCAGGAGGGTGTGGGTGCGGAAGGAGGCGGTTCGGCCGTGGCTACCCAGCGACAAGAGACGTCCGCCGGGGGCCGGCCCATGTCTCAGCATCGAGACATGGGGCCGCCGGGTTTCAAGGTGTTGATCGCTACTGCTTCAGGGCGGCTTCGATGGCGGCTGCCACGAGCGGGTCGTCGGGGGGGAGTTCGGGCGAGAAGCGGGCGACGACGCGGCCGGAGCGGTCGATGACGAACTTCTCGAAGTTCCAGAGGATCTCTGGTTCGGGGTTGGTGTTGAGGCCGTAACCGGCGAGCTTCTGACGGAAGGCGCCGGGCTCGTTGGCGGTGGCTTCGGGCCTGGCGGCGATGAGTTCTTTGTAGAGAGGATGGGTGGCGGGGCCGGTGACGGCGATCTTCTGGAAGAGCGGGAAGCTGACACCGAAGCTGCCCTTGCAGAAGGTGGCGATCTCCTCGTTGGAGCCGGGCTCCTGGGCGGCGAAGTCGTTGGCGGGGAAGGCGAGGATCTCGAAGCCATCGGCCTTGCGGTGCTTGTAGAGCTCTTCGAGTGCCTCGTACTGCGGGGTGAGGCCGCACTTGGAGGCGGTGTTGACGATGAGCAGAGCCTTGCCGCGGTATGCGGCGAGCGATGTGGTCTCGCCGGTGATCTTATTGACGGGAATGTCGTAGAGGTTTGCCATTCCGTTATTATGGCCCAAACGGGCGGCTTGGGCAGAGCGGAAGGCAACGCTGCAAGTTGGTGAGATCCCGTGACATGTGGGTCGGTATCGGTGGCCGCGGTGGGGCGAGTCAGCGCGCGGCGTCGAGATAATCCTACGGGGATGGGGGCCGAACAGGTACCATGGAATAACCATATATGTCCTTCGGAAATGTCCTGTTTGGTCGCCCCCTGGCAACAAGTGAAGAACGTGCCGAGCACATCGGCGTAGCGGCGGGAATCCCGATCTTTGGGCTCGATGCTTTGACCAGTGCGGCCTACGGTCCGGAGGCGGCGATGGCGTTGCTGATTCCGCTGGGGTTGTCCGGGGTGCACTACATTGTGCCAATCATCACGGCGATTCTGATTCTGCTGGTGATCGTGTTCTTCAGCTACCGGCAGACGATCGCGGCGTATCCGACGGGCGGTGGGTCGTACACGGTGGCGACCGAGAACCTGGGCGAGAAGGCGGGGCTGCTGGCGGCAGCGGCGCTCATGATCGACTATATCCTGACGGCGGCGGTGGGCATCTCGGCCGGCGTGACGGCGGTGACCTCGGCGATCCCCGGCCTGCAGCCGCATACGCTGTCGCTGTGCCTGGTGATTCTGGGGGTGCTGGCGGTGGTGAACATGCGCGGCGTGAAGGATACCGGAGCGGCGTTCATGGTGCCGACGTTCCTGTTTATCGGAACCCTGCTGACGGTGATCGGGGTGGGTGTCTACAAATCGGTGATCAGCGGACTTCATCCGGTCCCGGTGGCGGCCATGCCGCCGGCGCTGCCGCAGACGATGAAGCTGCTGGGCATATGGATGTTGATGAAGGCGTTCTCGAGCGGATGCGCGGCGATGACCGGGGTGGAGGCGGTGTCGAACGGGGTGATGGCGTTTGGCGAGCCGCGGGCGAAGCGGGCACAGATCACACTGACGGTGATCATCATGATTCTGATGGTGCTGCTGTTCGGGACGGCGTGGTTGGCGAAGACCTACAACATCATGGCGATGGACCCGGATGGGGTGGGCTATCAGAGTCTGTTGAGCCTGCTGGTGAGCGCGGTCCTGGGGCGGGGATGGTTCTACTACACCACCATGGGCAGCGTCTTTCTGGCGCTGGCGTTGAGCGCAAACACAGCGTTCGCGGACTTCCCCCGGCTGACGCGGGCGATTGCGCTGCATGACTATCTGCCGCATGTGTTCATCCTGCGCGGACGGCGGCTGCTGTTCTCGCACGGCATCTATGCGCTGACCGTGTTCACGATGATCATCCTGATCTTGTTCAACGGCGTGACCGATCGGTTGATTCCTCTGTATGCGATCGGAGCGTTTCTTGCGTTTACGCTCTCGCAGGCAGGGATGGTGCGGCACTGGCAGAAGCAGGAGGGCGAGCATAAGGGCCGCGCCTGGCACATGTTCGTCAACGGCATCGGCGCGCTGGCGACGGGGATCACGACGGTGATCGTGCTGGCCTCGAAGTTTATGGCCGGCGCCTGGGTGACGGCACTGCTGGTGCCGACGCTGATTCTGATCATGTACAGCGTGAAGCGGCACTATCAACGGGTCGAGAGCGAGATGGTCGACCGCACGCCGCTGAGCCTCGCGAATCTGCAACAGCCGCTGGTGGTGATTCCGATGGCGAAGTGGGACCGGATCACGGAGAAGGCGCTACGCTTCGGGCTGCTGCTGTCGCAGGAGATCAAGGTGGTGCATGTGCACTCCGAGGACGAACCGGACAGCCTGAAGCCGTGCTGGCAGGAGATGGTGCTGGGGCCGCTGAAGAAGGAAGGCATGCAGGAGCCGGAGCTAGTGACGATACCGTCGTCGTTCCGCTTCATCATTGCTCCGCTGATGGACTATATCCTGCAGCTGGAGCAGGAGAATCCGGACCGGAAGATCGCGGTGCTGCTGCCGGAGCTGGTGGTGCGCCACTGGTGGGAGTACGCGTTGCACGGACAGCGCGTCCAATTGTTGAAGCTGTTGCTGCTGTTGCGCGCCAAGCAGCGCGTGATCGTCGTGAATATTCCGTGGTATCTGTAAGGAGCCACGGCGGGTAATTGGTAATTCGGGACAGGTAATTTGAAGTTGAACGCGAATACAGAGAGTGTACGGGGCGACGAGGGACGAGGAACGATCGCCTGGTGTTTGTTGGCTTATGGCTTGCTGGTCTTCCTGCGTTATCCTTGGCTGCTGCTGCATGGCCGCCTGTGGGGTGAAGAGGGGCCGGTCTATTTTCGAACCGCGTGGTCGGGCAGCATGGCCGCGGCACTCTTCGCGCCCCACCAGGGGTATCTGGCGGTGTGGCCGAATCTGAGCGCGTTGATCGCTGGCCGGTTCTTTCCTTTACCCTTTGCGGCGTTGATCCTGACCTGGAGCGCCTTTCTGGTGCAGATGCTGGCGGGGTATCTGGTGCTGCGGTGTGAGCGGTTCGCGACGCTCAAGAGCAAGCTACTGGCGCTGGGGGTTTTGCTGGCGGCCTCGAGTTATGAGGTATGGCTGAACACGATCAATAGCCAGTTCTTCTTCATGGCTTGTGTGGCTGTCATCTTTTTGTCTCGTCCGGAGCGGCTTCAGATCCGGCGCAATCTGGTTCTGGTGTTCGCCGGGCTGACTGGACCGGTGAGCGCGTCGCTGGCGCCGTTCTTCGTGCTGCGGGCGTTCGTGAGGAAGACAAGAGCCGCCGCAGTACAGGCTGGGGTGTTGTCGGCTTGCGCGCTTGTCCAGGCGGGGGTGATGCTCCACGTGCATGCCGCACGGGAGATCCTGTTTCAGCCGTCGGCCATCGCGCCGGTATACCTGGTGCGATTTATTGTGAGACCGTTCTTGAGCGGAGTGACCGAGTCGCTGGCGCAGACTGTCATTCTGGGACAGGCGAGCCCGTTTTCGCGGATGAGCTGGGTGCATACTCTGCCGCTCAGCTGGCCGTTTATTCTTCTCTGGGCGATTCTGGATCTCGCCTTTATCGGTTGGTTGTTTTATCTCACCGCAGAGACGCCGGATCGTTCGTCGTGGTGGCTGCTGCTGATGGGGTTGTGGCTAACGCTGGTCACCATGTATGGAGCGTATACCGGCACCATCACGGTCGGGGGACGCTATGTTTTTCCGTCGACGGTGCTGATTGGATTTGCGCTTCTGCTCGCCACGATGAAGAGGAGGATGACATCGGTTCGGAGGGTCGCGGTGCTGACTCTGCTGACTTGCCTCCTCCTGTCGGGGACGAAGGATTACTTCCAGTATCGGAAGTGGGCCGCCATGGAACGCAACGGGATGCCCACATGGGAGACACGGGCGGAGAGTTGGGAGCATGATCCTACTGTGAAACTGCCGGTGTGGCCAAAGGGGTGGCCGGGGTTTAGCCTGCCTCCCGATCATCGCTAGGAAGCGAATGATCGGGATCGGCAGGAAAAACCGGGCCCCGGCGCGCCCTCGCCGCTCACCCTGCCGATGGGTATTGAGGCTGCTGCTGTGCCGCTCCGGGATAAAGGGCAGCATTGGGATCTGTCTTCCAACGCGAAAAGGCAACGACGTACAGCATGACCAAGCCCGCAATGGGCACCCAGAGCAAGAGGGAGAGTGGAGCAGGAAATCCCGCCTTCTTGAATATCTGCCAGCAGGGGACAACCACTAAGGGGTCCGCAAGGATGGGGCTGACGATTCCAAATAGAACAAGAAGAACGACCAGATGCGTTGGCAGAATCAGCTCGCCCATGGGCATATCCCTCCGGGATCTCTTTGACGAATGCCTCAGCTGATCATCCAGATAGAGCTATCTCAAGAAGAGAGTCCGGCCAGGGCGGGGTCGGGTTTGCGCCAGGTGGGGGAGAGGGTGCGCAGGCGGGCGACGGCGGCGGGGAGAATCGCGAGGGCGTAGTCGATGTCTTCGGGGGTGGTGAGGCGGCTGAGCGAGAGCCGGATGCTGGCGCGGGCGCGGGCCGGGCTGAGTCCCATGGCGGTGAGCACGTGCGAGGGCTCGGTGGCGCCAGACTGGCAGGCGGAGCCTCCGCTGACGGCTAGTCCCTTAAGATCCAAAGCGATGACCAGGGCCTCTGCCTCAACGTGATCGAAGAAGAGGTTGGTGGTGTTGGCGACGCGGGGAAGTTCGCGGCCGTTGACGCCTGCCTCGTCGAGTTGG
>Ga0210403_10002373_pt1 | contig 17097 bp, 11 predicted proteins | sample IncBWC19MmetaG_FD_150863 | JGI IMG/M metagenome (GOLD analysis project Ga0210403, IMG submission 150863) | Forest soil microbial communities from Barre Woods Harvard Forest LTER site, Petersham, Massachusetts, United States - Inc-BW-C-19-M | ecosystem: Environmental > Terrestrial > Soil >... | reverse complement strand
AGTGCAGGACTTAGTATGTGGCGCAGAATGGAACCGCGCCGTTTGGTACAAGAACATCGGCACGAATGCCGAACCAAAGTTGGTCTACAAAGGTCTCATTTATACCGACGATGGAAAACCCTTCCAGCTGCCGCACGACCCAGTACCTGAGGCCCCAGGTATTTACAAGAACGACTATCACCCGGTCCTTGCCGCGGCAGACCTGAACGGCGACGGCAGAGTTGACATCTTAGCCGGTGGGTACGTGACCGGCCGCATTTACTTTTTTGAAAATAAGGGATGGAGTAAGGACCACACGCCAATTCTTCACTATGATGGACCATTGGAGGCAGATGGACAGCCTCTTGACGTGGGGTGGGCTGCCGCACCTACGGCGGCTGATGTTGATGGCGACGGCCTGATCGACATTATTACCGGCGACATGCCGATGACGCCTCGAGGCGGTGATTCGGTAAGCGAGAACTTCCTGTATTACTTCAAGAACGTGGGCACTAAGACCAAACCGAAATTCTCAAAACAGAAGTTTCCGGTGAAGGGCAAGTTCCCTACCGGTTCGCTTGCTGCACCTCGCGCTATCGACCTCAATGGTGACGGGTTGCTCGATCTCGTGGTCGCGCATGACCGGTACCTTTCCATCTACTACAACATTGGGTCGAAAAGCGTGCCCCTGTGGGAGTATGCACCACCGTTATCGGGAAAGTGGCAAAGTGCTCCCCTCTACGGATCGGACACGCAATTGATGGATTGGAACGGCCACGGACTGGTTGATCTGGTGCACGGGTTCACCGTACAGCGCAACCTTAACAAAGGAAATCCAGAGTTTTTTGGTGCTGATCAGAGCATCCTCGCGCCCGACGAGAGAATTTTCCACAAATCCCCCGTCGGAGATCAGTGGTCGTTTACCTACGTTGTGGATTTGGATGGCGATGGACGACCTGACATCCTTTATGGAGATCACGAAGGCAATGTTTACTTTCATCGCGATTTAGGCTCGCGAGCCAACCCGCACTTCGATGATAAAGGAGTGTTGCTTCGGACTGAGAACGGCAAGCCCATCAAAGTGGGACTGCGACCTGGCCACAAGTGGGACTTCGACGCCCTACAAGGGGCGCGCACAACAGTAGCTGCGGGCGATTTCGACCGGGATGGTAAAGTCGATCTCATCGTCGGGGATACCTACGGAAAGGTTCGCTATTACCGGAATCTTACTGGCGGCGCGAATCCTACATTTGCAAACGCGGAGATAATCGCCGACCTCGGCAATGTCGGCACCGCGATGGTGCCGACGGTAGCTGACTGGAACGGGGATGGATGGCCGGATGTCATCGTGGGCAGCAACCGCGCGTACGTGGTCCTGAACAGCGGCAACCGCAGCGGTTCGCGGTTCTTGCCTCCGCAATCGCTCCGCCTCGCACCACCCGGTTGGCGACCGGGTGTCGCGCTAACACGGATCCCTGGCCGGCCGGAATGGCGCTTAACTGAAGGAGACGGCGCCTTTCTGCCCTACGATGCCTGGGTGACGGCTGTCGACTGGAACCAAGATGGCGACGTGGATCTGATGGCACTCGCCTCCTACGGCTATCTCTGCTGGTTCGAACGCTCATTCCTCGAGCACGGGTATGCACCTGCTGAAGTTATGCGGTTGCAATCGAGATGACGCACCAGGTTCATCGCTCGAGGCGAGAAATTCAACAACTCACGTGCACGCCGTTCTTAGGTAAGAATCATTTTTTGAGCTCGGCATGCGCTGGCCAGATGTGCATTGCCGGTCGGCCGCGAGATAACCAATGAGATCCCAGGCTTTGGAACCCATGCGGATGCAGTCTCAAATTCAAGCAATAGGATTGTCGTGGCTAGTCCTGCTGGTCACACTGATTGCGATACTAAATGTGCTCGAAATCCGGCTGCGAGCCCAGGATTACAAGCCGTTCAACACCGCCTCCGCCCTCGCGTATATCACCCAACATGCCGACCGCGAAGAAAAAATAAGGATTCCAATGCGCGACGGGGTACGGCTGTCCGCGTTGATCCTGTTCCCGAAGAATTTCCCGCGACAGAATCTACCGACAGTATTGTTCCGCTCACCTTACTTGATCGAGCCCGGAGAGGTCGGTCGATTCGCCCAGTATCTCCAGAGCTTTCTTGAGAACGGGTATGCAGCTATATTCGAGAATGTTCGTGGCCGGTACTTTTCTGAAGGAACCTATACGTACCTCGTCGGCTCGGGTAAGGACGGGTATGACACGGTCGACTGGATTACCAAGCAGCAATGGTCGAACGGCAAGGTCGGCACACTGGGGTGCTCGTCGACTGCGGAAGAGCAGCACAAGCTGAATGGAGCGCAACCGCCGGGGCTCGCAGCCACAGTACCAATGGCCTCCGGTGCCGGCATTGGCCGTGTCGGCCCATACAACGAGATGGGCAATTTCTACCGCGGTGGAGCATTTCAGAATTGGTGGTTTTCGTGGTACTACAAGGCTGGCTATACATATCGTCCGTTGTTCCCGCCTAACTTGTCGCGTGAGGCCCTAATCCGTCTCGGTCGCTTTTGGAACCTTGAGCCAGAGACGGTCCCGGCATCAAACATCGATACGCTCATCTGGACGTTGCCGATCAACCAGATCATGGACAAGATGGGGGCCCCACCGAGCGACCTGGATGATTTCGTGAATCGTCTGCCGAACGATCCCAAGTGGAAGAACGTAGACTTTGCGGGCGAAGGCGATCTTTTCGGCGCGCCGATGCTGATGATCAACTCGTGGTATGACCTCTCAATTGGCCCGAACATCGCTCTCTTTGAGTACGAGTCGAAAAACGCCGCGAACGAGACCGCTCGCAATAACATGTTCATGGTGATCGCGCCAACGACACACTGCCAGCAAGGCTATGTGGAGTCGGAGCACACGATCGTCGGGCAGCGTGACATGGGAGATGCACGATTTGATTATGTCCGGCTGGTACAACAGTGGTTCGACCACTTCCTCAAGGGCGACGAGAATGGCGTGACAAATCAACCGAAGGTGCGTGCCTACATGATGGGCGCGAACATCGATAGCGACGGGAGCGCAAACAGCCTAGCCGGGAACGGTCGATTGACGACGTCCATGCCCGAGAAGCCCGGCACAGATTCGTTCGTCTACGATCCAATGTATCCCGTACCGTCGCAGGGTGGCAACATGGCCACCCTCAGCCCGAGTTTCCAGAACGGTTCAGTGGACCAGTCCAATATCGAGATGCGCAACGACGTTCTCGTCTATTCGACAGCGCCCCTCAAGGAAAGTGTCGAAATCGCTGGGCCGGTCAAGGTTTCAATGTACCTGTCGTCGGATGCCAAGGACACCGACCTGACCATCAAGCTGATCGATGTTTATCCAGACGGCAAGGCATACAACCTGGATGAGAGTGTCCAACGTGTACGCTGGCGCAATGGCTGGGAGAAGCCTGTTTTCATGCAACCAGGAGTCGTTTATAAGGTCGATGTTGGTCCGCTGGTGACGAGCAATGCGTTCAGACCAGGGCACCGCATCCGTATCGAGGTGTCGAGCAGCAATTTCCCGCATTTCGAACGTAATTTGAACACGGGTGGAAACAACTTTGATGAGAAGCAGGGCGTTCTTGCCCACAACGTGATTTATCATTCCCCGACTTACCCATCTATGGTGGTATTGCCGCTACTACCCGCAGGCAATAGACATTATCCAGCGACTACCGAGTGATTCCGCGGAAGCGCATTCTTCTATGGCTCGAGGGAGAGGGAGTAAAGATCTGCGTTACGAAGATATGTTCGTATCTGAATCACATGTCCCCCAAGTTCACTGAGTACGTGCCCGCTTTTCCATCGTGCTTCTGAACGCACACTGTCTGTTTGCAGTGGGTAGAACTCGGTCCTTCCGAAGCCTGAGATTGGCTCGTTCTGATCATTCAAGAGTTCAGCCCACAGTATCCCGTGCGATGCATCGACGTTGAAGTACAGACGTTCCTGGTTTGTTATTTTATCCTGCGGGTTACGAGTACCCCCTCATCACTGCCGGCGTGCAATGATACAAACCCATCTAGGCGCATGCGCGCTAATCCAGTGGCACCGATCTTTCGCTGCGCGTCGACAATTGTACCGAGCGTCTCGGTCTCGTTTTCGGGGTTGGTTAAGCCAACGCCACTATGACGAAGATACTGACTTTCTTCGCGAAACACGGTCTTCATGATTCGCTCCGATCATCCCATGGGATCTCGCAACTCACAAGCACCGCCTGCTCATATCGCACTCCTTGCTCCTTGTTCAACGGATTCAGTCCATAGGCACCGGTCTCGCCCAGAAGGGATATCTCATTCGAGCGTGCCAGGGGCGTGCGCACAAGCCATCTCGCCGTATTTGATCGTCTCGTATCTCATCTGCTGTGCTAAAACTCCACCTCGGCACTTCGTCTGATCTTGAACCGAGCGAAACTCGATTATTAGTACCGTTTATCCATTTCACTTATCCAGTCCAATGGCAAGTCCATCCGCTGAGCCTTCATGGCGTTATCTATGTGACTGGTTGCTGTCGCGCCGACCAGCACCGACGTCAAGTCGGGATTGTGTAATACCCAAGCCAGCGCAAGCTGTGCCATCGGAACACGGGTAATCTCAGATTTTGTTCGGAGTTGATTCAGGACCGTAAAGCCTTTGTCGTTGAAGTAGTACTCAAGGTGACCGGGTATCACATCAAAGCGAGAATGCTTGGGTACGCTTTGAGCCATCGGGAGATACTTTCCAGACAAAAAACCGCCGCCCAGCGGGCTATACGTTGTGACAGCAATTTGGTTTTGCATGCAGTAGGGAATAAGCTCCTGCTCTATCGTCCGTATCACGAGATTGTAATTATCTTGGACGACTTCGAAGCGTGTCGAACCAGAGCTCTCGCTTGCCTGCACAAACTTTCGCAACTGCTCAGTAGAAAAGTTGCTACATCCTATAACCCGAACTTTTCCAGCACTGACAGCACGATGCAGGGCCTCGATACTGTCGTCGATTGGCGTCGACCAATCAAACGAATATAATAGATACACGTCGATCCAGTCTGTACGTAAGCGTTGCAATCTCGCGTCGAGTGCTTTTGTGAGATGCCGAACAGTAAAGTTGCTACTTATTTTTGTTTGAAGAACGATCTTTTCGCGACAGCGTTTCGCATTCAGCCAGTCTCCTATGATTCGTTCCGAGGAATGGTACTCTTGGCTGACTTCACGGACGTCCTCAGTTCCAAATACTTTGCGTCGATATTCCCCGGCCTCGCCTCCACCATAGGATTCCGCTGTGTCGAACAGTGTGATCCCACTCTCAAAAGCATGATCCATGATCCGGAATGCAGCTGAGTCGTCGATCTCGCGACCGAATGTTACGCAACCCAAGCCGATTCCACTCACTTTGAGGTTCGTTCTGCCGAATGCGTTGATTTTCACAAGTCACAATCCTTGCATCTACCCGACCCGCTGTTGATTTACTTGTCCCGAAGGGCATCATAGCCGCACGGACTTTTTGCTTCTGCCGTGAGGCTTAGTCGAACTCAGTGCACGGGGAATAACAATTGCAACGCGGCGCGCGAGAGAAAGATTGTGCGTGCTCTGCTCGCGTTTCTGGCCGACCACGACCGTCAACGTCGTCAATGGCACGTGGCGCGCCAACCAGGTGCTTTTTTTTCGTGATTCAGCTCAACACCAACTCAAGAAAATACTCTAGAACGCGGCTGCACCGGCTTCTGCAACCGCATGGTCCTGCTCGCCAGAACCGCCACTCACGCCGATGGAACCCACGACTTTGCCGCCACGCTTCAGGGGGATACCGCCCGCGAAGATCATGATCCTGCCGTCGTTCGAGGCATGGATACCGAAAAATTGCCCGCCCGACTGCGAGTGGGTGGCCAGATCCTTTGTGGCGATGTCGAAAGCCCGCGATGTGTAGGCTTTCTTGATAGAGATGTCAATACTGCCCAACCATGCGCCATCCATTCGAACATGCGACACCAGGTTGCCGCCCTCATCAGCTACAGCAATGTTCATGGGCGGACCGATTTCCTTCGATTTGTTTTCTGCGGCTGCGATTACTCGACGCGCATCTTCCAGAGTCATGTTCATTCCTTTCGTGATCAAGTTAATTTTTTGCAGGCGTCTTCAGGATGCTCTCGCAATCAACAACAAACGGTGCGAAATTCGCTTAATGCAAGCAACACGTCGGGCGTCATACCCCCAAGAAAGTAGTGCGTGTCAGCCCTTCGAGGTCACGCTGCCGCAACCGTGCCGTGAGGATCAAGCACAAACTTCTTCGCCGCTCCTCTGTCGAACTCCCTATATCCTTCAACGGCCTGTTCCAGCTTCACAACCGTGACGTTAACGGCTTTGGCGATTTCGATCTTACCGTGGAGGATTGCCATCATTAACTGTCGGTTGTATTTAAGGACAGGACATTGTCCAGTAGTAAAGGTATGTGATTTGGCCCACCCTAGGCCGATGCGGATGTTGAGATTTCCATGCTGGGCAGCCTTGTCCACCCCTCCCGGGTCCTCAGTTACATACAAACCGGGGATGCCGAGAGCGCCACCTGCACGGCAAATCGTCATCAGCGAATTTAGAACGGTGGCCGGAGCTTCGGTTTTTGCATTGTGGCCGTGGCCGCGGGCTTCAAAACCAACGCAATCGACCGCGCAGTCCACATCCGGGTCCTTTAGAATATTGGCAATCTGTTCGCCAACGGATGCGTCTTTGGAGACGTCCACAGCTTCACAGCCAAAGCTACGAGCTTGCTCCAAGCGCTCAGGAATTAAGTCACCCACGATTACCACCGCAGCTCCTAAAAGCTGGCAGGCGGCCGCGCAGGCGAGGCCCACCGGACCCGCGCCAGCAATGTAGACTGTGGCTCCCGGGCCAACACCCGCACTGACCGCACCGTGATAGCCCGTTGGAAGGATGTCCGAAAGGCAGGTCAGGTCTTTAATCTTCGACATAGCCTGAGCTTTGTCAGGGAATTTTAGCAGGTTAAAATCGGCGTACGGGACCATGACATAGTCTGTCTGGCCACCAACCCATCCGCCCATGTCGACGTAACCATACGCCGCGCCAGGGCGGGCCGGATTTACGTTTAAGCAGATACCGGTTGCTCGCTCTTTGCAGTTGCGACAGCGCCCGCAGGCGATATTGAACGGCACCGAGACCAGGTCACCGACTTTGATGAACTCAACGTCTCGCCCGGCTTCGATGACTTCGCCCGTGATCTCGTGTCCCAGGACCAGTCCTTTGGGCGCGGTCGTGCGTCCTCGCACCATGTGCTGATCACTGCCACAAATGTTTGTGGATACTACTTTAAGGATAACGCCGTGTTCACATTTGCGATTTCCCAGCGCCAGTTTGGGAAAATCAATGTTCTGAACTTCAACGACGCCCGGCCCCATGTAAGCTACGCCACGGTTGTTTGCCATACTTATTCTCCTGAGATTAGACACAATTGCATAACTGCTTTATCAACTTAATGGTTATTGACGACGGTTGACAGATTGAGTGCGTTAGATGCGGGCGTACCCAGTGCCGCATAGACTCTCCTGGCCTTTGCAAAGGTGGCCAAGACCTCGGCGCGATGGAGGTCGCTCGAGAACTTCCCTTCTTTCTTTATGCGTTCCGTCAAAACGTCCACCCAGTGAAGGAAAAACTCACGATCGGACATCGAGAAGATGGGTCGATCGTTGATCGTCACATATATAGGGCTACTGTGGGCGGCGAGCGTGACGCCAGCAACACGTCGGTCCGCCCAGCGCGGAGTCGCATCGGTTATGCGGTCGTTGTCAGGCGCCCAAACTCTTGCTGCCAACCAGGAGCTCTCTTCGAGAGAGACTGTTCCGTCCCATTCGAGATGATCGGTGGGGCTCGACGAGGAAACTTGTGCCACAACTCTGCCGTTCGCCACCACTTCAATTCGATTGAATGGAATTGACGAGACCGCATTCACTCGAACCGAAACACGCACTGGCCCCGACGCATAATGCTTCTCGGCCCCTGGCTGTTCATCGTCTATCTTGAAATCGAGCAACGGCCCGACAGTAGCGAATGATTGCCCTCGACGTAGCCCTTCACTCCATGCACGGTCCGAGAATTCACGGCCGGTATACACGTAGACTCTCTCGCCGCCGGCCATAGGTGCAAAATGACGATTCAAAAACGCGTCACTGCCACCGGAAATTCCCAGCCTGAAACCAAGATTAAGAAAGCGGTACCAAAGTTCGATGGAAGGCTCATCACCGCCGGAAAAAGCCTCCATCGCGTCGACCCCGTGAAGCGCGACGTCAATCGCTAGTTCATCCCCACGGGAACCGATTGGAATCTCATCGAATTTCAGCGCTGGATGTGCATACAACGTAACTCCACCCTGCGTAAGTCCCTGCTGCTCGAGCGAAAAGTTCGAGGGGTAGTCTTCCCAGTGCTCAGTATCCGGAAAACCAGTGTAGAGCGGACGAACCAATTGCTGCAGATTCAGAAAAAGAAGGTGCCCGTAAGACCATGTTCGCAGCTCCTGGTTCCAACGCATGATTTCGTCGCGATTTGAAAGTTTATTAACATGGCCCTCAAAAAACTTTTCATCATGGATCGTTTCGCCAACGCTGTTTGAAACCAGCAAGTTTCCAACGTTCAATCCCTCGCTACAAATCGCAAGAAAATCATCGGCGGGAGTCGTCCATTGCTCTCCAATGTAGTTGCCGTGGATGTGATCGTCTCCGCTGCGCCATCCAGCGGCATTCATGTCGCGCAGCCATTTGAGCTGGAATTCCATTGTGGCGTTTACGGCGCTGAGGTCAATTTCGCGGATCATTGGCTGGTAGTCGAATCCCTTGCGAACTTCGATTCGGGTCTTGCCCGCCGGCAAAACCATTTCTACCGATCCTGGCGTGTAGAAAAAATGTTCGCCGGTTATCCACATAGCACGATCAAATGCGTTCGATGGCGTTTCGCTGCATCCGTTGGCGGCGCGCACATAAACGCGAGCCGGGGTTTCGCGAGCGTTTACGTCGAGAACCCGCATGCGAAACCGAATGGCAGAGCGGACCTCTCCGTGAAATACCGAGGACGCTTCTCGCTCGCCTTTCACATTGATCTGGGCTCGAAAAGCACCGAGTGAATCCGCGCGAATGTCCGAAACAACAGCGGCCGTCTGAGCAGCATCGAGGGTGACGCGTTTTTCCGCCGCGGTGATACTCTGGCCGCTTATCGCCAGGCTGAGCGTTTGACGTCGTGAAGTTTGGTTGCTGAGGACAACCAGAATTCCTCTCCGCTGGTTCTGTGCAACGATCAGGGGCGTCGACGGACCTTCAACTGTCCAACGGCTGTCGGAGAGGGAGACGCGAACCAAATGATCCCCGGTCAGCCCCGCATAGAGGTGTCCTAGCTTTTGATAGAAGTCGCTGTTTACGGAGGCGGTTGTGTATCCGTCCGCCTCCCAATACAGATCTATCGCATGTTGGCCGTAGCCTCGAACATCGCGACTGGAAACGAAAAGCGCATCGTCGAAATCATCGATCAGAGAGCGCGCAGAGTTGGTGGGCTGAGTTTGCTGACCGAAAACAGCGGACAGCAATATCAATAACGCTACAAGCCATTGTGAATTATGGCATATTTGCATGGATGATGAAGTGGCACTAGGGCCGTTTTTGCGTTTTCTCTTTTCTTCGTGCGCTTGACCGGCTCTTACCGCCCCTTGACTTGCCGCGAACTGCAATCGCGTCGATTTCAACCCTCAGGGTTCCCAGCCCCGCTTGCACTGTAGTGCGTGCGGGGAACGAGTCGCCGAAGAATTCCTTGTAGGCCCGATTCATCGCCGCGAAATCAGCAAGGTCCGCGAGGAAGACTCCGCAACGGACAATGCTTTCCTTCGAGCCACCGGCAGCCAAAATAATCGCCTCAATGTTACTCAGCACTTGGGTCACTTGATCTTCAATCGTAACCGCATCAATCGTCCCGGTTGCAGGGTTGGTTGCTACTTGTCCCGAGACGAAGATCAAATCACCCGAGGCTACCGCTTGAGCATAAGCGGCCGCCGGTTGAGGAGCTTTGTCCGTGCGAATGGCAGATTTCATCAGAGACTCATCCCCTATTTTTCGAGCAGCCAAGCGCGATTGAAACGCGCCAGCCGGATTTCGCGCCCGCCTTGGGGCAGCTGTTGCTGCCAAACCACGATCATCGTTCCGTCCTGAGCCTGAACAACCGAGGGGTAGGAAACCTGGTTGGAGCTTTTGGTGTCGACCACCACCTTCGGTTCCGACCAACTCTTTCCTCCATCGGATGACAGAGCTGCGGCCAAGGGCGTTCGCCCGGTTGAGGAGTTATCCCACGCCACCAAGACGTTGCTTGAACCGTCAAGCTTCCAGAGTGCTGCCGGTGAATTGTGCCCGGTCAGGGTGCTGGCTTGAGGCGTCTCCCATGATTTTCCGCCATCGCTGCTCCATGATTGAAAAAGCTTTGTGCCGGAAGTACGCAGGAGCACCATGATGCGGCCGTCAGCGAGAACGACGCTGGCAGGCTCGTCGAGGCCGGAAACAGCGTGCGGCGAGGTTTTTGCGAGCTGCGCATATAAATCACCACCGCCGGTCCAGGTTTTACCACCGTCCGTGGAGCGCAACAGCCCTGATTTGATGTCCATCTCACCTTCCGACGCCGGCACCATTCCTTGCTCGGCCCAAGTATCCCATGCGTAGCCCATGACAAGCGTTCCATCGGCGAGCCGATGACCCTGATGAATTTTGCCCGCGATGTAACGGTGCGGCGTCGTCAGTAACACCTCATCGCCCCAATGAACACCGTCGGCGCTTTCGCGCATATAGATCAGGCTATGATCGATCCTGACTGGCTCAGGTATGGTCGTGGAAAACGCCAGCACACGGTTGCCGTCGACCAGCAAATTCGGATCAGCGTCTTCGGTCTGTAAGTGATCAAAAAGAACGCTGGGAGCCGACCAGCTTTTGCCTCGGTCTGTCGAAGTGCTGGCTGCGATTTTCATTTTTGGTGGCTTGGCTGCTGTCTCGGCGGCAAACACGCACAACAATTTTCCATCGGAAAGACGAGCTATGACCGGATAGGCATTGATCACAAATCCTTGCGGATCAGAGCGCGCGATCACTCCGGTCTCAAAGATCGGTTGCTCCGCAAACGCGGAGACCTCCCCCCACGAGATCATGAACAAAAGCAACCATCCATAGGTTATCGAAGTGGAACACACGATTCCTCCAAACCGTTGGTTTCTCATGCTGAATTCGTCAGATTGCTGTCCACCCACCATCCACCGCCAAGTTCTGTCCCGTCACATAACGCGATGCCTCTGACGCCAGAAAAACTACCGGACCCTTGATGTCATCCGGTTCTGCCATACGTCCGAGGGGCGTCCGGCGTGAATAATTGGGGACGAATTCGGGTGGCGTGTCCTGGTTGCGAAATCCTCCCGGAGACAAGCAATTGACGCGCACGTTGAAAGGCGCAAGAAAACTGGCCAGATAACGCGTCATATTGATCATCCCGCCCTTCGCAAACGAGTAGTTCACCGGATTGCTCAGCTTCGTACCTTCATAGATCGTAAGGTCGGGGCCGATCATGCCATAAATGGAAGCAATGTTGATGATCGAGCCAGAACGGGCCTGCTGCATGGACTCGGAAAAGATCTGACATGAAAGGAAAACGCCGGTGGAATTGACCTTCATCGCCGTTTCCCATTGCTCAGCATTCACGTGACGCAAATCACCCCCCGAACGGGCGACCGCGTTGTTCACCAAAATGTCTAGACGTCTATGATCGCCAATGATCTTGTCGCGCGATTCCCGGATGGATGATTCGGAAGTGAGATCAAGCTTGACGGCCTGGGCGCGCAACTCTTCGTCACGCAGCGTTTTTGCCAACTGCTCGCATTTGGCGACATCGCGCGAGGCAATAACCACGTGTGCCCCGGCCTCAGCCAGGGCACGGACGATGTGCTCGCCATAGATGCCTGCGCCGCCGGTGACGAGCGCAATTTTCCCGCTAAGGCGGAACAATTGCATCGTGTGGCGAATTTCAGACGCGTCTGACATCACTTAGTTCCCTTTCGTTTCGAGTGAATCGGCTGCACTGGATATGGTCGTCCGGCATCCGGATCGTAGCGGACCACTTCGAGGGATGCGGGATCGATCTGCGCCTCAATCTTAAGGCGCGCTGGCATGCGAGCGAGTGGTCTGCCTTTCAAATCTCTGGGCGAGATCTTTACCAGAATGCGACGATGAGCGCATCCGCTCCACTGGACATTTCGGCCGCAGGCCAGAGGCAGCATCGCAAAAGCGCAGACCACGATCGCGCCTGTTCTCAGCCCGAGGACGTTCGCGAGATTCATCTTCCTGAATGTTTCCCTGTTTCTTGACAGAAACGCGCAGTTGCCCCGCATCCACGCACTCGGTTCATTCGAACAGGCGAGCCAGATCCACCCGAAGTCGGTGCGTACGAATCTTCCCTTGGCCTTCCTCGATGGTCCAATGGCTGGCGAGAAATTCGCCATCCCGCAAATGCAGAAGAGACGGCTGCCCGAACCGCAATGAGCCAAACATTTCCACCATGGATTGACCGGCTCGCGTCTGCTGACGCATGGTACCTCTCCAGATGACCGCTTCATCCACTACTTTCCACTCGTCATCCGTAAAGTCGACGACGCGAACCACGATGCCGGGATTCTCTGCGCGATGGGCGTGAATTGTTAACAAGTAATCACTGCCGAGATGAACCAGGCTCGACGACTGTGCCATCTGACCTGTGTCGATCAACGGTGACCAAGTGGCGCCGTTGTCGTAGGAAACAGTGACGCGATTCGAAAGATGTTGCTCGTGCACGTCGTCATACGCCCACAGGATAACCACAAGCCGCCCTGGGCTCATCTCGCAGATTCGTGTTTCCCACGGTGTGATTGAGCCGGGAGGAAGAAAGAACGTTCGGTCATCCCAGGTTCTCCCGCGATCGCGACTGCGAAGCAAAGCTCCGAACCTACCGGAGGGATTCGTTCCGTCGGGCAGCTTGTAGAATCCCGCTGGAGCCACCAAATCTCCTGATGAAGTTTCAAGGCACGGCCCAGACAGTTCTAACAACTCCGGGTGACTGCGCTGAATGATTTGCGGGAATGTCCAATGGCGTCCGTAATCGTAAGAGAAGGAAACGATGTTTTCTCCAGGTTGAAATCCCGACGTTTCGGGAATGGCAATTCCTTCTTCCAGATTGGCACGTTGAAAACGATATCCCGTAGCCACGAGTGTTCCGTCCCGCAAAAGCGCAGGTTTCATCGTGTCCGTCGTTTCGATTCCGAGAACGGACTTGTCGTATAGCGGGCCTTCCAGCTCCCATGTACGTCCCCGATTTCGGGAGCGCGACAGATATGTCGTCCCATTCGGAGCCTCGAATGCTTCGGCAAACAAGAAAAGTGCCAGTACATGTTCGTTTGGCAGCTGTACGAGGCCCGGATGAAAGGCGTGCCGGCTATGAACATGCGGTCTTGGGTTGTCGTAGACGATGTGACTCTCGATATGAGTGATGAGCCTGGAGCGAGACGTAGCCGCAGACGACGGCATGGAAATGGTTGCACTCATTCGGTGATCAGCTTGTGCGCCTGCGCTTACAAGTTGAAAAAAAGAGGGCCAGAGGCCCCCGCCCTTCGGCGAAGAGGTTAGAAAGAGTAGCGAACTGCCACCTGAACTTCGCGACCGTTACGCGCCTGCGTCACTTCGGCTCCAGAAGCAGAGTTGAAGAAGTAGTTGCCACTGGGGCCGATGAGATTCGGATGGTTGAACAGGTTGAACGCTTCCGCTCGGATCTGGAATGTGTGCCGCTCAGTGATGTGGAAGTACTTTTCCATGCCGTAGTCGACATCATTGGTTGGCGGGCCCGGAATGGAATTCGGGCGCGCATTTCCCTGCAAATTAATCAGCTCCGGAAGTCCCGTGACCGGGTTGGTGATCTGTGTCGGATTGTGGTTCGGGAAACAGCTGTAGTCGAACCATTTCGTTGGAGTCCGCTGGCCGCGAGAAAGGATACCGCTGCAGGTCTGGTCGGGCAATTCCAGGTTCGACATGAAGACAGTAAACGGGAAGCCGGTTTGGTAGGTATAGATCAGATTCGATCTCCAACCACCCAGGACGCCGTTCAACACAGGATTCCAGTTACTGCCAAGAGCTTTCCCTCGACCGAAGGGCAGTTCATAGGTACCGGACACAGTTAACCGATTGCGAACATCGAAGTCGGCGTTAGACCACCGTTTTGTGATCACGTTGCCGTTCGCATTCACGTCAGTGACCAGGTTTTCATTCGCAGAGTCATTGGAAGCATCGGTCAAAGCGTGTGCCCACGTGTAACTAGCCAACATTCGAAGACCATGGGAATAGGATTTGCGCAAGGTTGCCTGTAAAGCGCTATAGTGCGAACCAAACCCTTTGGCTTGCACTCCAAAATTACTGAAACCGTTTGCGACGGCCGCGTTGAAAACGCTGGGAGAAGCGACTGCCTGAAGTACGCTGGGACCGTCTAAGTTGACACCCGAGGTTCCCACATACCCAATTTCAGCGCCCCACTGTCCGCCGAGATCACGCCCAACCGTCAAGTTATACTGCTGCACATATCCGGCTGGGTAGTATGGCGAGTTTGGTTCGAAGTACCCGGGATTTGCACCGCGGAGAAAATTCAGTCCATAGGGCACCTGATCCACCGTGGTCAGGTGCCGCTGGTTGTCAGGCCAGCATGAAGGACATGCTGGCGAGGAGTAAACCAGACCTTGGAACGGCGCTACCCACGAGCCATACATCGTATCGAAAGCGTTCTCCCTCGTGTAGAAGAGGCCGTACCCACCGCGGATCACAGTCCTGCTGTTGTTGAACGGACGAAACGCGAAACCAATGCGCGGTGAGAAGTTTTTCGTGTGTGGATCGAATGGACGATTAGGACCATTCGTTTCATATTTAAAAACAACTTGGCTTAATAAATTGGCGGGCGCGCCTTTTGCGTACACGGGCAAACCGGTCTTGTAGTCGAACGTCATGTACTCGCCGTCGGTGTTGGCAAACGGTTGCTCATAGTCATAGCGTGCGCCAAGATTGAGGGTCAGACGGGGGGTCACCTTCCAATCGTCCTGTACATAACCACCGACCACGTTGCGAACCATAGGCATGTTTAAGGGGCCGGCGGAGCCACCAATGCCAATATACATGTGGTTCGGAATCCCCATCAGGACATCAGTGAACGTATTCCCGGTCACGCCGTAGTACTGATTTAGACCAGTCCCATAGTTCAGGTCTCCGTCTAGCAGGCCGAAGTAGTAGGCGGTGAGGCCACCCTCGTATTGCCATTTATACATATCGCGGGTGAATTCGGCACCAAACATTATCGAATGTGAGCCCTTTGCCCAGATCAGGTTGTCCTTTGCGTAATAGGTGTTATTCCAGTGCACGAAATTCCCGTCATTGCCGATATCAAAGCGTTGATAACCAGCCGTGTAGAACAGAATGCGGCACGTGCCAGATACGGTATTGACCGATGGGTCGAAGCCCCACGACGCACAATAATTCTTGTTGTTCAACTGAAATTGATCGCCATCGAGATACCACGCGTAGCTGGTCTTGAAATCGTTCACCAGAACAGGGCTGAACATGTGGGTCCATGTCCCTGCCGCCGTCTTATTGTGTTGTGAGACTTCTTTGGCGCCATAGACAGTGAAATAAGACGTGCCGTTGTCGTAGTTGTCGTAATCGAAGGTCCCACTGATGTTGTCTTTGCCCCCAAATCTGTGGTCCACGCGGCCAAGGAATTTCCGCTGGGTATTCAAACCGCCGACAAATACACGATAATTCAGAAAAGGGTCACCGCTATAGTTCGGACTCGGCCACAGGCTCATTAACTTTTGGCCGATTGGAGTTATCATTGACGCGGGCAAAACATTGCCGGGAATCGGTGCACCCGTGTATGGATCTATCAATTGGTCCGGCAGTCCTGACCAAGGATTGATTGATTGCGACACATCCCCCTGACGTTCCAAGGCAGTCGGTGCAAAGCCTACAAGCTGCGTGCCCGGTGTTTGCTCATGTAAGAATTCTGTGCTGAAGAAGAAAAACGTCCTGTTCTTAATGATCGGCCCACCGATAGTTCCCCCATATTGATTCAGCAGGTAGTTCGCCAGTTTACTGCGCGTTCCCGTGTAGAAGACGGGAAGCGCATCCAACGCTTTATTGCGCAGGTATTCGTAGGCGGTACCGTGAAAAGCATTGGTGCCGGATTTGGTGACGATGCTGACGACCGCTCCGCCCGCGTTTCCGTACTGCGCAGAGTACATATTGGTCGAGACACGAAATTCCGAAATCGCATCGATGGACGGTGATGCTTGCAAGGTGTTATACAGCGGATCAGTGTTGGTCGCTCCATCAATATAGTAGGAGTTATAGCTGTCCCGCGCGCCGTTAAAACTGACGTCAACACCTTTGCTCGGCTCAACTCCGCGTTTGGGGTTGCTCGAGACAGCGCCCGGTTCGAGTGCGGCCAAACTGAGGAATTGACGGCCGTTGAGGGGCAAATGCTCAATATCCTGGTTTGTGACGACGTCGCCACGTTCGGCATTTTCGGTGTTGATTTGGGCGGCTGTCGACGAAACGGTGACGGTGACGCTGGTGGATCCAACTTTCATGTGCAGGTCGGTACGATTTACAGCACCGACACCAAGGACAATACCCTGCACGTCAGTCTGATTGAAACCTGCTGCAGATGACGAAAGGTTATACGTACCGGGATTCAACAAAGAGAAGTGATAGTTCCCTTTGTCGTCCGTACTTGTCGTGGCTGCAATTCCGGTGTCAACATTGGTAGCTGTAATCTTGGCGTTCGACACGAGGGCGCCGCTTTGATCCGTTGCGGTTCCTACGATAGCTGCCTGAGTATCGCTCTGCGCCCACGCACCACCTACGACGAACCAGAGCACCAAAAGCATGTATACAGGCTTCATGGGAGTTCTCCCCTCTCGGAATCAACGCTTGCCTGGGATCAGGCTTCCGGACAAATATCGACCATCTGTCGACAGACGGCAGTTTCGTCATTTGAGCATACCTTG
>Ga0210403_10002370_pt1 | contig 17116 bp, 17 predicted proteins | sample IncBWC19MmetaG_FD_150863 | JGI IMG/M metagenome (GOLD analysis project Ga0210403, IMG submission 150863) | Forest soil microbial communities from Barre Woods Harvard Forest LTER site, Petersham, Massachusetts, United States - Inc-BW-C-19-M | ecosystem: Environmental > Terrestrial > Soil >... | reverse complement strand
GTGCCGTTCAGGCGCAATGCGCCTCTCTCTCCGCAGCCTTGATAGCGCCGCCCGGCGTATAAGCGTCTCTATTGTTGATGTCAGCATTTTATGTCCACAATTTCAGCAATTCATGTCCAGCGGGCAATGACTGGATGCAAGACTTAAGACGCACGCGATGCCAGAATTGATGGCCGGATATACGCGTACTCCTAACCAAAATCGACAAAGCATATTTCATTGAGCGGGACGCTTGCGGGGTCGGGCTTTCTAGATTCCGCGACCTTTGGTCTGCCACCTCGGGCGGCGTCTTCACCACGCTCCAAACTATGCTCAGTAATCCATCCCCACACACGACAATTGGCAGTTATCGCCCGGCAAGTATTCGTTGGAAATCGGCGACTACCTGCCATCGACCCCCTTTTCAGTTCTCGGCGACGATTTTACGTGATCGACGGCGCTTCGAGGCCGCTGCATTCAGCGTCGCGCGGCGCGCTTTGGCGTGCTGGATGAGCAGATCCGCGAGGGTAGTGACCACCTCGCGATTTAGGCCATCAGCGAGTGCTTGATCGCGAGCCGCCGAGACTGCATCAGGCAACGCATCGGCCAGCTGGCGCAAGCGGTTCATGAGCAATTCTGAATCCACAGCGCAGGCCGAAGCGAGAGCCTGCCATTCGCTAAATCCGATCAGCGGTATGTCGTACTCATCGCCGATCTTCATGGCGACGCGCTGATCGATCAGTTCGGGGTAGGGCAGCTGACTTGATAAATCGTAGAGCGGACTCAAGCGAATTTCATCTCCGGCCCCGATCAACAGTGAGTAGTTCTTGGCGTGAGCATCGGTGCCGCCGATCAGCCAATTGAACGCGTTTGCGTCAATAAAGCGATACACGTCGGTGCCAGGATCCGAACCGACGCGGCGAATCAGCGCGACGATGTCCTGTACGCCGGGTCCGCCGTCTTGCTGGTACTTAGCCCCGGGCATGAGTCCGAGTGCCTGACACATGTCTTCCTGATGCACGCGTCGCACGAATGCTGATCCGCGCGGCGGGGACAGGCGGTCAAAGCGCTCGATGACGATATAGGTGGCCTCGTTCAGAGTGAGCACGGAGGATCGGGCGGCGAGCAGCCCTAGACGTCTAGCAACGTCCTGGCACAGATGCTCATTTTCAACCAGGCCGTCAAAGCCCGGAACGGCGGGTTTTATGATGTGTGTGGTGGGCGCGCGGCCGCTCGGGACACCCCAGCGCTTGCGCTGTTCGTCCCAGCAGAATGCGGTCTTCGCTTGCGCGCCGGGCAGACTCATTTTGCCGCGGTCACCAGGGCGGCGCACAGCGGCAACATCGGATCGCAATTGCGCAAGCCGTTGCGCGAGTTCATCCAAGCTGATCCAATCGATCGCGGGTGTGTGCTGCGCGCGCACGGCCGCGTACGCTGCGGGCGGAAGGAACTGCGCGGCGCCTGGAACGTCAGCGCCGACAAACTTCAAGAGCTTGAACGGGCTCGATGAGGAGACATGAAATTGCTGGCCCCAACGCTGCAGGATATTGGGATTCTCTGGCAGCAGGTTCCAAAGATACGGCCATACCGCGCTGTGCGAATAGGTAATGTCGGCGAGCCGCATACTTACCGACAGCGAATAACCGCTCCTCGAATCGCGCCAGCCTGATTCGTAGTCGAACGAGAGGCGACCGGCCTTGTTCATCCGAACGCGACCGATTAGATCGCCTTCGATTACGACCTCAAGCTCAGTCATTTGCGTGGACCGCGTTGCAAACGCTGGAAGACTTGATCCAAACGAGGCGTTTTCAAATCATGGGGCCCCCGTTCTGACTGCGCTTTAGCGGCTTTATCGGTCAAAAAAGCGCGAAGACCCAAGACCTCGATAGCGCGCAGAATTAAGCCGATTTCAGCCTTAGAGTTGCCGCTTTCTAGGTTTAGGACCCACTTACGCTCGGCGCCCAATAGCTTGGCGAGTTCGCTCTGCGTCAGGCGTTTTTCCCTACGCTTCAAGCGGATAGCGGCGCCCAGCTGTTCGGCATTGTGCAGTGTCATGTCCTTCATAGAGGACATTATAATCCATGTCCTCTGAAAAGGACATGTCCCTTTAAACGGATATGTGAACTATGTCCGCCGTAGCGGACATAGCGCGCTGTGCCGGCGTCGCGGAAAATGGCTGAGACGAATGGAATTATTGGGGCTCGCGGTCGCACAGGTCAAATGCGCCAACCTTGGCATAGGCAATACCGAGGTCGAGCGTTCGAGTCCCTCTCTCACCACCGAAATCAATGGCTAGGCTCTCCATTCCAGATGAGCGCTTAAGTTCGCAGTTTTCGCGAAGAACACTATATGGAAGCGCGCTTAGCTGGCGGAAACAGCAATTTGTAGCTGCGCAGGTCTTCCTGAAACGCATTGCATCGCGCGAGCGATTCGCGCAATTGCGCTCGAGGTAAGGAATAGTCAAAGGCCGCCGACCAGCGCTGCGCACGGCTCAAGCTGCTAATGACAGGTTCCGCAATTCCGTTGTGGGTCAGCGCCTTTAACGGCAGCAGGTAGTCTTCTCGATATACGGTTGGAATAATGATTCGGCTTAGGGCTTGCGCGCTTAACATGCAATTCATGGCGAGCCGCGCCGTGCGTCCATTGCCGTCGCTGAACGGGTGCACTTCGGCAACGACGAACATGATCATGATGGCTCGCGCTAGCGGGTTGCTCAACGCGCGAATCCGTTCGAATCCTTCCCGTAAACTGCCGACGACGAGTTCCGGAACAACGAAGTAGGTGCTGCCTGCCTGGTTGGCTCTTTCCTTCCATTCGCCCGGTTTCTTGTCCGCCCGCTTTTGCATGACGAGTGCGTTGACATTTTGCAGCCAGACAAGAAAATCGTCGGCACTCTGGGGCGGACGATCCCGCCAAGGCGCGGTCGTTGCCGCTTGAAAGGTTCCCAAAATGTCATGCGAGTCTTCGTTGCGGTTTTCGATGATCTTGCCCTCGAAGATGATGGCCTCGGCTTCCTCGACTTCGAAGGTTGTGCCTTCGATGTAGTTAGAGAAATACGCCTCGAAGAAGGCGAAATCCGCGCGCGCGACACCGGTGGGTGCAGGATCTTCGATGTTTTCCAATGATGCTTGATTGAGTGCGGTGAAAAGCGAGTCAAAGATTTCCAATCGGTGAGGATCATAAGGACGGCCCGCGGCACGGGCGAGGGCTTGCTTGGCAGTTAGAATTTTCGCTTCGTGGCTCCCAAGCAAGGCGCCGATGATGCCGTTCAGACGTTTGAACTGCGCTTGATAACCTAAGGAAGAGGCGAACTCGCGCGCATGATCGCGCAGTTGGTTCAAGCGCTTCGGACCGCCCGCCATCAAGATGCGGTCGAGCGCCGCCTCTATTTCCATCTGTGGCAACACTCGATCACTCCAGCCGCGACCCCGCGTTAGGTTCTCCAAAAATCGCCGGGGATCACTCGCAAGATACAGCGCCCCGAAGCGCGAGTCCGGCGCGAGGGACAAGAGCCTTGGTTTGGGTCCTGGCACGATGTGGACGGTGAGCCCCGGCAATCGCAAGTCCCGGCGGGTCTTGCCGCGGGTGATGGATAAGCTGCCCTCATGGGGACGGCCGTCAAATGCGGATCGATGCGAGATCACGCCGTCGGGCAGAAGATGCCCCACGATTGCCTGCCAGTTTCGCAGAACGATCGATTCCGGCGGGCTGTCTACATTGGAGGTGTAGATTCCCGGGTATAGTCGTCGCAACGTGCCCTGCGCGGCGAGTCGGCGGGTGCGTCGGGCGACCGCCGCATCGGTCTCGGCGACGAGTACAACTTCGGGGGTTTTGTCCGCCGTGGAGGCCATTCAAACACTCGGAAAGGTCAGAATGTCCGTATTCTAGCCGATTTCAGACGTTTTTGTCCGCGAAATACTGAATAGCAAGCGGCAGCTCATCAATCGCTGAGCTCTTAACCCGGCCCGGGCCGCGGTAGCGCCGTCAGATCCACCGTTAGTAAAAGAACGTTTCCTAGCGGTCTCGCCTAGTAAAGGTATTGCGAGGCCGCCGATCGCGTTCTGGGAGCTTGCTTTCGTCCTCACGACGGTTGTGAACGGCTTGCGGAGCCTGCCGAGCGCGCACGGTCAATCATTCTTTTAACTTCAGAATTCGCATGAGTTGGGAGAAGTTCAATTTTGGGATGGCTAGCCGCAAACACTCTGAAAATTTCATCGGCAAATGCCTGTCCAATCGTCGGCACACCACTAAAATCGAATAAGACCGTCTTAAAAAGCTCTACACGAGCCAATAACCGCTTCGCTTGAGAGCGTGAGATTAGGTTTTCATTCCCATATCTAGCTAAGTTGACCGGAACTACGGTCTTGGTAAATCCGTACTCGTCGCCGGTCGAGTATTGGTTAAATATTTTGGTCGTCGTTCTGGAAGTATGATTGTTCAATTTCATCCACACGGAAGTACCGTCCCGGAATTTGTCGCGCTCCGGAATCCAATCATCTGCCTCGAATTTGTGGGAGAAAAAGACGCCTCCAGAGAGGAGGTCGAATTGATCGAACATTCTGGAGGAAAAGAAAATCCCCTCGCCTGTGTGCCGCTTTGGATCGGTCGTGAGTTTTCCTTTCGCCAACTCAAGAATAGCGTGTCGATCATCCAGGAGACCTAGTTCCGTTTGAATTTTCTTAAAAAGACCTACGCCATTGTCGTGCATGACCATTTCCGTATCCACGGCGTTCCGTCTAATTGATAGGTAGACAGCGGTGCCAGCAGAATGGTCCAGGGCATTGTTGAACATTTCTGTAAAGCCGTAGTGCCAAATTGCCAGGACGTTGTCGGGCATATCTCCGATCACTTTGCTCACGTCATCTCTCCACACCAAATCCTCGGCAAGATTTGGCGCGATTGCATAGGCTTTGTCCCATTCGGCCAATGTGGCTAGCTTTCGGGTCGTATTCCTGGTCTGGCCGGATTCAACAACTGCGTGTTCAGATTTCAACCTTTGCAGATGCTTATTTACCGCCTGCCTCGTAATTCCAAAATGGTCTGCAACAAATTTGGTCAGATCGTGTGGATGTTTCTCAAGGTGTTCCAAAATATATTTGCGAACGTCCTCGCCTCTGGCACGAATTCTCTTGGTCATTGGCAACCTCAGCAGCGGAGTTTGTCAATAATGCTGCATAACATTGACAACTTTATTGGTAAGTATTGTCAACCATAAGAAAATAATTGTCAACCTTTGTGAGCGCGATTCCACAAGGTGTCAGAGCAAAATCCCCCCGGGCCAACGACCGTCACTCGAATCCGCCTATCACCCCCAATATGCCGCGCTTTTAGGCCGCTGCTAACAGCGCTTGAACGTCGACAGGCCGACGCACACGTTCTCGCCAACTCGATCGAACCAGACGCGTTTTTGCAGGCACGCACGCCTGTATTCGAATATGTTCCCCCTGGTCAAGCAGGTGCAAGTCGCCGCCGAGTTTGCCCGCGGGGTCTCGGCACGCCTGGCAGGTATTGATGTTCCCATTTTTGAAGGCAAGGAGAAGGACTTCGCCGACCTTGACGGACTGCTGGCCCGGACACTGGGATTTCTCGATATGTTGGACGCTTCCAAATTTGAGGGCAGCGAAACGAATGAAATCGTACTGCGTCCTGGTACGCCTAAAGAAAAGAAACTGACTGGCCAGGCTTATCTCTCCAACTACGGTTTGCCGCAATTCTTCTTTCACGTCACCACCGCCTACGCGATTTTGCGCCACAACAACGGGCTGCCCATCGGCAAGCGCGATTCCATGGGAGTCTACTAATCCTCCCGCCCTTGTCGCCGTTCCTGGGAAAAGACTGGAAAGCCCGTGCGCTTGAACGCTGACGCGCCTATGCACATCCTAAACTAGCAGCCGCGCCGCCGAGATGCTTTGCCAATCTCGACATACGCGATATAAGAATTGATGGCCGGATATACTCGTGCTCCCAACCAAAATCGACAAAGCGTATTTCATTGAGCGGGACGCTTGCGGGGTCGGGCTTTCTCGGCCACGATTTTACGTGATCGACGGCGCTTCGAGGCCGCTGCATTCAGCGTCGCGCGGCGCGCTTTGGCGTGCTGGATGAGCAGATCCGCGAGGGTAGTGACCACCTCGCGATTTAGGCCATCAGCGAGTGCTTGATCGCGAGCCGCCGAGACTGCATCAGGCAACGCATCGGCCAGCTGGCGCAAGCGGTTCATGAGCAATTCTGAATCCACAGCGCAGGCGGAAGCGAGAGCCTGCCATTCGCTAAATCCGATCAGCGGTATGTCGTACTCATCGCCGATCTTCATGGCGACGCGCTGATCGATCAGTTCGGGGTAGGGCAGCTGACTTGATAAATCGTAGAGCGGACTCAAGCGAATCTCCGGCCCCGATCAACAGTGAGTAGTTCTTGGCGTGAGCATCGGTGCCGCCGATCAGCCAATTGAACGCGTTTTGCGTCAATAAAGCGATGGGTCAAAGCGCTCGATGACGATATAGGTGGCCTCGTTCAGAGTGAGCACGGAGGATCGGGCGGCGAGCAGCCCTAGACGTCTAGCAACGTCCTGGCACAGATGCTCATTTTCAACGAGGCCGTCAAAGCCCCTATAAACGGATATGTGGACTATACCTCGGGACGGCATGGCGGTAATGCGGGACGCGCGCGGGACGGCTCTCCTTCATCCAACCCGAGCGCGAACGACACTGCTGCCGCCACTTCTTTCATTCTGCGAGACGTCAAACGCGTGATGCGATTGCCAATGTTGCCCTTGGGTACGGTCTGGAGATTGTCGAAGTTTGCTGCGCAAGTGCAAGGCACACCATCCTGCTCAGTCAGGATGAGTTCGGTAGGAATGCTGCGGATGGCGGATTCGCGGGTGAGAATCAACACTGGTAGCTGCTTGTCGGGTGCCTTGAAGGTGTACCAGCACACATCCCCTCGATTCATGATGCGCCCCAGTCCTGCTCACCGAGCCAAACTTCGAATTCACCCGGCGCGACAGGCTTTTGTGCGTAGCCGTCGGCGTGACGGAGTTCCTTCTCTCGGATTTGCTCGCGCTCGATTTTTGTCTCTAGTGCGTCTCGGATGAATGCAGATCGGCTGGTCTTGCGCGCCTGGCTCATCTTGTCGACAAGCTTCAGCAAGCGCTCATCGATTGTCATTTGAATTGTCTTCATATGTGGATAACTATGTGGATGTTTATCCACAACATATACCACATCTTGCGTGATACGGCAGTTCGAGGTGCCGTTCGGAAGGGGCTGGAGACCGAGCGCTCAGAAGTATGGGGCCTAAATTAACGATTTAGTAAAAATAATTTGATATATCGACCATATCGGCCGAAAATCGATCTTATTTTAAGAGGAAATTGCATATGCTCATGGAATTCAGCACAAGGAATTTTCGGTCTTTCCGCGATCACTCGACGCTTAGCTTTGTTGCGAGTCCGGACGCGTCGCGCCGCGACAGCCACTGCCTATCCACGGGACTTAAGGCTATTCCATGGGTTACTCGGGGAGCGGCAATTTACGGCGCCAACGCGAGTGGCAAGAGCAATCTGATTTTCGGACTTGGGACGATGCGCAACATGGTGAGTCAGTCGACATCGCTAACAGAGGCGCAGTTCGCCGAGTTCTACACGCCGTTCCGTCTCGACGCACATTCGGTCACCGAACCGACGGACTTCGAGATAAACCTATTAATTTCGGGGGTCCGCTACGAGTACGGCTTCAGTTATGACCGGCAGCGAATTCGCAGCGAATGGCTCACCGTTTATAGAACCGGCAAGGGACAGAGTTGGTTTGACCGTGAATGGGACGAGGATCTTAATGAAGAGCGGTGGGGGACGTTCTCGACGCACTTTACGGGCCCACGCGAAACCTGGCGAAGAGCGACGCGGCCACAGGCGTTGTTTCTCACCACCGCCGCTCAACTCAACAGCGAGCTGCTGAAACCTCTCTTTGACTGGTTCAAGGATGGTCTCGTAGTGCTTAATTCCGTCGGTTTACTCGGTCTCGGATTCACACTAGGCCGAATTGATGAGGCCGGCTTCAAGGAACGTGTGCTAGAAGTGCTTCGAGCGGCTGATATTCATATCGCTGATATCAAGATCGAAAAGAAGTCAGGACAGCAGATCAATTTTTCGTTTGAGACAGGCAAGGCCCCGACTGTACTAACCCATGAAGGCGTGATACCCGACATTACTTTCGGCCACAAAGTGGAGGGCGGCGAAACAGAATATTTCGACCGACGGTTCGAGTCCGTCGGTACTCAGATGTTGTTCGCCTGTATTGGGCCGATGTTGGACGCGATAGAGAAGGGCAAGCTTCTCGTCATCGACGATGTCGATGCGAGCCTGCATCCCATGGTGACGCGCTTCATTGTCGGGCTCTTCCACGATCCCGTAGTTTCAAAAAAAGACGCCCAGCTTTGGGTCACAACTCATGATGTATCGCTGCTTGACACGGATGTCCTGCGTCGCGACCAGTTTTGGTTCGTCGATAAGGATGAGAAGCAGGCAAGCGCTCTAGTGCCGTTGACGGATTTCAGTCCGAGAAAGAACGAGGCGCTTGAGCGTGGATACCTTCGCGGACGGTATGGCGGCGTACCTTTTATCTCTTCGTTACGGCATTAGTGCGCCAAGGTGCGTGACAACCAACCAAAGCACCGACAGTCACTGCGGCAAGGCCGGCGCCTGGCCCGCAAGAAAGCCACGCGTGCCGGCTTGCCCGCAATTCTTATCGTCTGCGAGGGCAAGCAGACGGAGCCAAATTACATCAGACGCAGGGCATCAATCAGGCAAATGTGAGACTGATTCCTGGCGATGGTGAGACGAGCGCCACACGACTCGTACAGAAGGCACAGCGGCGTTTCGAGGTCGATCGTGACTATGACGCTGTATTTGTTGTCTGCGACTGCGACGGTGAAGATCTCACAGGTGCCCGGCGGCGCGCGGCGAAATCCATGAGAAACGCCGGTGGCGAAGTGCTTACCGTCCGCCTGGTCGCCAGCTCTCCTTGCTTCGAATTCTGGTTACTCCTCCATTTCGAATACCTCGCGCGTCCATTTCCCGCAGCGGATTCGGTTATCAATATTCTGGAGCGACATTTGACTGATTACGACAAGGCGGACCGGTTAATTTTCCACAAGGTCCAGGTTGGTCTCGAACGCGCACTCGGAAATGCTCGGAGGCTGAAGACTGAGCTTGCGGCCATCGGCGCCAAAACCCCCGACACTGACATGGCCGATTTAATTGAGACTCTGATGACGCTGCGGCGGCCACGCTAAGCGTCTAGGGTTCAGTAGCCAAATTTGAGAACTGGTGGCCTTCTGTGGAATTGCAGCGATCGGCGGCGTCCATGCCGACCGCACGTCATGACGACGATCGTCGATCTCGTCCTGCGGCGTATCAACTGCATCACAGATAATCCGGCAGCGGCGCGCGGGCCAGGGCGGGTCGCAACCTGATGAGGCCCAGCGCGACGAGGATCCACACCAGTGTGACGTACGGCCACAGGTTGTCCGGGTAATCCGGCACCGGGTACAAGGTCCGATACAGGGACCACAGCAGCACCAGCGGACCGAGCACGCAGATTACCGACCAGAGCCACCGATATTCGCGCGACGCTTCGACGGTTTCGGCGCAGCCGACCCCGATGTAGGTCAGCATCAGCCCGAGCGTTCCGATCGTTCCAGTGTAACTGTAATAGTTTCCCGCGCCGCTAAACGGCGCCCAGGACAGGAACACGCCAAGGCTGATCAACGCGACCAGCGTCACCGCGGCTGCCGGTGTACCGTGGGTCGGATGGGCCTCACCGAGCTTCGAGGACAGCCCGGCCCGGCCCAGTGCAAACATGACCCTTGCCGCCGCAGCGGTGCCGCCGAGAACGCCGGAAAAGGCCGTCACGGCGGTCGCCAGATCCAGCAGCGCCGCCAGATCACGCGAGCCGAAACGCAGCGCCAGCTCGTTGAGGGGCGCATCGGAACCGGCGAGCGTGTGCAGGCCCTCCGGGCCGAATCCGATGACCTCGCAGTAGCTGACAAAAATGAAAAAAAGTCCGGTCAGGAACACGGTGCTCAGCATCGCCACCGGAATGTTGCGTCGAGGGTTGATGGTCTCCTCGCCCAGCGTGGCGGCTCCCTCGAAGCCGCCGAAGGACAGTATCGTGAATACCATGCCGAGGCCGACGCCGGCCCAGCCGCGGAATTCGGTCGAGGGGCGCAGAGTCGCGAGCGACTGTTGGATCGTGGGATGAACCTCGAGGATGATACGCACGCCCAGCGCGATGATCGCCAGCACGGTCAGGGCTTCCATCGCGAGCATGAGTCGCCCCGCGAATCTCATGTCGCGATAAGCGAGCCACCATGCCAGCACAATGGTGGCGCCGGCGACAAGGACCCACAGCGATCCAATATCGACATCGAAGCGGCGCAGAAACGCAGCCGCGAAGGTGCCGACCAGCGCCGCCTGACCGCTGCCGAAGCAGAGGTAGGCCAGCATCAGCATCCAGCCGGCGACAAATCCCGCTCGGCTGCCGAAGGTATGCGTGATGTACGCATAGGCCGAGCCTGCATGGGCAACCCGCCGCGTGAACGCGACGAAGGACAGTGCCACCAGCGCTACCGCAATCATGCCGATCGCATAGGTCAGCGGCGCCGCAGGACCCGCGGCCTTGACCACCAGGGATATGTTGAAAGCGGCGGTGATGCTGGGGGCGATGACCGCCAGTGAAAGACCGACGGCTTCCGGCAAACTCAAACGCCGCGCGAGAATTCCGATGTTCCTGCTCCCTTGTTGGGCTCTTTCAGCTGTGCAGGCAGGCCGCGGCCCCACTGCGCCGTGCAGATCGGTGCCCGCAGGCATCTGGAAACCATGGTAGCGTTAAGTCCCGTTAAGGAAATCTTAACAGGCAGGAAGAGCAGATGGATATCGTCAGAGAAGTCATTCGGCTGAAGAACATCGAGGCGATCAGGACGCTGATCGCAAAGTACGCGCTGGCGGCGGACGCCTATTCGCCTCCTGACATGATGCGGCCCTTGTTTTCCCGGGCCGCGGGCTGGCACTGCGCGGTGCTCGACGCGCACTACGATGGTCTGGACGCGGTTACGCGGGGACTCGCGCAGGTGCGCGAGCGCGCCGTGCTGTGGACCATGCACTTCAATGTCGCGCCACTGATCGAGGTATCCGATGACGGCACCACCGGCACTGCATTCTGGTATCTGTGGGAACTCGCGCGCACCAGCCTGGATGGTGCCGCCGAACGGCAGAACACCTGGATAGCCGGTTCGTACCAGGCAGCCGTCCTGCTCGAGGACGAGGCCTGGCGCTTCGGCCGGATGGACCTGAGCCTGCGCCTGGTCGCACCGGCGGGCGGACCAGCCTGGCCGGTTGACTAGCCTGTGGCGAGTTAGATGGTTGTCGGATCGACATTGCCACCGCAAAGTAATACGCCCACGCGCTCGCCCCGTTGCGGTTTGTAGCGTCCGGAAATCACGGCGCCAAGTGCGGCTGCGCCACCGGGTTCACTGATGATTCGGTAGTCGCGCAGCAGCAGCTGTTGGGCCTGCTTGATGGCATCATCTGCAACCAGGATTGAATCGGCGACGGCATATTTGGCAATTTCAAAAACCAGATCGCCGGCGCGCCTGGCGCCAAGTGAATCGGCTGCGATGGATTCAACCGGCACGTCAACCGGGTGCCCGGCATGGAGGGCTGCCTGCAGGCAGCGAGAACCTTCGGGTTCCACGGAAACGACTTTGACGCGGCCACGCCACCAGGCTGCCATGCCGGCAATCAGGCCGCCGCCGCCCACACCCACCAAAACGGTGTCGAGATTGTCCCAACCCAGTGCGCGGTGATCTTCTTCCCATTCCTTGGCCAGCGTCCCCTGGCCTGAAATGGTCGGTACCGAGTCGATCGGGTGCACCAGCAAGGCGCCGGACTCCGATGCGTAAGCATCGCAGGACACTTGCGCATCGGCATAGCGGGCGCCGCCGATAATCAATTCACAGCCTGTGGCGCGAATGGCATCCACTTTCACTTTGGCTGAAATCTCCGGAACAAAAATGCGCGCGCTGCATCCCAGTCTCCTGGCAGCTTGTGCCACGGCGATTCCGTGATTGCCGCCTGAGGCAGCCGTTACACCCGCCGCAGGAACTTTTCGCGAGAGCAGATTGTTGAAAGCGCCTCTGGATTTGAAAGAGCCCGCATGTTGGGTGAATTCAAGCTTGAAAAAGACCCGAGCACCGGGTGCAGCGGCGAGTGCCGTCTCCATCATAGGCGTGCGCCGGATGTAGGCGCTGATGCGTTCATGGGCAGCCGCAATATCGGACGGCTCGACGGGAAGCTTTATCCGGTCGCTGAGCTCAGGAGTCATGGGCCATATCAGGGCCTGGGTACCTGGGCTGCGAACATCCGGGCGATGTCTATGCGCCGCATGATGGCGACATCGTTGAATCCCTGGGCGTATCCGATGAAGCGGGCGAGGGCGTCGGCGCGCGCGGGATTGCCGGTAATGCGCGGATGCAGGCCGATCGACATCATCCGGCCTGCGTCATCGCCATCGTTGCGCAGCCGGTCGAGCGTCGCCTTCGCGGTTTCGAAGAAGTGCTCCGGGCTGCCGTAACCCGTCCCCAGAATATAGCGGACGTCGTTGACAACCAGCGAGTAGGGCACCACCAAATGGCTGCGGCCAAGGACAGTGGTCCAATAGGGCAGGTCGTCGCCATAGCAATCGGAGTCGTAGAAGAAGCCGCCTTCCTCGACGACCAGTTCCCGGGTGTTGACGCTCATTTCCCGGCAGTACATGCCCAACGGACGCGATCCTGTGCTCTTCTCGATCGAGGCGACGGAAAGTCTGATCGCCTCCCGCTCCTCATCGCGGTTCATTTCGAAGTGATTGCTCCAGCGAAAGCCGTGACTGACCACTTCATCGCCACGCCGCACCAGCTTGGCCGCAACCGCGGGGTTGCGCTCGAGCGCAACCGCGCAGCCGAAGCAGGTTATCTGGATTCCGGCGGCGTCGAACACGCGTAACAGCCGCCAGATTCCGCTGCGCGATCCGTACTCGTACATCGATTCGACCGCCAGGTCGCGTTGTCCATCGACGGCGAACGGCAGCTCGTACATGCCGTCGTTCGTTTTGTCGCCCATCGCGTAGGTCTTTTCAGAACCCTCCTCGTAGTTCACGACTATCTGGATGGCTACTTTGGCGTCGTTCTGCCAGCGTACTCGGGGTAGGTGTTCTCCGTACCCGACGATCTCGCGCGCCCCGCCGGGCACGCCTGCATCATCGGATCGACGGAAGAACTGCGGGTTCATACTCATGCGTTGTCACCTCATAACTTGCGAAAGGTTCTAATCCAGGCCGGCCAGGCTGCGCGCGCCGTCAACCACCAGAAGCTGGCCGTTCACGTAAGCAGCCTCGGCGCTGGAAAGGAATTGAAATACGTACGCGATGTCTTCCGGCGTGCCGACCCTACCCGCCGGAATTCTCGCTGCCACAGCTTCCACACCCTCCGGACCGAGGGAATTGACCGGATCGAGAGCCTGCGGGGTGCGGATGACGCCGGGGGCAACGGCATTGGCCGTGATGCCGTGCGCGCCGAATTCCACCGCAAGCGACTTCACGAGCCCGACCAGACCGGCTTTCGCTGCCGCGTAATGGGAGTGAAGCGGCCATGCCGACACCGTGCCGGCGACGGAGGAAGTGGCGATCAGGCGTCCGAAGCGAGCCCGTTGCATGTGCGGAAGGGCAGCGCGAAAGCATCGCCAGACGCCGTTCAGATTGACATCCACCACCCGGTTCCATGCCGCGTCATCGAGGTCCTGCAGGGCAACTTTCCGGGCGATGCCGGCATTGGCGACGACGATGTGCATGCCGCCGAGTTCGCTGACCGCGCGCGTCACGAGGGCGCTGACGTCGCCGTCGCGGGTTACATCCACGGCCGCGACCACGACCCGCCGACCGGTCGCCTCCACCGCTTTGCGCACCGGCTCGATGTCGTGACCGTCCGGCGGGTACCACGCGAGAGCAAGATCCGCGCCGGCCTCCGCGAAAACCCGTGCGGTAGCCGCTCCGATGCCTGATGCGGCGCCGGTGATCAGCGCCACCCTGCCCGTCAGGTCGAACATGAGGTCCTCGCCAGTCCGGCGCGTCTTCGTGCCAGCGCCGCTACACGAACCATCTCGTTGCCGACGATCATGAGTCCCTCGTCAACGCCCATGCCCGGCTTGGCCAGGATCTGGTCGGCTCCGCAGGCCATGGCAACATGGGCGCTTACCCGCGCCGAGATGTCCGTCTCGTTGCAGGTACCGCCGCAATAGGCAGTCAACCCGTTGCGCCGTACGTGCAACAGCGCCGCAATGGTATTGTTGATCCCACCAAGGTCCGGCATCTTGACGTGGATGACATCCGCCGCACCTGCGGCGACGAACACCTCGATGTCCTCCAGGGTGTTGCACCACTCATCGACGACCAGCTCCACGCGGACCTTGCGCTGGGCCAAAGTCCGACGCAGTTCGACGTAGCTGTGAACCTGGGCATCGCGGCTCCCGGCGTCAACGGGATGTTCGATGCGCAGACTGAATGGCGCCGCCTGCGCCGCCAGTTCGGCCAGATAGTCCGCAATCCGGCCCACGTTGCGATCAAAGGCGAGGCCGATGGTGCCGTACGTGTCGATGTGCAGCCTCGGAGCGTAATCGGGCCGCGAGCGCAGTGAGACTATCCGGTCGCGCAGCCAGCCGACATATTCCTTGAGGCGGGCGCCATCCGTTCCGAGCTTCGTCCTGACCTCGTTGATCAGGCCGTGCGGCAGGACGTCGACTTCCTTGAGAATCATCTTGTCGACGTTCGTGTACCGGTCATCGCCGGTCTGCCCAAAAATCGGCACGGGAACCAGGTCGATGCCGGTCCGGTATTCCCTCTGTACGACCTCGGCCATCGTGATGCCCGCCGCCAACGCAGCCGCGTGCAGCAGTGCCTGGGTGGCTCCGTAGCGCACGGCCGCCCCGAGCAAGCCATCGCCGGCGCGATAGGCATCGACTTCCACCGCGAGCTCACGGAACTTTGCGACGGTGCGTCCGAGGAGCAGGGGTGCGACATGGTCGCGGATCGCGGCAACGGCATCCCGTGCGCTGAAGACCGGAGCCCGGCCGCCCGCACCGGGATACTGGACCTCGGCGCAGTCCCCGAGTGCGACCTGGCCGTCCGACAGTACCAGCATGACCGACACCGCCGTGCCGGACTCCCGGATGGTCCGGAATCCGGGTGTAAGCGTATCGCCCACATACAGAAAGCCGTCGTGCGCGGCGCCGGCCCGGATGGCGGCCTGGTCATCGCGGTAGAACCCGGAGCGCACCGGTTCGCACAGGACGTCAACGATCTTCATAGCATCACGTCGCCGCCGTTCGGCCCCAGTGTCTGACCGACGTAATAGGATCCATCGGCCGATGCGAGCAGCACCGCGGTGGGCGTGACCTCATCGACGGTGCCGAAGCGGCCGATCGGCAGATCGGCGAGCTTTGCGCGCCGCCATTCGTCGGACTCATCGTCGAGCATCGGCGTATCGATCGGGCCGGGCGCGATGGCATTGACGAGCACACCGCGGCTCGACACCTCGCGCGCCAGCGCCTTGGTCAAGCCGATGACACCGGCCTTGCTCGCCACATAATGGGCGACCGACTTGCCGCCGATCTGACCCAACTGCGATGCGATATTGATGATGCGCCCATCGCCCCGCGCGAGCATCTGGCCGAGCAGCGCGCGTGCGCAGAGGAACGTACCGCGCAGATTGGTGTTGACGACCCGGTCCCAGTCATCGACCGGCAGGTTCTCGAGCAGGGATTCGGTGAAGATTCCGGCATTGTTGACGAGAATGTCGACCCGGCCGAATCGTGACAGCGCCGCCTCGGCCATCGCGCTCACGCTTCTCTCACTGCTGACATCCGTCTGCACGAACAGTGCCTCGCGGCCGTACGCACGGATCTCCGCGAGAACCGCGGCCGCGCTCGCCTCCGGCACCCGGTCTGCAACGACAATGCTGGCGCCCTCACGCGCAAATGCGTTCGCAATGCCCCTGCCGATGCCGGAGGCTGCCCCTGTGATCAGCGCGATTCTCCCGGTCAACCTGTTCATGAGCGTGCCTCTGCTGTGTCGTTGCTGCCCTGCCGCCAAACCGTCTGGATCTCGTGGTGGCCGAAGACATCGAAGCGATGGCGCATCAGCAGCAGGGATGCCTCATGCTGCGCCCTGTCGTCGCTGGCGACACAGTCCTCTGCAATCACCACGTAGTAATCGTTGAACATTGCGTCGCGCGCCGTGGACTCGACACACCCCTCCGTCGTGCAGCCGCCGACCACCAACGACCGGATGCCGTTGCTGCGCAGCACCAGGTCAAGGTTGGTGCCCCAGAACCCACTGGAGCGATATTTGCGTACGACAGGTTCACCGGGAAGTGGCGCGAACTCGGTGGCGAAGTCGTGCCCCGGTGTGCCGGGAACCGTGTACTGCAAAGGTGGCCCGTCGCGGCGCGCCGCCATATGCATCCGCATGTTGAACCGGATGTACGACGGAGAATCACTCATTCTTCCTGGCAATGCCGTATTCTGCAGGTGCACGATCATCGTCCCGCTCGCGCGAGCGGCCGCGAGCAATGCTGCCAGCCGCGGCCTCGAAGCGGCATACATCGTCAGGTCGATACCCATCCTGCCGAAAGCACCCTCCGATTCTATGAAGTCACACTGCATGTCTACCATGATCAGCGCGGTGTGTGCCGGATGGACCAGTTCCGCAAGTTCAGTGAAGACGGATTTGCCTGCAATCTCGATCATCTTGAGTCCTCGTACAGCCTCTCACAGATGCTTTGCCGCCGCCTCGATCGCCGCTGAATAGCATTCGCCCGCGGCGACTAGGTCGGGCCTGCTCTCGCGCGGCCCGTCCTGACGAACGTTTCTGTCGGGCACGAAGCTGCCGATCGCGGCGATCGCGTCGTACCCACGCGCGAAGTCGCTGCTGTCCGGGCGCTCGATCTTGATGACGCGCGCGCCCCAGTCGGCAAGATGCCGGCTCCCAAGAGGGGCGGCGATCGCCTGTTCGAGCGAGAGCACGGTGATGCCGCTCAGCGGCAGACTCAT
>Ga0210403_10002367_pt1 | contig 17122 bp, 13 predicted proteins | sample IncBWC19MmetaG_FD_150863 | JGI IMG/M metagenome (GOLD analysis project Ga0210403, IMG submission 150863) | Forest soil microbial communities from Barre Woods Harvard Forest LTER site, Petersham, Massachusetts, United States - Inc-BW-C-19-M | ecosystem: Environmental > Terrestrial > Soil >... | reverse complement strand
GACTTGCTCCACGTAAAAAACTGCTAAAGAGTTGGAAGCGTTCACAGATTTTCTGAGACCCTCCTGCACTTTGGCACGGAGGGTTTTTCATTTTACCCCTCCGCGCTGCCCGCGATCATCCCACGTCATTTCAACAGGCGGTTCCCTGCCTATGGCCCAGGAACCCCGACGAGGTGACTTATGAAGGAAATCTATTTTCTAAGATGTAGAGAATGCGGCAAGAAGCACCCCAACCAGCCGCAATCCTATTGCGAGGAGTGTTTCGCTCCCCTGGAAGTGAGCTACGACTACGAAGCCCTGCGGCAGAGCACCAGCCGCGAGGCCGTGTCGCCGCGCGCTTTCAACATGTGGCGGTACTCGGAGTTCCTGCCGCTGCCGCAAGGTTTCACCCCGAGCCAGCCCATCGGGGGAACGCCACTGCTGAAATCCCGCAAGCTCAGCTCACAGCTCGGCGTAAAGAATCTCTACTTCAAGAACGACGCTGTTTGCTTCCCTTCTCTCTCTTTCAAGGATCGCGTGGTAGCAACGGCCCTTGCCGCGGCGCGCCGTTTCGGGTTTGAAACTATCGGCTGCTCGTCCACCGGAAATCTTGCCAACGCCGTCGCCGCACAGGGCGCGCAGCAGGGTTTCGACACCTGCGTCTTTATTCCGGCAGACCTCGAGTCGGCGAAAGTCCTGAACACCGCCGTCTACGGCGCGCGGATTGTGCGCATCAACGGCAACTACGACCACGTCAACCGGCTCTGCACCCAGATCGCCGACAAGTTCCGCTGGGGACTGGTGAACGTCAACCTGCGCCCCTATTACGCCGAAGGCTCGAAGACCCACGGCTACGAAATCGCGGAACAGCTTGGCTGGGAACTCCCCGATAACGTAGTGGTCCCCATGGCCGGCGGTTCACTGATCGGCAAAATCGCAAAAGCGTTCTGCGAACTGGCTCATCTAGGCTGGGTTGAACCGAAGCAGGTAAAGTTCTTCGGCGCCCAGGCCACCGGATGCTCTCCCATCGCCGACGCAGTGAAACGTGAACTGCCACGCTTCACGCCACAAAAGCCCAACACGATTGCCAGGTCGCTCGCCATCGGCAATCCCGCCGACGGCCCCTTTGCCCTGCGCTTGATCCGTGAATCCGGCGGCTGGTCCGAAGACATCTCCGACCCCGAAATCATCGATTCCATCAAGCTGCTAGCCGAAACCGAAGGCATCTTCGCCGAAACCGCCGGCGGCGTAACCGCTGGCGTCGCCGCCAAGCTGATCCAGCAAGGCCGCATCGCCAAAGACGAAACTACGGTCGTCTGCATAACCGGCAACGGCCTAAAAACCACCGACGCCATCGCCGCCGACTTCCCCGCAACCGAAGTCATCGAGCCAAAACTAGACGCCTTCGAAGCCCTACTCCATCAACAGTTGAAGGACAGCGTCCATGTTGCATGAGCTTGCAGACAATCTCGCGCAAGTTGTCATCCCGAACCCGCGCCTCTTGCGGGTGAGGGATCTGCTTTTCGCGCGAATCGTAGAAAAAGCAGATTCCTCACCACGTTCTAAAAGCGAACGGGGTTCGGAATGACATTCTTGGCTTCACAGGTTCTCTCAACCACCCGGCAAAAAGCCGCATCGAAAGGATCGAACCACCCCATGTCAATCACCATCGAAATCCCCACAGCCTTCCGCCGCTTTACCGAAGGCTCTCCAAAGGTAGACACCGCCGCCGCCACCGTCGCCGAGGCCCTGAACGATCTGACCACGAAATTCCCCGCCCTCTCCCACCACGTCCGCGACGACCAGGGCCAGATCCGCCAGTTCCTAAACGTCTACCTAAACGAAGAAGACATCCGCTTCCTAAACGGCGAATCTTCCCCGCTGAAAGACGGCGACCGAGTACTCCTGGTGCCGTCCATAGCCGGAGGCTAGCCCTCGCAATCAAGTGGCTAGCGCAACGTGGTACGCTATTTTTCTGCAGGCCCACCCGGGCAGGGAGGCAACCATGGGCTACTATGCGCTCTTCTATTACGTGGTGGATGGATTCGTGGAGCGCCGCGTGCCATTTCGTGAAGCGCATCTCTCCCACGCGCGCCACGCTGCCGGTCGCGGTGAACTTGCCCTCGGTGGCGCCCTCGCCGAGCCAGCCGACACCGCTCTGATCGTCTTTCACGGCGATTCGCCCGACGCGGCCCGCGCGTTCGCTGAGAAAGATCCCTACGTGCGCAATGGCCTCGTGCAACGATGGGAAGTGCGTCCGTGGAATGTAGTGGTAGGCGTGCTTGCGGACATCCCGAGCGCCACCGCCGGCCGGAGGGTTAGCTGAAATGATTGTCCGATTCTGGTCCGCCCGCACAACCGAAGTTCGCCTGCCCGATTACCTGCGTCACTTCAACGAACACGTGCTACCGCATCTGCGTTCCAAGGAAGGTTTCGTAGAGGCACGCGTCCTAACGCAATCCGACGGAGTCGTCGTCGAAATGATCGTCGAAACGCTGTGGGCTTCGCTCGAAGCCATCGAACGCTTCGCCGGCCCCGACCGCGAATCTGCCGTCGTCGCCGAAGAAGCAGTCCACCTGCTCACTTCCTACGACCGCCGCGTCCGCCACTACGAAGTAAAAGTCCGCGAACAGCACCATGCGAAAGTTTCGTCTTCCTAGCTCCTTGACCAGTTCATCGCATTGCCCATCTCCGAAATTCCTTGCTTCTCTTTTTCTTACCCGGCACACTAGCGCCACTTTCTTCCGAGGAGAAAAGGACTTCGGTCCGGACACTTGGCCACCCTCAGCCCGTCCACCCCGGCCGTCGCCGAATTGCAAACTGCGGCACCCGCCGCCGCCCTTCGAAAAGAACTCGGCTTCACAGACCTCGTTCTAGCATCCATCCTCCTCGTCGTCGTCCCCGATTTTTTCGGCTCCGCAGTAAAAGCCGGCCCCGCGCACGTAATGCTCTGGCTCCTGGCCATCGCCCTTTTCTTCCTCCCTCAAGCGCTCGTCGTGTCTTTCCTCAACCAGCGACTCCCCATGGAAGGAGGCCTATACGAATGGGCGCGCCACGCCTTCGGCGACGCCATCGGCTTCCTCGTCGCGCTCAATCTATGGATGTACGTAGTGCTCTACGTCGCCTCGATTGGCCTCGTCACCACCAACTACGCGGCCTACGCCCTGGGATTGGACGCCGACGCGGTCACCTCTCACAGGGGAATTCTTCTGGCCACTTCCGTAGTGATCATCGGAGGCTTGATGCTGGTAGCCCATCTCGGCCTAGCCGTCGGCAAATGGGTTGCCAACGTCGGAAGCGCGCTCACGGTATTAATCATCGTCCTTCTGGCTGTACTTCCCTTTCTGCGCCCCGGTGGTCAGGCGACAAACGGCTATCACCCGCTGCACCTTGCAATGCCGCCGGTGACGCTGTTCAGCTTCAGCGTCTTCAGCAAGATGAGCTTCGGCGCCCTCTGCGGCTTCGAATACGCCGCCATTTTTGCCGGCGAGTCGCGCAACCCGCGCCGTCACCTGACGCGCGCCATCTGGATCGCCGCCCCGCTGATCGCGCTCCTCTATATTTTCGGTACCAGCGCCATCCTCGCTTACGTGTCCCCCGACAACATTGACGTGATCGGCCCGATTCCACAGGCCCTGCGCATAGCGCTCGGAGGCACCCGGTTCGGCGAAGTAATCGTCCCCGTCGCGATTCTTTTTCTGCTCACAAACTATCTATCCAGCTTCAGCCTCAACTTCGCCGCCAACACCCGCCTTCCGATGTGCGCCGGATGGGACCACCTTCTGCCTCAATGGTTCACGCGTCTGCACCCACGCTACCGCACGCCGGTCAACTCCATCCTCTTTCTCGGCGGAATCACGCTCGCGGCCAGCATCGCCGTGCTGGTGGGAGTCGGCGCACAGGAAGCCTTCGAACTCCTGCTCATCTGGGCGTTCACCTTTTATGCGATCGCCTACCTCGCGCTCTTCGCCATCCCGGTGCTCGCGGGAAAAGAGTCTTCCCTGCGCGGCCCGCTCTGGATGAAGATCCTCGCCACTTTCGGCTTCCTGATGACTCTGATGTACGTCGTCCTTTCCATCTTTCCGATAATTCCTGTAGCCAGCCAATCCGCGTACTCGGCCAAAACTATCGCCGTAATCCTGCTAGCCAATCTGGCCGGCCTTATCCTCTATTACAAACGCCCAAAGACGGTGTCAGCGTAAGGGTAGCGCCGGCATCCTGCCGGCAAGCAAAGCGATCCTCCTGATATCGCGTTCGGTACTGGGTATCTCACGCTAATCGGCAAATCCAAGTACCTCGCCGGCGCCCCCGACTTGCCCCCCATCCCCAGAGTGCTAAACTTTTGCTAGACACCTATGGCGCCTAAAACACTCTACGAAAAAATTTGGGACAACCACCTCGTTTACGAAGAATCCGGCAAGCCGGCGCTCATCTACATCGATCGCCACCTCATTCACGAAGGCACTTCCCCGCAAGCCTTCGCAGGGCTGAAAGCCGAAGGCCGCAAAGTCCGCCGCCCCGATCTAACCTTCGCCGTGATGGATCACTCGGTCTCTACAACCAATCGCCTGCTGCCGATTCTTGACACCGACGCCAAACTCCAATTCGAAGCCCTCGAGCGCAACTGCCGCGAAACCGGCGTCCGCCTCTTCGACATGCACAGCAAGAACCAGGGCATCGTGCACATCATCGGGCCGGAGCTTGGCATCACCCAGCCCGGGCAGACGATCGTCTGCGGCGACAGCCACACCTCCACGCACGGTGCGTTCGGCACGCTGGCGTTCGGCATCGGGACGAGCGAAGTCGAGCACGTGCTGGCGACGCAATGCCTGGTGCAAAGCCGCTCGAAAACAATGCATATCGTCGTGAACGGCAAGCGCCCCAAGGGCGTCACCGCCAAAGACATCATCCTCGCCATCATCGGCAAAATCGGCATCGGCGGCGGCACAGGCCACGTAGCCGAATACGGCGGCGAAGCCATCCGTTCCCTTTCCATGGACGGCCGCATGACCGTCTGCAACATGACCATCGAAGGCGGCGCCCGCGCAGGCATGGTTGCGCCCGATGAAACCACCTTCGCTTATCTCGAAGGACGTCCGTTCGTCCCGCGCGGCAAAGAATTCCAGGCCGCGGTCGAACGCTGGAAGCTGCTGAAGTCCGACGAGGGCGCAAAATTCGACATGACCGTGGAACTGCAGGCCGAGCAGATCGCCCCGCAAGTCACCTGGGGCACCAACCCCGGCATGGTCACCAGCGTCAACGGCCGCATCCCCGACCCCCACGACTACAAAGACCTGAACGACCAGAAGGCCACCGAAAGCGCCCTGAAGTACATGGGCCTGAAGCCCGGCACGCCGATCGTCGACATCCCGGTCGACCGCGTCTTCATCGGCTCCTGCACCAATTCCCGCATCGACGATTTGCGCGCCGCGGCTCACCTGGTCGAAGGCAAACACGTCGCCAAAAGCATCAAGCAGGCCCTCATCGTTCCCGGCTCTCGCGGCATCAAGGCCCAAGCCGAAAAAGAAGGCCTCGACAAAATTTTCACCGAAGCCGGTTTCGAGTGGCGCGACGCGGGCTGCAGCATGTGCATCGGCATGAACGCTGACGTCCTGCCGCCGCACGAGCGTAGCGCCAGCACCTCCAACCGCAATTTCGAAGGCCGCCAGGGCAAAGACAGCCGCACGCACCTCGTCAGCCCGGTCATGGCCGCCGCCGCCGCTATCGCCGGCCACTTCGTCGACGTTCGCGAATTCGACGTCGCGCATGTGGAGTAGTGACTCTCAGAGGAGGCTCCATGCAGCCACCAACAAAGCTTTTAGGGCGAACTGGAGCCCTCATTTCGGTTGTTGCAGGACTGGCGTTACTGGTCACACCCTCACTCTCCACTCAACTAGATGTGACGTGGATTTCTATCGCTGCTGGCGTAGCGGCTGCGCTCGGGGGCCTTTTTAGCCTAGTAGGACTACGTGGGGAATTGAAAAGTGAGCATAAGTCTTCGTCGGACAGTTGACTGACCATGGAAGATTTGGAGAGAGAATAGATGAAGCCTTTTATCACACACACGGGACTCGTCGCACCGATGAATCGGGTCAATGTTGACACCGACCAGATGGTGCCAAAGCAATTTCTTAAGGCGCTTACCCGCCAGGGATTTGGACGCACACTTTTCTATGACTGGCGCTACTTGCCGGGTGAAAAACCAAACCCGGACTTCGTGCTGAATTTCCCGCGCTACAAAGGCGCTTCCGTTCTGCTGGCCCGCGCCAACTTCGGCTGTGGCTCCAGCCGCGAGCACGCTCCCTGGGCCATCGGCGATTACGGCTTCCGCGTAATCCTCGCTCCCAGCTACGCCGACATCTTCTACAACAACTGCTTCAAGAACGGCATCCTTCCCGCCGAACTCACCGAAGCCCAAATCGAAGAACTCTTCCAGCGCACCGAAAAAGAAGAAGGCTACACGCTAACCGTGGATCTCCCCAGCCAAACGGTAAAAGACAATCACGGCCTCGAATACAAATTCGAAATCGCCCCCGCGCGCAAAGAAGTCCTATTGAAGGGCCTCGACGACATCGGTACTTCTCTTCTACACGCCGACTCCATCGACACCTACGAAAAAGCCCACGCCGCCACCGCCACCATGTTCGAAGCCGTAGACATTAAAAACTATTCCATCGGCCGATAGTAGCGTCCACCTTCCGTGCCTGCCCTGACGAAGGGAGGGTGGACAGTCCTGCTTTTGTAGCGGCCGCCTTCCGAGGCGGGCGTTTTCTCCAGGCCACCTGAAGGTGTCCGCTACCCCTCCTTCCACCACGGCTTAAAATAAATCCTTCCCTCAAACACCGGCTCCGGCGCTTCCGGCGCCGTAGGCGCTCCCAACAATTCCGCCAACACTATCCCTGCCACCACCAACCCCGCGCCCTTCATCGCCCGTGCCGACAATCGTTCATGCAGCACGATATACGACGTAATCACCGCAAACACCGGCTCCAGCGCAAACAAAATCGCCGCGTGCCCCGGCGAAGTAAACTGCTGCGCCCAAAGCTGTACGGTGAACGCCACCGCCGTGGCAAACACCGCGCAAATCCCGATTCCGAGCCACAGCCCCCACGACCCCGAAAACCGCATCGGCTGCCAATGAATCGCCGCCGCCGCGCCCGTCAACGGCCACGCCATCACCGCGCAACCCGCCACTTGGATCAAGCTGAGCGCCCGCACCGAATGCTCCTGCGTGTAGTCCCCCACCAGAATAATGTGCACCGCATAAAATCCAGCGGCGACAAACGTCAGCACGTCGCCGCGATTCAAATACCGCAACCCTTCCGCCGGAACCGTCAAAAAGTACAAACCAATCAACGCCGCAAACGCCCCCACATAAATCCACCTCGTCAGTCGCCGCCCCCAGAAAACCGCCAGCAGCAGCGGCACCAGCACCACGCTGGAGCCGGTAACAAATCCCGAATTGCTCGCCGTCGTGTATTGCAACCCCGCCGTCTGAAAGCAGTACCCCGCAAACATGAAGAACGCCAGCCGCATCCCCGCGAAAATTTCCTGCGGCTCGATCCGCGCAATCACCTGCATCTGCAGCAGCGCCATCACCACCGTCGCGATCGTGAAGCGCACCGCCAAAAACAGAAACGCCGACGACTCATCCAGCGCGTTCTTCACCACCACAAACGTCACGCCCCAGATCAGCGAGCAGAACATCAGCGACAAATCGGCTTTTTTCCGCGCGTCCATCCGCATCCCCGTTCCTGCAAACTGCCCCGCCAGTGTATCCGCAATCCCGCCGCAAAAGAGAACGAAGCTCGCCGATTCCCGGCCTTGAACAGTGTTTGCAATCGCATCCCTGCACAACACAACCGCAGCCGTACCCTTGACTTCGCGCCGTTCTCTCTTACTATCTACGCCATGATTACTTCCAGCTTAAGGTCGGCAGGCGTCACCCTTCTGGTTGCCCTGGTCTTTCTCGGCTCTCCGTTGCGCTCTTCCGCCGAGCACAAGGAAAACTGGACCGAAATCCGCTCCACACACTTCACGGTGATTTCCAACGCCGGCGAATACGACGGCCGCCGCATCGCCCTGCAGTTTGAGGAAGTGCGCGCCATGTTCGAGCAGCTCTATCCCAAATTAGAGGTGGACTCCGGCAAGCCCACCGTCGTCTTCGCGCTCAAGAACGAGGATTCCCTGAAGCTCTTGATGCCGTCTTACGGCCAGAACAGCAAGGCCATGCACGTTGCGGGCTTTTACTATCCGTCCTACGACAAGAATTTCGCGGTGATCCGTGCCGATGTCAGCGGCACGGGTCCTCTCAGTTTTCACAGCTTGTATCACGAGTACACCCACGCCTTCTTCCGTTATAACTTCCGGGGCCTGCCCCTCTGGCTGGATGAGGGCCTCGCCGAGCTCTATGGCAACACCTCCATCGAAGGAAAAACCGCCAGTGTCGGCCTCCCCAACGAAAACCAGTTGCGCTACCTGCAGAACAAAGAGTTGCTTCCGCTCGACCAGTTGGTCACCATCGATCGCAGTTCCCCGCTCTATAACACCAGCGATCACTCCGGCGTCTTCTATTCTGAATCCTGGGCCCTTGTCCATTACCTCCGTTACTCCGAGGAAGTAAAGCAGCAGGATCTGATCAACAAATTTCTGGCCGCGCTGCACGAAACCGACGACCCCATCGAAGCGGCCAAGCATACCTTCGGCGACCTGAATAAATTCTCTGACAAGCTTCAGGCTTACACTCGGCAGCGCTCCTACCAATACGAACGCGTCTCCCTGCCCGCAAAACTATCCGCAAATGAGTTCACGGCGCGGCCGCTCTCCCAGGCCGAAGGCACGCTGGCGCTGGCGGACTACCTTCTTCGCAGTGGCCATCTGCCAGAAGCACTCGAACGGTTGCATCAGGTCGCAGACCTCGACACCGCCACTCCCGGCTATCACAGCGAAATGGGGCACTATCATTTGCTTAAAGCTGATTACACCAACGCCGAGAAAGAGCTGCAGACCGCCATCGCCGCCGACCCGAAAGACGTGTCCGCGCACCTTGACATAGCCTTGCTCTACCTGCGGCGCGACGGATACACCAAGGAGTTCACCCCAAAAATTCGTACGGAACTCGAGACCGTTCTCACCCTTGCACCCGAATTCCCCCCTGCCTTCGCCTTTCTCTCCATCGCCTACGCACAGGAACCCGACAAGGACACCGATAAAGCTCTGAAGGATGCTGTCCGGGCCACCAAACTCGAGCCCGGCAACCTCGCATATTTCATTGACGTCGGCAGAGCCTTACTTGCCGCCCACCGCATTTCAGAGGCGAGCAAGATCGCCGAAGCCGCGAGGAAAGTGGCCACGACGCCCGCCGATCGCAACATGGCCTCCGCTTTCAGCAAGCAGGTTGAATACCGCGTAAGTCACCCGCAGGACACTTCGGACGCGAAGGCATCCAACCTCGACGCACCAGGGTCGGACTCCGCGGCGGCGGAAGCGCCGGCAAAAGTGGTGCACGCCGAAGGTCAAATCACGGAACTCCTCTGCGGCCATCCGCCGGAAGTGATTCTTACGTTGACCAGCGGAGGCAATTCGCTGCTCCTGCATGTCGCGGACATTGGGAAAATATCGATTCAGGACGGCACAACGGGAAGTGATTCCACCAAGTCTCCCTGCGCTAAATGGAAAGACCGGCAGGTAAAACTGGATTACCGCGCCGTTCCCGCGGGAATGGCTTCCGGTGAAATCCAGAATATTTCGCTGAACTGACGAAGGAGAAGAGCGCGACCGGCAAGGATTATTTTGCGGCGGACTTGTAAACCGTGCGGCCGCCGACGACGGTCTGCAAAACTTCGGTGTTTAGAATCTCTTTCGGCGTGGCCTTGGTCACGTCCTGCGAAAGAATGATGAAATCAGCGTACTTCCCTACCTTCAGGTCGCCCTTCTTTCCTTCTTCAAATTGCGCGTAGGCGGAGCCGATCGTGTAAGCGCGGATGCAATCGTCCAGAGAGATCTTCTCCTGCGGCTGCCAACCGCCGGCCGGGCCGCCTTCGGGCAACTCGCGCGTGACGCAGGCATAGAGTCCGCGAAAGGGATTGATCGACTCAACGTCATAGTCGGTGCCGAAAGCCAGCCGCGTTCCAGCTTTCTGAATTGAATTCCACGCGTACGCGCCTTTCACGCGATCAGGCCCGAGTCGCTGCTCTGCCCAGCGCATGTCGTTGCTCTGATGCGAAGGCTGCATCGAAGCAATCACATGCAAAGTACCGAACCGCTCAATGTCCTCCGGCGCGACCACCTGGGCGTGCTCCATGCGGTCGCGGCGGTCGCGCGCACCATTGACGCGGACCACGGATTCAAAGACGTCCAGGGCCACACGATTGGCGCGGTCTCCAATAGCGTGAAATGCCAGTTGAAAACCCAGTTTGTCTCGCTCCAGCGCCATCGCCTTCAACTTTTCCGGCGCAATTGTCATGATTCCACTGGTGTCCGGTTCGTCCGAGTACGGCGCCAGCATCGCGGCAGTGCGCGAACCGAGCGCTCCATCCGTAACCATTTTCAGCGCGCCGGTTTTCAGCCAGGGATCCGTTGTGCCGCCCTCCGAGCGCATGTTCTGCAATTCCGTCACCGGCGCCATGAACGGCAGCCACTCGGTAATGCGGACGGTAAGTTTCTTCTCTTCTTTCAGTTGGTGATAGACCAAGAAGTCTTCCCACGCCGAATTATCTTGCGCCGAAGTCACGCCATTGCGCATTAACTCGTCCAGGACAAGCTCGATCCCGCGGCGGCGCTCCGCGTCCGTCGGCTCCGGAATTTTCTGCTCGACAAACTCCATCGCCGAGCCTTCCTTCAGCATTCCCGTGGGTTTTCCTTCGACGTCGCGCTCGATTTCGCCCCCCGTGGGATTCTTCGTATCCTCGGTGATCTCTGTGTGTTTCAGCGCCAGCGAATTGGCAACCGCAACATGCCCCGAAACGTGCACCAGGAAGACGGGATTGTTGGGCGAAACTTCGTCCAGGTCTAGTCGATGAGGAAACGTCTTCTCCGGCCAGCGCGTCTGGTCCCAACCTTTGCCGATGATCCACTCGCCCGGCTTGTGTTGCGCAGCAGCGACTCGCACCCGCTGTTGCAGTTCGGCGAGCGAGTCCGTGCCCTTTAAATCCAGCGTAAGTTTGTCCCGGCCGGCGCCGCCCAGATGCGTGTGCGCATCGTTGAAGCCCGGCATCACGAAGCGGCCCTTCAGTTGCACAATCTCCGCATCGGAATTGGAGCCGCCGCAATCCAGCATGATGTGCTCAATCGAGCCGATGCAGAAAATCTTGTCGTCACGCACCGCCATCGCGGAAGCCCACGGCATCTTCGGATCGTTGGTGTAGATCCGTCCGTGCAGATAATAGGTTGTCTTGTGCGACGAATCGCTTGCTTGCGGAATCGCAGGGCGGACCGCAACGAAAAACACGGCCGTCATTCCCAAAGTCAAGCTGACGAAGGACGCCCGCCGCATCGTCAGCGCCCCTTTTCCTGCGCCACGCCGGAAACGCCAAGCAACGTCAGCAGCGCCCGTTGCAAACCAAGTTCGCGCCCCGCGGGCTCGTACCATTCCTGCAAAGAGTGCGCCCCGCCGCCGTTGCCGCCCGCGCCAATCGCGATGGCCTCAATTCCCAGCGACAACGGAATATTCGCGTCGGTCGAAGAGCGCTCTATACGCGACTGGTTCCCCAGGTAATCGTCCGCCGCACGCAGCGACGCCAGCAGCGCTGAATCGGACGCCAATTCCCCTCCCGGCCGGCTGCCAATCACATCAACTTTCCACTCCAGCTTGCCCTTGCTGCGGTCGCGCGCGTTGTCCATCTCATCCTTCACGCCCGCCGCCATGCAATCGCGCAACGCCGTCTCAAGACGCACGAGTTCCTCTTCGCTCTCTGATCTCAAATCCACTTTCAACTTAGCTTCATGAGGAATCGAGTTGACCGAAGTTCCGCCCTCGACTTGTCCGAGGTTGAACGTGGTCCGTGGCGAAACCGGAATCTTCGTATTGATAAAGCGCACCGAGCCGCGCACCAGCGCGTTAATAGGATTCACCATCCCGAAATCGGACCAGCTGTGCCCGCCAGGGCCGTTGATCGTAACTTCCAGCCGCCGCGACGCCAGCGCCTTCGTCGTAACGTGATCCGTGCCAGAGCCATCCAGCACAATCACCGCACGCAACTTCGTCCGGTAAGCGTCAATCAGCGCGCGCATCCCGCGCAAATTCCCTTCGCCCTCTTCGCCAACGTTCGCCGCAAACAGAATCGTCCGCTGCGGCTTTAATTTCGCCGCCTGAAGCGCCCGTGCAATCGCCACCAGCGCGGCAAGCCCAGTCCCATTGTCCGAAATCCCCGGGGCAACAAGCCGATCGCCTTCGCGCTGCACCTTCACATCGGTATCCGCCGGAAAAACCGTGTCCAGATGCGCGGCAATCAAAATGCACTCTTTGTCGTTCGCACCGCGCAACTCCGCAATCACATTGCCAAGCTTATCGGTTTGAACCGGCAATCCTTCCGCCACAAAAAGCGCCTTCACCGCCGCCGAACGCTTTTCTTCCTGAAAGGAAGGCGCCGGAATTTCCGTCAGCGCCACCTGCTGCTCGTTAATCCACTTAAGATTTTTCGCAAACCAGTCCAATGCCGCACGCACCTGCGGCTGCTCCGCCAGCGAAAACGAAGTCAGTGGCCGTGCGGCTTGCGAGAGGGCGGAGCGAATCGGCATGACCAAAAGAATAGCGCAAACAGCAGCGCGTTTCACCGTACCAATGCGCAGTCGCATCTCCATCCGTGTAGCGGCCACCTTCAGGTGGCCCTTCTTGCTTCTGTAGCAGCCGCCTTCTGAGGCGGGCGCTTTCGTTCACCCATCCAGAAGGAAACCATCGACGACGCACGATAATCCACGCCGCCATTTTAACGCGCCGGAACACAAATCGAGAGGACTTTCGGTAGGAGGTCAATTTCGAGCTAGCCTTAATCAGGCACGAGCAAGAAATTCTGGCCGTTAGGTTGAAGTCCCTAATCGCCGAAGTTCCTCAACCATGTTTCTCAACTCGGTTATGGCTTTCGGGTTCTGGGGGGCGGGGCAGTTAACCAGTGGGTCCAACTCATAGCATTTCCTTCGGTATGGGTCGAGGCGCTCGTCTCGCTCAGGACACTCGACAAAATCATTCCATTCCTGGGGATACAAACTACTTCCATCTAGAAATCGCTCGATGATCCCAGCGATTTCTGTGGCAGTTCTTGGCTTTCTACGCTTGAACAAATTCATATGTAACTCGCGAATTCGCGGTCAGTCTATCATTACTTGCCTGGCAAGACGCTTAACCGGAGAATGACCCGCGGCTAGACTTTCGGATGGTTGCGAGCGGATGCAGATTACGCGGGAGTGCTGGAAGAGGGGCAAAGCGCAAGCAATTCTTGCTCGGTCAACACGCGGGAGGATTGCTTGGCCGCGTCGAAGATGCGATTGACCACTTCGTCGGTGGCCGGAATATGGTGGCGTGAGAGCCAGTAGAGCACGTTGGACTTGCCGCTCATCGGGCCGATTTCGACCAATTGTTCGAGACCGAAAAGATGCGCCGGCACACCGCTATACACAGAGTCCGCAAGATCGCGGTCACCGGTCTTCAGCGCCTTGATGATTGCCGCGGCGTGCACACCAGTGGCTGTGCGGAACGCATCCTTGCCAAAAACAGGATAGTTCGGCGGAATGACTGTGTGCGTGGCCTTCGCAACTTTTTCGCAATACGCCGGAAGCGAACTCAGATCGTTTTCTATCAAGCCCATCAGCCGGAGATTCACCAGCAGCAACTCCATCGGCGTGTTACCAACGCGTTCGCCAAGCGACAGCGCCACTCCGTGCACTTGATCCGCGCCCGCGGCAACCGCCGCCAGCGAGTTTGCGATGTCAAGCCCTCGGTCGCGATGGCCGTGCCAGTCCACGCGAATCTTTTCGCCGGAGGGCTTCACAACATTCTCCATCGTAAACTTCACCAGGTTATAAGCCCCCTGCGGCGTGGCGTGCCCAACGGTGTCACACAACACGATCGCCCGCGCACCGCAGCGAATCGCCGTCGTATATAGCCGCTTCACGGTCTCGGGATCGGTCCTCACGGTATCTTCCGTGACGTACATGCACGGCAACCCTTGCGCGACGGCAAACTTCACCGCCGCTTCTGTGGTGCGCTCCAAATGATCCACAGTCCAGTCTTCCACCAGTCGCCGAATCGGGCTGGAGCCAAGAAACGTGGCCGCCTCAATCGGAATCCCCACCCGTTGCGAAATCTCCGCAATCGGCCGGATGTCGGCTTCGATCGTCCGCGCCGCGCAATTCGGTTTGATCCGCATGCGATTCGTCGCAATCTCTCGCGCCAGCGCTTCCGTATGCTGCAGCGCGCGCGGCCCCGCTCCCGGCAGCCCGATGTTCACCGAATCGATCTGCAGCGATTCCATCAAATGCAGAATTTCAATCTTCTCTTCAATGGTCGGATCTTGAATCGAGGGATTCTGCAACCCATCGCGCAACGTCTCATCGTTCAGCAGCACGCGCGTCCCCGGCGCAATGCTCATCGGCCCAACCGAATTCCAGTCATGAATCCATTCGTTGTGGTTCACGGATGAACGGTCTCCCTGCACTTCCCAATAACGAAGGGTATAGCTGTCTTTCGCTCCCGCATCTTTACTTCAAACCGTGATTGCGAAACATCGTCTTCATCGCCGCCCGCGCGTTACGCAACTTCGCCACAATCCCTCCGCCAAACTCAAACTTCAAAAACGCATCCGCCGCCTTTTCCAAATCTCCCCCGTAACGATACCACCACGGCTTCTCCATCCGAGGCAACCGGTCCACATCCACATACTTCACGTGCACCATTTCGTGGAAGCCAGCCTTGCCGTGCGTGCGTCCCCAACCGCTCAATCCGCAACCGCCGTGCGGCGCCTCGGCAATCGCAAAGCCGCTGATCAAGTCGTTCACCATCACCGTTCCCGCGCGCAGCCGCTGCGCAATTCTCTTCCCGCCCGCCACGTCGCCCGTCCACACACTGGCCGATAGCGCGAACTCCGATTCGTTCGCCAGCGCCACCGCTTCCTCCGCGTCGCGCACCACGCGAATCGCCATGATCGGCCCAAACGTTTCGTCCTGAAAAAATTTCATCGACGCGTCCACACCAGTGATCACGGTCGGCTCAAAAAAATTCGGCCCCAGGTCCGGCCGAGGCCGCCCGCCGCACAAAACCTGAGCCCCGCGCTTCACCGCGTCCGCCAGCAACTCGCTCATTCGCTGCACATGCTGCGGCCGGATCAGCGGGCCAACATCCGTGCCGGAATCGCTGCCCATTCCCAGTCGAAGCTTCTGCGTCTTTTCCACACATTTCTGAATAAACGCATCGCTGACCGATTGCTCCACGAACAACCTCTCGACCGAAAGGCACACCTGCCCGCAATTCGTATAGCTACCCCAAACAGCCGCGCTCGACGCGACCTCCAGGTCGGCATCGGCGAACACTAGCATCGCGTCTTTCCCGCCCAGTTCCAGCACGCTCGGAATCAGCAGTGGCGCGCAGGCTTCCGCCACATGCCGCCCGGTAAAAACGCTCCCCGTGAAAAACACCTTGTCCGGCCGCGCATCTATCAGCGCCTGCCCCACTTCCCCGCCGCCCTGCACAATCGTTACCAAGTCCGCCGGAAATCCAGCATCTCGAAAAAGTTTCCCGATCAACTCGCCGCATTCCGGGGTAAAGTCGCTGGTCTTGCAGAGCACCGCGTTCCCCGCAACCACCGCCGCGATAATCTGCCCCATCGGAATTGCCAGCGGATAATTCCACGAACTGATAATCGCCACCACTCCCAGCGGCTCATAAAAAAGTTTTCCGGATTTGGCCTTCGCCGCCAGGCTGTGATGCGCCACCGGTTCCGGCTTCAACAACGAAGCCCCGTGCTTCGCGAAATAATCCGCCGAATCGAGCGAGACGAACACGTCGGCAAACTTTGCCTCCGCCCGAGGCTTGCCCGATTCGCGCACCACCGCGTCGGTCAGCACCTCTCGTGCTTCCAGAATTTTCGTTTTCAGGACGGCGACCTGCGCGCAACGCTCCGCCACCGGCCGCTTTGCCCAACTCTGCTGCGCCACACGAGCCTTCGCGAGCAACTGCGGGATCGCGAGAGGCGATGTTCGCTCAAATGATTGCAAAACCTTGCCGGTCGCGGGATCAATCGAAGGCAAAGTGTCCAACAAGGAAGAAGTTGCGGCCATGGCGTCGATTCTACCTTGCTGCATCTTGCTTGTGTAGGGCCGGCCTTCTGCTTGCCCTGAGGAAGGAAGAGAGGCGGGCCGTTCTCGGTTTAACTCTTCACTCGACCCGATAAGCCGAATCGTGCTCCACCATCACCATAAACAAGCCCTGCGGCGGCACCGTCGGCCCCGATTTCGATCGATCCTTCAACTCATACAATTGGTCGATATAGTCCGGCGCGAACTTCCCCCGTCCCACTTCCAACAGCGCCCCCACCATCTTCCGCACCATGTACCGCAAAAACGACCTGCCATGCACCGTGAACCAAAGCTCCTCGCCGTCCTCCGTCCGTTTCAGTTCCGCAGAAAAAATCTCCCGCTGCATGTTGCGCTCTTTGTCGTCATCTTCCGAACCCGTCGACGCCGCAAACGAAGTGAAATCGTGAATCCCCACAAAGCGCTCCGCCGCCGCCCGCATCGCCTCTTCATCCAGTGGAAACGGATAGTGCAACACATACCGCCACAACATCGGCGGCACCACTTTCCCGCGGTAGATCCGGTACCGGTAAATCTTCCCTTTTGCCGACCACCGCGCGCTGAAATCCGGCCCCATCTCCTCCACCGCCACAATCCGAATCGAGGGCGGCAACAACGCATTCATCGCCCGATGAAACTCCAGCGCCGAAAGCACCGATTGCGTCTTGAAGCTTCCCACCTGCCCCAGCGCATGTACACCCGCATCGGTTCGCCCCGCGCCAAGCAACTGCGTCTCCTCCTGCGTCAACCGCCGCAGCACAGACACAATTTCGCCCTGCACGGTCGGCTTGCTCTTCTGAATCTGCCATCCGTGAAAGTCCGTTCCGTCGTAGGCAATCGTGAGTTTGAAATAACGCAT
>Ga0210403_10002366_pt1 | contig 17127 bp, 28 predicted proteins | sample IncBWC19MmetaG_FD_150863 | JGI IMG/M metagenome (GOLD analysis project Ga0210403, IMG submission 150863) | Forest soil microbial communities from Barre Woods Harvard Forest LTER site, Petersham, Massachusetts, United States - Inc-BW-C-19-M | ecosystem: Environmental > Terrestrial > Soil >... | reverse complement strand
CTCGTCGACATAGTCGGGCAGATAGACGTAGCGGTTGCGGTAGAGATATTCGAGATATTGCGACGACACCCAGCCACGATCATCCGACCAGCTCACATCACACCAGGCGGTGCCTCTAAGACACCCATGGATGTTGACACGGGCGCCGCCGGGAATGCGGTCGACCGTCGGAAAGCCTTCACTGGGCCCTGCCCTCAGGCTGACCGTGGTGGTGACGATGCCCGGCGCCGCCAGTGCGGCGGTCGGCATCAGCAGCACGGCTGCTGTGATAAACAATCCTCTCAGTTTCATGGCAAGTTCCTCCTCATGAGTTGGAACGCCGTAGCGAAACAGGCGTTCCCTGAGGAGTAGTCGCGTTAACCGAACGATGCAGGCGTCTCGCAGGCGCGAGACGCACCGCTTTTGTTTGTCATTCCGGGATGCACCAACGGGTCGGCGCGTAGCCGATGAATGACAGGCTCCGCACGCAGGGCCGCAATCCATCGGGCCGGTCTGTAACGCCGATCGAGGCTGTAGATCAGGCTAAGCACAACGACGCTCGCGCCCCGAAGGCGATTTTCCCTCTCCTGTTTGCTTTTGCGGCGACCTACAAACCGGCCTAAAATGAGTTTTTAGGCTGGTCAAAATGACCACTCTAGGCATCGCACTGATTATCGCCGGCCTGACCCTTGTCTGCGGCAGCATGATCTTCCTTTTGTTCAAAGACGCGAGCCCTCTCAAGAGTCCTTCGAAGAAGACCTAGATCGCATCGAGCATCACCTTGATGAGGCGCGCAGAGAACGTGGCGAGCTTTAGAGAAAGCGCCCCCGAAGGCACTGAAAATTGGGCGGGCATCGGTTTATCGAGCGGTACTATCTGCGCCGTGAGGTAGTGGGAGCGAAATCGTGTTTGGCTGGTTTAGATCCGAGAAGCGGGAGCGGCGGAGGAAGATTAAGCTTGATCGCAAATACCTTGAAGCAAGGTCGCGGCGCTTTCTGAAAAGCTACCTAAACGCAGATGAAACGCGAAAGCCTCAATTCTATCGGGCTGTCGAAGAGGCGTCTAAGCAATGTCAGCCAGTGAAATCAGGTTTACCGCCCCCCGAATTAGAAGATGCCCATATCGCCGAAGCCACTTCCGGTGCAGCGATGAAAATGGTCTTGGGGCGTGAAGAGCGGGGTGCGCTGAAGAAAGATGAACGCATTTCCGACTTCGTCACCGACGCTTACGCTACCGTAGGCATTGCATACCATCGCGCAGCAGGTGTCTACACGATGGCGCGGAACCAACGGCTGGAACCGATCGTCTGTTTGCCAGTTCAATATGGGCTGGTCGCGACTCAGGCGTTCAGGCATTCGGAGCCAAGATTGTCTTCCGCCGATGATCCTCATTCTGGCAAGGCAGATTCCGTGGCCGCCGCGGCTACCAACCATGCGCGTGTTACTTCCGAACAAATGCGCGCATTTTTACGAGATCTCGCACGACGGGCCGTGATTTTTGCGCGCAGCGCTGCACGGCAAGCGCAAGTCTGGTGGCAGACTCTTCGAGAGGCGATCCAGTCAACGTATAGCCCTTTCGCAGAACGATGGTCCGGCCTGAAGGCGCATGTGCGATCATCGATCAAAAACACCCGATGGCCAACTCTCGGTCCAAGGCTTTCAGGCCAGCATCTTCGTGTCATGCCGAAGGCGTGGCGCAATCCGCGGGCCATGACATTTTGGGCGAAGCATCTGGCGGTGTCCATCGCGCTAGGGTTGGTGGTGATTTTCGGATTTGCGATGTACAGCATTGCAACGTTGCCGATCGGCGGAGGTCTTCAAGTTGAAACGACCCAAAGTGCGCTGACCTTCGAAAGTGCTCAGGGCGATGTTTTCGCCACTCGCGGCGTGTTCAAGGGAGACAAGCTGACGGCTGCGGATCTGCCGCCGCATTTGGCCAAGGCGATTGTCGCGATCGAGGATCGCAGGTTTTATCAACACCACGGCGTTGATCCCTGGGGAATCTTGCGCGCCGTTTGGCGGAATTCTCAGGCGGGCACTACCCGCGAGGGCGGAAGCACCATCACCCAGCAACTTGCGCGCCTTATATTCCTTACCCCCGAGCGGACATTGCGCCGAAAACTCCAGGAAGCGATTTTGGCGGTATGGCTGGAAAGCCAGCTCGCCAAAGAAGACATTCTGCTGCGCTATCTGAATACGGCGTATTTCGGAGCCGGCGCCTACGGCGTGGACGCAGCCGCCAGAAGATATTTCGGTAAGAAAGCCCGCGAACTCGATCTCGGTGAGGCTGCGATGCTGGCCGGACTGGTGCGCGCGCCCTCGCAGTACGCGCCAACTCGCAATTTCGGCGGCGCGAGGGAGCGGCAGGACCTCGTACTGCGGGCCATGGTGGAAACCAAAGCCATTACCGCCGCAGAAGCGGAAGCTGCACACGCGCAGTCCGTGCAATTGCGAACACCTCCGGAAACGCCGCCTGGCACTAATTATTTTGTCGACATGGTTGCTTCCGACGTCCGGCGGCTTCTGGGCTCGTCGTCAGGTGATCTGACGTTGCGCACGACGTTGAATCTGGAGCTGCAACGGCTCGCCGAAGGGGTCATCGCGCGCCGATTGGAGGCGGAGGGTGCTAAGAAGAATGTCTCGCAAGCTTCTCTGGTCGCTCTTGGCAAAGACGGCGCAGTTCTGGCGATGGTTGGCGGTCGGGATTACGAAGCCAGTCAGTTCAATCGCGCCACGCAGGCAAAGCGGCAGGCGGGGTCGCTGTTTAAGCTTTTCGTTTATTTGACGGCGCTTCAGCGGGGCTACTCGCCGCAATCCGTCGTGGTCGACAGGCCAACCCAGATTGGGGAATGGGAGCCGCAAAACTACAGTGGCGGCTTTCGCGGCAGCATGACGCTGCGCAACGCATTCGAACATTCCATCAATACAATCGCCGCGCAATTGGGCGACGAAGTCGGCATCCCAGCCGTCATCGACACCGCCAAGCACATGGGCGTGCAGTCGGCGCTGCCGGCGGTGCCGAGCCTGGCGCTCGGCTCGGCCGAGGTTACTTTGTTGGAGATGACGCGGGCTTTCGGTTCTGTCGCTGCGGGTTTTCAGCTCGAACCCTATTCGGTTCGCTCGATTGCGGGCAGTTCTCAACAGGCGCTTTATGCCAAAATCGGCAGTGGGACCGAGTTCACGGGCCAGCTAGCCGCCAGCCGGGCCATGATGCTGGAGTTACTGCAGGGCGTCGTGAATGAGGGGACCGGAAAGGCGGCGCGTCTTCCAAACATTCCGGTTGGCGGAAAGACCGGCACTACTCAGGAGTATCGCGATGCCTGGTTCATCGGATTTACTCCGGATATTATTGTCGGAGTATGGGTAGGAAATGACGACAACACCCCGACCAATAGAGTGGTCGGCGGTGATCTCCCGGCCAACATCTGGCACGATTTTGTCGGTCGTGCGCTGCCGATCGTTTCCAAGGCGTCGCCACAGCTTGCAAGGCGAAACACCGACATTCTCAATCCAGTGGAGGTCCCAGACCCACCCACTGCCCCCATCAGCACTCCGATCGTGGCCGGCTCGGACGCAGGCGCCCGAGGTGCGGCAGATGTGCTCGATACCGCGACCCTGTGGGTCCGCGGAAGAAAAATTCAGCTGCTGGGCATTCTCGGCGACGATGATCGTCGCCTGGTCCGGCCGCTCGCGCGGCTTCTCAGGCGACGAGAGGTGATTTGCGCGCCCAGCGGGCCGTCGGAGCGTTATCGTTGCAGCGTCGATGGGCAGGATTTGTCTGAAGTGATCTTGAGTAACGGCGGCGCCCGTGCAACTCCGGATGCACCGGCCGAGTTGCTTGCGGCGGAAGAGGAAGCCAGATCGGCCCGGCTTGGGATTTGGCGGCACATGTAAGTTTTGCCACCGCAAACAATTCCCACTCTAGCCAACGGGGTTGCTTCCGCGACGCAATAGAGAGGGCCGTGGATGCGTTCCACGCTGGCGGGTACTTCTTCAGCCGCAACCTTGAAACAACGCATGGGCGTGGCTACGGCGCGGCGGCGCGGGGGCTTGTCTTTACGCGGTTCAATGCCAGGTCGATCGCGCCTTTCAGCCTTTCTGTTGGGAAAGGCTTCTGAAGCACCGCACTGTCGCTAAATGGTGGGCCTAGGCCGGTCGAGTTGTAACCGGTGACAAATAGAAATGGTAAGCCTCGGCCTTGGATGATCTCAGCTATGCTGGCGCTGGTGTAGCCCGCAACGTTGATGTCGAGTAGCGCGAGGTCGAACACGGCGCTCTCTGCCAAAGCCTGCCCGTCTTGGATGTTGCCGGCCTCGGCAACCACTCGATGCCCAAGCTCTTCCACCATTTCGGCGAGCATCATCCGGATCAGTGCTTCATCCTCTACCAAGAATATGGACGCTCCTTGCATTTTGGGCCCCCAGTGGTGCGGTAGCGCCGTTCCGAGCCTCGATCCTACAACCCCGAGACGCGCGTGCAACCTTTTCTCCCCACTATTCGATCATTTCTTCGCCTTCAGCCCGATCTCGACCAGGCGGCGGATGTACCCGCCGGCGGGGCACCTTCAATCTAAGCCGGCCGCACCCAATCAAGATCGGCGCGTAAGGTTGCCTTGCTGTGCTTGTCGGGGCCGTAGCGGACGAACACTGCATGATCATGGAAAGGCGTGATGACGCCTTCCTTGAGCTTGCCGCCTGGGTAGCGATTTCCGGTGTATACGACGGTACGACCAACATCATCTTTGGTAGGTTCGATCATTTTTTTCACCTTCTCCACGAGCCCGGCATTTTACAGAATTTCTGTTAGAAATAATTCAAATAATTCATTACAGACACTCTGTTGAGGTCGCGTGTTAACGTCTCGCTGCCGCCTAGAGCAGCGAGCCGGCCAGGTGCGGAAACACCCGACCGACTCTAACCCCAGCCACAAGGATGCATACTCATGGCCAAGGCTGACTGCGTGTATAGCACGCCACGACGAACCGCATTCGAAACCCACACCGCCGAGACTTTCGCGCCAGCGATCACGATCGGCCTGCAGCCACTTTCCGACCTAGCCGGGATGGCCGTCGAGATCATCCGCGGCGACACGATGGCCGACACGTTCCGGAGCGGGGATTTCGCGGTGATCAACCCGGACGACTGCGACATCAGTCGTCCCGGCATCTTCGCCTTCTTCGACGAAAACGGGACTCTTCAGATCCAAAAGGTGCAGTTGATTCGCGGCGCACAAGGTCGCATCGAATGCAGCTATATCAACCCGCGTTACAAACCTTACGAGCTGGACCTGATCGATCCGGTGAGGATCGTCGGGCGAGTTGTCCACCCGGCACCTGGAGGGATGACAATGAGCGAGCAGATCGACAAGCGGCCCGGGATCTTCGTGCTGCCAACGACCATACTCAACGAAGACGTGTGCATCATCGACGAACAAGACAATCACATTGTTCTGACGGTGCGCATTCCGAAGGAGGCCATCGGAAGAACCATGCGCTGTGGGAAGTTTTTTCCGAGATGGCGAAACTGCCGGCCGAGCCGGAGGATGATCCTCGACGATTGAGTGAAAAAACTCCGTCCCTCTTTCGAGGTCGAAAAAATCGACATAGCCGCCGGGTACTGCTCGGCGGCCTTTTTCATTGCGGCTCGCCAAGCTACTCGGTACCTGATCCTCACCGTTGTTGGGAGGGGCAGGCAGATGTTCACGTTCGGGGCTTTCGCCGCTGTTGTTGTGATCGGATGGTATGTTTCGCGAGACCAAGACAGAGACCCGCACGACACGGCCACGAACATTAGGCATTCCCGGCAAGATTTGCGCCTGATCGCGTATATTCTTTTCGCAATCCTTATCGCTCTCGGCATCATTGCCGATCGCATTCACTGACGGCACGCCGCCGCGTGTCGATTATTTTCACCGGCCGGTAAGGTTGCCGCCGCGCCAAGGGCGCATAGGCGGCGTCCTGATGCCCGCCGGGCGTGGTCACCGATCTTACCGCGGTCGCCTGCGTCCTCCGCAACGAGGCGGAGACCCAGGCCAAGGGCAATTTTTCCGGACCTGGGGCCCATTCCAGCGCGCGGCCGGGGCGCCAAGCCGCGCATCGAAACAAGTCTTACGGAGTTTCGGAGGTTCCTTCAGCCGGCTGGAATTCAGAGCGGCAAGCGATTGATGTACATCAGCCGGTCGACCGCAATGAGCACGGCCAGCAGCATGAGGTAAGTCGCGACGACAAGCGCGATCACGAACAGCGCGAAACTGCGCCAGGTGAAATCTTTGAGCATTTTGCCAGGAACCCCCGCAGGAAACCCGGCCTATAACTGTCATCGGTCGACTTTGTTCCGATGCCGATTGATCGCTTGCACCGGCGACTGAAGATCAAGAGATAAGCGCGCATCAACACTTGGCCGGTCGGATGCCAGCCAGCCCCACCGACCCGCTAGGCCCGGCGCGTATTCGACGGGGACGCCGCGACCGGGCCAAAAGTCGTTGCGCTTGCCTGACCTGCTCGCGCAATCTGTTCAATTCGGATAACTGAAGATGGAGATCGGCTGCGTCGCGGAAGAGGATTGAAAGACGCGTCTCAGGGTCGGCGGTCATAAACCGCTGCTGAGAGGTGCTCATTTGATGCCCCCAACTAACCTACAAAAGACGCTACCTAATGTCGGACAGCGGAAACCGTTCCAAGCACCGTTGGAATAAAAAAATGCACCGTGCCATCAGGCACACCACCGCAAAAAACGCATTTGGTGGTCGAAGTCATCGGTGGGCTGCCAAAGGGATCTACCCCGGAAAGGCCCGAAGGGACGGAATACAGCGAAGTGCCACCGGAAGAACTAAGATAGACTGGTCTCGGCAACACGATCGAGCGGTCAATCAACTATCCAAAATCGTTACATCACAATGTAACTCAATCGAACGTTGAGAGGTGGAAAAAGCCGCGCCTAAGCGAGCCCCTTTGCGCAAGCCAGCCCACCGCGTGCAAATTGCGCCGAACCCGAAATCTTTTTTTTGCGCGCTGCAATCAAAAGACCGGTTAAGTCTCTGATCGCGCAACGAAAGTCATAAAGCCAAATATGGTTTTTACCTCAGCGACAGATTGCGATCGCTCGTGCGACAACTTGGTAGCCGGATTGATTTGGAAAACCACACAGACAGAGGATGCACACGGTGCCGCGTATAAAGTTCGATATCGCCGAGATCGCCCAGGAGTTCATGGCCGCTTACGGTGGCTGGCATGAGCGCATGCAGATCGCGAAGGTCGAGGCGCGCATGGCGGCCGAGCGGGTGGAGAATGAGGCGAGCTATCTTGCAGGCGGGCGCCGCTTCCAACGCTTGACGAACGCGGCTCTGAAAAGGCGGTGGATCGTCGTGCTACGGCGCGATCTCGGCGCGGACCGCCGTCGACGAAATGAGATGGATGATCTCAGCGCCGAACTTTCTTTGCGCAAGATCGGCAAGATCGACCTGCCTGAGGATGTGCGCAATTTGGTCGCCGGCACGCCGCGCGCGGGGGTCGGCTAAAAATGTCGACCAGGCAAGTGGTGGCGTGGCCAGAATACAAACTTGCCAGAGACCTTGTTGGCACCGTTTTTCCATTGGGCATCAGCGAACAGATGATCAAGGACTTAGCGCGCAAGCACGGAATTGGCAGTAGGATAGGCCGCAACATTGTGTTTAGCGCTGACGATTGCATCCGACTGTACGAGGCGATGAAATGCCCCTCCAACTCAAGCGGCGACCAAAATCGCCCTACTGGATCATCCGCGGCACCATCCGCGGAATCCGCGTTGAAGAAAGCACTGGCACTGGTGAGCGGCGAGTCGCCGAAGAAATCCGTGCGAAGCGCGAGGCCGAGCTGCTCGCGCAGTCAGTCTACGGGCGTCGTGCTACCGCTACCTTCGCCGAGGCGGCCTTGAGCTATCTGGAGAACGGCGGATCGCGGCGCTTTCTTGAACCTGTGATCAAGCATTTCAGCACGATCGCCTTGGCGAAGATCGACCAGGACGCGCTCGATCGCGGGGCTCGCAAGTTGTTTTCCTGATGCTGCTGCGGCGACTCGCAATCGGCAGTTCTACACACCAGCGTCAGCCGTTCTCCATCATGCGGCTCGCCGCGGTTGGTGCTCGCTGCCGCTGATCGAGCGGCCGCAAGCAGGGCCGGACCGTATTCGCTGGATTCCAATCGACGAAGCCAATCGATTGATCGACGCCGGCGCTGATCATCTTCGTCCATTGCTCATCTTCTGGTTCTATACCGGAGCACGGGCGGGTGAGGCGCTTTGGCTCGATTGGCGGAACGTCGATCTCACTCGCGCCCACGTAACATTTCCGAAAACGAAGAACGGCGAGGCCCGCGGCGTCCCGCTGCATCCGCGCGTCGTTGCCGCGCTGGCAAATCTCAAGCATCGCGATGGCGAGGTCTTTCGGCGTCCCGATGGCTCGCCCTATGAGCGGCCAAAGCACATTGATGACACGTCGGCAGGGTCGCGCATCGCAACGGCTTTTGCCGGCGCCTGCAGGAGAGCTGGTATTACCGATTTCCATCCGCACGATTGCCGCCACACCTGGGCGACGTGGCACTACGCTGCCAATCGCGATCTCGGCGCGCTACAGCGCCTCGGCGGCTGGAAATCGATCCGCATGGTCATGCGCTATGCGCACGTGAACGTTGGCGAGCTTTCTCACACGATCGAACGGCTTCCTGGGGGAAATCTCGGGGACGCCATCATTAGCAAGGCAAAATCTTCATGAGAAAGAAGCGCATAGGCCGCACCGCCCTCCCCCTTGGTAAGGGAGAGGTCCACAGTTCAATCCTGTGCGGCAGCACCAGCGAATCCAAACAAAATCAAGGGTTAGCTGGAAGCGCACTCCCTTGTCCCCCGCGCCTCGAACGTGAACAGGACGCGAATTTCCCCGGCAAGCTGGGGGAAAATCCGGGGACTCTGTTCTCTGCACGTTCTTCAGTCGCGGAGGAGTCCGACGACTATCCCGTTGTCGCGCGGCTTAATGCCGAATGGCGCATCATCGTCTGTGCCGCTGGCCTTCAATCGATCTTGCAGCGCGGATACCGGGTCAAAAACCATGGTGACATGCGCTGGCGCAGTCGGAGCTTCTGCAGGACCAGCGAAGCATTGATCCGCGTCTCCCGCCTGCATGCCGGCGCCGTTGACCCGGCCGCCGCCGCTATCGTGGCCGCGCTGCCAGAGCCTAACGAACAACCAGTCACGACCCACTCACCGCGGCGCTAGCCGCATAACGAGCAACGCCCCCGACCTGCAAATCGGGGGCGCTGGAACTGGGGCCCATCACGGCCACAATCAATCTTTGAGAGAGGATTTGATATGCCGACAGCGAGCGCAAATTGCAAGCGTCTTGATCGGGCTCCCAACAACATCACGGGAGTCCGGACGTGGGCTACGAAATCGAGATCGACCGCGATCGACCTCTAACCTTTGACTGGCACGCGCCCAACATCTGGCGAATCCTCGGCCTACCTCCAGCGCGAAATGCCGCACTAGAGAGGAGCATGGCGTCGGTCTTGGCGTGCGCCATCCTCGCCGTCGAGTCCGGGCAGCGTGTGTCCTACTGCCGTAATAAGAATTTCTACGCCAATAGCTCGCGCTACCGCGGCACGGCCTTCACCTACACAACCGTGTTGTCGTCGATCGCGGCATTGGACGCCGCCGGCCTGATCATTGACGCGCGGGCGCACCAAGGAAGGCTCGGCCGGCAATCGATCTTCGTCGCCTCCGACGAGCTGATAGACGCATGGGATGACGAGCTGAGCCAGCTTGAGCTGAGCCAGCTTGTGCATGATCCGGGTGAAATCATCCGGTTGAAAGACAGCGCTGGCGAGCTGATCGGCTACCGCGACACGCGGGAAACTCTACGCATGCGCCGCGCCCTCGCCCAGGATAACGAGCACCTTGCCGCCCTCCGCATTGACGTGCCTGTAGCCGAACGCCGCGGGCGCCACATGGTGTTCAACGATAACTGTTTCGTCCTGCCAACGCCCGGCAATGGGCTGTACCGCGTATTCAGCCGCGGCTCGTTCGCGCTGCATGGCCGCGCCTATGGCTGGTGGCAGAACATTCCAGAGACCGCGCGCGCCACACTGACCATCAATGGCGAGCCCGTGGTCGAGGCCGACTATCGATCGCTGCATCCGATGATCCTCTACAGCCAAGCGGGGATCAGGTTCGACGGCGACCCGTATGACGTCGACGGGTTCAAGCGGTCCGACATCAAGCTGGGCTTTGTCATCGCGATCAACGCCAAGAACACGCCGGCTGCGATCGCCGCCCTGGCCGATCACCTCGGCACCGACAGGCGCCACGCCTCCAACGTGATCGCGGCCATCAAGCGCCGCCACAAGCCGATTGAGAAGCAATTCTGCAGTGATGCCGGTGTGCGCCTGATGCGGATCGACAGCGAACTGATCCTCGGCGCCTTGCGAGCGATGAATGACAACGGCGACCCCGCGCTCCCGGTGCATGATTCCCTGATCGTACCGGCCCGTTGCGCCAACCAAGCGAGCGCAAAAATGGTCGAAGTTTTCGAGCAAATCGTCGGTCGCGCAAACCCTTGCAGCGTCAACATAAAAGGCGAAAGCGTCTTACATATGGGAGAGACTCTCCCTCCTCCTCCTGCTCTCTCCGGCCCTCGCCCTGGTGCTAGTGCTCCCTGGTGATCGGGTTTCCTCAGCGATATCAACCGGGACCTTACTTTTTTTGCCTCGTCTGGAAACGAAAGGCCGACACGATGACCTGACGACCGACCGAACACCTCGACCGACCTCTTTCCCCCACCTCACAGGAGCAGAACGTGAAACCAATCATCACCGTCGATTGTCTTGAGCGCGCGCTTGCGATCTGTGCGTTTCTGGTCGCGCGGGATGCGATGCGGCAAACCCAGGACACTGTGGAACGCGCGAAGCGGTTTCGCCGTCTTCTCTCAGGCAGCATCGTCGGGGAGTCGCCGCAGCAAGTCGGCCATCTCGCCTGCCTCCTCTTTCCGCGGTTCCGTTTCCTCGTTTGTCTGCGATCCCCTAGGCCACAAGACGAGCGCGCCGCAGATGAGGGCGAGGCCGACGACCATTAAAGAGATGCCAAGAGCGCGCATATTGCGAGCCTGCAATACAGGTATTTTACCCAACGAAAGCGGGACTATGAAAAATGCGGGCCATTCGTTTCTGAAAAGACGAAAATGGGCCGGGCCAGATAAACGGAGGGTCCGCCGGAAAGAAAAAGCGGCGGGGGCGGGCGTGAGGGGGGAACTGTTTTTGCAATTGCCGATTGAATTAGGGCGCCAGTGCACAGGAGGCTGCCATGCGCCTTCACACTTATCGCGACGAGAGTCACTCAAGACACTTCGATTTGGTCGGCCACCATTGGTCGATTGACCTGGTCACCGTCACGGCTGCCGGCATCCTGGTTGTGGGCTTCGCCTGTGCTGTCGCGGCCCTATTGGTCCGCTAGTGGCGGGAGCCGGCCATTTCGAGCTGCAGATCGGGACGCCTGCTCAGCGCCCATTTATCGCTGACGCGTTAGTCGTCGCGTAGTCTGAGTTGCGCGACTATGGCGGCTATGTCGCCCTCGAACCTAGCAAGGCGATCGCCCTGCGCCTTGAGGCGGTCGGATAGCTTCTGCATCTCGTCGCGCTCCAGGGACTGGGCGAGACGATGGATGATCTCGTCGTTCAGCGAGCGCAGATTTGCCATCGCCACTTCGGCAGGCCGTGGCCGCACCCTGCATGTTTATTTCAGTTCGGCGTGGGAAGGCGGGCGCTGATGTGTTCGCGTAGGAACTCGTCGTTCTCCTAGAACTTAAATCCATGCGCGGCTTGGCGCCCCCGGCCGCGTGCGTGGAATGGGCCCCAGGCCTTGTGAGGGCTGAGCGCGCCCCTCTTGGCTTGGGCCTCCGCGCCCACCGCGCTCCGCCGAGGGTTCGCGCCATTGAACGAAAGACAGCGCAACGCTGCGGGAACAAGGCGGACAACAGCGCGTCGATTCTCTACCTCCCGCATTTCCCCCATGGTGACGCGTCGGAGGGAGACTCCCACTAAGTCGGCGGCTTCGGTGCCAGGGCTCCTTGCGCCGGGGCCGTTTGGCATTCAAAGGCCGCGAGAGAAGCCGGTTCGCATTCCCGACATCAGAGCGATGTTTCTGCAGATGAGGAATCGCGCCTGACATCAACCGGCAAATCGGCGAGCGCGCGTGGGTGGGTTGGGAAACGGAGGGTGCCTTCGGAAAAGATCCCGTGGGCGCAGGCGTGCCTTATCGCTGGAACAGGAACGCTGCTCGCCCGCCAGTGTTAATCCCAGCGCGGCGCGAGCCTTGCTCCGTCGTCACCATACCTCGGCATTGCCCGAGGCGGCGATCGGGGTCGGCTCGTCGCCCAGCCTTGTACTCAAGGGAGAAGGATGCACATGATCAAGATTGCTCTAGCCGCGGCGATAGCCGCAACCGCTCTATCGGCCCCGCTCCCCGTTCCAGCCAACGCCGCCAAGGGCGTTCAGATGGCCCAAGGCGTCGACGTTCAGGTCGGACCGGACCGCGACCGCTATTATCGCGACGATTACTACCGGGAACGTCGCGACCGCGACGTCACGGTTGGCATCGGCCCGGGTGGCGTCAGAGTCGGCCCGGGAGAGCGCTGCCGCACGGTGACCACGAGGGTCGAGGGTGACGACGGCCGGACGGTTACGCGCAGGGAGCGTCGCTGCGACTAGCTTCAGCCGGCTGCGGCGTACACTTTTATACTTTCGCTACGGAACCGAATCGTGTTCCTTCGCTTAACGGCGGTAACGTTCTGTAGGCTGTGCTGTGTACCAGAACCGTTTCCATACTCGGCAGGCAGCATTGGCGCTGCTTAAGATGGCCAAGACGACGACCGATCGTCGCGTGGCCGTTGGCCTCGTTGAGGCCGCCGCCGATCTGAAGGAACAGGCTGGCGAGCTTCCGCTGCCCGCGAGCGTCAAGCCACCTGATGTTTTGGAGGAGTGAAGGGCGAGGCCGCCTCAGTTGGCGGCCTCTTTCATTAGCCCGTTTCCCTCGTCCTTATCTCGATTTTACGTCAGAACCCGCTTAGCCTGAGATCGGTGCAGTCCTAAGCGCCTCTTCTGTTCACGCTACCCAAATGGGTAGGTGGTTCCTTTTTGGTTTTTGAGGCGGCCCCTTTTCGTTCCTGTGCTATAAACCTCTCGCTGAGGTTATGGCGTCACACGGGATTGGGGCGATGCCAATCAATCGCTTGCTGGCGGGCAGCAAGCTGGGACCGGAAGAAATCAAGAGACTGAACGCGGCATATACCCATGCCCTCCGCTCGTTGAGCGTCGTTGACCGTAACGATCCCCTTGCCGAAATGCTCGCACGCAAAATCATCGAAGTCGGCGCGACTGAGATCGATCCGGCGAAAATTTCTGAAATCGCCATAAAACGGTTCAGAGTGTAAGGCCGCCTCAGTTGGCGGCTCTTTTCCCCACCCGCGACGCGCAGTTGTTAGCCGCCGTTCCGAGTTCCAAGGGATTGACGATTTGCGCGCCGTCTCGCCGCGCGGAGTCAGGGCGATGACCGATCGCCCGGTGAAGATCGATCACGTTTGCCCAGATGCGCAACAGCGGTGTGCGCGGTTCGGGAACAGATCGCCGGGCATCAGCATATTAGGATCGGAACTGCAAAACCCCGCGGTTAGGACCCGTATGCAGGAGGCTGTGTCATGCTGCGCCGCCGTTTCAAACAGACCCAATCCCTCGAAGAACGCCTTTCCAAAGAAGCAAAACGCCTGCGAGCTGAAGCCAGATTGCTTCCACCAGGTGCGGCCCGGGAGGAGATGATCCGCAAAGCCCGGCAGGCCGAAATAGCCTCTCATATGAACGAGTGGTTCACATCGCCGGGGCTGCAGCCTCCCAAGTAAGACCGCCTCAGTTGGCGACACAGGTGGGATGGCAAGGCAGGGGTTACCGGACCTGTGTCGATTCAGCGCGGAACGCTCGCCGGCCATGACAGGAACGGGTCGATTGCAGGCCTATTGTCTCGAATGCAAAAGGTCTGGCTCGGCATCATCCTCGTCGGAGTGATCATCTTGGCCGGCGCGCTCGCGGCGGCCGTGATGCTGATGTAGCGCGAGAAGCGCTCGCCGGAAACAGGAGGCCAAGCCGAATGGTGACACGCACGGAGCTTGATGAGCTGGTTGATCAGATGCGGTCGGCCGGAACGCTCGCCACCGCAGCGCCGATCAAGTTTGGAATTTTCAAACTTGAACAGGTTTCCCGGAACATTCGGGCGTTTGGAGTTTTGAATCTCTGGGCCCAGGGTCCCACCCAACCTGCTTGGGCCGGCACGGTCCCGCCCTCAAAGACCCACCAATTGCCCTTGGGACGGGATCGTGCTTTCAGGCGCGGCCGGTCTGGTGTGGGGCGCCGGCGGCCTTCAGGGCCGCGAGCTGGCCGGTGAGGTGCTGATCCTGGGTGAAACCCGCGCATACCCGACGATCGCCATTTGATGCTCCAGTCTTGCAGGTGACTTCTGCAAGCGGCAACAACTTGATTTTCCATGTCTAGCGAATCTGGAAGACCGTTTGCTGCAGCGCGCGCATGACACTGCGCACCGGTGACGACGGCCTCGACGTCCAACAAACGTTCAACATTTGCGCGGCGGTGACGGTGGTTACCGCTGGCGTCATTCGCGTATTGCTTCCGGATTGAAGTAGCGCTCCGACACACTGGACGATATGCGTCGGAGCGCTGATCGCGGCGAGTACATCCGTCGCCGCAAAAGGGAAAGCCGACCGCCAAGGGACATTGGCGATCGGCTCACACGGAGAGTGCAACGATCCACATCACGGAGATCAAGCGCGACGATCATAAACATGCGCGCTGAGAAAGCCACCTAAGCGGTAACAAGCGGCTATCCACAGCCAAGCGTGCGCGCGCACGAGACTTGCTGTAAGTTCGAAGGACACGGGACGAACCACCCAACCCACACTCAGGCGGGCATCGGCGGCGGTCTTGCCGCCGGTGGCCTTGTTTGGGGACTTCCATGACAGATGCAGGCGAGCCGCGAAAATACGCGGTGAAAGCGCGGGGGCGGCCATTCGCGCGGGGCAATCCCGGTAAACCACCGGGCGCGAGGCACAAGACCACGCTGGCTGTTGAAAGCCTGCTGGATGGCGAGGCCAAGAAGCTCACCCGCAAAGCCATCAAGCTTGCGTTGGCCGGCGACAGCACCGCGTTAAAGCTCTGCATGGACCGCATCTCGCCGCCGCGCAAAGGCCGCGCCGCGCCGTTTGCGCTGCCACCTATCAAGACCCTGGCCGACGTTGTTGCTGCCCTGGCCGCCATCACAGCGGCCATGGCGGCCGGTCAACTGTCGCCGACCGAGGCTTGCGAGGTCGCCGCCGTCATCGAGCTGCAGCGGCGCGCCGTCGAAACACAGGAGCTGGAGGCCAGACTCCATGCACTGGAGGATAGGTTTAAATGACCAACGAACTAATTCGCCGCCTCGAAGCTTTGGAGAGACGCATGAATGCTGAATTGCGCTCGGGCACGTTGCCGCCCGGCGGCCCGCTCCAGGTCGTGATCATCACCGGCTGTTTGCCCCCTGGCGAACCGATTTTTGCCAACGCGGGCTCTAACCAGTGGCTTCGCCTTCCGGACGAGTCCATCGAAGATTTTTCCGACAGAGCGGCCCGCGGCGCGCGCGAAGCCGGCGAGGTTCTGTTGGTGGTGGGCGGCTTGCCGATGTCGGAAGCGCAGAACGAAGCGGCGCTGGCTGCCTATGATGCCTGGCTGTTGACCGACGATGGCGTTCCGCCGGTGGAGACCCGGGCGCCGGCCCGCTCACGCCTTGGCTTCGTCGATTGAGAGGGCGCCATGTCCACCGAAAATACCGATGAATCTCTACGGAGACCCGGGCGCGGCGATCGCTGAAGCCGATTACCAGCCGCGCGCCCTTCGTCCGAATCCGGAGACTGAGCTGGCTGTACTCTTCAAAAAGATGGGCCGCGATTTCGGCGGCCCGATTTCACCGCTCGACGTGCTCGCTTGGCGCCTAATGTTGGGGCAGCAATCGGAAGCATGATGTTAGGGCGCTACTTCATACGCTCCAAAATCCGCTGCACCGTCTTCGGTCCTTTACCAAAGGCCGCGCCAATCTTGCGGTAGGTGGCGCCGTCCGCGCGCAATGCATGCCGGCAATAGCGGCCTGCTCGGTGGCGTTCGGCACAAGCCTGGCGATCTCGCCGTCCGGTACGATATCGAAGCCGAAGGGCCGTTTCCCGCCCAAGAAAATGCTGTGATGCCAGGTGGCGCTTGGCGTCGCGGATATCGGGATGCGACGCTAGGCGTGTTCGTGTGCCGGGACGGCACGCAATGGAATCCGGTTGTGCTGACGTGACAGCGCCGGAGCCCACATTCGAGCACGGCGCCTAAGGGTGTGAGGGTGACCCTAGAAGCGCTCGCCGGCAACGGCGAAAGCAAAGAACGCCGCCGGATCGAAATACATGTCCGGCGGCGTTTAATTGAAAACCGGGCCCTGAAATCCCGTGTACAGTTTGGTAAGTCAGGAGCGGAATCAGGTTCAAAGGGCGATCGAAAATTTTTGGGCTCGCCGGCAGCGGGCGCGTGTCGCGCGTGTGTCGTGCTGATCGGGCCTGATCGGCACACGGGCGGCGCCGGTCACGCCGGCGGCTTTTTGCTTGCCCAGTGCCGCGATCGCCGCTCTACTATGCTCGTCATTGCGAGGGAGAGCGACGTGGCGAGCGGGACAGTGAAGTGGTTCAACCCGACCAAGGGTTACGGGTTTATCCAGCCGGACACCGGCGGCAAAGACGTGTTCGTCCATATCTCGGCGGTCGAGAAGGCCGGGCTAAATGACCTTCGCGAAGGCGACAAGGTCAAATACGACATTATCAGCGATCGCGGCAAGGAGTCGGCCGGAAATCTGCAGGTGAAGTGAGGGAGGCGGCCCCAGGCCAAGGACCAATTTTTCCTAACCTGGGGCCCCATTTCCATGCACGGCCGGGGGCGCCAAGCCGCGCATAGAAACAACTCTTGGAGAGTTGCGGAGGTTCCTAAGCGAACAGGTCGGGATCACGGCGACGCTGCATCGCGACGCGGGATGGAACAAATCCAGAGTTGGAAGGTGGTTTATAAAGCCT
>Ga0210403_10002364_pt1 | contig 17132 bp, 15 predicted proteins | sample IncBWC19MmetaG_FD_150863 | JGI IMG/M metagenome (GOLD analysis project Ga0210403, IMG submission 150863) | Forest soil microbial communities from Barre Woods Harvard Forest LTER site, Petersham, Massachusetts, United States - Inc-BW-C-19-M | ecosystem: Environmental > Terrestrial > Soil >... | reverse complement strand
CAAGAGAGTCAAGAAGCGGTCCGATGTGAGCGCGCCAAGAAATAAGCTTTGCTTGGTCGTTCGGTTGTAGATAAGTTGGCTTCCGACACCGCGATGCATTCCGCCTGGAGCGCCCCCGAGATCGTAGATCACCAATTCAGGCCAATCTTCGCTGAAGCTATCGGAGAGAACTCGCTCATCCGCGGGATGTCCACCCAAGTTAAGGATTGGGTCTCCCACAGCCTCAACACTACGAATCGCCTGTACCGACGTCGCTTTGTGGGTTTCGTTCCTGACCCGCACTTGAACCGTGCCGTAGGGATTCTGGGTGTAAAGCTGCAGAACCAAGATAAGATCAGGACTGTCGTGGAGCCCGCTGCACGTGACCGTCAACTGTCGACCGGATCCAAGCGCGTCGCTGAATGGCGACTCGGAAACCGAATGCGAGGGATAGCTCCCGGAACGCAGCCAGGCGTGATCGACCAGGGCACTTATGCTTGCCTGCAATGCAGATGCGCTACCGATGGGTCCAAATTGATAGGATCCATCCTGACGATTGACCGTCACCGACAGAGCGTCATTCGTCAGTTGCTGCGCGGGACACGGCACTGCGCCCAGGGTCAAGGCGGCAATCATCAGCTTTCGGATCAGACAGCGTGCGTCGGTCATGAGTGCTCCATCGTCAGCGTAGATTCCCGCGCTGATCAAATGCTGATCCGACATCTAAGGTGCAATCTTCGTGAGAAGCGCGCATGACGGTCCCACTAGAAAGAGAACTTCAAGGCGAACTGTATCTGTCGCGGCGCGCGAGCAGCCGTTAAGCTGCCGAATTGAGTTGTTCCAAGAATGGTTGCGTTGTTTCCATTTTGCGGGCCGGTATTCGCGAACAGGAAGTTGGTGTGGTTGGGGAGATTAAAAAACTCCGCACGAAATTCCAGACTCGTCTTCTCCGAGGTATTGAACAACTTGAATACTGAGAAGTCCCAGATCGTGTATCCCGGCGCCTCAACGGTGTTACGGCCGACGTTGCCGAAGGATCCCAGAGGGGGATCGGCAAATGCGCAGGTGTTGAACCATGCGGTCGGCGTGTGAATCCTGTCCGGAGCAAGCCCGCCCCGCGACACCAGGATCTGGCACTGCGGGTTGGGATTGCCCGGAACTATGCCTGCCTGGTTCGGATTCCCGACTTGGTCAGGACGTTGTGACACCCCACCGGCGCCGCCGTCAGAATTCGCGAAGTTGCCGTTCGCATCGAGCACCGTGTACCAGTTGCCGCTGGAGATCGATAAGATATTCGCAACCTGCCAGCCTCCGACCACCTGGTTCGCAAACCCGGTCGCGTTCCCCATAAAGTGTTTGCCGTGACCGAACGGTAGTTCGTAGATCGAACTCAACGCGAAGCGGTTGCGCACGTCGAAATCAGAATTGCCGTATTCTGCCTGCGGAACGCGGAAGTAGCGGAAGTCACTGTTGTTCTGCGTAGGACCAAGGTTCGCGTTTGAGGCGATATCCAGCGAGTGCGCGTAAGTGTAAGATGCCTGAAACTGCAGACCCTTCGCGAAGCGCCGTTCGAAACTTGCCTGCAGCGAGTTGTAATTGGAGGATCCAGTCGAGCGGAACCAATCAATTCCCGTGTCGAAAACCGGCGTGCAGTACTGGGATGTCGCCAGGGAGCAGGGACCAGGAGCTCCGACTAAGGCCGCAAGCACCGGTCGCCGTGGTGCAGTCGCGTCATTCGGATTTGGGTCAGGCGATGCCTGGTTGCCGTTGAAGAACGTATACAACTTTGTGCCTTTGGAACCCGCATACGTCAGAGTGAACACACTGTTCGCGGGTAGTTCGCGTTGAACGCCCAAGTGCCACTGCTGCATATAGGGCGTGCGCAGGTTCTTATCGACGGAGAAAAAAATGGGGGTGTTGGGGTCGAGCAGCGAGTTGGCGGGGAAGCCACCAGCTAGAGCCGGAATCTGGGTAACGCGGCAATCTCCCGCCAAAGTGTTCGCCGTCGGCGCGGCACAGGGTGAAACGAACGATTGGTTCACGAAGAACGGAGGATTGAATCCGGGACTGGGATTCGAGTACGGCCCGTTCTCCTGCCCGCCGTAGAAAATCCCATAGCCCGTGCGCAACACCGTTTTCGGAGTTAACTGCCATGCCATGCCGATGCGCGGCGCGAAGTTATTCAGGTCCGAGTTGATCAGCCCACGGCTGGCGGTGGCGCTGATCTTGACGTACTGCGCGATGTAGGGCGTGAGCGTCGCCGTTTGTCCACTCGGCACAAAGACAGTGGGATTGGCGGGATCGCTGAGGTCAAAGTTCCCCACCTCGTTGAAGCGGTCCGACACGGTGCCAAATAATTCGTAGCGCAATCCCACGTTCAATACTAGCGTCGGCGTCAACTTCCAGTCATCCTGCGCGTAAAACGCATAGGTGTTTCGAAAATAGTCTACATTGTGAAGGTTGTTGATGCTGCCACCGTTGGTAAGCCCTGCCATGAACGAAGCGAACCCGGTGCCTCCAGTCCCGATGGCCGCCGGATTATCCGTCAGTGTGCTGTCGAAACCCAACGTCCCACGCGCTGCAGCCGGTTGAAAGATGGTGAATTCTTCGCGGCGTATCTCTGTGCCAAACTTCCAGGTATTGCGCCCATGCACCCAGGTCAGGTTTTCCGAGAGGGTATAAGAATTTTGGAGTTCCACCGAAGGCAGAAACGTGGGACTGCCCAACGTGGCGACGTCGCTAAAAGTCAGTTGTGGCAGCCCGCCAATGCCGGGCGAAAAAGGAACGCCGGGAAAATCGATATTGGGCTCGGCCGATACGTTGGTGTTCGCGTTGAGTTCCAGGCGATGCGCATTCACCCGGTTGTAGCCCAGCCGGAATTCGTTGATCAACTCGGGCTTGAACATGTGCGTCCAACTGGCGGCAAAACTACGGTAGGAGAAATCCTCTTCGCCGCTGAAGAATCCACCGCCATCGGCCAAACCGCCGAAGGTTCCGGGAATGAAGCTGGGCTGATTTTCGAAGCTGAAGCGGAAGAAAGTGTTGTCCTTGTCGGAGAATTTCTGGTCCACTCGAACGTCAAAGTTGTTGCGCGTTTCTTGGCGCACAGGATTAGCGAGGAAGTTGTTCCCACTCGAGTTGATCGGCCCCGCCGCAGGATATAACGCTGCCAGCCTCAGCGCCAATGGATCCAAGGAACCACCACCGGCCACCACGGGCGTCGCTGGGATTTTGTTCAGAGGTTTCCCCGATGCGTCATATTGAAAGGCCACTCCGCAAGTTGCTTGCGCCAGCTTGGCATCGAAAATCTCGCCCGCATACGTCGGCAACCCGTGACAATCCGTGCCGGTCACGGTGGTGTAGTCAATCAGGCTCGAAAAATCGCCTGTCCGCCACGCCGTCGGCGGCACGAACGCGGTCTGGGTTTGGGCCTGGCGCACGCGGAAACCCTCGTAGTCGACAAAGAAGAACGTGCGATTCCTTCCGTTGTACAAGTGCGGCAGCACCACCGGCCCGCCGAATGTTGCGCCAAACTGGTTCTGCTGGTACTGAGGTACGGGCCCCACTGCATCAAAATAGTTCCGCCCGTCCAGTTTGTTGTTGCGAAGAAATTCCCAGGCCGAGCCGTGAAATTGGTTGGTCCCCGACTTGATGACCGCATTAACGATGGCTCCATTGCCGCGTCCGAATTCTGCGCCGTAGGCGTTAGTTTGTACCTTGAATTCTTGCAGAGCTTCAACTGGGGGCTGAATCACGTAGTTCGTTTCGTTCAGCAGGTCGGGCAGGTTCGAGTTGTTGTCCACCCCGTCAAGCAAGAAATTATTCTGTAGCGACCGTGCTCCATTGGAGCTGAAACCGTATCCGCCTTCATCGCGTGCGCCCGGTTCGCTCGGCGCGGTGCCCGGGCTCAGCAGCGCCAACTGGGCAAAGTTTCGCCCGTTAAGTGGCAGATTGCTCACCCGCTTCGGGTCAACGACCTGTCCTAACTCCGAAGTTTCGGTTTCGAGTAGCGGCGCTGCTCCCGTGACCACCACCACCTCGGATATTTGCCCAACCTGCAGGGTCATGTTGATGGCGACGCGTCCCTGCACGTTCAACTCCACAACCTCTGACACCGCCTTCTTGAATCCCGTCTTCTCCACCGTGACCTTATAGCGTCCGATGTGCAGTGGACTCGCGACATACTCTCCCTGGTCGTTGGTGGAGAGAGTCATTTGGACGCCGCGATCCACGTCCTCCGCCGTGACCTTAGCACCCTGAACCACCGCGCCGCTTGGGTCGCGCACCACTCCGACAATGGTCCCGGCATCCTTTTGCGCCCATAACGGTGTAGCGAAGCCAATGGCTACCAAAAGAAACAGTGTCACAAGAGTTTGTCGGGCGTGAAAAAAAGCGGGCATGACAAGCCCCCCTAAGCTGCATCAAGAAGTGCTCGACTCCTACTTCGAGTTGCGAATTATATTGCGTAATGTTACGAACGATTACTTTTACTTCCGTTTCGCATCCTTGTCAACCGGAATATTCTTCCTTCCGAGTCGTGTTGTCGCGCTGTTTGGCGGAAGACCGCAATTCCTAGCCCCGTTTTCAACGTCGGAAACAGTCATTGGTGTTCGTAGCTGAAGCGACTTCGCCCTGAGTGCAAACCGCGGGGGAACATGTATCGTGCTTTTGGCGCCGCAGAGCGACTGCTTCTGACGGACAAGTTCGAACAATTGCGCAAAAACGTCTCCATCCATCGCCATCTTCGACGCTCCCTACACGGACGAAGGGCTTCTCGACCCGAATAACACTGCCCCGGGTGGAGCCGCATTTTCAGGCGCAAGCGAGAGATTCCCTGTGTGTCCCAGCGAACCAGATTGGGTGAACCAAATCGGACATTTCCCTAGACAACGGAATGCTATGGGGGATAAAAGAGAAGTGCCAAGAGACTCTTATCGGCAAGCGTGCCCTAGATCGGCTCAAAGTTTCTGACATGCTGAACGAAGAGCGTCAAAGAGCAATCCTCGATCTGCTGCGTCGGGATGGCCGGGTCTTAGTCGTGGACTTGGCCAGACAGTTTCATACTTCGGCAGGTCACCATCCGCAAAGACCTGGAGATCTTGCATGTGAAAGGCGGGATTCACCGCGCCCACGGTGGCGCACTTCCAGCGGGCAACGGCGCCTTGGAAGATCTCTCTTTGCGGGAAAAAGAGAAGCTGCATCACAAGGAGAAGCTGCAGATTGCGTCGGCTGCAGCGAGAATGATATCGGAAGGGCAAGTTGTCGTCCTCGATTCGGGCACTACGACTACCGCCGTCGCTCGCGCCCTCCGGAATTTCAGAACCTGACGGTCATTACCAACGCGGCGAATATCGCAGCTGAACTCTCCGGATCAGTGCTAGAAGTGATTTTGACCGGGGGCAGTCTGAGGAAAAACTCCTTTTCTTTGGTCGGCCCGCTCGCCGAGGAGACGCTCCATAAGTTGCATGCCGACATCCCAGTTTTCCTTTGGTGAGCCACTCTCCCAGGAAGTCGAACGCTCTGTGAATTCTGTGGCGGAGCAACTCCTCGAACTGGTCCGGACGACGACGGGCGATTAATCCTTCTGCATAACTTTCGCGATTCGCTCAAAGGCCCAGTCGATTTTCTGGCGACTGATGATGAGCGGGGGCGCAATGCGAATCACTCGGTCATGCGTCTCCTTGCAGAGGATTCCTTGTTCCTTGAGCACTTCGCAGTAGGGACGCGCTGGGCTGTTCAATTCGATGCCGATCCACAAGCCTCGACCGCGCACCTCTTTTAATTCGGAGCTACGCAGTGTTTTCAACAGGGTAAGGAAATAGGCGCCGAGCTCGGCGGAACGTTCCACCATCTTCTCTTCGATAAGGACGCGCAGCGCCGTCCGCGCGATCGCGCAGCCCATCGGGTTCCCGCCGAAGGTGCTGCCATGATCGCCGGGTTTGTACACGCCAAGAATCTCGCGCGACGCCAGCACGGCCGAGACCGGATAGAATCCGCCGGCTAGCGCTTTGCCCACGATCAGCACATCGGGAGTGATTCCCTCGTGCATGTAGGCGAAGAGTTTGCCAGTTCGTCCCAGGCCGGATTGAATTTCGTCCGCCATCAGCAGCACCCGATTCTGGCGGCAGATTTCCGCTGCTTCGCGGAGAAATCCCTCGGGCGGAATGCAGATCCCAGCCTCGCCCTGAATCGGCTCGACCAGAAAGGCACAAGTGTTCGGAGTGATGGCTTCGCGCAGGGCGCGAGCATCGCCGAAGGGAATGACTTTGAATCCCGGAGTGAACGGGCCAAAGCCATCGCGATATTGTTCGTCGCTGGAAAAACTCACGATGGTGACGGTCCGGCCATGAAAACTGTTGGCGCAGACGATGATCTCGGCTTTGTCTTGCGGAATGCCCTTAATCTTGTAGCCCCACTTGCGAGCCGTCTTGACTGCGGTTTCGACGGCCTCCGCGCCGGAGTTCATGGGCAGCACCATGTCGAAGCCGGTCAAATCATGCAGCTCCTTGCAGAGCAGAGGCAATTGCTCGTTGCGGAAAGCGCGCGAGGTCAGCGTGACTTTCTGCGCCTGCTCCTTCAAGGTTTCGAGAATTTTCGGATGGCAGTGTCCTTGATTCACCGCGGAATACGCCGCCAGGCAATCGAGGTAACGTTTGCCCTCGACGTCATACACCCAGACGCCCTCCGCCCGCTCGATCACTACGTCCAGCGGTCGATACGTATGAGCTCCATACTGGTTTTCGAGTTCGATGAAGTCCTGAGTTTGCATGGGTTTCTCTATGAGTTCGGTTGTCATAAGTTCCTCATCGGGTATTTAGAAGCGATCCCGCAAAAATCACGGCAATCACGAACATGCCATCAACCATTACAAATGCAAGCATATAAAAAGATCTAGCCTGCAGCATCAAGGGTCGTACGGCAAGCACTAAAGGTGCTTGGATCAATCCCAGCAGCGCAGCCGTGATCCAGAACCAGCCTTGGCCCCAGAATTTCCGGTATAACAGTACCGGAACGATCAGAGCAGCAGCAGCCATTGCGACTGCACCTCCCAAACCACCAAGCGAATGATCGAAGAAGCCCAACACCAACGCTGCGGAGAGAAGAAGCGCCTTCACGGGCCAACTTAACCCTCGTTGGTCATTGTGCGCGTGCCTGTGATGCAGATTGTCGCCTCCGTCACTCATGTCGTTGTCGCGTCCCTATCGCCACTTCACCCGATCGTCAGACCCCGCGTTGGCGCTCATCCTCGCCTACGTGTCAGGCACTTCCAACTTACCGATCCTTGTCCAACAGCATGGTCAAAAGCGCCATTCGCACGTAGAGGCCGTTCATGGCCTGGCGGAAATACATGGCTCTGGGATCGGCGTCGACGGACTTGTCTAGCTCGACCGTGCGGGGCAGCGGATGAAGGATGAGCGCGTCCGCCTTCATGCGCTGCACGACGGTTGAATCGATGGCATAACGTCTTAGCCCGTCGTCTATATGGCCATCAGTATCCCGCACGCGCTCGGGCCGGATTCGGGTCTGGTAAACCACATCCACTTCGCCAATCACTCGGTCGATATCGGACTCCAGTTCGTAGCGGACGCCGTGCTCATCGAGATAAGCCAGGATGTCCGCTTTCATCTGCAGTTGTGGCGGGCTGACAAAGAACATCTTGACCCGCTCGAACTTGGCCAGCAGATAGGCCAGCGACCGCGCCGTGCGCCCCTTGTCCAACTCGCCAATGATGGCCACGCTCAGGCCATTCAGCGGACGCTGTCGATAAATAGTGTACAGGTCGAGCAAAGCCTGGGTCGGATGCTGCCCGCCATTGCCGTCCCCCGCATTGATCACCGGCACCGCCGAGACTTCCGCAGCCCGCCGCGCGCCGTGCTCGTCGGGATGCCGAATCACAATCACATCCGAGTAGCCGCTAATAATCCGGATTGAATCCTCTACCTGCTCGCCTTCAACTTCGGACGAAAATGTCCCCGCGTGTTCGGTGGACAAAACCCGCCCGCCCAGGCGATGCATGGCGGCCTCGAACGAAAGTCGAGTTCGCGTCGAAGGCGCATAGAAGAGCGTGGTCATGATGCGGTTCTGGTAATCGAGCGAGCCGCCGCGCGCCACCACGCGCTCCATGCCCTTCGAGCGCTCGAATAATTCCATGAGCAACGGGACCGTGAATTGCTGCGACTCGACGACGTGTCTCAAGGGCATCCCAGCTGCCAGCGGCGATTCCGAAGCAGGAAACTGGATTAGCTTCAGAGGGGTGAGCGTTGAATTGGGCATTAGCGTCCTCCCACCGGAAGTTCGAGTTGCAGACTAAGTTCGATTGCCGCACTGTCGTGATCGGGGAATATGTGCGTGCCGGCAGTTCCGGCAACTGCATGGCACAGATTTTCGCACGACGTAATAATCGCTTCCTTCCCGCCGTCGCGCAAAAAACGCAACACCGATTCGATTTTCGGCCCCATGTTCCCCGGCGGGAAATGCCCAGCCATCGCGTACTCCTCCAACTTCGCCGTGCTGACCCTGCCCAACGGGCGTTGCGTGGGCTTTTTGTAATCCAGGTACACGCAATCGGCGTCTGTAGAAATAACCAATAGATCTGCCCCAAGCCGCGAGGCCAGCAAGGCGGAAGCAAGATCTTTGTCGATGACGGCCTCGACCCCTTGTAATCTCCCATTGCTCCACGCCACCGGAATCCCTCCACCTCCGCACGCGATGACCAACACACCCTGCTCAACCAAATCGCGAATAACCTCGAGGTCAACAATCTCAATCGGATCGGGCGACGGAACCACCCGGCGATAACCCCGAGCCGCATCCTCCACAATCTCCCATCCGAAAATGCGTTTGCGCTCCTCGGCATCAGCTCGCGAATAGAAAGGACCGATCGGTTTGCTGGGATGCTGCATCGAGGGATCGTCGAGCGACACCAGGCTCTGGCTAACAACAGTCGCAACCGGCACGTGCAGCCCGGCCAACTGCAACTCGCTTTCCAACGATTGTTGGAGGAGATATCCGATTTCACCCTGAGTAGAGGCGCCACAAACGTCCAGCGGGAGCCCAGGAACCTGGCTCGCCCCGCGTTCCGACCGCAGAAGTTCTGCTCCAACTTGCGGACCATTGCCGTGTGTGAGCACGATCCGGTAACCGGCTCGGATCAGGCCGACGACTTGGGCTACGGTCCGCTGAGCGTTTGCCCGTTGTTCAGCGATCGTTCCCTTCTCTCCCGAACGAATCAGGGAGTTACCGCCAACCGCAAGAAGCATGGTCTTCATAGGTCACGAGCGTTTTGATGGAGGCCGGGCGTTCCCGCCCGGCCCCGACGGGCGCGGACGCCCGTGCTCCATTTATACGTGTACCAACTCTTGCAGCTCGGCGAGTCCCGGCAATCTGACGCACTCACCCTTCATCAATTCCAGCATGATCGCTTTCTGCGAGTGCAGCCGGTTCTCTGCTTGCTGATATACCAGTGACCGTGGAGAATCAATGACATCATTGGTGACTTCTTCGCCGCGATGTGCCGGCAGGCAATGCAAAAAGATAGCGTCACGCTTCGCCCGGCGGAACAAAGTCGCATCGACCTGATAAGGATGGAAGATGTGATTCCGCTTTTCGACCTCAGCCTCTTCGCCCATGCTTGCCCACACATCGGTGTAAATCACGTCAGCGCCTGAGGCTGCCTCTTCGGGATCGTTGGTCACCGTGCAAGTGCCACCGGTCTCGTCGCCGCGCTCGTGAGCCCATCGCACCGACTCCGCGTCGAGTTCGTATCCCGGCGGCGTAGCCAGCCAAACATCCGCCCCGAGTTGCGCGCCAGCAAACATCAACGAGCGCGCAACGTTGTAACCATCGCCAATGAATGCAATCTTCAAACCTTCCAGATTGCCTTTGGCTTCCCAGATGGTTAAATAGTCAGCCATTGCCTGACAGGGATGACTGAAGTCGGTCAGCCCATTGATAACCGGAATGCTCGCGAACCGCGCCATCTGCTCGACGACTACATGGGAGAAGGTGCGAATCATGATGCCCTGCACCATGCGTTCCAGGTTCTTAGCTACGTCGTAGACGGACTCGCGTTTGCCCAGGTTGATCTCGGCGGGAGAGAGGTAGATCGAAAATCCACCTAGCTGTTGAATGCCAACATCAAAAGTCACTCGCGTGCGTAAAGAGGGTTTCTCGAAGATCATGGCCAGGGTCTGGCGCCGGAGTGCCCCGCTGTAGGCGGTCGGGTCAGCCTTCACTTGACGGCCAAGAATGAGCAAGTACTGAATCTCCGAGGGCGAGAAATCTCGAATCGAAAGAAAATCTTTGCCATTCATATTCCGGCTCCTTCCAGGACTGGCTCGTGCTCGTGCGAAAACTGAACAAGCATTTCGGCCAAGCCGGGCTTGGTGAGTTCTTCGACTTCATAGGTGACGCGCAGATTGGGTTTGTCGATTTTGACAACCCGTGCGAGGTCAATGGGAGTTGCAATCAAGACCAGATCGCAGGGAGTACGGTGGATGGTTTCTTCGAGTTCGTGTCGTTGGATTGCGCTGTAGCCCATCGCGGGCAACAGGTTCGTCAGGTGGCGATAGCGATCGAAGGTTCCGCGGATGGATCCGACGGCAAAGGGCCGCGGATCCACTAATTCTGCTGCCCCACTTTGCCGAGCCGCGACCACACCGGCGCCGTAAGGCATTTCTCCGTGAGTAAGTGTAGGACCATCCTCAACGACCAGTACGCGCAGTCCCTTCACCAGAAACGGCTCAGGAATCGAGACTCGGCAGGCCATCTCAAGAACCACGGCCTTGGGATTGTGCAGCTTTATGTTTTGCCGAACTGTCTCAATGTCACGCTGCTCGGCGGTGTCGACCTTATTGATCACGATCACATCGGCGCGCCGAAAGTTGACTTCACCAGGGAAATAACCTAGTTCATGCCCCGGACGATGCGGATCGACCACAACAATTTCCAGGTCGGAAACATAAAACGGGGTGTCGTTGTTGCCTCCATCCCACAAAATTACATCGGCTTCTTTCTCCGCTTGGCGAATAATCTTTTCGTAGTCCACTCCCGCATAAACCACGGTTCCTTTGACAATGTGAGGTTCATACTCTTCGCGTTCCTCGATGGTGCATTGCTGAAGGTCGAGATCCTCCATGGTGGCGAACCGTTGGACCGCCTGCGCCGCCAGATCGCCATAAGGCATCGGGTGCCGGATAACTACGGGCTTTCGGCCCAGCCGGCGCAACTCGTCGGCGACCAGGCGCGAGACCGGGCTCTTGCCGCATCCGGTTCGCACCGCACACACGGAAATCACCGGTACCGACGACTTGATCTGCGTGTGCTCGGTTCCGGGAAGCCTGAAATCGACGCCCGCAGCCACAGCACGGGAAGCGAGATGCATCAGGTTCTGGTAGGAAACATCGCTGTAGGAGAACACGACTTCGTCGATCTCGTATTCGTCGATCAACTTTTCCAGATCTTTCTCTTCGAAAATAGGAATGCCTACTGGATACAAGGCTCCGGCAAGTTCCGGAGGGTAACATCGGCCAGCAATGTCCGGAATCTGAGTGGCGGTGAATGCGACTACGTGGTACTTGGAATTATCACGAAATAAGACGTTAAAGTTATGGAAATCCCTGCCTGCGGCTCCGAGAATCAGTATTCTCTTCATATGTATTCCTCCAGCGGTGATGGTTACATTCCATCTTCGCGCTTGCTGGCCGTGGCGGCAGTGCCACTCATCACCACTGAGGGTGAGTTTTGGCACAATCGGGCCCGACGCTTGAAGCCTGGAAACCGGCTGGGTGTGCGCGGCTCTCATGAGCGGTCCGCACCTATCACCGTTTCAGGTGATGCAGGTCACGGCAGAGTGAGACGCCAAGAGTCACAATAAAAGAGGTCCTGGGTACAAAGCCTCACGAACAAGTCGCCATGTCAGGGCACGTGGCAAGTGCTGCCCAGAGTAATCTTCGAATTTCACAACACAATGGGAGGAAACTATGACCTACTCATACTTGGTTCTCGGAGCCGGTCGGCAAGGCATCGCCGCGGCATATGATCTAGCGCGTTTTGGTGAGGCCTCGAAAATTACGCTGGCCGACCTCAATCGAGAACGAGCGCAGGCAGCCGCGGATAGAGTGAATCACCTCTTGCGCGACCGAATCGCCGATGCGATCGGGCTTGATGTCCGCGACGAAAATGCCATTCGACGCGCCCTAAAGGGTTACGACGTCGTGCTGAGTGCGGTGCCGTACTTCCACAACCTTGCCCTGACCCGGGCAGCCATTGAAACGGGCGTGTCGTTCTGCGATCTGGGTGGCAACACCGAAATTGTCCGGCAGCAGCATGCGCTTGATCGGGAAGCACAGCGCGCGGGGGTGTCCGTGATACCCGACTGCGGTATGGGGCCAGGCATGGGCAACAACCTCGCAGTCTATGCCATGGAACTGGTGGGTGACCCCGAGGAAGTGTATCTCTACGACGGTGGCTTGCCGCAGAAGCCACAGCCGCCGTGGAACTACGCGCTGACCTTTGCTATCGAGGGTTTGACCAACGAATATTACGGAGGCATGACCATCTTACGGGATGGCAAACTATTCCACGCACCCTGCTTCACTGAATTTGAGATCGCGGACGTCCCGCCGATCGGCAGGTTGGAGGCTTTTCTCATTGCAGGCGGCGCCTCGACCGCACCGTGGAGCTTTCAAGGCAAGCTTCGCACCTACCAGCTCAAAGTGTTGCGCTATCCGGGCACGTTTGCGCAGTTGAAAGCTTTCTCCGACCTTGGCCTCTTCGACCTCAAACCTGTTCGGGTGAACGAGAACGAAGTGGTTCCGCGCGAGCTTTTCAATGCTTTATTCGAGCCGCAAGTGCGAGTGGACGACGTAGAAGATGTGTGCATCGTTCGCGCCCACGCTAAGGGCAAGAAAAACGGGCAGCCCACCGAGGCGGTCGTCGAGGTCATCGATTACTACGATAAATCCACCGGATTTACCGCGATGCAACGCATGACCGGTTGGCATATTTCAATCGTCGCCGCAATGATGGCCAAGCAGGAAATCCCTTTGGGCGCGATGCCATTGGAGTTGGCGGTGCCGGGCAAGGCTTTTGTGCGCGAAGCCAAAAGGCGGGGATTCAAGATTACGGAACGCTGTGGACCTGTCGGAATAATAAAAGAAGTCTACGCTCTGATGGGTTAACTACCCCAGGACTTGCTTCTGAATCTTCAGTGACCCTGCGAAAATGCTGGGCCCGGCCGTTCGCCGTCGAGCGGCGGCTGAGCGAGTGTCCTCACTCTTGACATGGCCGGGCCCACTTTGCGGTATTCAGTTTTCGATTCCTCCTGAACTATTACTAAACCCTTCTGACCTTGTTTGTCGGTGAGCTTTATCACGAATGAGCGGTTGAGTTACCATTGACTCTGGATTCATTCCAGTGCGCGATGACGGAATCACAGGCCATCGAAAGCCGGACACAAGCCAGACACAGGCCGGACACATCATTTGCACTACCCGACCTCAGTTGAGATTTTGCGAGTGGCTCCCGCAAGTTTGGGCACCATTAGATCAGATCAGAGCGTAACGAATCTGCACGCTCCTTGCATTTATTTCACGCTGACCGCAGCATCGCTTCCCCTTGAGCGACTTCCAGCTTGCAGATCACCGCATCAAGAAGCTTTTCTTTGTTTTTCAAAACAGATTTGAATTCGCGATGATCCGTCCTGCAAATCTCCCTAAACAACTCGCGATGGTGCTGCTTGAGGATTTCCAGCAACACTTCCCGTTCTGCAGAAGTTAGTGTGAGTTCCATACGACTCCTCCCGCGCGCTCGTTCCAAACTTTGGCCATAAAACCGCGGGCCAAGTTTCCTCAGGCTGCTTCGGCTGCCTGTTTCACGGTCGCCAGCTTTGTCACTTCAGGTTCAACCAGCCTGCTGAAATCTTCCCAAGCCAATCGCACCAGTTCGCGGTGGGAACCGGCATTGAAAGCGATCTCCTTGTCCCGCGACAAGGCCTCGTCCGCGAACACTTTCATCCCATAGAGATTGCCGAAGGGGGGCATGGCACCAGTTTCGCAATCCGGGAACCTGCCTCTGAATTCATGCTCCGCCGCCAAGTGCACCACCTTGGCTTTGGTGGCCGCTTTCAATAGTTCGAGATCCACGTGCTGAGAGGCACACACTACGGCCATCACCAAGGTATCGTCGACCTTGACAATGACAGTTTTGGCGAGCTCCCGACCGGGGATGTGTGTGAGTGCAGCGATCGTCCCCGCCGTGTACGCCACGGAGTGAGAAATAACCACGTACCTGGTATTGTAGCTGTCAAGAAACTGCCTGAGCCTGAGAAGTGACATACAAATCTCCTGTTTTGACACCATTCCCGGTCTTCCCCAACACCGCCGAGCGGCTGCCGAGACCGGTCCGAGCGGATTCCACTTCGGCCTATTGAGCCGCGTGTATTCCGCTACCATGATTTTGAGCCACAATACCGCTGTGGCATGCCTCGCACATCGTCTGACCCTCCAGTTGATTCAGCCGCCGTTCCACCGCAAGCGCAGTCGGACCCTTGCTCTTGTTGGACTGTTGCTGTTCGGCAAACGTAAGTAGTTGCCTCATCAGTTGAACCTGCGAGAAGAGTTGTTGACGAACGTTGGGATCGACCAACCAAAAGCTGGATGATTCTCGTTCCGCCTCGGCCACGCGGCTGCGCAGCGATTCAAGTGCAGCTCGGTTTCGTTCCACCTGTTCCAGCGGTATGACGAGAATCTCGGCACGGCGCCACATGCGAGAGGTGTCGTCGTTGAACTGAACGGGTATTACATTTTGGGGGGACGCGATATTAGCCGATGGAGTATTCGCGGGCTGTCGGGAAGATACCGCGGCGCCGAACGCGACCATTACGGCCAGAGATAGTGCAAGCAGCAAAGCTGGTAGACGCATACGAAGACCCCCTTCTGTTGCTCAATTACAGCTCGTCACCTATTGCTTTACCACTTCTGAAACGTGCGCGATAGGACCCGGCGCACAGTGGCTTGTGATGCCTTGGCGGGCGGATGTCGCCGGTGACTCTTTCAAGCCGATCCGTGCTGCAGAACCCGCACGAGTTATTTCCGCACGCGCCTTATCGTGCCGTGGCCACGAACAGCAGTACAAACAGCAGCGCCAAGACAAAACTTGCCATCAGCGCGAATGCCGAATGAAATGGATGGCTATGGATGAGACCACCTTCGTGGGTTCGGAAATGCATCAGCGTTTTCATGACTTACCTCCGCAGAGGAACCGCTGCGACACGTCTCCTCGATTCTATTTAATACCGTTTCTGCGACCTTGTCAGTGACAACCAACCATGCCGCGTATGCGATCCGCGTTGAACCGCATAACTTGTCCGGCTTATCACTTCCAGGTACCCGATTTCCCGGCGGCCGCGCCGGCACCTTGCTAACGTCTGGAAGTTTCGGTGATGCTGACTTGAAAGACTTGCACCCGCGCGTTCTCCGTATCAGAAACGTAGATGCGGTTGTTGCCATCGACCCACAAGCCTCTAGGGGCACGAAATTCTCCAGTCCTGCTGCCAGGTTGACCAAACGAACCCAGCGGCGTCCCATTCGGTTGGTACATGCCGATGATGGACCTGGCAACATAACTGACGTAAATGTTTCCATCGTTGTCTACGGCCAGCCCGCCGTCTCCATCGTCGGAGGCAGGCACGCGATAGAAACCCGTCCGTTTGCCGTCAGAATCCAGGAGTTGAATACGTGACCGCGTCGCATCCAGAACGACAACTTCGTGATCGCTCACAGCAATCTCGGTTGGAGACGCGAATTCTCCCGTCCCATAGCCGTTTCTGTCTTTGCCTACACGTTGCAGAATGTTGCCTTGGAGATCGAGGACAAACACAAGATTGCGTGCGGTATCGGCGAGATATAAACGGCCCGCCTTCCGGTCGATTGCAATTCCGGTTGGACGTTCAAACATGGCTTCGCCATGGAACATCCCGATATAGCGGAGGAATTGTCCGTGCTGGTTATAGACCAACACGATTCCCCGCTCGGAATCAGTGATGTAAATGTTGTCTTCGGCATCTACCGCGACGCCCGCAGGCTGTCGCAGTCGGCGATTTTTCTCGCCCAGAATACTGAACGAACTCTTACCCTTCGGGTCAAGAACGTGTACAGCCCGCAGGTCAGGATCACTGATGATGACACGCAGCATGGAGTCCGTGGTCACCTGATGCGGCGCAGCCATCACCCTGGCTGGCCCATAGGCGAAGGTCACTACCGCATCGCGAATACTCTTCAGGTTGGAAGTTGGTTGTGCGATTTGAGTGGCATGGGCCGGGGCCTCGAAATCTTCCACAGCCCTGCGCGAGGGAACAAGCATCCACCAAGGAGCCACGGTCTGCGCCGCCACGTCGCCGCCAAGGACGGAAGTGGACTGCGAGCTCGAACCCAGCGACTCAAGAACGCGAGTGAACTTCGACGACTTCCTGTATTTTGCATTGGCGCAAAAAGTACCAAGATATTCCAGTTCGCGACCGCCCCCCAGGCTCACTCGCGGGAACGCACGAACATTCTGCGTCGGCGGTTCAAGACGGAGCGGCGCGGACAAGCTCATGGCAGACGGGACAGTATGCTCATGCGCTTGACTTAACGCCGGTTGGGTGACGAGGACCGACAGAGCAAGGCCAACAACCATCCGCAGTTCGGCCTTTGCCGTGCGCGCGTCCGTTCGATAAAGGAACCTGCAAAATCGCTGCTTGCCGGGCATGGGGCACGTCTCCTCTCCCATGCGGTTTGGAGTGAGACTGATCAAGAGGATTGGGGGATCCTCTCCGAGCTGCAGACAACATTTTCCTTCTTTCTCCTGGTGTTTGTCAGTGACCTATGCCTCAGAGGAACGTGATAAGCAGAGATACTGAACACGACCAAGTCACTCTCGGGGCGACCATGGGCCCCCTTCCCCCCTTTTCTTGCGCTTGCGGATCCTCCGGTGATCAATCACCAGATTATGGTCGTAAACCATCCGATCGATCCGGATTCGGCCAAATGCAACTCTTCAAATCTCATAGGACACTCCCAAATGGAGCAAGTCCTCTAAAAAGGCTGCTTCAGACTGGCGATGCGGACCGGCCAAGCGTGGTGTGCCTCGTCTGAATAGCCTGGATTACTTGG
>Ga0210403_10002360_pt1 | contig 17143 bp, 13 predicted proteins | sample IncBWC19MmetaG_FD_150863 | JGI IMG/M metagenome (GOLD analysis project Ga0210403, IMG submission 150863) | Forest soil microbial communities from Barre Woods Harvard Forest LTER site, Petersham, Massachusetts, United States - Inc-BW-C-19-M | ecosystem: Environmental > Terrestrial > Soil >... | reverse complement strand
CAGGCGCGAGCGACCCCGCGCGCGCAGCGGTAGACATTATGGCCCGCTCATCCGGCGGTTCTGTACTAGCCGAAGGCGACCGTCCCACCGGCAAAATGGAAGTTGCCGTAGCCATCGGCACCGATCCCGCAATCACGTTCTCCGCCATAGTCCCTGCCCCGCCCGACGTCGAAGAATATCTAATCGCCGGCTTCCTCCGCCAAAAACCAGTAGAACTGGTAAAGTGCGAAACGGTAGATCTAGAGGTCCCCGCCTCCGCAGAAATCATCCTCGAAGGCCACGTAAACCTCGAAGAACTAAAACCCGAAGGTCCATTTGGAGATCATACCGGCTACTACTCGCTGGAAGATCTTTATCCCGTTTTTCATCTGACTTGCATTACCCACCGCAAAAATCCAATCTACTCGACCACCATTGTGGGCAAGCCGCCGATGGAAGATGGTTGGATGGGGAAAGCTGTCGAGCGCATTTTTCTTCCGCTCATGCGGCTCACTATTCCGGAGGTCATCGACATCAATCTTCCCGTCGAGGGCGTCTTTCACAACCTGATGATCGTTTCTATCAAGAAGTCCTATCCCGGGCAGGCGCGCAAAGTGATGAATGCGATCTGGTCGCTAGGGCAGGCGATGTTCACCAAGTGCATCCTCGTAGTGGATGAAGACGTGAACGTGCAGGACATCGGCGAAGTCACTCTCAAGGTACTCAACCACATCGACCCCGAGCGCGACGTTCAGTTCACCCTTGGGCCCGTCGACTCACTCGACCACGCTTCCCGCTTGCCCAACTACGGATCGAAAATGGGGGTTGACGCCACCCGCAAGTGGTCCAGCGAAGGCTTCACTCGGCCATGGCCGGACGAAATCTTGATGGACGAAAAGACCAAGGCTATGGTGGACAAGAAGTGGAAGGATTTGGGACTCGACTAGCGTCGACTCTTTTCGAAAACTTCATCCAAAACCCTGCGTCTTGCCGGTCCGAGTGGAAAAGGCAGGAACCGGGTTTCAACTACCGGGAAAACTTCGATGCGAACCATAGCGCAAGTTGCCATTTTTTTCTTCATCACCTTCGTGATTGTTCTTTCCCCCAGCGCCTGCGCGCAGCAGACAAGATCGGCGGAGCAGGAACTATTTCACGCCGTAAATCAGGAACGCAGGGCCCACGGATTGCCGTCGCTGCAGTGGGACGAAGCCCTGTCCAATGCTGCTCGCACCCATGCCCAGCGCATGGCGCAGCAGGGAACAATTTCTCACCAGCTTTCCGGTGAGCCCAATCTCCTCACCCGGGCACGAGCGGACGGAGCTCACTTCGGCTGGATTTCCGAGAACGTCGACGAGGGGTCGAACGCGAAAGCCATTCACCAGAGCTTCATGAAGTCCCCGCGACACCAGGGCAACATCCTGGACAGCGACATGGATTCCATAGGCGTCGGTATAGCCGAGCGCAACGGCCAGCTGTACGCGGTGGAAGATTTCTGCAAGGCGAAGTAAACCGTGTGGGGCGGACACTCTTGTCCGCCGCATTTGACCTTGATCTGAAGATCCTTCCTTCCTTGGCAAGCCCTCGGCGGGTGGCCCGGACCTTGGCGAGTAACATTCAGGTTTTGGGTGCCCCGTTCCTTGCGGCTTTATCGCAAGGGGCGGGCGCTTGCCGGGTGCCCCAGGTCTCGCGCCTTTCGAGACCTGGGAGCCGTCGAACTCCGCTAACGCCCGTGATGCCGAGAACGTCGACCAAGGACCGAACGCCGCCCCCATTCGTCAAAGCTTCATGAAGTCCCCGCGACACCGCGCCAACATCCTCGACACCGACATGGACTCCGCCGGCATCGGCGTAGCCGAACGCAACGGCCAGCTTGTTCGAGGTAGAAGATTTCTCAGAGCGAAGCAGACCTGTTGAAAGATTCGCTACGCCCGGTCGATTCTGTGCCCTTGTGAATCGAAGAATTGCGTAAGATGTCTGTGCAGTCGAGATCAGGAATGACGCTGAATATAGAAGCGGCAATATCGAGCTTCGGCAAGGCGGCAAGGCTCAAGCTCTCAAATCCTGCGGCTACTGGGCAGCCGGAAGATCAGCTCCGTGCTCCCTTTGAGCAACTGCTGGAAGACGTGGCGGCCCTCTGTGGCTTTCACGCCGGAACCGTCGTCGCGGTCGGCGAAACTTCTCAGCGCGACCTAAAGACACGTCCCGACTACTCCATCACCGTCAGCAAAGCGCTCGTCGGCTTCGTCGAGCTGAAGGCTCCCGGCAAGGGCGCAAATCCGCCCCGCTTCAAAGACTCGCATGACAAAGCACAGTGGGAGAAGCTGTCCTCGCTGCCCAATCTCCTCTACACCGACGGAAACTCGTTTAGCCTTTGGCAGGACGGCAAGCTCGTGTGTTCTGTACTCACGCTCAAAGGGGAAATCGAGACATCCGGCGCGAAGCTCGCTCCCCCGCCTGGCTTACTTCTTCTGTTCGAAAGTTTCCTGCGCTGGAAGCCAGTCGCGCCGCGCAGCGCTCGCGAACTGGCGCACACAACCGCCCGACTCTGCGGATTCTTGCGAGACGAAGTGACTGAGCAGCTCGGCCTCAAGAGCCAGGCATTAACGGACCTGGCCGTGGACTGGCGTAAGCTTCTGTTCCCTGACGCAACCGACGAACGCTTCGCCGACGGGTACGCGCAGGCAGTCACCTTCGGCATGCTCATGGCCCGCGCAAAGGGAATTGCACTCAGCGGCGGCCTGGATAGAGTCGCGACCGAACTGGCGCGGAGCAGTACACTCATCGGCGCTGCCCTTCGCCTTTTGACCGACAACGCCGAGAATCAACAGACGCTAAAAACCGCACTTAGCACGCTGATGCGTGTCCTCGACGAGGTCGATTGGAAGTTGGTCAGCAAAGGCGAGCCCGAGGCGTGGCTCTACTTCTATGAAGAGTTCTTGGACGTTTACGACAAGAAACTCCGAAAAGAAACCGGCTCATACTACACGCCTCCCGAAGTTGTGGGAGCGATGGTCGCTCTCGTGGACGAGGCCCTGCGCAGCAAACGCTTTAACCTCCACGCCGGTTTAGCAGCGCCGTCCGTCACCTTGGCCGACCCAGCCATGGGCACCGGAACCTTCTTGCTTGGTGTGCTTCGCCGCATCGCCCAGACAGTAGAACACGACGAAGGTCCAGGCGCGGTTCCGGGTGCAATTCAGTCGACTCTATCCCGTCTGATCGGTTTCGAGATTCAACTCGGCCCGTTTGCGGTGGCGCAGCTTCGGATTCTTGCCGAGATCGTTGACCTCACCAGCGTCGCCTCGGACTCATCCCTGCGTTTGTTCGTGACGGACACGCTCGGCGACCCCTACGAGCACGAAGAATATTTCCTGAGCATGGTCGCCGCCCTCGGTAGATCGCGGCGCGAAGCCAACAAGATCAAGCGTGAAGAACCAATCACCGTTGTTCTCGGCAACCCGCCTTATAAAGAGAAGGCCAAGGGTCGCGGCGGCTGGATCGAACATGCCAGTCCGAACAAGAAAGATCCAGCTCCGCTTCAAGCCTGGATGCCTCCGCCAGAATGGCACGCCGGAGCGCACAGCAAACATCTGCGCAACCTCTATGTTTACTTCTGGCGCTGGGCCATGGAAGGTATTTGACCAACAGCCCGAACACGACACCGGCATCGTTTGCTTTATCACGGTCGCGGGATTTCTCGCTGGCCCCGGTTTCCAAAAGATGCGCGACTACATGCGCCGCACCTGCGACGACATCTGGGTCATCGACTGTTCGCCGGAAGGCCATCAGCCTGAAGTGAACACGCGGATATTCCAGGGCGTCCAGCAACCCGTGTGCATAGTCTTGGCGTCTCGTTCAAAGGCCACGAAGCCGGAAATACCCGCAAAGGTCCACTTCCGCGCCTTACCTATCGGAAAACGAGAACACAAGTTCGAGACGCTCGCGAAGGTCCGGCTGAGCGATGACGATTGGGTGGACGCTCCCTCAGAGTGGCGCGCACCGTTCTTGACGACATCGCAAGGGCAATGGGCGAAATTCCCGCGACTCGAAGAGCTGTTTGTCTACAACGGTTCGGGCGTAATGCCTGGGAGGACATGGATCATTGCTCCTGATGCCGCTTCCCTGAGGCAGCGATGGAAATCACTCGTCGAGGCACCCGCCGAGACGAAGGAACAACTATTTCATCCACACCTTCGGAACGGCCAGCCCGGCGACAAACACAGTCGAAAGATCGTGCCGACCCCGTTACACGGCTTCGTGGTCAACAAGAAATCGGTCGCGGATGACGTGCGCAATGAAGTGTCTCCGATACACTATGGTTTTCGCTCTTTCGATCGCCAGTGGATTGTTGCTGATGCACGTTTAATAAATCAGCCGAACCCCGAGCTTTGGCGGCTTCGGACTTCCCAGCAGATATTCCTGACCGCCCTTACCAGAACTTCGCCGACAAACGGCCCTGCTGTTACATTCACGGCTAACATTCCCGACCTAGATCACTATCGCGGCTCGTTCGGAGGCCGGGTACTGCCACTTTGGGCCGACGAGCACGGCACACCAAGCAACGTTCGGCCCCGCTTGCTGACAACCGTATCGGAGCGGTTGGGTACGAGCGTCAGGCCGGAAGATTTTTTCGCATATATCGCTGCTATTGCCGCGAGTCCTGCTTACACGGCGAGATTTCAGGAAGATCTATCGACGCCGGGCCTGCGCATCCCAATCACCGCAGATGTTTCCATTTTTCGCGAGGCAACGGGGGTTGGTAAGCGTGTTCTGTGGCTCCATACTTTCGGCGAACGCATGGCCGACACGACGCAAGGTCGCCCCGAAGGTCCGCCGCGTCTGCCGGAAGGCCGCGCGCCCACCGTGCCCAAGGAAGGCGAAATTTCCCGCGACCCAAAAGACATGCCTGACACAATCGGCTACGACGCCGCGAAGCAACGGTTGCTCGTGGGCCACGGTTTCATCGATAACGTTCCTCCAGCCGTGTGGCAATACGAAGTCTCGGGCAAGCAGGTTCTCCTGCAGTGGTTCAGCTATCGCAAGAAAGACCGCGCACGGCCAATTATGGGTGACCGCCGCCCGCCGTCGCCGCTAGGCAACATTCAACCCGACCACTGGCTCCCGGAATACACCACCGAGCTGCTGAATGTCCTGAACGTTCTCGCCATGCTAGTGGAGCTTGAGCCGAAGCAGGCGGAACTTCTCGACCGAATCTGCGCAGGCCCGCTTATCTCGGAAGAGGAGTTGAAAACTGCGGGAGCGTTGGCGGCGGAACCTGCCCCGAAGCGCAGGAAGCCCAAAACAGAAAAAAGCGCCGCACTCTTCGAGTAGCGCACCGATGCTGCGGCCACCCGCGCTCCTATCCGGCTAGCGCGGGCTCCTCGCGCGACCCATTCTATTTTTCGCCTTCAGCAGCCACCACGCTTCCCGGTACTGCTCATACTGATACATCTCCCTCCGCCTCCCGTTGGGATGGAAATAGAGGCAATAGCGCTTGCCGAGGGCACGGATAGGGATGATGTACCAGACGTCCTCGGGCACCAGATAGACCACAAGCACATCGACCTCATCTGCGGTATACATTTCCTCACCGCGATTTCTGTTGCCGCAAGCCCGTACGCCGTAGCCTCGGTAGCTGGCTTTGTACACGGACTTCACCTGCACTCGCCACACCCGGCGTCCTGAAGTTACGATGAAGTCGAAGCGTTCGCTGTCCCCATAAGGCTTCGAAACTCCGAAGCCCATGCTCACAGCCTTGTATGCGAATGCCAACTCGGAGAGTTCACCTTTGCGTTTTGTGTGACCGCGATAAGCCATAAGCCTCTCGCCCTTGCGCGATGCCGTGCCTCGCCCGAAACGAACTGCAGATTTTTTCATGGCACAAATAAGAAAAGGCATCAGCGGTTAGAGTTGGTCCCATAAATGGCCTCGTGGGAAGGGCACGGCTGCAGAGGTTGCGGAAAAAGTCCGAAACGGGCGTCTGAGGTCTTGAAAGGGCGCGGCTTCAAGCCGCGCCATACATCGTTTTCAAAGACTTACGGCACGGCTGGGAAGCCGTGCCCTTTCAAAACTCCGACGCCGGGACTTTTTTCCGCAACCTCTTCAGCCGTGCCGATCGCGTCCGCAAGAATGACGGCTTTAGCCCCTGAGGGAAAAGCCCGCATCGTCGCTTCACCATTTATGAAACCAACTCCAGGCTGAGCCTGATCTTTTCTCCTTGAGATTTAGATTGGGTTGCGGTTTTTCGAGTGCGAGTGGAGGGTCCCAAACCCGCGAACCCCTCTGCGCACATTGCGCGCAAAATAGAAAAGGCGCGGGGATGAGTCCCGCGCCTCAATGCTACCTACATATCCAGACTAGCATATTGGAGGGGGTAAACCCGCCAAATTTTGAAGTTTATGTTTGCCGTGGAATGAGTGGGTTGTGGGGAATTGGGTGGGTTTGGGGGCTTGACAACTTTTCGGCAGAGGAGCGGGTTTTGGTGAAAAACCGCCGGACGGATCGTTTTACGAAGGTTTCGTGAAAGTTCCACGCACCAGCATGCTGGGCGCCGGCACAGAGTCGGTGGGTGCCAGCTTGGCGGAGCTTATCGGATTATCGGTGGCGTTGGATTTTTTGTAATCGAGATGGACGCGCTCCCGGACTTCCTGAATGCGGGAGGTGACAATGGGCGTGCGATATTCGGGATGACAAAACTCGAGGTGCATGCCGCGGCCGATGTAGCGCAGTTTGAGCATCGAGCCACCCCAGGTTGAGCCGGCAATTGCTACCAGCACGGGTTCCGGACAATATTCGGGATGTCCGGAAATGAGCGCCTGACTTTCGCCCAAAAACACTGCGGTATAGCGATGGTGTTGGGTCTGGATTTCGAGCACGGTAGATGGAGGCAAGTCTCCGAGAGAGACGCCGCCCTCGATTTCTGACTGGACGACGTTGGCATTCACTTCGTCACTGAGATTGGGATGAGGCATGAACATGGTCGCCAACCCGTCTGGCCAGATGCACTGCTCGAAAGATAATACCAGAGGAAGGGCTACCGCCGGAGGTTACTTCTGGGCAGGGGCGGGTGACCCTATTGAATTACGGGCAAAAAGCAGCCAGACCTTATGGGTCTGGCTCTGCGCGCGATCGGGTTGCGCCTTCGCGCCAGCTACCCGCCAATCGAACTGGCCACTTCAGAAAATACGTTGTTTGAACTTCCACCAATCAATCGGATGGTTCCAACTACAAGTACCAGGATGACTGCCAGCATGACGGCGTACTCGGCAATGTCCTGGCCCTGGTCATCCGTCCACAAGTATCGGAAGGTTTTAATGTTCATCCCCTCTCCCTTCTAATCGGTGAGCACAGTGTGCTCCCGGTTGTCTAAAAATACAAGTGTCAAGTCATCTTTCGCAATAGAAAAGCAGATGCACCCCTCACTTTATTTTCAGATGCCGATACTTGTCTCGATTCCAGAACAATCTCTTTGGTGCGCAAGAGCAGTCGTCCCCAAAGTTACTGTCAGACTCGCGCACAATCCATTATTCTACTTCTCGGTTCTTTAAGGTTCGAGGAATGCACAAGTCTGCCACCCGACGCTACGCGCGATTTCGCACCGAGATACCGATTATTGTGAAGGTACTGGGGAAGGACGGATATGTCCGCATCCACGGTCGCTGCTTCGAGATTGCGGAAGCTGGACTGGGTGCCGTCATCACCAGCGAGTTGGTCGCGGGAGAAATGATTACTCTCGAGTTCTCGATCCCCGAGGTTCCCGAGCTCTTGGTAATGCGAGCCGTAGTCCGGCATCGCATGGGCTTCCTGCACGGTTTTGAGTTCATTGGCGCGCTTCCCGCGCAAAGCGGGTTGATCCAGGCATTCTGCCAAAAGCTGGAGCCATCTTAGGCTCGGGACTTCAATTGCAACATTAACAGGATTCGGAAGACAAATGGTCCGAGACACTCGCTGATCAGAAGGTGTGGACGACGCCCGCGCTGGCGTTTTAGACTCACGGTCGGCCTCGAGGCATATTTCCCAGAAGCAGACTTGTCGGTATTGATCCGCATATCCGATCTGGATTACTTCCGGGTTTGCCGCCCAACCATCCCGAATCGTTGGATCAGCCGCAACTTGCTCAGGCTATAATTGCGCGCACGGATGTCTCTTACTGCGGGCACCAAACTAGGACCGTACGAAATTCAATCGCTGCTGGGCGCGGGCGGGATGGGAGAGGTCTATCGCGCTCGCGATACGCGCCTCGATCGCATCGTGGCGGTGAAGGTTCTGGCCTCGCATCTTTCTTCATCGCCGGAATTGAAGCAGCGCATGGAGCGCGAGGCGCGAGCCATCTCTTCGCTGAACCATCCTCATATCTGCCAGCTTTACGACATCGGCTCGCAGGACGGGACGGATTTTCTGGTGATGGAGTTTCTGGAAGGGGAAACTCTCGCCGAGAAACTTCGTAAAGGTGGGTTGCCGCTGGCCGAGGTTTTCAAGATTGGGATTGGGGTGGCGGAAGCCCTGGCGGTGGCGCACCGCAGCGGCATTGTGCATCGCGATTTGAAGCCGGGAAACATCATGCTGACAGCGGGCGGCGCGAAGCTGATGGACTTTGGCCTGGCGAAACCGCTCGGGCTGCAGGCTGCGGCGCCGGGATCGGGAGCTGGTCCGCCTTCGTTTACCGCGGTGGCCACGTTGAGCGGGCCGAGTCCACTGAGTCCGCTGACCACGGCAGGCAGCATCGTCGGCACCATTCAGTACATGGCTCCGGAGCAGATTGAGGGAAAAGAAGCGGATGCTCGGAGCGATATTTTTGCATTTGGGGCCGTGTTATATGAAATGGTGGCGGGGAGGCGGCCGTTTTCAGGGAAGAGTCAAATCTCGCTGGCGTCGTCGATTCTGGAGTCCGATCCGGCGCCGATCAGTACGCTCAAGCCGAACACGCCGGCTGGGTTTGAACGCGTGGTGACAACCTGCCTGCAGAAGAATCCGGAAGAGCGCTACCAGTCGGCGCAGGACATCAAGCTGGAGCTGCAATGGGTTGCGGCGGACCGGCCGGCACCAGCGGTTGCGCCAGAGACGCCCGCACCCTCGAAAAAGAAAGAGCGGATTGGTTGGGCTGCGGCGGTCGCAGCGGCGATTGTGCTGGGGGCGGCTGCCGCGATCTTCTTTTACCATCCGGCTGGCTCAGCACGCTCTATTCGCGCTGTCATTAATCCTCCTGAGAAAACCAGCCTCAATCTCACTGGCGATTCTGCGGGGCCGCCGGTGCTCTCGCCCGATGGCGCCGCGATCGCTTTTGCTGCCACTGGCGCGGACGGCAAGACGGCGCTATGGGTCCGTCCCACGAATTCACTGGAAGCGCGCATGCTTCCCGGCACCGCGGGCGCGATGTTTCCGTTCTGGTCGCCGGACAGCCATTCCGTAGGATTCTTTGCGGAGAGCAAGCTGAAGACAATTGAACTGAGCGGCGGCACAGCACAGATAGTTTGTGACGCGACGCTCGGGCGTGGCGCCGCATGGGGGCCGGACGACGGAATCCTTTTCTCTGCCGGCCCGATCTCGCCTCTACTGCGTATCAACGCCAGCGGGGGAACTCCATCTGCCTTCACCTCCATCGACGCGGCCCAACACACCTCGCATCGCTGGCCATTTTTCCTACCGGACGGCAAGCATGTTGTCTATCTCGCAATGCACCACGATCCCACGAAGTCCGGGAACAACATGATTTTTTACGCCTCGCTCGACGGCAAAGAAAATCGTCCGCTGTTTCGTTCGCAAACGAATGCCATTTATGCCGATGGCTTCCTTTTGTTCGGGCGTGGCGAGCAGTTGATGGCACAGGCTTTCAATCCCTCCTCTGGAAAATTGAGCGGCAACCCGCAAAACGTGCTTACGGGCGTGATGAACGATGCCGCTACCTGGCACATGGACGCCTCCGCATCGGAAGATGGATTACTCATTTTTGCCAGCGGCGCCTCTGGCGACGTGCAGTTGGTCTGGATGGATCGCGACACAAAACAGATCAGCACCATCGCGGACAAGCTTACAGACTTGCAGAGTGGCGTCCTTTCGCCGCAAGGAGACCGGGTCGCGATGCAGATTAACGCGGGCGAGACTGACATCTGGGTGCTCGATCTGGCACGCGGGGTTCGCACCCGGCTGACCTTTGGGCCGGTCGGGAATACTTCTCCCCAATGGTCGCCCGATGGGGTGTGGGTCGCGTACGAGTCCGCTCGGAATGGCCGTTATGGCATCTACCGCAAGCACTCCGACGGCAGCGGCGCAGAGGAACTCCTGGTCAGCGACGAGCTCACGATCGTGCCCACCGATTGGTCGCACGATGGGAAATTTCTGCTCTATTCGCGCCCCCTCTCGGGAGTAGGCCCCATTCACCAGACCTGGGAATTGCCGCTGGAGGGCGACCGCAAGCCTTCACTGGCCCTGGAGCGCGGAGGAGATGCAAAGCTCTCCCCGGATGGTCATTGGCTCGCGTACGTGTCCGGCGAATCCGGCACGGTTCAAGTGTATGTAGTGGCCTTTGGCGGAGGTCAGGGCAAGTGGCAGGTTTCGGGCAACGGCGGAGTCATGCCGCGCTGGAGTAAGGATGGCAAAGAGCTCTACTATTTCGATCCGACCTACAATCTTCTTGAGGTGCCGGTAAACGCAGGCGGCAGCGCCCTGCAATTCGGCACACCGCAGACGCTGGTCAGTAATTGGACCGTCCCGAGCGTGGCCCTTTACGACGTTTCGCCCGACGGCAAGAAAATCCTGCTTGACCGAGTGCCGCAGCAAGTCAGCCAATCAATAACTGTGGTTACGAACTTTACAGGGGGGCTGAAGAAATAAACGAACCACCTGATCGGGTCCAGGCCATTTACCAGCAGATCGACTCCGAACAACTTGAGCTAGCGATGAGGCTTGCCTCTGCTCCACTTCCGTGATAAAACGCGGTTCGTCAGGTGAGGGATTGTGCCGAACTTTGCGAAGGAGTTCCGTAGAACATGCAGGCGGGCGGCCACGGCGGTTCTGGCAATCGCAATGGCTTTGGTCGCGACGCTGGTCGCACCCGGTTCAGCGCGAGCGCAGACTTTCTCCGTGCTCTACACCTTCACGAACACAGCGGACGGCGAACAGCCCGATGCAAGTTTGTTTCTGGACGCCGAAGGCAATCTTTACGGCACAACTCAGTACGGCGGCACCAAGGGCGGCTTCGGAACGGTGTTCAAGGTAAACACGAAGGGCGGGGAAGTTGTCCTGCGCAGTTTCGCGGGCACGCCGGATGCGGAAGATCCCTACGCAGGTTTGACCCGGGATAAGGCGGGCAACTTTTACGGGACGACTCTTTACGGTGGTAGTCAAGGCGGGTTTGGAACAGTCTTCAAACTGCATGCCGGCAAGGAGACGATCCTTCACAGTTTTGCCGGCACTCCGGACGGAGAAGACCCGCGCTCAGTGTTGGTTCGGGACGGCGCAGGCAATCTTTACGGCACCACGCAATATGGCGGCACCAACGGCGGTTATGGAACGGTATTTAAGCTGGATGCGAATGGAAAACTCAGCCTTTTGTACAGCTTCGCGGGGACGCCGGATGGCGACGATCCCTATGCCGGTCTGCTTCGAGACAAAGCGGGCAACCTCTACGGCACTACGCAATATGGCGGCACTAACGGCGGGTATGGAACCGTGTTCAAGCTAAGTTCGAAAGGCAAGCTGACCCTCCTTCACAGCTTCGCTGGAACACCGGATGGGGTAAATCCTCTTGCAGGTTTATTGATGGATGCGGCGGGGAATCTTTACGGGACAACTTACTATGGCGGCACCAAAGGCGGCTATGGAACCGTCTTCAAGTTGAATACTAAAGGCAAGCTGAACTTGCTTCACAGTTTCGCTGGAATGCCGGATGGGCAGAATCCGTATTCGCGTTTGATTCGTGACGCGGCCGGCAATTTGTATGGCACGACGTTTTATGGAGGCACGGCCGGGTATGGCGCGGTATTCAAGTTGGATACCGCCGGCAAACTGACAGTTCTGCACAGCTTCAACGACGCACCGGATGGGGCTCATCCGATCGGCGGGTTGGTCCTGGACAAGGCAGGCAATCTGTATGGCAGCACCAGCGATGGCGGCGATCTCAGTTGTGGATTCTCGGGTTGCGGAACCGTGTTCAAGGTCACTCCGTAAGTCCGGAGGGTGAACTCGCGTTAAAGTTTCGAATACGACACCCTTTTTGCTATTCTCGGGTTACATGATTTCCAGCATCAGCTATGTGGCCCTTGCCGTCGCGGCCATCCCGTTTATCTATTACTTGATTGCGTTGTTCAGCTCTTGGCAATTCTTTCGCGGCGCCCAACATCGAAGCGCCCCTGATCATAACTTCACTCCCGCGGTGAGCAATCTTAAACCGATTCGCGGGCTTGATCCTGATGCCTACGAAAACTTCGCCAGCTTCTGCAAGCAGGACTACCCAGACTACGAGTTGCTTTTTTGCGTCGGCGAGGAGGATGACCCGGTTGTTCCCATTCTACGAAAGCTGGAACGTGATTTTCCGGAACGGCGGATTCGGGTGTTGTTCGGCTCGGGTGGAAGAGGATCGAATGACAAAGTGGTGAAACTGGCCCGGCTGGTAGGCGAAGCTCAACACGAAGTAGTTGTCATCAGCGATAGCGACGTGCGGGCACGGCCCGACTACCTGCGCACTGTGGTTGCTCCTCTGGTCGATCCGAAGGTCGGAGCTGTGACCTGTTTTTACGTGCCAATCGAAGATAAAACGCTCACCGAGAGCCTGCAGACGATTGGCATGTTCTCCGACTTCTATGCCGGCATTCTGGTCGCGCGTCAGCTGGACGGAGTGAAGTTTGCGCTGGGACCGACCATCGCCACCACGCGTACGCGGCTGGCTGGATTCGGTGGCTATGGTGCGATTCAGGATCGTCCTGCCGACGATCTGCTGGTGGGGCGCCTCATCGCTGAACAGGGCTACGAAGTCGAACTCTTGCCTTACACTATTTCGACGGTTGCGGATTATGGCTCCCTCCGCGACCTTCTGCATAAACGCCTGCGCTGGATCGTAGTGATGCGCCATATGAGGCCTTGGGGGCACCTTGGCCTGGTTTTCACTCAGGGGTTGCCCTGGTCGATTGCGGCGATTGCGATCCATCCCTCTGCCGGAGTTGCGCTCGGTTACCTTGGCGCGTACTTTGCGCTCCGAATTGCCATGACCTGGACGGTTGGCGTTTGGGGACTGAAGCAAAATTCGCTTTGGAAAAAGCTCGGCCTGATCCCAGCATGGGATGCATTGGCTTTCTTTATCTGGCTGACCAGTTTTGCGCGCAACAGTATTCGCTGGCGGGACGGTGAATACTACATCCGGGACGGCCGGCTGGTGCCGGTGACCCCAACCACTGCTGGACCTGCGGGATAACTCTCAGTCAGCGATTCTAGCCAGCTGCGCGGGCTCTTCTGGTGGTGCGACGCTTTCCGTTGTTCTTTCCGGCAGAATCGCCTATGGTTTCGACCACAGGTACGGCTTCGCGATTAGTCTGCAGACGGCGCTCGTTACGGGGTTGGCGCCAGTTGATCTGCGGCAGCATCACGGACGGGTCGATCCGGTCGCGATATTTCAAGGCCACGTTCATGAGCGAGTCCAACAACGAGTCGGAAAGCAGATGCGGCTCCAGACCAAGTTCAATCAGCTTCGAGTGTTTCGCATTGTAGTAGTGCTCCTGCGCCTCCACTCGCGGATCGGAGAGGTGTTCGACTTCGACCGTCAGGCCGAGTTTTTCCCCAGCGGTCTGCACCAGTCGTGCCAGGTCCAAAACTGAAAACTGCTCGGTGAACTGGTTGAAGACCCGGCACTCCCCTTGAGCCGCGGGATTCAAGCACGCGATCTCGACGCAGCGTACGGTGTCGCGGATATCAAGAAAACCGCGGGTTTGGCCGCCCTTGCCGTACACCGTAAGCGGATGTCCAATGGCAGCCTGCACGCAGAATCGGTTGAGCACAGTGCCAAAGACTTCATCGTAGTCAAAGCGATTGATGAGGGCCTCGCTCAGGGCCACTTCATCGGTCATGGTTCCGTAGACAACGCCCTGGTTCAGGTCGGTCGCGCGCAGTCCCCACGCCTTGCAAGTGAACATGATGTTGTGGCTGTCATGCACTTTGGAAAGATGGTAAAAGGAGCCCGGCTGCTTGGGATACGGCACCGTGTCTCTGCGGCCATTGTGCTCGATTGTGATGTAGCCTTCTTCGATATCAATATTGGGCGTGCCATACTCGCCCATGGTGCCGAGCTTGATAAGGTGGCAATCGGGCTGAAATTCGCGCAGGGCGAAGAGCAGGTTGAGAGTTCCCACGACATTGTTAACCTGGGTGAACACCGCGTGTTTGCGGTCGATCATGGAATAGGGAGCGGCGCGCTGCTCGGCAAAGTGGACCACGGCCTCCGGCTCAAAATCCTTGATGACTGAGGAGAGAAAGTCGTACTCCGTGACGTCGCCGACAAAGAGCTCGATGTTATTTCCGCTGAGCTCCTGCCAAACCCGCAAACGGTCTGAAAGTGGAAGGATCGGCGTCAGGGTCTGCACGCCCAGTTCGTGGTCCCATTGCCGGCGCGCGAAGTTGTCGGCAATCGCAATGGAATGACCCTTTCCTGACAAATACAAAGCCGTTGCCCAACCACAGTATCCATCCCCTCCGAGCACCGCAACCCTCATTTGGCCCCCTTGCCGTATGTTTCGTGACGATAATTACTGAAAGGCTGTCTTCTGCCTGCGTTTCTTCCCACTTTAAGAGTATCAGGCATTCTAAAACACCGCGACCGTCTTTGGTGGTTCACGCTGAGAAATAGGATTGTTGGTCAGAACCACTTTACCGCCACTAATCGCCACCACATTAAGATGCGCAGCGCCTACGATCGATTCCAATTGAGGAACCACATTCTCCATGGCCACGATGTAGGAACGCTCCGGTTTAAGCCAGAGATTCTTGAATTGCGAATCGTCAATAAACACATCGGGTGCGCCGGGAGCGTAGGCGCCGTATTCCAGGTTGTGGAAGCGGCCGTTGCGAAGCAACGCAGTGCGGTTCGTATAGAAAAAAACGGAAGAAAACGTGTAGTAGTGGTGATCGACGATCAGGGTGCCTTCCGGCGATTTCAAGATTGCCTCCGCCAGCGGCCGTGAGGACATATACGGATCAAAAACAGCCATGGCGAGGCGCGCCGCGTGGAAAAACAATACCATCATGAGCGCGGCGCCAAGAAATGCGGTCTGGCCGCTGAATCGCCAGGTTGCCAGCGCACCAATGCAGAAGGCGATCGCCGCCACCAGTAAAGGCAGCCGGAGATATGCGAACGACGCCAGCGTGAGATCCTGCATGTGCCCCAATGCTAGCTTGTAGGCGCCGGGATGCTGGCTCAGGGCTTGCGAAATGTCTCCAGGCGCGGCCAGGCCGCGGGTGAGAATAAAGAGAGTTAGCGTCACCAGGCCAGCGCAAGCCGCAATTACCGCGAGTACGCGGGTGCCTCGCCGTATCCAAACGCCTCCCATCGCCATCGCCGAACCCAGAAGGAGGGCAAGCGCGGGATAGCAAGGCATCGAGTAATATTCCTGCGTGGTGGAGAAGGTGAAAAAGATCAGCACAAAGCCAGCCCAACAGAGCGCCAGAAGCCGTGTCCGGCCGGCTCGATCGACGGGTTTGAAGCAAAGCTTCGCAATCGCGGGGAAATACACACTCCAGGGAAACAGCCACACCAGGTGAAATAACCAGAAATAAAGGCGCGGCACGGTATCGTAGTCTCGCGGATAGCGCAGATTCAGGAAACGGAGCAGTTGCTCGTTGATGAAGAAGAACCAAAAAAAACCGTGATATTCTCCCGGCCCACTGTGCAGCGTGAACGAGAAGTACGGAGGATTGCGTAAGGTGGCGAGAATATGCCAGGGCGCCGCGATGAGCAGGACGATCAGCAATCCGGTGAAGGGACGCAACCGCCGCCATGCTGCGGCGGAAAAGAGCTGGTGGGTCAGCCAAAGATAGATCACACCGGCGGCCAGTGGAAACACGACTCCGATCAAACTCTTCAGCAGGAGACCGAGCCCGAGATTCACCGCCAGTACGAAAGCCCACAATCGCGGATGTGGTTCCTCCTCGTCCAAGGCGCGAAGAAACGCCCACATGCCAAGGGCGACGGTGAAGGTCAGCATGACATCCGGGATCAGGATTCGGGTGAATAAAAACAGACCGATACAGGTTGCCATGCACAGACCGGCGTAGAATCCCGCTCGCTTGCCGAAAGCCCACGCACCGAAGGCAGCCGTCAACCAGCACAGGGCGATCGCCGACAAGGCAATCGGAATGCGCGCAACCCAATCGTGCACGCCGAGGATGGCGTACCCGGCTGCCATGGCCCAGTAAATAAGGGGAGCCTTTTCCAGATAGATCACACCATCGAGCCGCGCCGTGACCCAGTCGCCCGAAGTCAGCATGTTGCGCGCGATCTGTGCCTGCACCGCGTCGACATCATCCATGAGCGAGGGAGGAGAAATGATGCACCCCAAGTAGACGGCTGCCGCCACCAGCACAACGCCTAAATATAGGTACCAGTTTTTTCCTGTATCCAGGCGCTCGGGGCCGCCGAAGCGGTTGCCTGAATCCCCCATTTTTTCATCCACAGAAACAGCACCATCAATCCCCATAAGTGATATCCAACATTGACTCGCCTCTCCAGATGGTCTCGAATCAGCGTCTCGATCGCCTCCCGCCGGAAGAGTCCGGCGTGATCGGACGCGCCATCCATCAAAACCTCCTGCATCATCGAGCGCAAGCAGCCTCGCAGCCAATCGTGCGCAGGAATGTCGAATCCGACCTTCTTCCGCTGGAGAACCGAAGCTGGCAGCTTATCGCGCATCAATTCCTTCAGAAGAACCTTTTGTCGCGAACCATGAATCTTCAACGATGCCGGCAGGGTCGCGGCAAATTCTACAATTCGATGATCAAGAAATGGCGGCCGCACTTCCAGAGAGTGCGCCATGCTCATGCGGTCCGCCTTGTTCAGAATATCGTCGGGAAGAAAATATCTTTGATCGAACCACAGATACGGCGCCAGATCATCGTTTGCTTTGGAGCAATCACGCAGTTCGCCCAGAATGCGGTGGAGCGCGGGCGGCAGTTCCGAATGCACGAGAGC